>Ga0187892_10011079_pt1 | contig 11199 bp, 14 predicted proteins | sample MA1701073metaG_FD_139345 | JGI IMG/M metagenome (GOLD analysis project Ga0187892, IMG submission 139345) | Bio-ooze microbial communities from a basaltic lava cave in the Kipuka Kanohina Cave System on the Island of Hawaii, USA - MA170107-3 metaG ... | reverse complement strand
GTGCTGGTTCGAGGGCCGCCCCATCCGCAACGAGTACCTGGTGGTCGATGCCGGCAAGCTCGCCGGTGTCGGCGCGCACTCCTACAGCGCCGGCGACGCCACGGGCGGGTCCGACGAAGCGGCCCGCTTCAAGCGGGCGTAGAGGTTGGTCAGGACGAATCCCGCATCGGTTTCGGCGCTATCTTTTTAACCCGTGCGAGACCGAGCGCGCAGAGAGCACGTATATGCAACCAGCCTAGATCGAGCTCCCACCATTTCGATGAAAACTTCGCGGAGCTCGGAAACGCGTGGTGGTTATTATGCAACTCCTCGCCCCCGATCAAGATCCCCCAGGGCAAAAAATTGGTGGAGGCATCGGCAAGCTCGTAATTCCTATATCCCCAATAATGGCCGAGCCCGTTGACCACACCTGCGGCGAAAAAGGGGATCCAGCCCATTTGGATCGCCCAAATGGAGAGCCCAAGCGGGCCGAATAAGATGAGGTCGATCACGAGCATGAGGGGGGTGCCGTACTCGAAACGCGTGCTATAAATATTCCGTTCCCACCAATCGTCGGGTGTGCCATGCCCGTATTTTTCCGCGATCGCGGGATCCCTGGCTTCGGCTCGATAAAGCTCGGCTCCCTCCAAAAGCACCTTCCCTATGCCGAATACCACCGGGCTGTGCGGATCCTCGGCCGTCTCCACCCGCGCATGATGTTTGCGATGGACCGCGACCCACTGTTTTGTAACCATCGCCGTTGTTAGCCACAACCAAAAACGAAAAAAATGGGAGACGAAAGGATGCAGATCGATGGCTCTATGAGCCTGATGGCGATGTAGGTAAACGGTAACGGCGACGATCGTGATATGTGTGAGGAGAAGCGTATAAGCAATGTAACCCCACCAAGGCAGGTCCCAAATGCCACCCATCATAGAATTTCCCATATCCCTGTAGTACCGGGCGCCCCTACCGCATCGCCCCGTGCTTGCCTGTCAGCGTGGTAAGACGAGCGCACCATCGGCCCGCTCGCGACTCGGTTAAATCCGAGCGCTTTAGCGTAATCGCCGAGCGCTCGAAACTCCTCCGGCGCGACGAACCGCTCGACGGGCAAATGATAACGGCTCGGTTGCAGGTATTGACCGAGCGTCAGCATGTCGCACCTATGCGCGCGCAAGTCTTGCAGCGTCCGCTTCACTTCGTCCAGTGTTTCTCCCAAGCCTAGCATTAGACCGGATTTGGTCGGGATCAAGGGGTGTGCCTGCTTGAAGCGCTGGAGAAGATGCAGCGAGCCCGCATAGTCGGCGCCGGGACGGACCTTGCGGTACAAGCGTGGAACGGTCTCAAGATTATGGTTGAAAACATCGGGGAGCGCCGCACAGAGCCGTTCCAATGCCAGCTCCATGCGCCGGCGGAAATCGGGCACCAAGATTTCAATGGTGATCCCGGGAAGCCGTTGGCGCAGCGCCGCGATGCACGCGGCGAAATGGCCGGCGCCGCGATCGTCCAGATCGTCGCGATCGACCGAGGTGATGACCACATAGGACAGCCCCATAACCGCCACCGCCTCCGCCAGGCGTTGCGGCTCGAGGGGATCGACCGCGCCCGGCCGCCCGTGGGCGACATCGCAAAACGGACAGCGCCGGGTACAGATGTCTCCGAGGATCATGAAGGTGGCGGTTCCGTGCGCGAAACACTCACCGAGATTCGGGCAGGCGGCTTCTTCGCATACCGTGTGGAGAAGCCGTTCCCTGAGCAGTTCCTTCAACCGCAAAACCGAGGGCACCAGCGGGAACCGGGCACGGATCCACGGCGGCTTGCGCGCCAAGGGCGGGCTGCTAGCCGGCGCGATCTTACGCCGGCCGGTGAGTGCTGGAGTGGTCTCGTTGAGTGACATCGATTAACGGTCCTCGCATCCCAGTGAACGCGTTAAATTTATTCCCCGCGGTCTTGTCGCGGGATCCTTAGCCATGGGGTTTCCAAAGGGGAGAAGCGCAGCTCTCCCCTTTTGGTCGCCCTACGGGGTTCATACCGTGGGGCGAAATCAACTTGATCATCATAACCGAGATTATCCAGAAGGCTCGCAACCAAGGGTTTCTTGACCACGCCCATGCTTTCCGTGACGCCCTGATCGTAAAGCTGGGTCACCGGCAGCCTCGCGTAACCGCAGGGGTTAATTCTCCGAAACGGGCTGAGGTCCATGTTCACGTTGAGCGCGAGCCCATGGAACGTACAACCCCGCCGCACCCGCAAACCCACCGCCGCCACCTTCGCGCCGTTGAGATAGACCCCCGGCGCACCGGAACGTCTGCGCGCGAGGATCCGCCAAGTCTCGCACAGATCGATCACCGCTTGCTCCAGCGCGTTGACGAAGCGCTTGACTCCCCAACCCATGCGCCGTAAATCGGCAAGCACATAGACGACCAATTGCCCCGGCCCATGGTAGGTCACCTGGCCGCCGCGATCACAACGGACCACGGGGATGGCGCCCGGATCCAGAAGATGCTCCTCTTTGCCGCCCAATCCGAGCGTGAACACCGGCGGATGTTCGAGCAGCCAGATCTCATCCGCCGTCGCCTCGGTGCGCCGGTCCGTGAATCGGCGCATCGCCTCCCATGCGGCGGTGTATTCCGTTAAGCCGAGGTCCCGGACGAGAGGCCGCATCGCTACAGCACCAGAACCACGCGCCGGTGACGGCTCAACTCGTGGTAGATGGCATCGAGCTGGGCCTGGCTCTCGGCCTCCACGGTCACCGTTACGGCCATATAGCGCCCGCCGCGACTCCGGCGCGTCGTTACCGCCGTCTCACTAAGACTGCGCACGTGCTTGCGCACGATCCCGACGACCAGCACGTCGAAGTCCTCCGCCGTATGCCCCATGGCCTTGATTGGGAACGAACACGGGAAAACGAACGGGGATTCACGCTGCGGATACATGGTTTCGGCCGTAGTGATGACTCGCGGAACGTATGTTACTTGATCGTTCTGAACGTGAGATTAATCCGTGGGCCACAAGGCACGTTCGATTTGGGCACGCGGTGGCGCCAGTGGTGTTGTGTCGACCCGGACATGAGGAGGAGGCTGCCGTCGGTCAGCTCGATCACCGAACGGGAGGCCTTGCAGCGCTTGTGCTGTAGCTGGAAGGTCCGGGTGGCCCCGAAGCTCACCGAGCCAATGACCGGGTTCGGGCCTAAGCTCGGCTCGTCGTCGCTATGCCAGCCCATGGAATCCGCCTCATTGCGATAGAGATTCAGCAACACGCTATTGAAGATCGTCCTCGCGGCCTGCCCTACCCGCTCCCGAATGCTCAAGAGCCCCGCCAACCAGCCCCCCGCGACCAAGCTTAAGCCCGAGTACGCGTAGGTCACGCCCGCATCACCGTACCAGGCCGTCAGGCGTGGTGAGTTAACCGTGCGGCCGAAGAGCGTGATGCGATCCTGCCGCCAGTCCACGCCGTCCGATAAGCATTGAAAATAGCCCGCACTCTCGGAGCCGGTAAACAATTCGCGCCACAGCATCAGCTCCGCATCGGGCAGCGTAATCCGTTCCGGCGCCGTGATCGGCGGTCGAAGCTCGCTTGCTGGCGCATGCCGGCCGGCCGCCCCGCCCCCCAGCCTCACCATTTCGTCAATTTTAGCGCCTAGATCGATACTCATGGAGCGGCCCTCGGTCATGGAGCTTTGTTTCCCCGTCATCGTTGTCAGGTGACCTATTTGACCGCAGCCAGCCGGATAAAGAAAGCGCTGCTAACCACGATCACTACTTCACTTGACACGGCCTTGCCGCTTGAATAAAGAATAATAAAGGATGGAAATCGCGAGGCGCTCATTCGTTGCCTGATGTCTCGATCGGCGCATTGTTCGCCGGTCTGATCGTTCTCATTCTATTGTCGGCCTTTTTCTCGGGGTCCGAGACGGCGTTGATGACCGTCAACCGCTATCGGTTACGGCACCTCGCGGATCAACACCATCGCGGCGCCGTGCGCGTCAGCGGACTTCTGGAGCGGCCCGACCGCTTGATCGGGCTCATCCTGCTAGGTAACAATTTCGTCAATAACCTCGCGTCATCCCTGGCGACGGTCATCGCGCTCAGCCTCATGGGACGAGCGGGGATCGCGCTCGCCGCGGCCCTCCTGACCCTGGTCATGCTGATCTTCTCCGAGGTCGCTCCGAAGACCCTCGCGGTCTTGTACCCGGAAAAGGTGGCCTTCCCGGCCAGTACGATCCTGGCGCCGCTTCTGCGGCTGTTGTACCCGGTCGTCTGGATCGTGAACCTGTTCGCCAACGGGCTGTTGCGGCTCATGGGAGTCCGGCTCGACGAGGACACGGCCATGCCGCTGAGCCGTGAGGAGCTGCGCACCGTCGTTAAGGAAGCGGGCGCCTTGATCCCGAAACGCCATCAACAGATGTTGGTCGGGATCCTCGATCTCGAGAAGGTCTCGGTGCAAGATGTCATGGTGCCGCGCAACGAGATCGTGGCGATTGACTTGGAGGAAGACGCCACGATCGTTACCGAGCATCTCAGGAACTGCCGGCACACTCGCACGCCGGTCTACCGTGGAACCATCGACAACGTGCTGGGGTTAGTCCACGCGCGCCACATCCCGCGCGTCATCGGCCCCGGCCAGAGCGCCGATAAGGAGGTCCTGGAGAAGCTCTTGTTACCGGCGTACTACGTCCCGTTCGGCACACCGCTTCATACGCAGCTTGCGAATTTCCAGCGCCAGCGGCAACGGCTCGGGGTCATCGTCGATGAGTACGGTGATGTCCAGGGTCTGCTGACGCTCGAGGATATTCTGGAAGAGATCGTCGGGAAATTTACCACCGATCCGCAACAGTTAGGACGCGGGGTATTGGCCGATGTGGCGGGCGGCTATCTCATCGAGGGCGGGGCCAATGTCCGCGAGCTCAACCGCAAGCTGCGCTGGCGCTTGCCGACTACCGGACCGAAAACGCTCAACGGCTTGATTCTAGAGGCATTGGAAAGCATCCCTGAAGCGGGGACGGCCTTGCGGATCGGGGGCTATACGATCGAAATCATGCAAACCACCGATCACTCGGTCAAGACGGCGCGCGTGACGCCACCCGCGGAGAGCCGATTGGCTGACGCGAAATAACGGCGCGCGATTAAATCGACGCCAGGGCCGCCCCCAACCGCTCGGGCGCGGTGATCTCGAGGCCGGCCATTTCGCGCCGCGGGGCGTTGGCCTTCGGGACCAGCGCGCGCCGGAACCCATGTTTCGCCGCTTCGCGTAGCCGTTCGCTGCCGTTCGGAACCGGCCGCAGCTCGCCGGACAAGCCCACCTCGCCGAAGACCACCATATCCGCCGGGAGCGGACGGTCCCGCAAGCTCGACAGCACGGCCAGGATGACCGCCAGATCGGCGCCGGTCTCGGTGACGCGTATGCCGCCGACCACATTGACGAAAACATCCTGGTCATGGGTCACGACCCCGCCGTGACGGTGTAAAACAGCGAGCAGCATGGCGAGGCGGTTGGGGTCTAAACCGACCGCAACCCGGCGCGGATTAGCGAGGAAGGACTGATCGACCAGGGCCTGCACCTCGATCAATAGCGGACGCGTTCCCTGGCGGCACACCATCACCACGCTCCCGGCGGCCCCTCGAGCATGTCGTTGCAGAAAGATCGCCGAGGGATTGGTCACGGGCCGCAAACCGCCCTCGGTCATGGCGAAAATACCCAGCTCATGTACCGGCCCATAGCGATTCTTGGTCGAGCGCAAGATCCGGAAGCGGCTGCTGTCATCGCCCTCGAAATAGAGCACGGTATCGACCATGTGCTCGAGCACGCGCGGTCCGGCGATCATGCCTTCTTTCGTTACGTGCCCGACCAGAAACACGGAGGCGCCGGAATTCTTCGCGAAGCGAATGAGTTGGGCCGCGCTTTCCCGCACTTGACCGACGCTTCCAGGCGCCGAGGCCAAGGCCTCGGTAAAAACGGTCTGAATCGAGTCGATGATCATGACCCTCGGCGCTTCTTGCGCGGCCACGCCGAGGATCGACTCCAGGCGGGTTTCGGTTAAGAGCTTGATACGCGCGCCATCGATCCCAAGCCGCCGGCTCCGCAAAGCCACTTGCTGGGCCGACTCCTCGCCGCTCACATACAGGCCGGAACACTTGCCCTCGCCAGTCGCCGCGGCCACCATCTGCAGCAACAAGGTGGATTTCCCGATGCCGGGATCGCCTCCGATCAATACCACCGCACCCGGCACGATACCGCCACCCAAGACCCGGTCCATCTCTCCCATACCACTCGGGATCCCGGCTTCCTCGGCGGTAGAAATCGCATCGAGCATGCAGGCGCGGGGCGGCTGAGCGCTGACGTCTCCGGGGCGGTTTTCCGCCGCGCCCGGCCGCTCGGAATAGGCTATTTCAACCAGCGTATTCCAGGCGCCGCAATCGCCGCACTGACCCGACCACTTGGGGGCGAGCGCGCCGCAGCCCTGGCATTGATACGCGAATTTAGCCCGCACGTGCCTCGAGAAATCGCGTCCGGCCGCACAGCAGCGCGTAAGGAATGGTGTCGGCCCAACGCGCGACTTTCTCAGCGGGCGATCCCGCGCCCTCGTAGTCGACGCGCGCGAGACGGCTCATCCATAGTCCCTCGCCGGCCGCCCGTCGCCCTCGGCGGTAAAGCTCTCAAAGCGCGTGAATTGCCCCAAGAAGGTCATAAACACCTTGCCGATGGGACCGTTGCGTTGTTTCGCCACGATGATCTCGGCGATCCCCTTGTCGGCGCTGTTTTCGTCGTAGACCTCGTCGCGGTATATGAATACGATGACATCGGCGTCTTGTTCGATGGCGCCGGATTCGCGCAGATCCGCCATGCGCGGGCGCTTATCCGGCCGCTGCTCCAAACTGCGATTTAACTGCGACAAAGCTACGACCGGAACATGAAGCTCTTTAGCGAGGGCCTTAAGCGTACGCGATATTTCCGAGATCTCGGTCGCCCGGTTTTCCTTGATTCCCGGGACCTGCATGAGCTGTAGATAATCGACGATCACGAGGCCCAGCCCATGCTCGCGGGCAATGCGCCTGCACTTGCCGCAAAGCTCGCCCGGCGCCAATGCCGGCGTATCGTCGATAAACATCTTGGCCTTGTCCAAGATCGCCACCGTCGAGGTGACGCGGGGCCAATCATCATCGCTCAGCTTCCCCGTCCGCACCTTTCTCTGGTCGATGCGTCCGAGCGAGGCGATCATGCGCATCGCCAGTTGCTCTCCCGACATCTCCATGGAAAAAATCGCGACCGGCAGGTCATCCTTGATCGCCGCGTGTTCCGCGATATTGATGGCAAAAGCGGTCTTGCCCATCGACGGCCGCCCGGCGATGATGACTAAATCCGAGGGCTGGAGCCCCGCCGTTAGCTCATCGAAATCGCTAAAGCCGGTCGCAATGCCCGTGACTGCGCTGCCCTTGCGAAACAGCGTGTCGATGCGGTCCAGGGCATGGGCCAATAGCTCCTGAACCTTCAGGTAGCCGCGGCGGCCGCGCTGTTGGTGGTCGGCGATCTCGAAGACCACGCGTTCCGCGGCATCGAGCAACTCATCGGAGCTGCGTCCTTCGGTATTGAAGGCGCCGTTAGCGATCTCCGTGCCGGCATGGATGAGTTGCCGCAGCACCGCGCGTTCCCGGACAATGTCCGCATAGGCGGCTATATTGGCGGCGCTGGGCGTATTCTCGACCAGTGCGACAAGATAAGCGAGTCCGCCGGCCTTTTCGAGCTCCGCCGCGGTCGCGAGCCATTCGGACAGCGTGATCACATCGTAAGGCTTGCTCTCCGCCGCAAGCCGCTCGATCGCGCGGAAGATCAGCCGGTGCTCTAAACGATAAAAGTCATGCTCGGTGAGGCGCTCGACGACCTGGGTCCAGCTTTCGTTGTCGAGCAACAGACCGCCCAATACGGACTGTTCGGCCTCCACGGAGTGCGGCGGGACCTTAAGACCTTCTCGAACAGCGTCCCGGGGATTGGAAGCGCGGTACTCCACGCTAGCCGGCCCGCGCTCGTAGACCGGCCGCTCCAAGGCGTAGCGCTGCAGGGCGGAGTGCTCGCCGCCACAGTGTGACTGACATGCGCTTATCCGTATTTAAGCGGTTCCTTCGTCCTCCGCCACGATGACGACTTTGATGGCCACATCCACGTCCGGGTGCAGATGCACTCGGATTTCGTGCACGCCGATTTCGCGCAAAGGCCCTTGCGGTAGCCTGATCTGTTTCTTTTCCATTACCACCCCCGCTGCCGTCACCGCTGTCGCGATGTCCAGCGTACCGACCGACCCAAACAGCTTCCCCTCGGATCCGGCACGGGCTCGAACGGTAACCGATAAGTTTTCCAGGGCCTTAGCCAGCGACCGCGCCTCCGCTAGCGCCAGCTCCTGGGACTTAATCAACTCATCGCGAGCGGTTTCAAACCTAGCTAAGCTGGCGGCCGTTGCCGGCACTGCTTTCCTGGTTGGAATTAGAAAGTTACGCGCATATCCTGGTTTCACCTTCACGCGGTCGCCGAGATCACCGAGCCGGTGCACTCTCTCGATTAGAATGACTTCCATTACCTCACCTCATTGCTTTCGCTAAACGCTTTTTGATCGCTGGATGCGCCGAGACACCACACAATACCATGCTCGCCTATCGTGTGATATGTCTCTTAGTTCGCTCCGCGGTGCCTCGCGCTCCGGCTGCTCGCGACGATTTATTCGGTAACACCCCGCCACTTGCGGCGGGCACTTTAGCATTGGGGTTTCCAAAGGGGAGCGGTGCAACTCTCCCCTTTGGTCGCCTGCGGGGTACATGCTCCGTAGGCGAAATATATTGACTCACAAGATCTCAAGCCGCGGCGCCCCCGCGAAAACCAGGCGGCGGTAGTCCTCTGAAATTGACCGCCCGGTCCAGCAGGCCGCAAGCGGCAAGACCGAACACGGTGTAGTGCGGGGTGATAAACAGCACTACATAGAGAATCACGAGCCAAGCTTTGGAATATCCCCGGGCCCGATGCTGGTGGTGCACGACTGCGAGCCCCTGAAAGCAATAAAGCACGCAGGCCACGACCACCAAATCCACGATCATGCCATAGGGACGCGCCCGGCGCATGATTTCGAATACCAAGTAGATTATCATCGCCACAGTCGGAAACGCCAGCACCCCGGGCAAGCGCAGCACCTCGAACTCCGTGCGGAAGCCTCCCGGGTTATAGAGCGCCGCCTGCCACCAGCGTGCAAGGAGCAGTGTAACGATGATGCTGAATTCTATGGCTGCGGCGATAAGCGGATTCATCACCGCGGCAAGCTCCACGAGCATTTCCTCTGGGACGAGAATATCGCGATCGGACTCGGTCTGCCGAAACACGCGCTTTAATATATCCTCCCACCAGGTATCGACGTCGCTCAGCATAACGCGCATCGCAACGACGAAAAGCCCCGCCATCACGCCGACGGCTGAGAGCATCACGCCCTGCTCACGTGAGACGCGCAACACCAGGGCCGCGAGCCATACCGGCAGCCAGAGCGCCACGAGGAGCGAAGCCACCGGCAGGAGGTTGCGAAAACCGCCGAACGCCACCGCGCCGCTCAGAAAGGCGGCGCCGGCAATGACGAACGCTCCCTCGCGCGCGCCGTGCCGGAGTGCGACCAGACCAACGGCAGCGCCGCTCAGGTAGGAAACCGGAGGCATGAGCCAGCTCAAGACACCGCATAGACCCGCAACCCCCGCGGCCTGCAAACGCCCGCGCATCACATATTCGGCGAGGATCTTCACGCCATCACGCCGGACCGAGCATGCGGCGGCCGGGCGTGGCGCTTTTAATGAGAGTCACAATAGGGAAGCAACGCGAGGAACCTTGCCCGTTTGATGGCCGTTGCCAGTTGGCGTTGATAACGCGCCTTCGTACCCGAGATGCGGCTCGGCATGATCTTGCCGGTCTCTGTAAGATAACCCTTGAGCGTGTTTAGATCCTTGTAATCGATCTCCTTGACGCCTTCGGCCGTGAACCGACAAAACCGCTTACGACGAAAAAATCGTGACATACTTTAACCTCAGAGGTTGTCAATAAATCTGCTGTGCATCCCGATCGTGGCGTCGCGTGCTCGTTCGCTCCTCGCCTATCTAGTTGATATGTCTCGTCGCTCGCTCCGTGGCTGCTCGTCTCATCCTTGAGACTCGCCCCTTCGGGGCTTATGCGCCGTTTCGCTCCCGACGAAACGGTCCTGGCGCTCGGGGCTGCTCGCGACGATTTATTCAGAACCTCTCACCTGGGCAACATCTGCTATTTCCTCTCCGGCATTCGAATCCGCGGGATCCGGACTTTCAACCACGCTCGGTTCCGGTGCGGGTCTTGGGACCTCGACCGGCTCTTCGTCCTCGGCGCGTCTTACCAACAGCGAAGGCTCGGTCACCGCTTCATCCCGGCGCATTACCAGATTGCGGATGACCGCGTCATTGAATCGGAAAGCGTTGTTCAGCTCGCCTAAGGTCTCCCCGTCGCACTCCACGTTCATCAATACGTAATGCGCCTTGTGAACCTTTTCGATGAGGTAAGTTAATTGCCTGCGGCCCCAATCCTCGAGCCGATGGATAGCGCCACCCCGCGTTTCGATCATCGAACGGTAGCGGTTGATCATAGCGGGGACTTGCTCGCTCTGATCGGGGTGAACAAGAAATACAATCTCGTAGTGTCGCATTAGTCGCTCCTCATGGGTAATCGCCTCCCGATCCACGCTCTCGGCGCATCGCGGTGAAGCAAGGAGAGTGGCTACAAACGCGGCCCGCACGCGGGCGCGCTCTGTGCTGTTTTCAGCGGGGAGTATTCTATTGCATGCATTGCGGTCGCGCAATTTGCCGCTCCGCCGGTGTATTACGGCGTAGCGTTCCCCCGATTCACCTAGAGGAGGCGTTGGGCATCGGCCTGTTCCAGCGATCGGCTGGTGATGCCATAGGCGGTATCGAAGGATCGCTTTCCGGTCCTTTTGTCGATAGCCTCCCGTTCGACCATGGGCTTCCTGGCGCGCCTGGAAGTAGAGTCGAGGTCGTCGAGCAACCGTCTCTGGTTACCTTTGACGGTGAAGTGGTAGTGCGCTTCGCCGTCACTGCAATCCCGCCCGAATCGACCCCTTAGGCATAGAGCGAGCACGGGGCTCTTGCAGACAGCAATCGCTATGCGGGACCGCTCATGGCGGCCACGCACACCGTCATCAAGGCCCCCGGCATCAAG
>Ga0187892_10011078_pt1 | contig 11200 bp, 12 predicted proteins | sample MA1701073metaG_FD_139345 | JGI IMG/M metagenome (GOLD analysis project Ga0187892, IMG submission 139345) | Bio-ooze microbial communities from a basaltic lava cave in the Kipuka Kanohina Cave System on the Island of Hawaii, USA - MA170107-3 metaG ... | reverse complement strand
GGCCCTGACCCCGAATTCGGTTTGTCAGTAAATCTGGCGCTGGATCCTGAGCTCGCGCAGGATGGTGGTGGCGATCTCCTCGATCGACTTGCTGGTGGAGTTGATCGAGCGGATGCCCTCGCGGCGCATCATGTTCTCGGCCTCCTCGACCTCGAAGCGGCAGTTGTCGAGGTCGGCGTAGCGGCTGCCCGGCCGGCGCTCGTTGCGGATCTCGTGCAGCCGCTCGGGGGCGATGGTGAGCCCGTAGAGCCGGGTCTTCTCGGCGCGCAGGGCCTCGGGCAGCTTCATGCGGTGGAAATCCTCCGGGATCAGGGGGTAGTTGGCCGCCTTTACGCCGAATTGCAGCGCGAGGTACAGGCTGGTCGGCGTCTTGCCGCTGCGCGAGACCCCGATCAGGATCACGTCCGCCTGGCCGAGCTCGCGGTGCGAGGCGCCGTCGTCGTGCGCCATGGCGAAATTGATCGCCTCGATGCGCTGGTGGTACTCCTTCTTATCCATCGCGCTGTGAGAGCGCCCGATCGTGTGGCTTGACTTGATGCCGAGGCCGGCTTCCAGCGGATCGATGAAGCTTTCGAAGAAATCGATGAAGAGGGCGTTGGCGCGGCGGACCACTGCGCGGACGTCGTTGTTCACCAGCGTGGAGAACACGATCGGCTGGCCGTTGCCCGCCTCGGCGGCGATGCGCGCGAGGCATTCCTCGGCCTTCTCGGCGCTGTCGACGAAGGGCAGGGTGACCTGGTTGAACTCGACGCCCTCGAACTGCGTGAGCAGGCTGTGGCCGAGCATCTGCGCCGTGATCCCGGTGCCGTCGGAGACGAAGAAAACGGTCCGGCGCTGTGTCATGGGCCTATAAAATACCAAGCCAATGCGGGTCGCGTGGCTTAAAGATTTGCGCATGGCCGACCTGGAGCGGGTCGGCGGCAAGAACGCCTCGCTCGGCGAGATGATCGGCACCCTGGGCGCGGCCGGGATCCGCGTCCCCGGCGGCTTCGCCACCACCGGGCAGGCCTTCCGGGAGTTCCTGGGCGAGCTCGAGCCGCGCATCGCCGAGCGCATGCGCGGGCTCGACCCGAAGGATGTCACTGCGCTGGCCAAATGCGGCGCCGAGGTGCGCTCCTGGATCCAGCAGCAGCCGTTTCCGGCCGCGTTCGAGCAAGACATACGAGGCAAGTATCAAGAGCTTACGTCACAGACTTCAAGCGAAGCATCATTCGCCGTGCGCTCCTCCGCGACGGCCGAGGACCTGCCCGAGGCTTCCTTTGCCGGCCAGCAGGAGACGTTTCTCAATATCCGCGGCGTCGACAACGTGCTGGACGCCATCCGGCAGGTGTTCGCTTCCCTCTACAACGACCGCGCCATTTCCTACCGCGCCCACCAGGGCTTCGCCGGCAAGGCGCTGGCGCTGTCGGCGGCGGTGCAGCAGATGGTGCGCAGCGACCTCGGCGCGAGCGGGGTCAGCTTCACGCTCGACACGGAATCGGGCTTCCGGGACGTGGTGTTCATCACCTCGGCCTACGGGCTCGGCGAGCTGCTGGTGCAGGGCGCGGTCAACCCCGACGAGTTCTACGTCCACAAGCCGATGCTGGAGAAGGGCCGGCCGGCCATCGTGCGCCGCGCGCTGGGATCGAAGCTCCAGAAAATGGTGTTCGGCAAGTCGGACAGGGCCGGCAAGTCGACCCGCGTTCTGGATGTCCCGGAAGACGAGCGGAACAGCTTCTCTCTGAAAGACAACGAGGTGCTCGAGCTGGCGCGCTACGCGGTGGCGATCGAGCGCCACTACGGCCGGCCGATGGACATCGAATGGGCGCAGGACGGCGCCGACGGCCGCATCTACGTGCTGCAGGCACGGCCCGAGACCGTCAAGTCGCGCACCCGCGAGGTCGAGGAGCGCTACGCCCTGAAGGGCAGCGCGCGGGTGCTGGCGAGCGGGCGGGCGATCGGCCACAAGATCGGCAGCGGCACCGTGCGCGTGATCCCGGACGCCTCGCAGATGGCGCGGGTCAAGCAGGGCGACGTGCTGGTGACCGACATGACCGACCCCAACTGGGAGCCGGTGATGAAGCTCGCCGCCGCCATCGTCACCAACCGCGGCGGCCGCACCTGCCACGCCGCGATCATCGCGCGCGAGCTCGGCATCCCGGCGGTGGTCGGCTGCGGCGACGCCACCCGGCGGCTGAAGGACGGCCAGGCGGTCACGGTGTCGTGCGCCGAGGGCGACACCGGCAACGTGTTCGAGGGGCTGCTGCCGTTCGAGGTCTCGACGCGCGAGCGCGGCGAGATGCCGCGCATCCCGGTGAAGATCGCCATGAACGTCGGCAATCCCGAGCTCGCCTTCGAGTTCGCCCAGCTGCCAAATTCCGGCGTCGGCCTGGCGCGGCTGGAATTCATCATCAACAACGAGATCGGCGTGCACCCGCGGGCTTGCCTCGAATATTCCGATTTACCCCAGAATCTCAGGAAAAAGCTCGCTGAGAAGGCGAAGGGCTATCCCGATCCCCGCACCTTCTACCGCGAGAAGCTGGTCGAGGGGGTGGCGACGATCGCCGCCGCGTTCTGGCCCAAGCCGGTGATCGTGCGGCTCTCCGACTTCAAGTCGAACGAGTACAAGAAGCTGCTCGGCGGCGAGCGCTACGAGCCCGACGAGGAGAACCCGATGCTCGGGTTCCGCGGCGCCTCGCGCTACATCGCGGGCGATTTCCGAGCTTCCTTCGAGCTCGAATGCGCGGCGATGAGGAAGGTGCGCGAGGAGCTCGGCCTGACCAACGTCGAGCTGATGGTGCCGTTCGTGCGGACCGTAGGCGAAGCTCGAGCGGTCATCGACCTGCTGAAGAAAAACGGTCTCGAGCGGGGAAAGAACGGCCTGAAGATCGTGATGATGTGCGAGCTGCCGTCGAACGCGATCCTGGCCGAGGACTTCCTCGAGCTGTTCGACGGGTTTTCCATCGGCTCGAACGACCTGACCCAGCTCACGCTCGGCCTGGACCGCGACTCGGGCCTGGTGGCCGAGACTTTCGACGAGCGCGACGCCGCGGTCAAGGCGATGCTGTCGATGGCGATCCGCGCCTGCCGCAAGCACGGCAAGTACGTCGGCATCTGCGGCCAGGGGCCCTCGGACCACCCCGACCTCGCGCGCTGGCTGATGGAGCAGGGGATCGACAGCCTGTCGCTCAACCCCGATACGGTGGTGTCGACCTGGATGGCGCTCGCCGAGTCCCCGGCGGCGAAAAAGTCAGCGGTTGCGTAGCAGCCGCTGCTTCTCCCGGTTCCACTCCTTATCGCGCTCGGCCGCGCGCTTGTCGTGCTTGAGCTTGCCGCGCCCGAGCCCGACCTCGAGCTTGATGCGCCCCTTGCTGTAATGCAGGTTGAGGGGCACCAGCGTGTAGCCGCGCTGCTCGACCTTGCCGACCAGGCGGCGGATCTCCTCGGCGTGCATCAGGAGCTTGCGCGTGCGCGTCGGGTCGGGCGTGAAATGGGTCGAGACCGTCGGCAGCGGGCTGATGTTCGCGCCGATCAGAAACAGCTCTTCGCCTTTCACGATGACATACCCTTCGGCAATCTGGGCGCGGCCCGCGCGGATCGCCTTCACCTCCCAGCCGTCGAGCGCCAGCCCCGCCTCATAGCGCTCCTCGATGAAATAGTCGTGGAAGGCTTTTCGGTTTTCGACGATCGACATGACGAAAATCAGGGACAGACCACGTTTTTCGTTCAACTGGATGCCGTTGCTGCGGAAAAACGTGGTCTGTCCCTGATTTTCATTGTCCCATGAAGAGCATCGCCCGCTCGGCGATTGTCGAGCATTCCGCCGCCGAAATGTACGCGCTGGTGGAGGACATCGAGGCCTATCCGCGCTTCCTGCCCTGGTGCACGGCGGCCGAGGTCCACAGCCGCACGCGCGGCGGCACGCGGGCCACGCTGACCATCGGAGCGGGCGGGCTCACCCGGTCGGTGACCGCGCGGAACGAGAATCGGCCGGGCGAGGCGATCGACCTGCACCTCGCCAAGGGACCGTTCCGCCGCTTCGAGGCACAATGGCGCTTCGTGCCGCTGTCGCCGGGGGCGTGCCGCATCGAATTCACGCTGCAGTACGAGTTTTCCAGCCGGGCGCTCGGGCGGCTGCTCGGGCCGCTGTTCGACGGCATCGCCGACTCGATGGTGGAGACTTTCGTGCGCCGCGCCGGCCAGACGTGAAAGTCGAGGTCGTCTGCGCGCGGCCGGAGGGCGCGGATTGCGTCCGCCTGACGCTGCCGGCCGGCGCCAGGGTCCGGGACGCGGTCGCCGCCGCGGGCCTGCCGCATCACGACCGCTTCGGGGTGTTCGGCAAGCGCGTCGGCCCCGACCATCCGCTGGCCGACGGCGACCGCGTGGAGATCTACCGCCCGCTCGCCGTGGATCCGAAGGAAGCGCGCCGGCGCCGCGCCGCGAAGAAGCGCTAGCTTAGAAATGGTGGTTCCCGCGAAAGCGGGAACCCATGTACTGAAAAGAGAAAATTGGATCCCCGCCTTCGCGGGGAAACGTCACCCCCGAGTGCTTCAGTCGGGGACGACTTCTTCAGACCGTCCCTGACGCTACTGGCTGCACCACCCCTGGGCGTTCTGGCGCGCCTTCGCGATCTCCTGCGCCATCTGCGCCTCGTCGAGGTAGTAGCGCTCGCCCTTCGCGTCGGTGCGCGAGATGCGGCCGCCGGCCTCGAGCGTGCGCAGGTTCTCCTGCGCGCGCGCGCAGTTCTCCTGCTTCTCTCTCGCCTGCTGATCGACCTGCGCCTGCTTGTCGCGGTCCTTCGCCGCATCCTCCTGGCGCTTGCGGAACGCGGCCTCGGGGCTGAGCGGCACCTTGGCGTCCTTCTTCGCGGCCGGCGCTGCGGGGCCCGGCGGCGGCTTGAGCGGTGTCGCCTTCACGCCGGGCGGCGGCACGTCGCCGTAGCGCACGCGCCCGTCCTGGTCGACCCACTTGTACTGCTGCGCAGACGCCGCAGCCGCCAATGCCATCGTTGCAACAAACAGCAGAGCATTTTTCATGATCGAGAAACGCGCGTCATTTCAGATGGATGACAGTATCGCGTATAATGCCGCTTTGCGAGCAGAGAACATGCGGGTGATCCGGAAGGCGCTGACCTTCGACGACGTCCTCCTCCTGCCCGCCCACTCGCGCGTCCTGCCGCGTGAAGTTTCTCTCAAAACCCGCCTTACCCGGAAGCTGCAGTTGAACCTGCCGCTCGTGTCCGCGGCGATGGACACGGTGACCGAGGCGCGCCTCGCCATCGCCATCGCGCAGGAAGGCGGCATCGGCATCATCCACAAGAACCTGGGCGCGCAGGCGCAGGCCGCCGAGGTGGCCAGGGTGAAGCGCTTCGAGTCCGGCGTGCTGCGCGACCCGATGACCATCCCGCCCGAGATGCCGGTGCGCGAGGTGATCCAGCTGCAGCGCGAGCACAGGATCTCGGGCTTCCCGGTGGTCAAGGGCGGCAAGGTGGTCGGCATCGTCACCAACCGCGACCTGCGCTTCGAGACCCGGCTCGACCAGCCGGTGAAGGCGATCATGACGCCGCAGAAGAAGCTCGTCACCGTGCCCGAGGGCGCGAGCCGCGAGGAGGCGATGGAGCTCCTGCACCGCCACCGGCTCGAGCGCGTGCTGGTGGTCGACGGCGACTTCGAGCTGAAAGGCCTGGTCACGGTGCAGGACATCCTGAAGGCGAGCGAGCACCCGAACGCCTGCAAGGACGCGCACGGCAAGCTGCGCGTCGGCGCCGCGGTCGGGGTCGGCGAGGGCACCGACGAGCGCGTCGCTGCGCTGGTGGAGGCGGGGGTGGATGTCCTGGTGGTGGACACGGCTCACGGCCACGCCCAAGGCGTGCTCGACCGGGTTGCCTGGATAAAGAAGAACTTCAATGTCGAAGTGATCGGGGGAAATGTCGGCACCGGCGACGGCGCGCGCGCGCTGGTCGACCACGGCGCCGACGGGGTCAAGGTCGGGATCGGCCCGGGCTCGATCTGTACCACGCGCATCGTGGCCGGGGTCGGCGTGCCGCAGATCAGCGCGATCCAGGACGTGGCCGCGGCCCTCGCGCAGGCGGGGGTCCCCCTGATCGCCGACGGCGGCGTGCGCTACTCGGGCGACGTCGCCAAGGCGCTCGCCGCCGGCGCCCACGCGGTGATGCTCGGGTCCCTCTTCGCCGGCACCGAGGAGTCGCCCGGCGAGATCGAGCTGTTCCAGGGGCGCTCGTACAAGGCCTACCGCGGGATGGGATCGCTCGGCGCGATGCAGAAGGGCGCCGCCGACCGCTATTTCCAGGACTCGGAGATGAACGTGGACAAGCTGGTCCCCGAGGGCGTGGAAGGGCGCCTGCCCTACAAGGGGAGCGTGCTGCGGGTGATCGAGCAGCTCGCCGGCGGGGTGCGCGCGAGCATGGGCTACACCGGCTGCGCCTCGATCGAGGAGCTGCGCACGCGCACCGAGTTCGTCGAGATCACCACCGCCGGAATGCGCGAGTCCCACGTCCACGACGTGCAGATCACCAAGGAGGCTCCGAATTACCGGGTCGAGTAGGCATCAGAAGATCCTGATCCTGGATTTCGGAGCGCAGTACACGCAGCTGATCGCCCGCCGGGTGCGCGAGGCGAAGGTCTACTGCGAGATCCACCCCTGGGACGCCGACGACGCGTTCGTGCGCGGCTTCGGCGCGCAGGGGATCATCCTCTCGGGCAGCCACCTCTCGGCGTACGACGAAGCCACCGCGAAGGCGCCGCGCGCGGCGTTCGACCTGGGCGTGCCGGTGCTCGGCATCTGCTACGGCATGCAGACCATGGCGCAGCAGCTCGGCGGGCGCGTCGAGGCCGGAAGCGTGCGCGAGTTCGGCTATGCCGAGGTGCGCGCGCGCGGGCACACCCGGCTGCTCGAGGGCATCGAGGACTACCGCACGCCCGAGGGCCACGGCATGCTGAAAGTCTGGATGAGCCACGGCGACAAGGTGGTCGGGCTGCCGGCCGGGTTCAAGCTCATGGCTTCCACCGACGCCTGCCCGATCGCCGGCATGGCCGACGATTCGCGGCGCTTCTACGGCGTGCAGTTCCATCCCGAGGTGACGCACACGCGCCAGGGGACGAAGCTCCTGCACCGCTTCGTGCGCGAGATCTGCGGCTGCCGCGGCGACTGGCAGATGCCCGAATATGTTTCCGAATCCGTAGCGAGGATCAGGGAGACCGTAGGGCAGGACGAGGTGATTCTCGGTTTGTCGGGAGGAGTCGATTCATCTGTCGCGGCGGCGCTGATCCACAAGGCGATCGGCAAGCAGCTCACCTGCGTGTTCGTCGACCACGGTCTGCTGCGGCTCGACGAGGCAAGACAGGTCATGGACACCTTCGCCAAGCACATGCACGTAAAGGTCGTGCACGTGGATGGTTCGGCCGATTTTCTCTCGGCGCTGCGCGGAGTCACGGACCCCGAGGAGAAGCGAAAGATCATCGGCAGGCTGTTCGTCGAGGTCTTCCAGCGCGAAGCGAAGAAGGTCAGGAACGCCAAATGGCTCGCGCAGGGAACGATCTACCCCGACGTCATCGAGTCGGCGGGCGCCGCCACCAAGAAGGCCGCCAGCATCAAGTCGCACCACAACGTCGGCGGGTTGCCCGAGACCCTGCACCTCAAGCTGCTCGAGCCGCTGCGCGAGCTGTTCAAGGACGAGGTGCGCGAGCTCGGGCTCGCGCTCGGCCTGCCGCGCGAGATGGTGTTCCGCCACCCGTTCCCGGGACCGGGGCTTGGGGTAAGGGTTCTGGGGGAAGTGGATCGTCAGTCGGTCGAGCTGCTGCAGCGTGCCGATGATATTTTCATTCAGGAACTCAAAAAATCCGGCTGGTACGACAAGACCGCGCAGGCTTTCGCGGTGTTCCTGCCGGTGCGCTCGGTGGGCGTGATGGGCGACGGGCGCACCTACGAGAACGTGGTGGCGCTGCGCGCGGTGCAGACCAGCGACTTCATGACCGCCGACTGGGCCGCGCTGCCGCACGAGCTCCTCGCGCGCGTCTCGAACCGCATCATCAACGAGGTGCGCGGCATCAACCGCGTCACCTACGACATCTCCTCCAAGCCGCCCGCCACTATCGAGTGGGAGTAGGGCAGGGAGTCAGGCCACGTTGGCCGCGGCGGAGCGATGCCACAGGCTCTGCCGCCAGCGGTAGGCGATGGCGAGGGTTGCCGCAAGCCCCATGCCCGAATACAGCAGGGTAGTCGCGGCGTAGCCCATTGCGGCGATCAGCGGCCCGGCGGCGAGCAGGCCTAGTGGCAGGCCCCAAATCGCGAGCATGCGCACTCCCATCACGCGGCCGCGCATGGCTTCGTCCGACGAGCGCAGCATGACGGCCGCCAGCGGCGTGAGGCAGAAGCTCTGCACGAACCCGGTGACGAACAGCAGGGCAAGACCCGCCGCCAGCGTGGTCGTTTGCCCGAACAGCAGCAGCGCCAGGAACCACAGCGCGCCGTTCCAGAGCATGGCGCGGGCGGCGCGCAGCGGGAAGCGGCCCGCCCCGACGAGCAGCGAGCCCGCCAGCGCGCCCGACCAGAAGGCGGCCGCGAGCCAGCCGAGGCCCGCCTGGCCGATGACGAAGACCTCCTTCGCGATGTACGGCAGGAGGCCGAAAATCAGCGGATAGCCGAGCAGGTTGACGAGGAAAGCCAGGCTGAACGCGCCCAGCAGGTCGGGCTTGTGCCACACGTAGCCGAAGCCCTGCTTGAGCTCGGCGACGGGGTGCGCCGCCTTTCTGACGCCGGGCGGCTTGCCCGCGACCCCGAGCGAGAGCAGGAACGCGGCGACGTACATCGCGGCGACGATCACGTAGGCCGGGCCCATTCCGATCAGCGCCACCCCGCCGGCGCCGGTGAACGCTCCCGCCAGGCGGGCGGTATCCGAAGTGGACCGGGAAAGGCCGAGCGCCTCGAGCAGCATCTCCGGCCGCATGCTCTGCCCGACGAGCGCATGGCGCATCACCATGTCGGAAGGCCGCAGCAGCCCGGCGATCGCCGCGATCGCGAACACGTGCCACGGCACGAGCGTCCCGGTCAGCGTCAGCGCCGCCAGCACCGCGGCGAGCAGCGCGTAGATGCCGCGCGTGATGCAGAGCAGGGTGCGATGCCCGATCCGGTCTCCAAGGACGCCGAAGAACGGCGAGAACAGCGACCCGAGCCAGACCAGGGCGGCGAGGTTCACCAGCTGCTGCACCGAGCCCGTGGCCGAGAGGATGTACCAGCCCAGGATCAGCGCCTCCATCTCGAACGCCCACGAGGTGGCGAGGTCGGCGGGCCACTGGAAGCGGAAGCTGCGGACCGAGAATGGCGACGCCATGGGCGATAATCGCACATCGATGAAGGATGAAGAGTTCATGCGTCGCGCGCTCCAGCTCGCGCGGCGCGCGGAAGAAGAGGGCGAAGTCCCGATCGGATGCGTGGTCGTCGTTGAGAATCAAATCGTGGGCGAAGGCTGGAATCGCCCCATCGCCGCGTCGGATCCCACGGCGCACGCCGAGATCGACGCCATGCGTGCCGCGGCTGCCGGCCGGAAAAACTACCGTCTCACCGGCGCGACCCTGTACGTGACGCTCGAGCCCTGCGACATGTGCGTCGGCGCGATGTTCCACGCCCGCATCGCGCGCGCCGTGTTCGGCGCCACGGATCCGAAGAAGCAGGTGCTGAAGAACCAGGTTGTCCTCGAGGGAGGCGTGCTGGCCGGGGAATGCGGCGCGCTGCTTTCCAGGTTTTTCGCCGCCAAGCGATGAAGATCGTCATCGACCTGGGCAAGCAACAGCTTTCTTTTGCGGGCAAAACCTATCCGGTCTCGACCTCGAAGTTCGGCCCGGGCGAGAAGAACGGCAGCTTCTGCACGCCCCGCGGCAGCCACATCGTGCGCGCGAAGCTGGGCGACGGCCAGCCGCTCGGCGCGGTGTTCGTGCGCCGGCGCCCGAACGGGGAGGTGTGGACCCCGGAGCTGCACGAGCGCTACCCGGGGCGCGACTGGATCCTGACGCGCATCCTGTGGCTGTCGGGCTGCGAGCCGGGCAGGAACCGCCTCGGCGAGGTCGACACCATGCGGCGCTACATCTACATCCACGGCTGCCCCGACACGGCCGAGCTCGGCAAGCCCGGCTCGATCGGCTGCGTGCGCATGCGCAACCGCGACGTCGCCGAGCTGTTCGACCTGGTGCCGCCCTACGCGCCGGTCGAGATCAAGGCCTGAATCTTTTTCCTGTTCGGTGATCGCACCACGCCGCGCTCGGTGATGATGCCGGTGACGAGCTCTGCCGGCGTGACGTCGAACGCGGGATTGCGCACGGCCACACCCTGCGGCGCCCAGCGCGTGCCGCGGTAACCGGTGACCTCGTCGGCGGCGCGCTCCTCGATGGGAATGTCGGTTCCTTTTCGAGTTCCCATATCGAACGTAGAGACCGGAGCGGCTACGTAGAAAGGAATGCGGTGGCGCTTCGCCAGCACCGCCAGGGCGTAGGTGCCGATCTTGTTGGCGACGTCGCCGTTGGCAGCGATGCGGTCGGCGCCGACGATCACCACGTCGACCTCGCCCCGCGCCATCAGGTGGCCGGCCATGCTGTCGGTGATCAGGGTGCAGGGAATTCCTTCCTGCACGCATTCCCAGGCGGTCAGGCGGGCGCCCTGCAAGTAGGGGCGGGTCTCGCAGGCGATCACCGAGACCTTCTTGTCCTTTGCCGAGCGGATGACCCCGAGGGCCGTGCCGTGGCCGGCCGTGGCGAGCGCCCCGGTGTTGCAGTGGGTCATCACGCGGGCGTTCCTGGGGACGAGCTTCGCGCCGAGCTTCCCCATGGCGCGGTTGGCCGCGAGGTCCTCGGCGTAGATTGCTTCGGCCCCGGCCTTCAGGCCCTTCGCCTTCTTCATCCGCTCGAGCGCCCAGAAGAGATTCACCGCGGTCGGGCGGCTTTTCGCCAAGACCTCATAAGAGGAAGGAGATCCCTTGTCCAAGGCCACCCCGAAGGCCGCGGCACAGCCGATCGCGGGAGCGCCGCGCACCACCATGTCGCGGATCGCCTGCGCCACCTCGGCGGCGGTGCGGCAGCTTACATAGACTGCCTGGTCCGGCAGCAGGCGCTGGTCGAGAAGCTCCAGCCGATCTCCGTGCCAGCGCAGCGGCTCGACCGCCATCAGACGACGCGCTCGTTGCCGCCGTCGACCGGGATCTGCGCGGCGGTGG
>Ga0187892_10011077_pt1 | contig 11201 bp, 6 predicted proteins | sample MA1701073metaG_FD_139345 | JGI IMG/M metagenome (GOLD analysis project Ga0187892, IMG submission 139345) | Bio-ooze microbial communities from a basaltic lava cave in the Kipuka Kanohina Cave System on the Island of Hawaii, USA - MA170107-3 metaG ... | reverse complement strand
CTTGTTTATCAACACTCGCGAGGAAGGTAATCATGCCTCAGAGCTGCGTTACGAGAAGACTCATTCGAATATCGTCGAGGTGAAAGCGCGAGAAGGAATTGTCATTTCGATTCTGACTGAGGGCGACACGATGTCGTCGGTGGTTTCCGATCACGTAATCGAGATACCTCCGGCGAGCGATCTACTTACGCCAATTCTCTCGATAATTCCGTTGCAACTGCTCGCTTACCACATCGCCGTGCGCCGTGGTTGTGATGTCGATCAGCCGCGCAACCTTGCCAAGTCAGTGACGGTTGAGTGAGCTTCATTTTCGAACGTCGATCACCAGGCGTGCCGGGTTGGTTAGTTCCAGCACCCGGTACCTGTTTGGTGACGAGAGTCCCATAACCCATTGCACATTAGCCTCGAAGTCACAAAGAGACTTGAGTTCCTTGATCACGGCTAAGTCCGGCGCAACCCCCCTTGATTTTATGGTTGGCTGTCCTTCCTCAGTGTGTGCCTGGGCCGGGCTCATTTGAACCGACAGAAACCCGTAGCCTCCGATCTGTACGATTTCCCCGGCCCCGCACGATCTGATGGGTTTATCAACGTACTCAACCCGGTAGCCGGGCACAATGCCGCCATCGAATTCAAAGACCACCCGGTCAAAGGTTGGATGTTGCCCGGTGCGAATCGCGCGCAACTGTGCCGGGGGAAGGTTCGGCCGTTTAACTTCCACGATCCCGGCGGTGCCCGTAAATTGTTCCGGAGAGGTGTCTCCCGGCTCTTTGGGAACTGTGCCGCCACCTACATCCACTGTCGGACTCGGCGATGGTGTCGCGGGTGTCGAAGGATTTGAGGTGTTTCCTGGGTCTGGGCCTTTTGCACAGGCGAATCCCATGGTGCCAGTGAAAATTAATATGCAGAGTCCTCGCATACGTTTGGCGGATTTTAGATCACTTTTCAAGTATTTTCGCGGATCGTTCTCAGGTATTTCCGCGGGATCGTTTTCAAGTATTTTTCACAGATCGTTCTCGAATAAGGGCACCTGGTACGACAGCTTCGCCGCCCGTTGTGAGGCGTGGCTCCGCCCTTTCTTTCAGAGGGCCTCGACTCGAAAACTGTTTCAACCTGAGTCCACGGCTTCGCCGCCCGTTGTGAGGGCGTGGCTCTCCGAATCAGACCGCCATCGTTTTCATCTCAAGCCTTCGTCACGGCTTCGCCGCCCGTTGTGAGGCGTGGCTGGCTCTCACAGTCAGACCGCCATCGTTTTTCATCTCAAGCCTTCGTCACGGCTTTGCCGCCTGTTGTGAGGCGTGGCTCCGCCCCGCCGTGCGGCCCACCTTGACTGGGCTCCGCCCCTGGTGCGGGGCTCTGCCCCTCCGCGCACAATTTTTGATCTTGTCAAGGACTTGATTCCTTCCAACCAATTAGAATCTCATGGAGAGCTTCTTCCTGATTATTCCGCGGTATAAAAGATTTGTGTGTTTTCGTCTTCTTCTCCGTGCAATCTCAGTGTTCTCAGTGTCTCAGTGGTTGGGCTGGCTCCAATGATTGGCCCTTCCAGGTTTGCCGTCCACCACAGAGACACAGAGAACACTGGGAAGGAGATCTGATCTAGTTCAGGATAAAGAAAACCTAAGGATATTTGAAAAGGCCGGAGCCCCGCACCAGGGGCGCAGCCATCGAGAGGTGGGCCGCACGGCGGGGCGGAGCCATGCCTCGCAACAGGCGGCGAAGCCGTGCAAGCTGCGACCTTCGTTTCTGATTTCTTGATTGAGGCATTAGAATAGCGCCTTAAATTCACAATGGTTGATTTTCTTTCTTCACTAAATCCGGAACAACGTGAAGCTGTCCTCACCACTGAAGGCCCGCTGCTAATCCATGCTGGTGCTGGTTCCGGTAAGACGCGGGTCATTGCCCATCGGACCGCGTATTTGATTGCCGAAAAAAAGGTGCCGTCGTGGAATATCCTGGCAGTCACGTTTACGAACAAAGCTGCTCAGGAGATGCGGCTGCGCGTGCAGAAGCTTTTACGTGACCAGCAATTTAGCAGTACACCCTGGGTCTTGACCTTCCACAGCCTGTGCGTGCGGATCCTGAGACAAGACATTGAAAAACTTGGTCAGGGCTACGACCGGACATTTACGATTTACGACCAGGACGACTCTGTTCGAGTGGTCAAGAACTGTATTAAGGATCTCGGGATAGATCAAAAGCTGCTGGCGCCGAGGCCGACTCTGGGCGCCATCAGCGCCGCTAAAAATAGAGCTCAATCTTCAAATCTCTACGCTGCCAGTGCTGATTACCTGGATGAGCGGCGAGCCGCAATTTCCCGAGTCTATGAACTCTATGAATCACGTCTTCGGGACAACAATGCCCTGGATTTTGACGACCTGTTGCTCAAAACCGTAAGGCTTTTGGAAAATTCCAAGGAAGTGCGTGAGAAGTATAACCACAAGTTCCAATATATCCTGGTCGATGAGTACCAGGACACCAATCCGCTCCAGTTTCGGCTCATTGAGCTGCTTACCCAGAAACAAAAGAATATTTGTGTGGTGGGAGACGAAGACCAGTCGATCTACAAATGGCGGGGCGCCGATATCAGTAACATCCTCAATTTTGAGTCCAAGTTTCCCGGGGCCAAAACCATCCGTCTCGAGCAGAACTATCGCTCTACTCAGGTGATTCTCGACGCCGCCGGATCAGTTGTCGGACACAATTTTCAGCGCAAAGGCAAGAGCCTGTGGACCTCAAATCCGCGCGGTGAACGCGTCAGATACCATCAAGCACCGAGTGCTGAGGCCGAGGCCCGCTTTGTGGCGCAATGTATTCTCGACCATCGGGAATCGCAATTCGATATCCGAGCGGCCGTACTTTACCGGACAAACTCGCAGTCCCGTCTATTTGAAGAAGCAATGCGCCGGGTTGGGTTGTCTTACAACATAGTTGGCGGCTTCTCCTTTTACGAACGCCGGGAGGTGCGCGACATCACCGCCTACCTGAAGCTAGCCTTGAATCCCAATGATTCCGTAGCTCTGCAGCGAGTGATCAACAGTCCACCGCGGGGAATTGGGAAGAGTACGATCGAGATCCTCGAGCGCCGGGCAAAGGACGCCGGGGTTACACTTTGGGAAGCTATCTCTCAGCTTGTGGAGCAGCCAGAGGGTTTGGGTACACGTGCAGTTTCTGCGCTCAAACAATTTCGCAGTCTGGTCAAGGAGTTGAGACAAATCAGCCTTGCAGCCGCAGGAGCAGATGCCAGGCACCCGTTAATGTTAGTTTCGGACGTGGTTAAGGAGACCATTATCAGAACGGGTTATGATGAGTTACTTAAACTGGAGAATACAGACGAGGCGATTGCTCGCTTAGACAATCTGCAGGAGCTTGTAAACGCAGCCGTCGATTACGACGATCGGGGCGAGGAGGGGCTGCGGGAATTCATCGATCATGCCGCACTCGTATCAGATGCCGATGATTACAAACAAGACGTGCCAGTTACGCTCATGACCGCCCACTCGGCGAAAGGTCTGGAGTTTCCCCTCGTGTTCATAGTTGGGCTGGAGCAGGGCATTTTTCCACATTCACGTTCGGTTGGGGACGAGGGCGAACTTGAGGAAGAGCGCCGCCTGGCTTATGTGGCGATGACGCGCGCAGAGAAGTACCTCTATGTGACGCACGCAACCAGCCGCCGCATATATGGAGCGGAACTGGCCTCAGAACCGTCACAGTTTCTCAATGAGATGCCCCTGGATTTGATTGAGGATTTCTCGCCAGGCAACTCCTGGCTTTCATTCGCCCGAAGCTCTAAGCAAATCAACTATGACTCAACCGAGCGGAAAAAATTCACGGGAAAGACTTATGACAACGTGGCCTCGATACAGGAGTTTTTCAATTTACGAGGCGTGCAGATGGGTCAAGTCAAGCGTGAGGGTGGTTTGGAAGCTGGAAATACCGGTCGAAGCGGGCAGAAGTCCCGTCTCTTTGGCAATGAGGAACCGTCGGCAGAACGAGCCACGGAGTTCGTTCCCGGCTCTTATGTGCGTCATGCAAAATATGGCCGCGGGCTGGTCTTGCGCCGAGAGGGCGCTGGCGATTCGACTAAGCTAACCGTGAGTTTTCCCGGCTACGGGCAAAAGAAACTGATCCAGAAGTACGCTGCATTGGAGCGGGACTGAGCCTGAAAGCGGTCGAATCTACAGTTCCCTCTCGAAGAAGGAGTTCGCCTAGCGCGCGCCCCCGCTCAACTCTCAACTCAAATCAAGCCTCAATGAAACAATTCAGGTTGGCTAATTTGCAGGTGGGGAAGAGGGCAAGCGCGTAGCGCGCGCCCCCGCTTAACTCTCAACTCAAATCGAGCCTCACTGAAACAGTTCAGGTTGGCTAATTTGCAGGTGGGGAAGGGGGCAAGCGCGTAGCGCGCGCCCCCGCTCAACTCTCAACTCAAATCAAGCCTCAATGAAACAGTTCCGGTTGGCTAATTTGCCGGTGGGGAAGGGGGGCAAGCGCGAAGCACGCCCCAGCTCAACTCTCAACTCAAATCGAGCCTCAATGAATCAGTTCAGGTTGGCTAATTTGCAAGTGGGGAAGGGGGCAAGCGCGTAGCGCGCGCCCCCGCTTCGCTGCAATAGATTCAGGCTGAAATTGCAGAATACTGCTACGGCAAGTTTGAAACGCTGAAAGCGTTGGCTAATTTCAGCCCAGGGTTGCGCTTTGGCAACCCTGGGATAAGGGAGTGCAGAACAGAATCAAGTCGCAACTCTGAAAGAGTTGCGACTCGGAGCGGAAAACGGAGTAGTTCAGTCTTGGAGTAAGTTACTTACCTCTTGCGGTCGCAACTCCTTTAGAGTTGCGACAAAGAATGGAGGGCACAGCAACCCAGGGTTGCCAAAGCGCAAACCCTGGGCTGAAATTAGCCAACGCTTTCAGCGTTTCGATTGTCGCTGCAGGATACTCACCCTTTAGCTTGAACCTAATGCAGCCCAGGCGGGGGCGCGCGCTTCGCGCTTGCCCCCTTCCCCACCTGCAAATTGTCCTACTTGAACTCTGACTTGCGGCTTGATGCTATCGCAGCCAGGCGGGGGCGCGCGCTTCGCGCTTGCCCCCTTCCCCACCTGCAAATTGTCCTACTTGAACTCTGACTTGCGGCTTGATGCTATCGCAGCCAGGCGGGGGCGCACGCTTCGCGCTTGCCCCCTTCCCCACCTGCAAATTGTCCTAATTGAACTCTGACTTTGCGGCTTGATGCTATCGCAGCCAGGCGGGGGCGCGCGCTTCGCGCTTGCCCCCTTCCCCACCTGCAAATTGTCCTAATTGAACTCTGACCTTGAGGCTTGATGCTGGCGCAGCCAGGCGGGGGCGCGCGCTTCGCGCTTGCCCCCTTCCCCACGTGCAAATTGTCCTATTTGAATTCTGACTTTGAGGCTTGATGCTGTTGCCGCAAGCGGGGGTGCGCCAAAGCGCTTGCCCCCACAGGCAAATTTTCCAACTCTAACTCTGACTTTGCGGCTCTGGCAGCCAACGGGTCTTCCTACTCACCGAAGCCATCGGCGTTTACCCAGCCACCGATTTGACCGATATCGGGCAAATCGGCATATCACCTGTCTTTTTGCTCGAAAGTCAGTCAGTGACTTTGCCTGTCTCGCAGCCTCTCAGCTCCAAAATCTCCTGAAAAACCACGATCCTGGCAGTCCAAACCCGGTGGCATGAGATGTGCAAAGTTTTTGGCAGCCCCGCCCGGGTCCCTTTCCGGATGGTCTCACGTACTCAAAACCTTTATCAAAACGGTTTCCGGTGAGAAAACAAACAATGCTACGTGCGGGTAGCAAATTAAATTTCAGAACGATAAGTTGGCTGTTAGTGGTCACCGCGGCCGCTGCGGCCATGCTTTCCGCGTTCTTTGGGCCCTCCGAGCTGATTACCGGCATCTCCCTTTTGTTTGCCCTTCCTGTTGTTAGTCGTCTCGACCTGATGTCCGTCAAGACCAAGGAGGACCAGACAATTGCCACTCTGAGAGACAGTACCGACCTTTTCCGCGTCGCTTTCGACAAGGCCTCGATCGGCATGGCTCTGGTCGCTCCCAATGGACGCTGGCTGAGAGTAAACCACTCGTTTTGCGAGATCCTCGGCTACTCTAAAGAGGAACTCCTCGCCAAACACTTTCAAGCAGTGATTCACCCCGAGGATGTTGCGGGAGCCCTGTCGGACATAAACGAGCTGCTGCGAGGTAATGGCGCCACCACTCTGCAGAAAGAAAAACGATACATTCACAAGGAGGGGCGGGTAGTCCGGGTGCTGTGGAGTCTATCCCTCGCTAAAGTTGAGGGCAGTGCCTCAGTTTATCTGATCTCTCAGATTCAAGACATAACCGATCGAAAACAGGCGGAGGAGCGGCTGCTTCATGATGCCTTCCACGATGCCCTCACCGGTTTGCCGAATCGGGCTCTGTTTATTGATCACCTGAAACTTACTATCGCCCAGTCCAAGAGGAATAAATCTCGCAAGTTCGCAGTCCTGTTTCTCGATCTGGATCGCTTTAAAGTGGTCAACGACAGCCTTGGACACATCATTGGCGACCAGTTGCTGGTCGGTATTGCCCGCCGGCTGGAGCTTTGCCTCCGCGAAGGCGACACCGTGGCTCGCGTTGGTGGGGATGAGTTCACGATCCTGCTCGACGACCTGGTCGATGAGAACGAGGCAGAGGTTATTGCTGAGCGGATACAACAGGAAGTAGGAACGCCTTTCTTCCTCGGCGGCCGTGAAGTTTTCACTACGGTCAGTATTGGTATCGCCCCCAGCTCAAGAGGATACGATCAGTCCGACGAGATGCTCCGTGACGCGGACACCGCGATGTACAGAGCCAAGTCGATGGGCAAAGCCAGGCACGAAGTGTTTGACGAAGCAATGCATGCTCTGGCCCTCAACCTCTTACAGCTGGAAACGGATCTTCGACGTGCCCAGGAACGCAACGAGTTCATTATCGAGTACCAGCCCATCGTCTCACTGACGGACTTTCGGGTCTCGGGGTTCGAAGCTCTGGTTCGTTGGGAGCACCCCGACCGCGGCCTGGTCTCGCCGATCGACTTCATTCCGGTAGCTGAGGAAGGCGGTCAAATCCTGCAAATCGGGCAATGGGTTTTACGTCAGGCCTGCATCGATATGCGCGGTTGGCAGGAGCGATTTCCTGCTGATCCACCGTTATTCGTGACGGTGAACCTGTCAGCAAAACAGTTTGCCCAACCAGACCTGATCGAGCGCGTAAAAGAGAGTTTAGAACTCAGTAATCTCGACCCGAATTGCCTGAAACTGGAGATCACTGAAAGCGTCGTTATGGACGACATCGAAAAGGGTACCGCCATGCTCTTCCAACTGCGGGCCCTGGGCGTCCGCCTGAGCATTGACGATTTTGGTACCGGCTACTCTTCCCTGAGTTATCTACACCGATTTCCCATCGATACTCTGAAGATTGATCGCTCCTTTGTCACCCGCATCGTCAATGACAAGGAGAATATCGAGATTGTACGCACCATCCTGATGTTGGCGGAAAATCTGGGTATGGATGTCGTCGCTGAAGGTGTAGAGACACAGGAACAAATGGCCCTGCTGAGACAGCTCTCCTGCCAAAGCGGTCAGGGCTACTTCTTCTCGAAACCGATGCGTGTGCACGAGGCCGAGAAGATTATTGCCGACACCTACGCTCCACCCCACGCACTAGTGGCCTAACCCCGACACAGGCAGTGGTCTTTGGCCTTCGGTACCTTAAGCCTTTGTTGCACTCACCCGACAATTCCTCAGAGACTCGAGGACCGAAGACCAAAGCCCACTGCCTGACCTCCTCTTTCTAGCTAAGCTCTCTGGTTGGAATCCGTTGAACACCAAAATCTGTAGGGGCGGCCCTCCGTGGCCGCCCCTCGTCGCGCCAGCTCGAGTTTCCGGATTTTCCCGTGATGTGACCAAGGGTGCGCATTTTTCGTGTAACTTCGTGTGACTTCGTGGATCGTTCCTTTGTCGGTCAGAACGATCCACGAAATCACACGAAATCACGAACGCCAAAGCTTGTGGAAGACGTACCAGGTGGTTTCTTAAGGACATTGGCTGGCGGTAGCCAGCTGGTGAACTCCGTGGCCCGCCCTGGTCGCGACCCGCTGGATTTACCCTATTGTTGACCGTGATGCGGCGAGGGGCGGCCACACGGAGGGCCGCCCCTACAGATTTTTTGACTCAGCCTCTGAACTTTCAGGCCCTAGCTAAAGCTTGAAGGGTTTTCTTTTGACCTGTTTCAGGCAAGAGGTGTCCAAGCCCTCCACACTTCCCTTCTCGACGAACTCTGTATTCAACTTTTCAAGACAGTCAAGCCCCTCCAACCCACCAAAACCGTGACCTCCCTGTGGTACGACTAGGTGCAAGGAGTTCGAAAGGCTTTTGGCAACACGATCACCATTCGCCGGAGGAGTCACAGGATCCCACTGCCCCGTTAAGATCAGGACGGGTACAGACGAATGCGTGGGCTCAGCATAGCCGCTTTCCAAAGTCGCCTGAGGCCAGAGGGCGCAAGCTTCTTTTTGCTGGCGCAGCCGATAATCACCCAGAAAAGTATCCCGGGCCAGAAGCTCTGCGGCTCCGGGTTTGATCCAGGGGAGATCTTCTGCACAAGTCACGGAAAGGTACATTCCGTTGCTGCCAGTGGCGACAATTCCGCGCCGGTAGCGGAGCGCCGCTTCTGCCAGGGGCGTAAAGTTTCCCTGAGCAGCCTGGTTGATAAACCAGGGAATTTGTGGCGCCACCCCTGAGTTATAGAGCATGTACCGGATTGCTTCGGCCGCTAGATCCCGCGAGAGCTTTATTTTGGTTTGAGCAGTATTCTGCGGCGGGACTCTCACGGTCACTTCCACCGGACCTTTCTTCAACTGTTCAAAAACAGCTCGAGTATCTGCGCGCAGATTTGGATAGGCCTTATTACATGGTTCGTCGGCGACGCATTCCGAGATGACACCCTGGAGTGCACGCTCAGCCTGCTGAGCAAAATCAGACGGCATGAATTGGTCTGTAGGGGCGACGCCATGCAGAGTCACTGTGCGTACGCTCTCCGGGTGACGCTTTAAGTAGACAAGAGCGGCCCGAGTGCCGTACGAGGCGCCAAAAAGGTTCCACTGCTGGTATCCGAGAGCAGCGCGCACCTCGTCAAAGTCGTCCATAGCAATTGAAGTGGTGTAGAGCTTAAGGTCCGCTTTTGCTTCAAGTGCCTTCCGACATTTGCGCACACTCTCAAGGGGAAAGAAGTATCCCAGGTAACTTTGCAAGTCTTCAGGATCAAACAGATCGCAATCCAGTGGATTCGATCCTCCCGTGCCGCGTTGGTCAATAAATAAGAGATCGCGTTGCTGGCGTATTCTGGCGAATGCTTCAGCAATATAAGATGCGTCCTCAGTTGCCGATGACCCTGGTCCACCCGGGATATACAGGAATGGGTCCGGCTGGCGGTTTGGTCCTGTGGCCGGCAACAGCATCACGCTCAGACTGATCTTGCGACCAGTCTTCGTAGCCCGGTTTTCGAACACCTCGTACTTACCGCATTTCGCTCCGGCTTCCACGCCACTGGTTCTACATGGCTGCAGTACCAGTTTCGGCGGCCTCGCGCTCTCTGCTTTTGCTGGGGCAGCAGCTTGACCGAAACTTGTGGCTGTGGTCAACAAAACAAATACGCAAGCTTTGAAAATGGCCTGATTCAATTCTCTAAACCTCCGCCGCGTAAACTAGCGTATGTTGGGTTCCGGGTAAAGACTGAGCGAACCTTGGAGCATGAGTGCAAACACTCATTTGTCATGGGTGAAATTCCTGCTGTGGCCACGCGCCTTGTCAATGCATACTTAAGTGACAGTCAACCATGCCGAAGTATGCCCGTCGGGCCCGGCAGCCCCGTAAGACCTTTAAACTCAAGCAATTAAATCATGCGGTCCGGCACTGAGGTGTGGACGAATTGCAAAAACATTTGAGGAGGAAAATATGTATCAAGATCACATTCAAGCTTTGGTAGTAGCCTGGAATACCGGCAACCTCAGCGGACTAGACGCCATCATCGCAACCAACTTCAGCAGGGTCGCACCCGAAGTGCTGAATTCCAACGCGAAAGGGGTAGCTGAGTTAAAAAAGGTAATCCAGGATTTTCGGACGGCATTTCCAAACACTAAGATCACAGTCCAGGAATCGTTCTTTGTCGATGATCGTTCTTTTGTGAGATGGACTTTCGAAGGTACTAATACAGGGCCCGGCAAGTTTCCAACCACACGTAAATCGGTAACTATTGAAGGCTCTTCGCTGGCCCGGTTTGAAAACGGGAAGATGGTCGAAGAACTGGTTTATTTCGATGCTTTCGATTTTCTGGCTCAGCTCGGCATCGTCAGTCTGCCCAAGGTCGCAGCCGCAAGCTAAGAACCCTAATTAGGAGAGCCCATGAAACGATTGGCCATTGTGATTCGAGACGACGGGTACGATCGGCTTTACACTCCATTGACCTTTGCTTACGTAGCCGCCAAACAGGGTGTCGAGGTCGACATCCTGTTTGTTCTCTGGGCGGTACGCGTCCTCACAGAGAAGGGAGCGAAAGCAGTCAAAATCGATAGACAGCACGCCGCTGACGAGGAGTGGTTTAAGGATAGAGTCCGACGCGATGGTGATCCGCTGGAAATCCATGATTTCATCAAGCTGGTGAAACGCACCGGCAATGTTAAATTCTACGGATGCAAACTGGCCGCGGCCACCTTCGATGTGGATGAATCGCAGCTTATCCCGGAAGCCGACGGCATAGTTGATTCGCTTTGGTTTCTCGAAGAGAAAGCCACTAAGGCAGATCACTGCCAGTATTTTTAGAGAGCAACCACTGCTTTACCATCAGCACTCGATCCCAGGCGAGGTTTGGCGCTTTGCTTCTTAGTTCGTGCTCGGCTAACTCTAATAAACAAGACACCTGGTTTTGGGCTTCCGACCTCACTACATAAGACTGCGCCGCCGGCTGGATGCCACGGGCTTGCCCCGTGGAGCCTCACGCTCCCTACTACATAAGACTGCACAGCAGCTTTTGGATGCCACGAGCTTGCCCCGTGGAGCCTCACGCTAGCCACTACATAAGACTGCACAGCAGCTTTTGGATGCCACGGGCTTGCCCCGTGGAGCCTCACGCTCCCTACTACATAAGACTGCACAGCAGCTTTTGGATGCCACGGGCT
>Ga0187892_10011075_pt1 | contig 11203 bp, 5 predicted proteins | sample MA1701073metaG_FD_139345 | JGI IMG/M metagenome (GOLD analysis project Ga0187892, IMG submission 139345) | Bio-ooze microbial communities from a basaltic lava cave in the Kipuka Kanohina Cave System on the Island of Hawaii, USA - MA170107-3 metaG ... | reverse complement strand
TACCGCCAAGCGTGAATTTTTCCAGTGATTTACGGCGTGCCAGAGAATTGGCACGCCGTTTGGATATTCAATGCGGACTTTCGCGAAAACTGTTCGGCTACAAGCGAGGAAATTTATGCAAACCTTTTGGCAAGACCTGCGCTACGGCGCGCGAATGTTATTGAAGAATCCCGGTTTCACATTGATTGCCGTGTTGACGCTCAGCTTAGGCATCGGCGCGAACACGGCCATTTTCAGCGTGGTGAACGCCGTGTTGTTGCGCGCTTTGCCTTACCCTCAGCCTGAGCGGTTGGTCGTTCTGGCGGAAAAGTCGCGGCGGGGCCGGATGGGCGTGTCGTATCCGAATTACCTGGATTGGCGCGAGCGGGCGCAATCGTTCACGGAGATGGCGGGCTTTCGCGGGACGCTGGCCAATCTGGCGGGCGTGGATCGTCCGGTGCAGTTGCAAGGCCGGGCGGTGAACTGGAATTTCTTTCGCATGCTGGGCGTGCAGCCGCAACTCGGACGGTTGTTCGTCGCCGAAGATGACAAGGAGGGCGCGGCGCGCACGACGCTGCTCAGCCACGCGCTCTGGCGGGATAAATTCGGCGGTGACCCTGCGGTCGTAGGCAGAGCGATCTCGCTCAACGGAAACAGCTACACGGTGATCGGCGTCATGCCGCCCGGATTCGAGTTCTTTCAGAAGGATGAGCTTTTCATTCCGCTCGGCGCTTCCCTCGCGCCAAGCGATCAGGGGCGCGGCAATCACAGCGGGTTGAACGCGCTGGCGCGTTTGAAGGATGGGGTCAGTTGGGAGCAGGCGAGCGTCGAGATGGACACGCTCGCCGCGCAGCTTGAACGCGCTTATCCCGATACCAACAGCGGCAACGGCGCGCTGACCTACCGGCTGCTCGACCGGTACACGTCCGATGTCAGCCGGACCTTGTGGGTGTTGCTGGCCGCCGTCGGCTTTGTCTTGTTGATCGCCTGCGTGAACGTGGCGAATCTGCTGCTGGTTCGCGCGGCGGAACGGCAGAAAGAGATCGCCATCCGGCTCGCGCTGGGCGCCGGGCGCTGGCGGATCATTCGGCAGTTGCTGAGCGAGAGCGCATTGCTGGCGGTCTTGAGCGGATTGGCCGGGTTGCTGCTTGGCGTCTGGATGCTGGCAGGGCTGTTGAAACTCGCGCCGGAGGGAATTGCGCGGCTCAGTCAAACCCGATTGGACGCCACGGTGTTGTTGTTTACGTTGGGTGTCTCGCTGCTGACGGGATTGCTGTTCGGCTTGCTGCCGGCGTGGCAATCGGCGCGGCACGAGCTTCACGCGACGTTGAAGGAAGGCGGACGCACTAGCGCCGGCGCGGGGCGCGAACGGATGCGCAAGGGATTGCTCGTGGCGGAAGTCGGTTTGTCGCTGGTGTTGCTGGTCGGCGCGGGGTTGATGCTGCGCACCGTCCACCGCCTGACGCAGGTTGATCCGGGGTTTGCGGCGGAGAATCTGCTGACGATGCAATTCAACCTGCCCCGCAATGCTTACCCCGAGCCGCGCCGCCAGACTTTTTACAACGAAACCATCACGCGCATTGAATCGCTGCCGGGCGTGCGCGCGGCGGCGTTGACGTTTTCGCTGCCGATTGACGGTTCGAATTGGAACTCGGTCTTCATCGCCGCAGACCTTCCAGTGCCGCCGCGCGCCGATCTGCCGTCTTCGGCCTTCATTCCTGTCAGCGCGAATTACTTCAAAGCGATGGGCATCCGGTTGTTGAAAGGCCGCGTGTTCACCGAAGCCGACACAGCCGGCAAACCCGCAGTCACGGTCATCAACGAGACGCTGGCCGCGCGATTGTGGCCAAACGCAGACCCCATCGGTAAACGCATCAAGCAGGGCTGGCCGGAAGACCAGACGCCGTGGCGCGAAGTGGTCGGCGTGGTAGCGGACGTGAAGCTGAACGGTGTGGATCGCGATACGCCGTTGCAGTCTTATCTGCCGCTGGCGCAGGAATCTTCCGGTTTTCTGAGCCTGGTCGTACGCACGTCGGGTGAGCCGCTCAATTTTGGCGCGACCGTCGAGCAGACCATTCACTCGCTCGACCGAGATTTGCCGGTGTTTGGCGTGTCTTCGATGGATCAGTTGCTGGGCGATGCCATCGCCCAGCAACGATTGACGATGGTGTTGTTGCTGGGATTCGCCGTCCTGGCGCTGCTCTTGGCGGCGGTCGGGGTTTACGGCGTGATCTCGTATTCGGTCAGGCAGCGCACGCACGAAATCGGCATCCGGATGGCGTTGGGCGCGCGCGCAGGAGATGTGTTGCGGCTGATCATCGAGCAGGGGGTGAGACTGACGCTGGCCGGCGTCGCGCTGGGCTGGCTGAGCGCCTTCGCGCTGACGCGGTGGATGGAAGCGTTGTTGTTCGGCGTGCGCGCGACTGACCCGCTGACGTTTGCCGTCATTCCGTTGCTGTTGATGGCGGTTGCGCTCGTGGCCTGTTGGATTCCGGCGCGACGGGCGGCGAAGGTTGATCCGATGATTGCGTTGCGCTGCGAATAGCGAGGTCAGGTCGTAGGCGTCATATCAGTGGGCTGGTAAACCAGCAAGCCGCTGACGCGCGCGAAGTCCTGATCGAGCGTCGCCAGTTTTTGCAGGTTCAATTCCTGCATCGCCGCGACCAGTAAGGAATCGTTGGTCAGCAGGCCGTGTTGCAGACGGACGTTCGCGCTGGCTTCGAGCGTGGCGACAGTCAGCGGGACGATTTCGTGGCGTCGAGAAAGACCTGCTCACCTGCCTGCAAGTCGTCAAAGTTCATATTCGAGTTCCTTGCTTTCGGCGATTTCGCGGGCGAGCGCCGGCGGAAGTTGAATCAAGCCGAAGGTGCTGTTGACGGGATGAGAAGAACAAGCTCATTTTGTTATAGGAGAGATTATGCAAACCCTGTGGCAAGACCTGCGCTACGGCGCGCGAATGTTATTCAAGCAACCCGGCTTCACATTGATCGCCGTGCTGACGCTGGCGCTGGGCATTGGCGCGACGACGGCGCTCTTCAGCGTCGTGTATGGCGTGCTGCTGCGTCCGCTGCCGTTTCGTGAGCCCGAGCGCATCATGACCGTGTGGGAGAACAACACCAAGGACGGCATCGCCCGCGACGATGTCTCGCCCGCCAACTTTCTGGATTGGCGTGACCGCAATCGCAGCTTTGCCGCGCTGGCTTCGGTCAATCCGTACAGCCTCGATTACCAAGGCCAGGCGGAAACCGAAACCTGGCAGACCGCGCTGGTCTCGGAAGGCTTCTTCAACCTGCTGGGCGTCAATGCCTATCTCGGTCGCACCTTCCTGCCCGAAGAGTACCGCGACGGTCTCAACTTCGACGACAACCGCAAATTGAAAAGCTTTGCCGTCGTATTGAGCTACGGCCTGTGGCAAAGCCGCTTCGGCGGCGACCGTGCGCTGATCGGGCGAACGCTCACGCTCGACGGCCTGCCCGCGACAGTGGTCGGCGTGCTGCCGCCGGATTTTCAGTTGAGCCTCTTCGCGCAGGAAAAGCTGCTTTACGCGCCGCAAGCGCCCGACCAGGGCTGGCGACAACAGCGGCGCGCAAGCTACCTGAAAATCATCGGACGCTTGCGGGACGGCGTGACGCTCGCCCAGGCGCGCGCCGAGATGCAGAACATCGCTGTGCAGTTGGCGAGCGAATACCCACAAACCAACGGCGGCGTAGGCGCAACGCTGGTCCCGCTCGAAGAAAACATGACCGGGCAGGTGCGGCCCGCGTTGTTGATCTTGTTCGGCGCGGTCGTGCTGGTCTTGCTGATCGCCTGCGCCAACGTGGCGAATCTCTTGTTGGCGCGCGGCGCGGCGCGCGAACGCGAATTTGCCATTCGCGCGGCGGTGGGCGCGGGGCGCGCGCGCCTCGTGCGGCAGTTGTTGACCGAAAGTTTGTTGCTCGCCGCCGCCGGTTGTCTGGGCGGTGTGGGGCTGGCGGTGTGGGGCTTGGATGCGATGCTGGCGCTCAGTTCGGGCAACGTGCCGCGGCTCGATCAAGTGCGCCTGGACCGCGCGGCCTTGCTGTTCGCGGCGGCGCTCGGATGCGCGACGGCGTTGGTCTTCGGCCTGGCGCCGGCGCTGCAATTTTCGCGCCCCCATTTGCAAGGCGCGTTGAAAGAGTCCGCGCCGCAAACGACGGGCGGCGCGGCGCGGCAACGCTTGCGCGCCGCGCTGGTCGTGGCTGAAATCGCTTTGTCGCTCGTGCTGCTTACCGGCGCGGGCTTGTTGTTGCGCAGCTTTGTGACGCTCGTGCAGACCAGTCCGGGCTTCGCGGCGGAACGCATCGTCGCGCTGCAAACCTTCCTTTACGACCGCTACCCGAAACCGGAGCAGCGCACGGCCTTCGCGCGGCGAGTGCTGGACGAGTTGAAAACCGTGCCCGGCGTCAGCGCGGCGGGCGTGACGACGGCGCTGCCGTTTTTGGAAAGCAGCCTTGATGCGTCGTTGCCCTTCACCATTGAAGGCCGCCCCGCGCCGCCGCCGGGACAGGAGCCGACGGTTTATTGGACGGTGGCTTCAGCGGATTACTTCGCCGCGCTGGGCATGGCTTTGCGGCGCGGGCGGATGTTCAACGAATTCGATAAGGCTGAGGCGCCGCCCGTTGCGCTCATCAACGAGACGATGGCGCGGCGGCACTTCCCCAACGAAGACCCCATCGGGCGCAAACTCGTCACGCGCGGACGGCGGCGCGGCAGCGCCGAGCCGCAAGCCGTCGAAATCATCGGCGTGGTCAGCGACGTGCGCCACGATGGTTTGGACAAAGAGCCGCGCGCCGAACATTACCGCCCCTTCACGCAAATCGCGCACGGCTCGCTGATCTTCACCGTGCGCACATCCGCCGACGCCACGAGCCTGATTCCTACGTTGAAAGCACGCCTCCGGGAAGCGGATGCCGCGCAGTCCATTTACGCCGTGGCGACGCTGGACCATCTGGTTTTTGCATCGTTGAAGGCGCGGCGGTTCAGTTTGTGGCTGCTCGGGGCGTTCGCCGTGCTGGCGCTGGCGCTGGCCGTGGTGGGCCTTTACGGCGTGATGAGTTTCGTCACGGCGCAGCGCACGCACGAAATCGGCGTGCGCCTGGCGCTGGGCGCGAGTTCCAGCGCGATTCAGCAATTGATTTTGCGGCAAGGCTTGCGGCTGGCGCTGCTCGGCGTAGGCTGCGGACTCGTGGCGGCGTTCGCGCTGACGCGACTCTTGCGCACGCTGGTTTACGGCGTGAGCACGAGCGACCCGCTGACCTTTGCGGGCGTGGCGTTGTTACTGACGCTGGTGGCGCTCGCGGCTTGTTGGATTCCGGCGCGGCGGGCGACGAAAGTAGACCCGATGATTGCGCTGCGCTGCGACTGATTCAATTCGATCAGGAGGAAATTTATGCAAACCCTGTGGCAAGACCTGCGCTACGGCGCGCGAATGTTGCTCAAACAACCTGGCTTCACGCTGATTGCCGTCTTCACGCTGGCGCTCGGCATCGGCGCGAACACGGCCATTTTCAGCGTCGTCAACGCATATCTGCTCAAGCCGCTGCCGGTCAAAGACGCGGAGCGGTTGGTGGCGATTGGCACGCTCGACCAGCACATTGATCTGCCGCACGGAATTTCGTGGCGCAATTACGAAGACCTGCGCCAGATGAGCAACGTGTTCTCCGACGTCATCGCGTATCGGCTCAACGTCGTGAATTTCGATGTGAGCGGGCAGGGCGAGCGCAGCTTCGTCGAACTGGTCAGCGGCAATTACTTTTTCGCGCTCGGTGTGGCAGCGGCGCACGGGCGCACCTTCGCGCCCGACGAAGGTTTTGTCAGCGGCTCCGCGCCTGTCGTCGTCCTGACACACGGATATTGGCAACGGCGCTTCGGCGGCAACGCGGCGGCGATCGGCAAAACGGCCAAGCTCAATGGCGCGCCGTTCACCATTATCGGCGTGCTGCCTGACAGCTTTCCGGGCACGGAATCGCTGATCGACGTGGAGGCCTATGTGCCGCAGATGATGAGTCCGCAATTGTTCGCCGGCGGCTCGGCGATGATTACCGATCGCGGCCAGGAGGGCCTGCGTGTGCTGGGACGGCTCCAGGCGGGCGTCACGCTCGCACAGGCGCGCGCGGCGCTGAATGGATTTGCCGAAAGTCTGCGACAACAATACCCCGAGCTTTACAAGCAACTCGGCTTTCTGGTTGTCCCCGAAACCAGCGCGCGGCCTGAGATTTCCGTTGCCGGCGTGATGCCGGTGATTGCGACCAGCTTTCTGGCGCTGGTGGTGTTGGTGCTGCTGATTGCCTGCGCCAACGTGGCGAATCTGATTTTGTCACGGGCGATGACGCGCGAACGAGAACTGGCGATCCGCAGCGCGCTCGGCGCAAACCGGTTTCGCCTGCTGCGCCTGCTGCTCGCTGAGAGCCTGTTGCTCGGTCTCATCGGCGGCGCGGCGGGCGTGTTGCTGGCGGTGTGGGCGACGGATTTGCTTTCTTCGATCCGGTTCGCGCTGGCTGCGCCGGTCAGGTTCAATGTGCAACCGGACTGGCGCGTGTTCGTGTTTGCGCTGGGCATCGCGCTGGCGACCGGGTTCGTAGCCGGTTTGTTCCCGGCGTGGCAGTCGTCCCGCTTCAATCTCAACGATGTCCTCAAGGAAGGCGGGCGGGGCATCGCGCCGCGCCGCCATCGCTTGCGCAACCTGCTCGTCGTGACGCAGGTCGCGGCTTCGTTGCTGCTGCTGGTCTGCGCGGGATTGTTCCTGCGCAGTCTGCACCAGGCGCAGCGAATTGATCTGGGCTTGCGCCGCGACAATGTGCTGCAGGCGTCGCTGGACGTGGAGTTGCAACGCTATGACGAAGCGCGCGGGCGGCGGTTTTACCGGCAACTGATGGAGCGGTTGTCGCAATTGCCGCAGGTGCGCTCTGCCGGGTTGAGCACGCTCATTCCGCTCAGCGGCAATGCCGAAATCGTGGATGTGTACGCTGCGGAACGAAGCGCCACCACGCAACAGGATTCCGCCACTGTGCTTCGCAGCCGGATCGATCCCGGCTGGTTGCGCACGATGAACGTGCCGCTGCTCGCGGGGCGCGATTTCACCGCCCGCGATGATGAATCCGCGCCGCAGGTGGCCATCATCAACGAAGCCCTGGCGCAACAGCTCTGGCCGGGGCAAACCGCAATCGGGCGGCAATTCCGTTTTGAACGCAACGGGCCGCCGCTGGAAGTCGCCGGCATAGCGAAGAACAGCAAATACATCTTCATTGGCGAAGAGCCGCGCGCCTGTGTCTACGTGCCGTTCGCGCAGAGCTACCGCTCGGAAGCGACGATCTTTTTGCACACCGAAGGCGACCCGGCCAGTGTGACAGCCGCCCTGCGACAAGCGGTGCGCGAGTTGGATCAGGACATGCTCGTCTATGGCGTGAAGACGATGCAGACCCACCTGAATTCCGGGTTGGCGTTTTTGTTCGTGCGTGTCGCGGCGGCGCTGGCCGCCGTCTTTGGCGTCATCGGCCTGGCCCTGGTGATGGTCGGCCTGTACGGCGTGATTGCGCAATCGGTCGCGCAACGCACGCACGAAATCGGCGTGCGCATAGCGCTGGGCGCAAAGACCGGCGATGTGCTGCGGCTGGTGTTGCGGCAGGGGCTGCTGCTGATTCTGAGCGGTGCGGTGATTGGCCTGGGCGTAGCGGCGGCGGTGACGCGGTTGCTGACAAATCTGTTGTACGGCGTGAGCGCGACGGATCCGCTGATTTTTGGTGGTGTGACAATGCTGCTGATATTCGTGGCGCTGTTGGCCGCACTCGTTCCGGCGCGGCGGGCGACGAAGGTGGATCCGATGGTCGCGCTCAAGTGCGAATGAAAGGAGTGGCGCTCCTATGGCCGGAGAAATATCACGATGGCTTAGTCTGGTCTGTGTCGTTGCGCTGCTGGCGAGCGGTTGCAGCCGACAGATGACGCGCGCGGGCAGCGACAGTTTGGAAAGCGAATTGGACAAGCTCGTCCCGGCATTGCTGAAGCAACAAGGCGTACCGGGCGTTTCCATCGCTGTGGTCAAAGAAGGCGAAGTCATCTGGGCGAAAGGTTACGGATTGGCCGACAAGAGCAAAGGGACGCCAGTGCGAACCGACACGCGCTTCAACATCGGCTCAGTTTCCAAAACGGTGACGGCGTGGGCCGTGCTGACGCTGGTTGAGAAACGCCTGCTTGATCTCGATGCGCCGGTTGAACGCTACTTGAAACGCTGGCGTCTGCCGCCATCGGATTTTGATCACGGCAAAGTGACCGCGCGTCGCGTTCTCAGCCACAGCGCCGGGCTTTCGGTGCGGGGCTATCACGGCGTTTTCCTGCCGGGCGAGAAGCTGCCGGCGCTCGAAGAATCGCTCGCCGGTTACAGCGGCAGCGACGGCGCGTTGCGGGTGAGCGCCGAACCGGGCGCGGCCTTTCGTTATTCCAGCGGCGGTTACACGCTGCTGCAACTGTTGGTTGAAGAAGTCAGCGGCCAGCCGTTTGCCGAATACGCGCAGAGCGCGGTCTTCAACCCGCTCGGCATGGCGGGCGCGGGGTATGAGTGGACAACCGAGTTGCAGGCTGCGGTCGCCACGCCTCACAAACCTGATGGCGGCGTCTGGCCGCATTACCAGTTCGTTGAGCGTGGCTCAGGCGGCGTTTACCTGACGGCTACCGACCTGGCGCGGCTCGTGGCGGCCACGGTTAGCGGGCGCGGACAGCCGGCGGGGCGCAATGTGCTGAAGCCGGAAACAGTGCAAATGATGATCGCGCCAGCCGCCGGTACTGAGGGGAAGTACGGCCTCGGCTACAAAATGATGCCGCTGGCGAATGAACTGCTGATCTCGCACGACGGAGCGAATGAAGGCTGGCGCGCGATCTTCCTGCTGCATCCGCGGACGGGCGACGGCGTGGTCATCCTGACCAACAGCGATCTGGGCGGCAAAGTGATGGGACAGATCGCCTGCGCCTGCTTCGCGCGTACGCGAGTGAACCTTGGGGCGCTCTGCGCAGGTATGACTTAGCCGCGGGGCGGGGGCGGAATGTTAGGCTTCAGATTTCACAAACGGAAGGGGAGAGACGATGCAAACACTATGGCAAGACCTGCGCTACGGCGCGCGAATGTTGATGAAGAAAACAGGCTTCGCTGTGGCCGCCGTCATCACGCTCGCTTTGGGCATTGGCGCGAACATAGGCGTATTCAGCCCGTTCAACGTGGCGCGGGCGGCTAATCACTCCGCAGACCTGACGCCTCCCGGCGGAAGGCTGAAGACTGTGGTTGGAGGTGTGACCACGGTCAAGGACTTTGAAAACTCTGTCACGCGCAGCATGCAGAAGGCAGGTGTTTCCGGCCTATCCGTTGCGATCTTGAACGACGGCAAGGTGGTCTACACTCGGCAATTCGGTTGGAAGGACAAGGACGACGGCACAAAACTGGATGATACGACCGTTTTTGCCAGCGCTTCGCTGAGCAAGACCGTTTTCGCCTACCTGGTGATGGTCTTGACTGAGGAAGGTCTCTTCGCTCTGGACAAGCCGATCCAGCAGTACCTGACGAAGCCGCTCCCGGAGTATCCAGGTTACGCGGATCTCGCCGGCGACAACCGTTACCGGACGATCACTGCGAGAATGTTGCTCAGCCACACCAGCGGCTTCCCAAACCTGCGATCCGGACGCCTGCGCATCCAGTTCGAGCCGGGCAGCCGCTTCAGCTACTCCGGCGAAGGGATCGGACTCTTGCAGATGGTTGTGGAGAGCGTCACGCGCAAGGATCTCGAAACGCTTGCCCGCGAGAAGGTTTTCATTCCGTTTGGGATGACGCGCACGAGTTATGTCTGGCGTGAAGCGTTCGCGGCGAATGTGGCGGCCCCTCACAACGAATTCGAGTGGGCGGCGGATCCTGACCGGGCCGCGATTGCCCACGCGGGCGGCTCGATGACAACGACAGCGCATGACTATGCGCGTTTCCTGGCAGGCGTTCTGGCGGCCAAAGGGAAGCGAAGACAGAGTGTGGAGAATATGCTGACACCGGCAGTTCGCATCAATTCACGGCGAATGTCTACCCCAGACAGCCAGGCAGCCGGCGCGAATGAAGCTATCCATCTTTCCTGGGGCCTTGGCTGGGGGATGTTCCAAACTCCTCAGGGGCAGGCTTTCTTCCACACAGGACACAGTACCAGCGCTCAGAACTACGCCGTCATCTACCGGAAGTCCGGCATCGGCATCGTACTGCTCAGCAACAGCGCCAACTTCGAGTCTGTGGCTCCGGAGATCGTGGCTGCGGGCATAAGCGACAATCTCTCGCCCTTCGATTGGCTCGGCTACGTTCCCTTCGACCCGGCTAAGAGGAAACCCGCTCCGCCTCGGCGAGTGGCGATCCAAGTCACGGCGGACGTGATTGCGCCCTACGCTGGCAAGTACCAGATAGACAAGGGCGGTCCTGTCGTATTCATCAAGGCTGAAGGCAGTCGTCTCTACGCATCCGACGATGGCGCCTCTTGGGATGAAGTGCACGCCGAGTCGCGCAGCGTGTTCTTTGCCAAAGGTAGGGACCTCGCGATCGAGTTCAAGAAGGACGCCAATGGAAGGGTCACGCATATGGAGATAATCAGTGGCAAAGCCACGATCCTAGCTCGTCGGATCGAGTAGCGTTTTTCATCATGGCGTTTGCTGGCCGAGAGAAAACTGGAGGACAAAGCCGATGAGAAGAATATTGCTCGCTTTAGTGTTGTTTGCCGCAGTCATTACCGCCGCATCCGCGCGCCAGAATAATAATTCTGCCGCCGCTTTCGATGGCGTGCGAGAGTTCATCAAGCAGCAGCTCGGTGAGCGGCGTTTACCATCCGTCGCCGTGGCGGTCGCGCGCGATGGGCGGATTATATGGGAAGAGGCTTTCGGTTGGGCTGACGTGGAGAAGCGCATTCCGGCTATGCCGCACACAATGTACTCGCTCGCTTCGATCTCGAAGCCGATCACCGCCACCGGGCTGATGATCTTGAAGGAGCGCGGGCGGATCGAACTGGATCGTCCGATCAATGAATACCTGGGCGAAGCGAAGATTGCTGTGCGCGTGGGCAATCCGGCTGACGCCACGGTGCGGCGCGTGGCCAACCATACGGCGGGCTTGCCGCTGCATTACCAGTTCTTTTACGAAGACGAACCGTACCGCGCGCCGTCGCGCGACGAAACCATTCGCCGCTACGGCGCCAGTGTGACC
>Ga0187892_10011074_pt1 | contig 11204 bp, 7 predicted proteins | sample MA1701073metaG_FD_139345 | JGI IMG/M metagenome (GOLD analysis project Ga0187892, IMG submission 139345) | Bio-ooze microbial communities from a basaltic lava cave in the Kipuka Kanohina Cave System on the Island of Hawaii, USA - MA170107-3 metaG ... | reverse complement strand
TTCGCCACTTCAGGCAGGGGGATGCGCCCCAACCTTCCGGCCGTGTATCATGCGGAACCGGAATTCGACGAACCCACGTATCGGAGGCCCGATGAACCACTTCAGCGAAAAGGTACTGTTCATCTGGTCAGTCGCCGACTTGCTCCGCGTGCTTCGGCACACTTTCGCGGCGTTGGCCCTACAGAAGGGCCTAAGCCTCGCCGCTGTCAAAAAGATCCTCGACCATGATAGGCTCGCGACGACCGAGATTTACTTGAATCTGACCGACCGCCATATTCAGGAGGAGTACGACGCAAAGTGGTGAAGGCAGCCGAATGTGAGCCAAAAGACATCGGAGTGCGCAGCGACCTATGACAAATCAGTTCTTTGAGAGGCCGATACTCAACTCGCCCTACGAGCACCCTTCTCGCCATTGGGAACTCGACGCGGCCGGGCAGCCCACCAATCGAATTGTCGAGAACCGCCGACGCGCCGAATTCATCACTCCCATCCCCAAGCCCAAGAAGAGACGAGGGGCTGCCACCCAAGAGCAAATGGTCTTCAACGAGGCCAAGGAACTTGCCGCCGACGGGCAGCGCTACGAAACAATGTCCATCGTCAACGAAGTTCGTCGCCGCGTTGACACATGGAGAAAACTAACTAACCCCGCCGACTGGCGGGTCACGCCTGAAACCGCACGGCTCCTACAGCATTGGCGTCAACACGCCTTCAGCAGCTTTCGCCCATTCTTCTGCCAAGTCGAAGCCGTTGAAACCGTGATTTGGCTTACCGAAGTCGTCCACGGAAAAGATGGGCAGGTCTACATCGACCACCTAGTCAATGCGAACGACCAGGCAAATCCGGGACTTTCACGCTTGGCCCTAAAGCTTGCGACCGGTGCTGGCAAGACGACGGTCATGGCGATGCTAATCGCGTGGCAAACGATAAACGCAGCACGACAGTCCAATAGTAAGAAGTACACACGCGGCTTCCTGGTCGTCACACCTGGGCTAACAATCAAGGATCGCCTCCGGGTTCTCCAGCCCAACGACCCAGATAGCTATTACAAAAGCCGTGAACTCGTTCCAGGAGACATGCTCGACGATCTTGGCCGCGCAAAGATCATCATCACGAACTATCACGCTTTCAAGCTTCGCGAGACGATGGAACTCTCAGCCGGCGGTCGCGCCCTGCTTGAGGGTCGCGTCCACCGCGACGGCAATGACGTTAGGTCCCTTGAAACCGAAGGCCAAATGCTTCAACGTGTCATGGGCGAACTAATGGGCATGAAGAGCATCTTGGCTCTGAACGATGAGGCCCATCATTGCTATCGAGAAAAGCCCGGTGAGGACGACGATGAGGGCGAGCTCAAAGGCGACGAAAAAAAGGAAGCTGAAAAGAACCGTGAAGCGGCCCGCCTTTGGATCACCGGCCTTGAAACCGTGAATCGCAAACTCGGCCTTCAGCGAACGATCGACCTTTCAGCCACCCCGTTTTTCCTAAGGGGTTCCGGCTACGCCGAAGGCACGCTGTTCCCGTGGACCATGACCGACTTCTCCCTGATGGACGCCATCGAATGCGGTATCGTAAAACTCCCCCGGGTTCCCGTCGCCGACAACATTCCCGGCAATGACATGCCCAAGTTTCGTGAACTTTGGAAGTATGTTGGAAAAAAGATGCCGAAGAAAGGTCGCGGCAAAGGCGAGCAACTAGACCCTCTGAAGATCCCCGTGGAACTTCAAACCGCGCTCGAAGCCCTCTACGGCCATTACGAAAAGACCTTCAAGCTTTGGGAAGCCGAAGGAATCGGCCTGCCCCCATGCTTCATAATCGTTTGTCAAAACACCGCGATATCTAAGCTGATTTATGATTACGTATCCGGCTTCGTCCAAGAGAGAGAAGACGGCTCAGGTCAACTTGTCGAAGGCCGACTCAAGCTCTTTCGCAACTTCGATGAGCACGGCAACCAGCTCGGTCGTCCGCGAACGCTTCTAATTGACAGCGAACAGCTTGAATCAGGAGACGCCCTCGACAAAAACTTCCGCGACATGGCCTCCGATGAAATCGAGCGCTTTCGCCGCGAAATCTTCGAACGCACAGGCGACAAGAAACAAGGCGAGAATCTTTCCGACCAGGACCTCTTACGTGAAGTTATGAACACCGTGGGCAAGAAGGACCGGCTCGGCGAATCCATCCGCTGTGTCGTCTCCGTTTCGATGCTCACCGAAGGCTGGGACGCCAACACCGTTACGCACGTACTCGGTGTGCGAGCCTTCGGCACGCAGCTCCTTTGCGAGCAGGTCATTGGGCGTGCCCTTCGCCGTCAATCCTATGACCTCAACGAGGAAGGATTGTTCAACGTCGAGTATGCCGACGTGCTCGGCATTCCCTTCGACTTCACTGCCAAGCCGGTCGTGGCACCGCCCCAGCCGCCGCGAGATACTATCAATGTCAAGGCCATTCGCCCCGACCGCGACGAATGCGAAATCCGATTCCCCCGCGTCGAAGGCTACCGCGTTGAACTCCCCGAGGAACGGCTGACCGCGAAATTCGACGACGACTCAACGCTTGAACTTACTCCCGACCTTGTCGGCCCTTCGGTCACGCGAAATGAAGGCATCATCGGCGAGGGAGTCGATCTCACCCTCGTTCACACTGGCGATCTCCGCCGATCGACGCTCCTCTTCCACCTGACGCAGAGGCTCCTTTACACCAAATGGCGTGATCCTGGCGAGGAGCCGAAGCTCCACCTTTTCGGCCAGCTAAAGCGAGTCACCCGCGAATGGCTCGACAATCATCTGGTTTGCAAAGGCGGCACCTACCCGGCGCAGCTCATGTATCTTTCGCTCGCCGACATGGCCTGTGAACGCATTACCCGCGGCATCGTCAGCAAACACGTTGGCGAATGCCCCATCAAGGCGGTCCTCGACCCGTACAATCCGACCGGCTCAACAGCCCACGTGAACTTCAATACGTCGAGGAAAGACCGTTGGCAGACGGACGCTCGCCGCTGCCACATCAACTGGGTGATCCTCGACAGCGACTGGGAAGCTGAGTTCTGCCGTGTCGCCGAAGCCCATCCGAAGGTTCGGGCATACGCGAAGAATCACAATCTCGGTCTTGAGGTTCCGTACAAGTACGGCTCCGAGTCCCGAAGGTATTTGCCGGACTTCATCGTGCTTGTGGACGACGGCCGCGAGCCGCGGGCCGACGGTTCACCCGATCTGCTTCACCTCGTTGTTGAGATCAAAGGCTATCGCCGCGAAGACGCCAAGGAGAAGAAGGCCACGATGGACACGTATTGGGTTCCCGGCGTCAACAACCTCGGCTCGTATGGCCGCTGGTCCTTTGCCGAGTTCTGCGACGTGTACGAGATGCAGTCTGACTTCCAGGCGAAGGTTGAAGAGAAATTCGACAAAATGATCGATGCCATGACGGCGGCAAGCAAGGAGGCATTTGCATGAAAGCCGAACTCATTCGTTCCCTGACGGAAACATTCGAAGGCCATGCTCAACAGACCGAAGGCGGTGTCGAGTATTGGCTTGCCCGCGACCTCCAACACCTGCTCGGCTACGCCGAATGGCGCAACTTCATCGCCGTCGTCACCAAGGCAAAAACCGCCTGTGATACCTCGGGGCATGCGGTTTCGGACCATTTTGTTGACGTTAACAAAATGGTTGACCTCGGCTCCGGCAGCCAACGCGAAATCGACGACATCATGCTCACCCGGTACGCCTGCTACCTCATCGCTCAGAACGGCGACCCCAAGAAGCAGGAAATCGCCTTCGCCCAGACCTACTTTGCAATCCAAACCCGACGGGCGGAACTGATCGAGCAACGTCTGCTGGAAGCCGAACGGGTGTCCGCCCGACGAAAACTGAGCGTGACCGAAAGGGAACTCTCCGGTGTGATTTACGAACAGACCGGTGGCAACCAGGATTTCGCATTGATCCGCAGCAAGGGCGACCACGCCCTTTTCAACAAGTCCACTCAGGCGATGAAGGCACAATGGAAAGTCCCCGACAATCGCCCCTTGGCCGACTTCGCTCCGACGATCATCCTCAAGGCCAAGGACTTCGCAACAGAAATAACAATCCACAATGCCCGTCGGCATGGAATGAGTTCCGAGGTCCAGATCTCTACCGAGCATGTCACCAACAATCAGGCAGTCCGCAAAACGCTACTTGAGCGCGGTATTCGACCCGAACAACTGCCGGCGGCCGAGGACGTGAAAAAGGTAGAGAGGCGTATCGCGTCCGAAGAGAAGAAGGCACTCAAGAATCCAAAGTCCCTCGAATCATGACCGGCGAAAACAAAAATGGCTAAGAATCGCAACATGAACAAGACCAAGTCCGGCACGAAGAAAAGTGTCGAGACGCTCACGCACGACGAGGCGACGCGGAAGAACATCCCCACGGCCGAGTTTCAGTCGGTCATGGCCAAGGAACACCAGAGCCCTATCCGCGTGGCCTATGATCGCCGCAACCGCGATCTTGACCCGCAACTTGTCTGGCGCGGCAAGGATGAGCAGGACTGGTCGGACCTTGTCGTACAGGCCCCTCCCCTCTTCATCCAAGAAAAGGTCCACCCCAAGGTGTTGATCGATGATTTGCTCCGCCGCACCAAAGCTGACGAGAAAGCCGCCGAGTCGCAGATGGATCTTTTCGCCGACTTCAACGGCCTGCCCAACACCGACGCCAAGACCGAGTTCTATCAGCACGACGCAAACTGGTCGAACCGCATGATCCTCGGTGACAGCCTACAGGTCATGGCCTCCCTCGCCGAGCGCGAGGGGCTGCGCGGCCAGGTGCAGTGCATCTACCTCGACCCGCCGTACGGCATCAAGTTCAACAGCAACTTCCAGTGGAGCACCACCAGCCGCGACGTGAAGGACGGCAGCCGCGACCACATCACCCGCGAGCCCGAACAGGTCAAGGCCTTCCGCGACACCTGGCGCGATGGCATCCACTCCTACCTCACCTACCTCCGCGACCGCCTCACCGTCGCCCGCGACCTGCTCGCCGACAGCGGGTCGATCTTCGTGCAGATCGGGGATGAGAATGTGCACCGCGTGCGGGCTTTGATGGATGAGGTGTTTGGAGATTCAAACTTCTTCTCGCAGATTCAATACCGAACCCTTACGCCGCTAGGCTCGCGCGGCCTATCAAACGTCTACGATTACATCCTCTGGTACGCGAAAGACAGGTCGTCGATTAAGTATCGCAACGTGCAGGAAAGCCGGCCGATCGAGGACGAGCCCGAGTTTCAGTATCTGGATGACGGTTCAGGTTTCTTCCAGAAGATCGATCAGCTTCCGGAGGACACATCTCGAGTTTTCAAGCGATCCGACCTGAAGTCTTCTGGATATACTCCAACCTGTGTTTATCCATTCACTTTCGAGGGCGAGACCGTCGCGCCGAAAGGCCGCAAGAGTTGGCGGACGAATACAGAAGGAATGTCACGCCTGATTCGGGCCAGTCGATTGTTCGCTGTTGGCAGCGGCACCATCTATTTCCGACAGTACTTCATCGATTCTCCGATGCGTCAGATGGAGAACACTTGGACTGATACCGCAGCAGGCTTCTCCGACACCAAAACTTACGTCGTGCAAACACACGAAAAGGTCATACGGCGTTGCCTCCTCATGACCACCGACCCCGGCGACCTCGTGCTCGATCCCACGTGCGGGTCGGGGACGACGGCGTACGTGGCCGAACAGTGGGGGCGGCGGTGGATCACGATCGACACCAGTCGGGTGGCGCTGGCCCTGGCGCGGGCGCGGATCATGGGGGCGCGATATCCGTTTTACCTGCTGGCCGACAGCCGCGAGGGGCAGCTCAAGGAGGCCGACGTCACCGGCACCGCCCCCAGCAGCCAGCCGACCCACGGCAACCTGCGGCACGGGTTCGTGTACGACCGCGTGCCGCACGTCACCCTCAAATCCATCGCCAACAACACAGAAATCGACGTCATCTGGGAGAAGTACGAGAAGCAGCTCGCGCCGCTTCGTGGCCAGTTGTCCATGGCTTGTGGCTTGAAAAAGACCCTCGAAGAGTGGGAGATTCCGCGCGAAAAACCCAAGGACTGGCCACCAGCCACTCAGCCACTACTCGCTACTTTCTGGGAGCAGCGCATCGCCCGGCAGAAGGAAATCGACGCTTCCATCGCCGCCAAGGCTGAGTTTGAGCATCTCTACGACAAGCCCTACGAGGACAAGAAGATAGTCCGCGTGGCCGGTCCCTTTACGGTGGAGAGCCTTTCTCCGCACCGAATGCTCGGCGTCGGGCCAGACGACGAACTACTCGACCCCGCTCACCCGCCTAGCCACATCGAGGACGAAGCTGACTTCGCGCGGATGATTCTCGAAAACCTCAAAACCGCTGGCGTTCAGCAGGCCCGCAAAGAGGACAAGATCACGTTCACGTCGATCGCGGCTTGGCCAGGCCGCTACGTTTGCGCCGAGGGGCGCTACATTGAGGGCGACGCGGACACGGGCACCGAAAAGCGGGCCGGCATCTTCATCGGTCCCGAATTCGGCACCGTTGCACGTCAAGACCTTGTCGCGGCAGCTCGCGAAGCCGGCGACGCGAATTTTGACGTCCTTGTTGCCTGCGCGTTTAACTACGAAGCCCATGCAACCGAGTTCAGCAAGCTCGGCCGCCTCCCCGTCCTCAAGGCGCGTATGAATGCCGACTTGCACATGGCCGACACGCTCAAGAACACCGGCAAGGGCAACCTGTTTGTCATCTTCGGCGAGCCGGACATCGACATTCTGCCCATCGAAGATGGTGCCGATCGTGGCAAGATTCGCGTCAAGATCAACGGCGTAGACGTGTTCCACCCCAGCAGCGGCGAGGTCCGCAGTGACGGCGCCGAAGGAATCGCGTGCTGGTTCATCGACACGGACTACAACGAGGAGAGTTTCTTTGTCCGCCACGCTTATTTTCTGGGCGCGAACGACCCGTACAAGTCGCTCAAGACGACGCTCAAGGCCCAGATCAACGAAGACGCCTGGGCGACGCTCAACAGCGACACGTCCCGCCCGTTCGGCAAGCCGCAAAGCGGCCGCATCGCGGTGAAGGTCATCAACCACCTCGGCGACGAGGTGATGAAGGTATTTCGGGTGGAATGAGGCATGGCCACTGAACCTCGTCACTCCGAGTCCACTCCGCGGGCATCTTGTGCCCTCGTTTTTGTTCGCGGGCTCGACCAATCAAGAGAGGAGCAGCCGTCTGAGTCCGTGGATGAGTGCCTTCGCGGCCTTGTTGCTGCAGCCGCGCGGCAGGGTCGGACCGTCTCCTGGTTGAAGTCTGAGAAGAGTCATCGGCGACACGTTACGCTGAAGTGGAGAGATGGCGATCAGGAATGCGAAGCGCCCGTGTACGAGGTGAACCACCCAGCCGTCCTCCGCGCCATGTGGCGACGACGTTCCACACTTTCACGCGCCATTGTCTCGGCCATTTTCGCTGCCAAGTCTCTTTGGAAGGGATTGAGACAGAACTGGCACTACAGTAAGACGCGCATAATTGCGAGGCTATATAACGAAACCCTCAGCCAAGAGCTTGACCAGGCGACCAAGCGACAGATAAAGGATTATTTGGAGGCCACAAGGCAGAGAACTAAGGCATTTTTCTGGTACTCTTTTTTGTTCCTAGCACAAATCACGCTTGCCACGCTCACGGCCGTTGGGCTGTTTCTGGCTCCGTTGATGGGATGGCTGTTCAGGATGAGTCCAGATCCAGCATGGCTAACGGTTCTCGTGGCGGTCGCGATCTCCACTGTCGTCGCATATGACAAGCTCTGGTTGTACGCGAACGTACTCGTACCTGCTGGTCTCTACATCTCGCGCCGTTACGGCCAACACGAAGTGGCGGCCGAGTACGCAGCCGTTCTCGCCGAGGCCACTGAAGACGAGCGCTCGTTTGTGCTCGTCGGATTCAGCATGGGCGCTTTCGTGGCCCTGCGATCACACAAGAATGAAGTTAGCCCGCGAGTATTCCTCAGCGTAGGCGCGCCTATCGCGTTCGTCAGCGTGCTCTTCGCAGATGGAGCCGACTACGTTGACCGCCGGGTCAGAGAACTGGGTTGGAAATGGCTGAATTTCTACGATCGGATTGACTTGTGTGGGTCGCAAACGCTGCTGGCATCGGCGAATCGAGAGATCGCCAGCACTTTTTACCCGGTTGGCAGAGAGACCGAGAAACTGCTTTGGCACCACGAAGCCCACAACAGCTATTGGTATCACCACGACTTTACTAATGAGCTGTGTAATGCCATGTTCCGGCGGACTGGCGGCAAAGACTGATGGAATTGCGAATCGCCGACACCTTCACCGACAGTCTTGCAATGCTAACCGGCAAGGAGCAGACGGCCGCCAAGACGACGGCGTTCGACCTGCAAATGAACCCGGCGAGTCCGGGCATGCAGTTTCACAAACTCGATCGGGCCAGAGACCCCAATTTCTGGTCCGTGCGGGTCAGCGCCGACATTCGCCTGATTGTCCACAAGACTGACGCGAGCCTCCTGCTTTGCTACGTCGATCATCACGATGACGCCTACCGATGGGCCGAGCGGCGCAAGATCGAGCGCCACCCGACCACCGGCGCTGCGCAGATCGTCGAAATCCGCGAGACGGTTCGCGAGATCGAGATTCCAAGGTACGTTCAGCCGGCAGAGCCTGCGCCCCCCGCCCGGCAGAAGCAACTGCTGTTTGCGAACATCGATGAGGCTGAACTGCTTGGCTACGGCGTGCCCGCCGAGTGGCTCGACGATGTGCGATCCGCAAACGAAGACAGGCTTTTCGAATTAGTGGATCACCTGCCGCGGGAGGCGGCCGAGGCGTTGCTTGAGCTCGCAACGGGCTCTGCGCCCAAACGACCCGTCCACGCGCCCCCGCAGGCCGACCCGTTTGCCCATCCAGATGCTCAACGTCGATTCCGGGTAGTGGCCGATGCGGAGGAACTCCAACGAGCACTTGACTACCCGTGGGAGAAATGGACAGTCTTCCTGCATCCCGCGCAGCAGGAGACCGTGGAACGCTCGTATTCCGGTCCCGCCCGAGTGGCCGGTTCTGCGGGAACCGGGAAGACCGTCGTGGCCTTGCACCGCGCCGCTTACCTGGCGCAGCATAATCAGCAGGCAAAAGTCCTACTTACGACATTTTCCGTCACGCTTGCCCGCAATCTTCGGTTCAAGCTGGCCCGATTAGTTGGGGATAAGCCAGCAAATCCGATTGCCGTCCGGTCTATTAACGAGGTCGGATTAGAGGTCTACGAATCGGCCTACGGCAAGCCAAAAGTTCCGACGGCGTCCATGCTTCGAGAGCTTCTCAAAACAGCAACCCAAGCGACCAAGGACCATCGTTTTTCTCTGACCTTCGTCGAAACCGAATGGACTGATGTTGTTGATGCGTGGCAGCTTGATTCCTGGGACGCCTATCGAGATGTTCCGCGCCTTGGACGGAAGACCCGTCTCGGAGAAAAGCAACGTGCGATCCTTTGGTCCATCTTTGACCGGATCCGAACGGAGTTGAGACAGCGCGGCCTCGTTACGATGCCCACGGTTTTTGCAAAAGCAACGAAGCTCATCCTCACCGACAAGGTCCAGCCCGCGGATTTCATCGTCATCGACGAGGCACAGGATGTCAGTGTTCCTCAACTTCGCTTTTTGGCTGCCGCCGCTGGGTCCAAAGAAAATGCGCTCTTTTTCGCGGGCGACCTTGGGCAGCGAATCTTTCAGACACCATTCTCGTGGAGTTCACTGGGCGTCGATGTTCGAGGCCGGTCACAAACACTCCGTATCAATTACCGCACGTCGCACCAGATTCGTCGCCAAGCCGACCGACTTTTGCAACAGGAATTGTCCGACGTGGATGGAAACGTTGAGTCTCGAAAAGGAACCGTCTCCGTTTTCAACGGTCCTGAACCATCCGTCCAGGTCGCCGATTCACCGGAACACGAGGCGAAGCTGATTGCCGATTGGCTCAGCGACCGAATCAAGGCCGGCCTCCTACCACATGAGATCGGTGTATTCGTACGTTCGGACGCTGAAATCTCCAGAGCCCGAAGGGCGGTTACCGCCGCAGGCCTCAAAGCGCTCGAACTCGACCCCAACACCGACACGACAGCCGGAGCGGTCTCGCTCTGTCCGATGCACTTAGCCAAGGGGCTGGAATTCAGAGCGGTTGTCGTCGCCGCGTGTGACGATGAGATCGTTCCCTCGCAAGGGCGAATTGAAGCCGTGTCAGACGATTCGGACCTTGAGGAAGTGTACAACACCGAGCGTCATCTCCTTTACGTGGCCTGCACGAGGGCACGCGACCAACTCTTGATCACCGGTGTTGAACCGGTCTCCGAATTCCTTGCCGACCTTCGTGACCCGGCAGTTCAAGACACGGGCGAATGATTCACGTTCCCGGATCACGCTCGCCCAGGCAGGGACCCGACCTCCCTGTGCTCCTTTGGGTGTATGGCAAGTTCGCATCGCACGAATGCCATCAGACATTGCGTGGAACCCTGTCATGGGGCGGGCAAGACCGGCCAGGTCGGGGCGGGTTCAAAACCGGCCACTTTGAGAGCATGAAGGTTCGTCGTACGGCCCTTTTCGGCAATGGTGCCGGGGGAGGCCGTGGATGGCGAACCAGCTCCAGGTGGCGACGGTGCATTCGATTTTGACGCTTCGGGAACGGGGATGGTCACAGCGGCGGCTTGCGCGCACGCTGGGCACCCATCGGGAGACGGTCGCCCGATATTTGCAGTTGGACCATGCGGGTTGTGGACCACCGGAAGATGATCCAAAACCGGCCAAACCCGCCCACGGGTCGGGACCGCGGAGCCAGTGTGAACCCTACCGGGTGCCGGTCAGCGGCGGGTCGGGTGAGGGCCGCGTAATCGTCCAGGCGTAGGTCGGCGTCTCCGGCTCCATAGGCTGCTTGGCCGTGCAGAGAACGCGCTTGATCCAGACCGAATCGACCACGTCGGCGGCCGTGAAGGTGATCGTCTCCTCCGCGAACACGGGGGTCGCCGTCGCCAGTCATTTACCCCGCTCATTGGGCCTGTGTTTTCGCACGGCATTCGCCAGTTCGCGCACCTTCTCAGCCGACGCGAGGCCCGCCGCGATGCGTTGAACGGCCCGGCCTTCCGCGTCGTATAGCGTATCCTTGAAGTGTAGGAAGGAACGCTTCGCGTCCACGTCGTCGACCACGGTCATCGGCTCGTGATCGTCGA
>Ga0187892_10011073_pt1 | contig 11205 bp, 6 predicted proteins | sample MA1701073metaG_FD_139345 | JGI IMG/M metagenome (GOLD analysis project Ga0187892, IMG submission 139345) | Bio-ooze microbial communities from a basaltic lava cave in the Kipuka Kanohina Cave System on the Island of Hawaii, USA - MA170107-3 metaG ... | reverse complement strand
CTCCAGTGTCAAGAAGGTGTCCAACGATTGACTTTTGCAAAAATGGCAACTTGCAAATCAACGACTTGCAAAAGCCGTTTTCGAGTTTTCGCCAATCGTCGGACACCTTCTCAAGATGCGCCCAGCGGGCGGCTTCGACACTGGGCAAAACGATTGCTGGCGTGCCGACAAACGCTTCCGCGACCGTGTCGGCGAACAAAATGCCGCGCCGTGTCACCCGCATCCGTTCGCCGCAAGTCTCGACCAAGCCGCTGGCAACGAGGTCTGCAACCTCTTTCCCCCATGTTTCCGCCAGCGCGAACCCCGTTTCGCGGTGGAATTCGCTCACGTCTATTCCCTCCATCATCCGCAACCCGAACGCCGCGCGCTCGCCCGCCAAGACCAGCGACGAAAGTTCTTCCATGTTTTCCCGAACTGATTCGCCCCTGCCGATGCGCGTGATGTAATCGTCGGTGTTCGCCGCGTTCATCCAGCGGCTACCGCGCACGGTGGAACAGGCGCTGGGTCCCAATCCGTAGTAATTGCGTCCCTGCCAATACGCGATGTTGTGTTGCGATTCGCGTCCCGGCTTCGAGTAGTTGGAGATTTCGTATTGGCGGTAACCCGCGTCCGCTAGAATCTCGATGCCGCGCTTGAACATCTCCGTTTCGACTTCTTCATTCGGCAAAATGAAGCCGCGTTTGAACGCCGTCCAAAATTCCGTGTCCTCCTCCAGAATCAGGCAATACGCCGAGATATGTTCGGGCTGCAACGCAATGGCTTCGCGCAACGTCTCCTCCCAAATCTCCAGCGCTTGCCCAGGCAACCCGAACATCAAATCGAGGTTGATGTTGTCGAATCCCGCTGCCCGCAAGGTCCCGTAAGCGCGGATCGCTTTTTCTCGCGAATGGATGCGCCCGACTACGTCGAGTAATTTCTCATCAAACGTCTGGACGCCCATGCTGATGCGGTTCACGCCTCGTTCGCGATACAAGCGCGCCTTGTCGTCGGTCAGCGATTCGGGGTTCACCTCGATCGTCCACTCGCGCAATTTTTCCATCGGCAACGAATGGCAAATCGCATCGAGCAATTCCTCGGTAAGTTTTGTCGGCAACAACGACGGCGTGCCGCCGCCCCAGAAAATCGTGCGAGGCGCGAGGTCGTGCGCGACAATTGCAAGTTCGCGTTTTACCGCGCCGACATACGCGCGCATTTGTTCGGCGCTCGACGGTTCGGAATAAAAGGCGCAGTAATGGCACTTCTTCGCGCAAAATGGGATATGCACGTAGAGGTGTTCGACTTTTGTCGGATTCCAAATCACCGCTGGAGGATAAACCGCAGCGCCACCGTTTTACATGGAAATCCTTGATTTGCGCCGACTCTTGCTGTTTCCAGACAGCATTGCTACCATGCCGCCCGCTTTTCATGAAACAGGTTGTTATCGAAAATCCTGTCATTAATTCGCCTTTTGCTGAACCGAAACAGCACTTTCGGTTCACTGAGCAAGGAATCACCGACGAGATCGTTGAAGGTCGCCGCGTCAGTTCTTATTTCATTCCCATCCCGCGAGCCAAAAAGAAAAATCCGAAGCAACTCGCATTTGAAACGGAGTGGACTGCCGACCGCATCGAGGAAAACAAGTTTATCAATCAGGTGCGCGAGCGCGTGGGCGTTTGGCGCAAAGGTGGACATGTCGGCATCACCAACACCACGCGCCGATTGCTGGAACATTGGACACGCGCCGACAGAGAACGCCGTCTTTTCTTCTGCCAGATGGAAGCCCTCGAAACCGCCATTTACATCACCGAAGTCGCGTCCAAATACGGCGACGCATGGATTGAGAACGAGTTACGCCGCACCAACGACGATTCAAACCCTTTGCTTTTCCGCATCGCGTTCAAAATGGCAACAGGCAGCGGCAAGACGGTCGTAATGGCGATGCTGATTGTTTGGCACGCGCTCAACAAACTTGCCAACGCGCAAGACGCCAGATTCTCCGATACTTTCCTCATCGTCACGCCTGGCATCACCATCCGCGACCGCTTGCGCGTCCTGCTGCCGAGCGACCCCAAGAGCTATTACCGCGAGCATGACATCGTGCCATCCGATTTGATGGAGGAATTGGGCAAAGCAAAAATCCTCATCACGAATTTTCACGCTTTCAAGCAACGCTCGTTTGGCGATGCGTCGAAACTGACCAAATCCATTCTCAAACAAGGCGAGACCGACGCTTTCACGGAATCGCCCGACCAGATGGTGCGCCGAGTTTGCCGCGAGCTCGGAAACAAGAAAAACATCGTCGTTTTGAACGACGAGGCGCACCACTGCTATCGTCGCCGACCCGAACAGATTGACGACGGCGACGAGAAACTTGTCGGCGACGACCGCAAGGAAGCGGAAAAGCGCAACGAAGAAGCCCGCGTTTGGATTTCGGGGATTGAAGCGGTCAAATCGAAAATTGGCATCAAAGCCATTTACGATCTTTCCGCCACGCCGTTTTTCTTGCGCGGTTCTGGCTACGCCGAGGGAACGCTTTTCGGTTGGGTTGCTTCTGACTTCTCGCTCATTGATGCCATTGAGAGCGGCATCGTCAAAGTCCCGCGCGTCCCCGTCGCCGATGATTCGATGGTGGGCGACCAACCGACCTATCGCGACCTTTGGTTGCGCATCCGCGACGACTTGCCTAAGCACGGACGCAAAACCGAATCGGTAACAGGCGAACCCGTCATTCCCGCCGAACTCGAAGGTGCTTTGCAGAGTCTCTACAGCAACTACGAAAAGTATTTCAAACTCTGGCAGGACAACTCGGAAGCCCGCGCCAAAGGACTCACGCCGCCCGTCTTCATCGTCGTTTGCAACAACACCAATGTCTCAAAACTCGTCTTTGACTACATCGCAGGATGGGAGAAGAAACTTTCCGAAGACACAACCGTGCTTGTGCCAGGCAAGCTCGACAAATTCAGCAACGTGGACGGCGACCGCTGGACGCTTCGCCCCAACACCATCCTCATAGACAGCGAACAACTTGAATCAGGCGAAGCGATGAGCGCCGACTTCAAGAAAATCGCGGCGCGTGAGATCGAAGAATTTCAAGCGGAGTATCGCGCCCGCTTCCCTGGACGCGACGCCGATTCTCTCACCGACGAGGATTTGCTTCGCGAAGTAATGAACACCGTCGGCAAGCACGGCAAACTCGGCGAGCAAATCAAATGCGTCGTCTCAGTTTCAATGCTCACGGAAGGTTGGGACGCGAACACCGTCACGCACATCCTCGGCGTTCGCGCTTTCGGGACGCAGCTACTTTGTGAACAGGTTGTCGGACGTGGATTGCGCCGCATGAGCTATGCGGTGAACGATGACGGCAAGTTTGCGCCCGAATACGCCGAAGTCTATGGCGTGCCGTTTTCCTTCATTCCGTGTTCGGGTTCAGGGGAAGGACCGAAACCAGGCCCGACGCCGACGCACGTTCGCGCGCTCGAAGAACGCATCGCTTGCGAAATCACTTTTCCCCGCGTCATTGGCTATCGCTACGAGTTGCCTTCGGAATCCATCACTGCCAAATTCACGCCCGACTCGAAACTCTCCCTCTCGACTCGCGACTTGCCGATAAAAACCGAAATGTCCTCCATCATCGGCGAAGCGAGTTTTCACACGCTATATGGACTGAAAGCGCGCCGCGAGCAGGAGGTGGATTTCCTTCTCGCGAAACTCGTTCTCGAAAAATACTTCCGCGACGACGCCAACACTCCAAAAGTTTGGCTGTTCCCAAAACTTATTCCCATCGTGCACAACTGGCGGGAGCAATGCCTGATTTGCAAGGACGACGCTTTCCAGCAGATGCTTTTGCTCACCGAATTCGCGCACGATGCCGCCGACCGCATTTACCGTTCGATTGTTGCGTCCACGGACGGCGAGAAGACGCTGAAACCAATCCTTCGCCCCTACGACACTGTCGGCTCGACTCGCTACGTGGACTTCGACACCACAAAACCCGTTTACCCGACTCGTGCCGACAAATGCCACGTCTCGCACGTCGTTGCCGACACCGAATCATGGGAACAGAAAATGGCGCAGGCGCTCGAAGACATGGACGAAGTGATTCACTACGTCAAAAACCAGCAACTCGGTTTCACGATTCCCTACACGCTGGCGGGTGTGGAGCAGAACTATTTTCCCGATTTCATCGTGCGCGTTGACGACGGCTACGGCAAAGAGGAATTGCTGAATCTCATTATCGAAGTCACAGGCGAGCGCAAGAAGGACAAAGCCGCCAAAGTCGCCACCGCGCGGACGCTCTGGATTCCCGCCGTCAACAATCACGGCGCTTTCGGGCGCTGGGATTTCCTCGAAATCACCGACCCGTGGGAAGCGAAGAACGCCATTCGCGCCGCTCTCAACAAGCAGAAATGGAAGCCCTCAGGGCAACTCATTCAAGAGGAGGACTAACCGTGCCAGACATCACCCCCAATCCCGAAAATCACATCGCCTTATTTCAGCGCAAGGAAGTCCGCCGCACCATTCACAACAATGAATGGTGGTTTGTGGTCGTGGACGTGGTCGCGGTGCTCACCGACGCCGCCGACCCCGCCGACTACCTCAACAAGATTCGCCGCCGCGACCCTGAGTTGGCCAAAGGGTATGGACAAATTGTCCACCCCCTTTCCATCCAAACCGCAGGCGGCCCGCAAAACCTCAACTGCGCCAACACCGAAGGCCTCTTCCGCCTCATCCAATCCATCCCCAGCCCAAAAGCCGAGCCGTTCAAACGCTGGCTCGCCCGCGTCGGCTACGAACGCATTCAGGAAATCGAAGACCCCGAACTCGCCACCAAACGCACCCGCGCCCTCTACAAAGCCAAGGGCTACTCCGACGAATGGATCGAGAGACGGATGCGCTCCATCGCCATCCGCGACGAACTCACCGACGAATGGAAAAAGCGCGGCGTCCGCGAACACGTCGAATACGCCATCCTCACCGCCGAAATTTCCAAAGCCGCCTTCGGTCTCACGCCCTCAGAATATGCCCAACTCAAAGGACTCAAACGTCAAAACCTCCGCGACCACATGACCGACCTCGAACTCATCTTCTCCATGCTCGGCGAAGCTGCCACCACCGAAATCGCCCGCAACCGCGACGCACAAGGTTTTCCGCAAAACAAACAGGTCGCCAACGAAGGCGGCACAGTCGCTGGCAATGCCCGCCGCGAACTCGAAAAGAAAAGCGGACGCAAAGTCATCACCAGCGAAAACTATCTCGCCCTCTCGCAATCCACGAAAAAGGTGCAGCAGTTGACTTCCAAGAAGCCGCGCCGCAAGAAATCCTGATTCTTATGCCTAAAAAACCCTCCAACCCCATCCCCATCGCCACCGTCAAACACAAAGACAAGCGCGCCAACATCCCGACGAAGGAACTGCGCGGCTTCGTCGCCGATGACGAGGTCAAGCCGAAATCCGTCCTCTATCCCCGCGACCCGTCGCTCGACCCGCAACTCGTTTGGAAAGGCAAGGACGCGCAGGACGCGCAGCCGCTTTCCGTCCCCGCCGTCCCCATCTACATTCAGGAAAAAATCCACCCCCAAGCCATCATCGAAGACTTGAGGAGTGGTGAGTGGTCGGTGGTTAGTGGCGAGAAGGGAAGCTCGCCACAAGCCACTCGCCGCTCGCAACTCAACCTCTTCGCCGACTTCAACAACATCAAATTCGAAGACCTCATTGACTTCTACCGCCACGAGCAGAACTGGAGCAACCGCTTCATCCTCGGCGACTCGCTGCTGGTGATGACCTCCCTCGCCGAAAAGGAAGGGCTCAAAGGCAAAGTGCAGTGCCTCTACTTCGACCCGCCTTACGGCATCAACTTCGGCTCAAACTGGCAGGTCTCCACCCGCAAACGCGATGTCAAAGACGGCAAAGCCGAGGACGCCACCCGCCAGCCCGAACAAATCCGCGCCTTCCGCGACACCTGGAAACTCGGCATCCATTCCTATCTCGCCTACCTCCGCGACCGCCTCACCGCCGCCCGCGAACTCCTCACCGAAAGCGGCAGCGTCTTTGTTCAGATCGGCGATGAAAATGTCCATCTCGTGCGCAATGTTTTGGACGAAGTATTTGGCAGCGAAAATTTTCTCGGTTTGATAACGTTTCGCGTTAAAAGTCCGCTCAATGTCGCAGGTCTTGGGAGATTGTCGGACTTTCTCCTCTGGTATGGCAAAGACGCTAAACAAACTAAATATCGCCAGCTCTTCACGCACAAAACAGCGGAGGATCAAACCGAGTTCAACATGGTTCAGTTGCCTAACGGAAGTCGCATGACCACTCATGCTGCGTTGGGAAAATTTAGCAAATTGCCAGAAGGCTCAAGGTTATTCACTGCGCAAAATTTGGCTTCTTCTGGTTACACCGAATCTTGCACCTTCACATTCCAGTATAACGGACAGACATTCCCTTCTCCTGGTGGAAAAAGTTGGAAAACCACTAAAGACGGAATGAGTCGTTTGGCAGTTGCAGGCCGATTGCACCCTCTTACGAACAGTTTGCGTTACGCTTATTTCATCGACGATTTTCCAGTTCAAGAAATATCCAACCTCTGGGCCGACACCTTTGCCGAGAGCGATAAAGATTACGTTGTTCAGACCAGCACGCGAGTCATTGAGCGCTGCATGTTAATGACAACCGACCCAGGCGACTTGGTGCTCGATCCGACATGCGGCAGCGGCACGATGGCGTATGTGGCGGAACAGTGGGGACGGCGCTGGATCACCATTGACACCAGCCGCGTCGCTATTGCGTTGGCGCGCACCCGTTTGATGGCAGCCAAATTCCCTTACTACCTGCTCGCCGATTCGCCCGAAGGCATGAGGAAAAGTGGCGAGTGGCGTGTGGCTAGTGGCGAGAAGGCAGATACTCATCACTCGCCACTAACCACTAACCACTGCCCCGACATTCGTCGGGGCTTCGTCTGCAAGCGCGTCCCGCACGTCACGCTCAAATCCATCGCGAACAATCCCGACATCAAGGAAGGGATGAGCCGCGAGCAGATTGACTCCGCCATCGCCAAACACGCCGACACCGAGTTGCTTTACGATCAGCCCTACGAAGACAACAAACGCATCCGCGTCACCGGCCCGTTCACCGTCGAAAGTCTCTCGCCGCACCGCATGCTGAGTGACGAGTGGCGAGTGGCTAGTGGCGAGCAGCGAGCAGCGAGTGGCGAGTGGCGTGTGGCTAGTGGTGAGCAGGAAACAACTCGCCACACGCCACTAACCACCAGCCACTCTTTCGTTACCATCATTCTCGACAACCTCCGCAAGGCGGGCGTCCAGAACACGCGCAAGGGCGAGCGGTTGAAATTCGACCGCTTGGAAACCTTCGCGAATCCCGTGATTCACGCCAAAGGGGAATACACGGAAAACGGGAAGGTGAAGACGGTGGGAGTGTTCATCGGGCCTGAGCACGGGACAGTCGGGCCAGACGATGTGAAGGAAGCGGCGAAGGAAGCCGTGAAGGGACAAGGCGTGGATTTGTTGGTGGTCTGCGGTTTCGCGTTCGACCCGCACGTGACGGAGGAAGCGAAGAATTACGGGAAGCTGACGATTCTGATTACGCGGATGAATCCCGATCTGGCGATGGGCGATGAGTTGTTGAAGAAGACAGGCGCGGGGAATCTGTTCATGGTGTTTGGCGAAGTGGATTTACGAGTGGAGTGTGGCGAGTGGCTTGTGACGAGGGGCGGAAAGCTGCTAATGTTGCGCCATGAGTTTGAAGAGTTATCGGGAGTTATTGGTCTGGCAGAAATCAATCGAGTTGGCGGAACAGATTTACGGCGCTTCCAAAAACTTTCCGAAGGAGGAAAACTACGGTCTGACGTCGCAGATGCGGCGGGCAGCGGTGTCCGTGGCGAGCAATATCGCGGAGGGCGCGGCAAGGGAAGGGACGGGCGAGTTTCTGCAATTCCTGAGCACAGCGCGAGGGTCGCTGGCGGAACTGGAAACGCAGCTTCTGTTGGCGGAACGACTGGGTTATCTGCCAGCAGCGCAAGTCAAGGAGTTGGAGAAGAGATGCGACGAGATTGGACGGATGCTGAGCGGGCTGAGAAAGTCGCTCTCATCAAAGCGCTGACTGCGGCTGATTTTCCACTCACCACCAGCCACTCGGCACAAGTCACTATCCTTGGCTTGGACGTTTACGACCCGACGACAGGCCAAATCCGCAACAGCAAAAACACTGACGACATCGCCTGCTGGTTCATTGATACCGATTACAACGGCGAAAGTTTCTTCGTCCGCCAAGCGTATTTCACAGGCGCAGACGAACCGTATGAGAAATTAAAACGAGCATTACGCGCCGAGATAGACGAAAGCGCATGGCAGAGCCTTTATTCGACGACAAGCCGCCCATTCCCCGCGCCGAAGACGAAAAAGATTGCCGTGAAGGTGATCAATCACTACGGCGATGAAGTGTTGAAGGTGTGGGAGGTGAAATAGTGCTCACGCTCCTCCAATTCCCGTGGTCGCCGTTTTGCATCACGACAGAACTTATCCTAAAACGGCATAAGATTCCCTTTCGTATCCGCAACATCCCGTCCTATGACCGTGCCGAGGTGATTCGCACCACGGGCGGGCGCGGCTGGACCGTGCCGTGCATCATTGATGGGAAAAAGGCGATTACCGACACGACCGATTTCGGTCAGGAAGTCGCGCGTTACCTCAACGCGAAGTTCAAACTCGGTTTGTTTCCACGAGATAAGGACGGCATGCAAACGATCCTCGTCCGCTACATCGAAAACGATTTGGAAAGTTTCGGGTTCAAGGTCAACGACAGTTACGTCATCCCGACGCGCCCGCTCGTCGAGCGCACGATGCTGATACGCCACAAGGAGCGAAGGTTCGGGCGCGGCTGCCTTCAGCAATGGACTCGCGAGCGCGCGCAGTTAAATCGTCAATTTGCAGAGTTGTTGCGTCCGCTTGACAACATGCTTGCTTCTTCGCCATTCCTGCTCGGCGAGAAACCGCTCTTTGCGGATTATTCGCTCTACGGAGTGCTGGGCAATTACCTGTTCAGCGGGAAAACGAAGCTGCCAAATCTCAAGCACGTGCGACGCTGGCGCTCGGCGATGAAGAGCGCCTAAAAAAACCGTAGGAGGGGCATTCCTGCCCCGATCAGTCGCGACAGGAATATCGCTCCTACGAAGGGTTCTGTTTGCGGCTCCAAGTAGGAGGGGCATTCCTGCCCCGATCAGTCGCGACAGGAATATCGCTCCTACGAAGGGTTCTGTTTGCGGCTCCAAGTAATTCTCGCTTTGCGATTTTCCTGCGCTTCGTTAGCATCGCGTCATGCCATCATTCGACATCGTATCGGAAGTGAATATGCAGGAAGTGGACAATGCGGTGAATCAGGCGCAGAAGGAAATCGCCACGCGGTTCGATTTCAAGAACAGCAAGGCGGAAATCGTCTGGGACAAGAAAACCATCAAGCTGTCGGGCGAGGACGAGTTCCGCGTGCAGACCCTCGCCGAAATCGTGCAAGGCAAACTCGCTAAGCGCGGCGTGAGTCTCAAGAACGTGGACATGGGCAAAAGGGAAGTCGCGGCGCTGGGCAGCGCGCGGCAGGAAATCAAATTCGTGCAGGGCATCGCCACGGAGAAAGCCAAACCCATCACGCAGGCGATCCGCGACGGGAAATTCAAGGTGACCGCGCAAATTCAGGACGAAAAAATCCGCGTCACGGGCAAGAGTCGCGACGAGTTGCAGGCGGTCATCGCGTTCGTGCGCGGCAAGGATTTCGGGCTGTCGCTCTCGTTCAACAATTTCAGGGAATGACGCGCGCGGCGAAACGTTTTGGCGCGACGCGGTGTCCCGAACCGACTGATGACTTCTCCCCTTATCGAACCCATCGCGTCCCCGCGCGATTTGACGCCGCTGGTGGAATCCATCCAGCGCGCGGATGAAGTGTGCGTGGATTCGGAAGCGGACAGCCGATTTCATTACTTTGAAAAGCTCTGCCTCCTGCAATTCACGGTGCCTCGCGCCGACGGCGTGAAGAATTTTCTTTTGGACACGCTGTCGCCGCTCGATTTCAAACCTGTCACGGAGACGTTGCGCGAAAAACCGCTGGTGTTGCACGGCGCGGATTTCGATTTGCGGATTTTGAAACGGACATACGATTTCCGACCGTGCGCGATTTTCGACACGATGCTGGCGGCTCGGCTGGCGGGACATACAGCGCTCGGTCTGGACGCGCTGGTGATGCGTTACGCGAACAAGGAGATGGACCACGGAATGCAAAAAGCCGACTGGTCGCAACGTCCGTTGCCGCCGCGTTTGCTTCAATACGCCGTCGAGGATACGGCGCACCTGCCGCTCATCGCGCAACAGTTGCGAGAGGAGTTGTCGGCGCTCGGTCGTCTCGAATGGCATCGGCAGCAATGCGAATATCTGATTGAAACGTGCTGCGACCGTCCTCCTGAGCAAGACCCCGAGCCGTGGCGCATCAAAGGTTCGTTCGCGCTCGACCGCCGACAACTCGGCATCTTGCGCGAGATTTGGTTGTGGCGCGATGAACAGGCGCGTGGTTGGGATCGTCCGCCGTATTACGTCTTGAGCAACGAGACTTTGCTGAAACTCGCCGAATGGGCGGCGCAAAATCCGCGGGGCGATTTGCAACAAGGTCCGCCGCTTCCGCCGCGTTTGCCACCGCGACGTCTCACGTCGTTGAAAGAAGCGTTGTCGCGCGGCTGGTCGCTGCCCGAAAAGTCGTTGCCGCACCGCGCGCCACACGGAAAACGTCCGCCCTACGACCCGCACTTCCTGCCGCGCTTGAAACGGTTGCGCAACGTCCGCGACGCCGTGGCGCACGAATTGAAACTGGCGCCCGCCATTATCGCCACGACGGCGATGGTGGAAGGCATCGCGTCGAGAAATCCGCGCACGCCTTCCGATTTCGCGCAAATCGAAGACTGGCTGCCGTGGCAGACGGAATTGCTTGGCGAAAAATTTCTCACCGCCCTCAGGAAATGAGTCGGCGTTCTAAACTGGCGGGTCACGCTCTGTCGTGACTGTCCCGCGAAGCGGGAGACGCGACGGAACGCGTCCCCCCGTTTCGCGGCGCCGCGCCGCGCCAGACATTTCCCATTTTGATTCAGAAGATTGACGCAGAGCGAGTTGGAGGGTCACGCTCCGTCGTGACCGTCCCGCGAAGCGGGAGACGCGACAGAGCGCGTCCCTCCAATTTG
>Ga0187892_10011072_pt1 | contig 11206 bp, 10 predicted proteins | sample MA1701073metaG_FD_139345 | JGI IMG/M metagenome (GOLD analysis project Ga0187892, IMG submission 139345) | Bio-ooze microbial communities from a basaltic lava cave in the Kipuka Kanohina Cave System on the Island of Hawaii, USA - MA170107-3 metaG ... | reverse complement strand
CCAGCATCGTCACCGCCAGCAGTTGCTTCGAGTCGACGAGGAGGACCTTCGCCCGCTGACCGCCGCGGCGGACCGGCTGATTCATCTTACCTGTGACCGCGTGCAACACGTGGACGTGGTGTGCATCGAAGATTACGACAAGGGTGTCGTCACGGACGCCCTGGTCCAGGCCGTCGTTGCCGAAGCCAAACGTCATCATCGACGGGTGCTGATCGATCCGGCGAGGCTGCGCGACTATGGACGCTATCGGGGCGCGCATGTCGTGACGCCCAATCGGGAGGAGTTGTCGATGGTCGCCGGACGGGCATTCGACAGCCTGGCGGACCTTTCGGCCGGCGCCGCCGAACTATTGAAAACCATGGATCTCGAGGCGGTCGTCGCTACGGTCGATCGCGAGGGGGCGGTACTCGTCGAGCGCGGTAAGGATTGGCAGCATGTGCCGACGATCCCGCGGAGTGTTTATGACAACACCGGCGCCGGTGACGCCGTACTGGCCATGCTCGGAGCGGCCATCGCCGCAGGGGCGGACCTGACCAGCGCGACGAAATTGGCCAACGTCGCCGGTGGGCTGGAGGTCGAGAAATTCGGATGCGTTCCGATTACCGCCGATGAGGTGCTGGCCGAGCTTCGCCTGGAAGACCGTATGCGCAAGGGCAAGCTTCGCACCGCCGACGAGCTGGCCGCGGAGTTGCGCCTCCGGCGAGACCGGGGCGAAACGATTGCCTTCACCAACGGGTGCTTCGACATCCTCCACGCGGGTCATGTGGATTTCCTGAAGCGTTGCCGGATGGAGGCTTCGGTACTGGTCGTCGGCCTAAACGGCGATGCGTCGGTGCGCGGCCTGGGCAAGGGCGACGATCGGCCGATCAACCGTTTTGAGCACCGGGCGGTCGTGCTGAGCGCTTTGGAGTGCGTCGACTATGTGGTAGGGTTCGACGATTCGGATCCCCAATCTTTGATCCAAAAGCTTCGGCCGGACCTCCTCATCAAGGGCCAGGACTGGGAGGGCAAGGCCGTCGCCGGGCGGAAGGACGTCGAATCGAACGGCGGTCGAGTCCTGCTGCTGCCCTTGGTGGATGGATTGAGTACGACGGGGCTGATCGAACGGATTCGGCGCGGGGAGTAGCCAAATGCTCGACTCGATGCGCCGCCAAATCAAAGAGCATCTGCGAATCGTTGCAGAAACGGAGGCGCAGGTCGAGCTTCTCGTGAGAATCGCCGATCGAATTATCTCGGGATTTGGCGCGGGCGGGCGGCTCTATCTTTGCGGCAACGGTGGAAGCGCCGCCGACGCCCAGCATATTGCGGCCGAATTGGTTGGCCGGTTCAGCCAGGACCGGCGCGCGCTGCCGGCGATTGCATTAACCACCGACACTTCGATTCTGACGGCCGTCGCCAATGACCTCGGCGCCGAGCAGTGCTTTTCGCGCCAAGTTGAGGCTCTAGTAACCCCGGCTGATCTACTATGGGTGCTCAGCGTGTCCGGTCGATCGCCGAATGTGCTTCGGGCGGTGCGGTCAGCCAAGCAGATCGGCGCGGCCACGATCGGCTTCACTGGACGCCAGGGAGGTCCGCTGCGGGAGCTATGCGACTTGTGTTTTCTAGTAGATCACGGCGACACGGCCCGAGTCCAGGAAGTACATCAACTTGCGTACCACCTGTTGTGCGATCAGATTGACCGGCATTTCATGACGGCAGAGCGTCCGGCCTCGCCGACAGCGGTCCCATTGCCGAAATCTTGAACCTTCACGGTTTGGCGACGTAGAAATCGTTATGCTCATCCTTATTACAGGCTCCAGCGGGCAGATCGGCACTAATGTTGGACTGGCCTTGGAGGGTCGAGGTGACCGCGTGCTCGGCATCGACCGTCGCCGCAATACCTGGACCAACAGAATCGAGACTATCGAGTTGGACCTGGCGACGAGCGGACCGGAAGCTCTACTGACCGGGAGAGCGTTTGACGTCGTATTGCATTTTGCGGCTTATGCCAAGGTTTTCGAGTTGGTGGAGAACCCCCGCCGGGCGATGGAGAACATCGCCATGCTGTTCAACGTCTTGGAGTTCTGCCGGCGGCGTCGATTGCCCATCGTCTTCAGCAGCTCGCGCGAGGTTTATGGTGACATCCATCGCCACGTGACCGACGAGGCGGCCGCGGATTTTGTCGTGGCGGAGAGCCCCTATAGTGCCAGCAAGATCGCGGGCGAGGCTCTGATCTACTCGTATGCACAATGCTACGACCTTCCGTTCCTGGTCTTCAGGTTCAGTAATGTCTACGGTCGGTATGACAATGATTTGGAGCGAATGGAGCGCGTTATCCCGCTATTCGCCGATCGCATCGCCCGGGACGAGCCGATCGTCGTCTTCGGGAAGGAGAAAGTGCTCGATTTCACGTACGTGGATGATTGCGTGGCCGGCGTGTTGGCCGGAGTCGATGCGCTCGCCACCGGGAAACTCACAGGCCAAACAATCAATCTCGCCTATGGGCAGGGCAACACCCTTGTCGACGTGGTCAACGTTTTGGCGCTGGCCTTGCGCAAGACGCCGACAGTAACGTATGAACCAAGCCGAGCCGGTGAAGTGACTCGCTATGTTGCTGATATTAGGAAGGCCCGCGAGCTGCTCGGCTACAGCCCGCAGGTGCCCCTCACCAGCGGCCTGCGCAAAACGATCGATTGGTATCGATCCGTCGGCTCGATCACGTAATCCAGTGTGAATGTAGGGATTCAGGCAGAGGGTGTAAAATGAGATTGTTGAAGGTCTTGCTTTTTCTGGCGATTGTCGCGGGCGCGATAGTTGCAGTCGGCTATTTGACTGATGGGGTAGTGGCTACCGCCCGCAAACCGGCAGAACAGGGACAACGCGAGGTTGTCGGGGTTGAGGAGCGTTACGGCTTTACGAGCCAGGTTCCCGGGCAGTAGCGTTCGGCTTGCCAGAGCGTTGACAGCGGGTTGCCCCGATGGTTATTCTCAATCGCTCTATTTAGGACTTGAAATAGAACTTCATTGGAGCCGTAACATGCTGCAACTGGGTGCCAATATCACTTCGACGATAGGGCGAACGCCGATGATCAAGATTAATCGTGTGATCTCAGCGCCCGCGAACGTGTACGCCAAGCTGGAGTTTCAGAACCCGTTATCAAGCGTGAAGGACCGCATCGGCCTGGCGATGATTGAGGCCGGGGAGCGGGACGGAAAGGTCACTCCCAAGACTGTCGTTATTGAACCTACGTCCGGCAATACGGGAATTGCTCTGGCGTTCGTTTGCGCGGCCAAAGGCTACAAGCTGACGCTCACGATGCCCGAGAGTATGTCCGTTGAGCGCCGTACGGTGCTGAAAGCCCTGGGCGCCTCGCTGGTGCTTACGCCCGCGGCCGAGGGAATGAAGGGAGCCGTGGCGCGGGCGGAGGCCCTCGTCAAGGAAACGCCGAACAGCTTCATGCCGCAACAGTTTGCCAACCCGGCCAATCCTGAGATTCACCGCAAGACGACGGCGGAAGAGATTTGGAAGGACACAGACGGCAAGGCGGATATTCTTGTTTCCGGCATTGGAACCGGCGGAACGATCACGGGTGTCGGACAGGTTATTAAGTCCCGAAAGGCTTCGTTCCGTTGCTACGCGATTGAGCCGGAAGCCTCTCCGGTCATCACGCAAACACGGGAACGCAAGCCGCTGGCGCCGGGTAAGCACATGATCCAGGGGATCGGGGCGGGGTTCATCCCGGAAGTGCTGGATCTGGATATTATTGACGACGTGGTTCGGGTCTCCAATGAAGATGCATTTAGTTGGGCCCGCCGCGCCGCTCGCGAAGAGGGGATTCTCTGCGGCATTTCGTCCGGCGCCGCGCTCTGTGCGGCGGACCGAGTTGCGCGAATGCCGGACAACAAGGGCAAGCTGATCGTCGTCGTTCTGCCGAGCGCGGGCGAGCGCTACTTGTCGACGCCGTTGTTTGCCGAATAGGACAGTTCGTGGGAACGTTGCGCTCAAGCGACGGGCGGTGGTGGGGGTGTTCTGCACGCTCCTCAGTCTTCATTGCCTGACATGCGCAGGTTCGCCCGGACATCGGCATAATATGGCCACGTCCACCGAAAGCGATCTGGTTTTCCAACTGACGGCGATGCTCCGGCAGGCATTCCAGGGCATCAGCGTCGATATCGGTCACCATCGACGATGGAACCGCGCCTGCGTGACGTTCCGGTGGACCGGTTTTGCCGGTCTCTTGCCGGAGGAGCGGTTTTACCGTCTTGTTCAGGTCATTCCCGAAGAATATCGAGCGTCCAAGCTTGCCGGCCTTGTCTGGCTGGAGCTCACGCCCTCGGAGACGATCGAGGACTTCCTGAAATACCCGCGAAGCGAGGACGTCATCGGTCGAGAGCGCCGGGTATATTCCGCCCTGGTCCGCACGGGATTCTTCGATCGGCTCAACTCCGTATTGGGCCCGTCGCCGCAGGCCGAATGCGCCGGCGGTTTCCAAGAGACGGAATCGATCCTTTCCGATGAGGGTTCCTCCGCATCGCGAATCCGTGATTGCAAGCTCGTATTCATCCGGCACGGAACCTATTGCGATTGCCAGGTCCTGGCCACCGTCCAACAATCGCTAGCCCGCCTGTATCCGGAGCAGGCATGACTTCGAACGCCCTCCGGCCTAGCCGGCAGCCGATCATTCGGGACGGCACGTTCTCACTGGAGGTCACGCATCGAGACGGCCAGGCACGGCTCGGTCTCCTGACGACGCCGCATGGTTGCGTCGACACACCGGTGTTTATGCCCGTCGGAACCGCCGGCTCAATCAAAGGCGTCACACCGGATCAGGTCCTGGAGACGGGGACGCAAATGATCCTCGCCAATACGTATCATTTACAACTGCGGCCATCGGCGGAGGTCGTCGCCCAACTCGGCGGTTTGCACCGGTTCATGGGTTGGCCGGGACCGATTCTGACGGACAGCGGCGGCTACCAGATATTCTCGCTGTCGGGCATTTGCAAGCTTACCGACAATGCGGTCGAGTTCCGATCGCACGTGGACGGCGCCTTATTGCGGCTCGGACCCGCGGAGGCGATGCGGATTCAGAACCAACTCGGTGCGGACATCATCATGGCTTTGGATCACTGCCCGCCGCTGCCCTGCGATAGGGAGACGTTGGAAAGCGCGGTGGCGCGGACGATCCGCTGGGCGCGGCGCTGTAAGGAAGAGCACGCCCGCTTGGACCAGGCGTTGTTCGGAATCGTTCAGGGCGGGCTGGATCTGGAACTTCGTGCGCGATGCAGCGAGGAACTGATCGGCATCGGATTCGACGGCTACGCCATCGGCGGGCTCTCGGTCGGCGAGTCTTATGAGGAAATGGCGGCGGCCGTGCCGACGATTGTTGGGTTGTTGCCGGCCGATCAGCCGCGTTACCTGATGGGAGTAGGAATGCCAAGGGACATTCTGACCGCGGTGCAGGCCGGAGTCGATATGTTCGATTGCGTGCTTCCCACGCGGAACGGACGAAACAGCTTTGCCTTCACCGCCGAGGGGGCGCTGCGCATGCGCAATGAGAAACATCGGCTGGCCGACGGACCGCTCGAGCTTGGGTGCGATTGCCTGGCCTGCCGGCAGTTCTCCCGGGGTTACATCCGACATTTGTTCAATGTCGGCGAAATGCTGGGGCCGACGTTGACGTCAATTCACAACCTTCGATTCTACCAGCGGTTCCTCGGGCGAATTCGCGATTTGATTCGTGAGGGCAGACTTGGGACAATCATCGCCGAGTATCCGATCGCTACGCAAGCGGTCCCGGTTGCCGGGTGGGAGGAATCTTCATGATGGCAGCAGCACTTATCTTGGCGCAGGATGCGCCCCCCACTCCGTCGCCGGGGGGAGCGAACACGTGGTTCTTGGCGTTGCTGCTTGCGATGGTCACGTTCATGTTTTTGACCTCCCGCAGTCAACGGAAACGCGAGAGACAGGAGCGCGAGAATTTGCTCGCGCGGATGTCGAAGAATGACCGGGTTCTTACGTCAGGGGGCATCATCGGCACGGTGCTTTCGATCCGAGACAACGAAGTGGTCCTTAAGGTCGACGAATCGACGAACACCAAGATGACATTTCTCAAGTCAGCCGTTCAGCGAATCCTCGCGGATGATTCGAAGGTGGTTGACGCCAAGAGCTAGCAGTCCGCATCACGGCGGGCCTTGCGCCGGCCCATCTGGGTGCGAGGGAGGACGACCTTGCTGCGTCCCTTCCTCGGTCACGCGGTCTGCGGCGGGAGCGGCCGGCGTAGGCGCGATCGGCGTTCGCGGGCGGCAACTGATAATACGCTCGACGACTTCAGCCACATCGTCCGTGACTGTAAACAGGTCCATGTCGCCGGTATCGATGAAGGCGTTGGTACGTACGAGTCGGTTTCCCAACCAGTCGATCAGCGGCGCCCAAAAATCAACACCGACCAGCAAGACGGGGAATCGTTCAGCCTTTCCGGTTTGAATGAGGGTCATGGATTCAAAGAACTCATCCAGCGTCCCGAACCCCCCCGGAAAGCAGACGAAGGCAATGGCGTATTTCACAAACATGACCTTGCGACAAAAAAAGTATCGAAAGTCCAATGATACGGTCTGGTATGGATTAGCCCGCTGCTCCTTGGGTAGAAAGATGTTGAGGCCGACGCTGATGCCGGCGGCCTCGAAAGCGCCCTTGTTGGCGGCCTCCATGATGCCTGGTCCGCCGCCGGTAATAACGGCCAGACCCCTCTCACCGAGCTTGCGGCCCAGTTCTTGCGCCATCACATAGTGCGGGCTGCCCGGCTGGGTCCGGGCCGACCCAAAGACCGAAACCGCCAGGGGAATCTGGTCCATGACCTGAAAGGCGGCGACAAATTCTGACATGATTCGGCCTACTCGGCCGCCTGGCTGAGACTCGGTTGAGCGGTCTGTAACATCGGGCATGTGCGGCGTCCGGCCAGAAACTCAGTCGGCCCAGCTGCGCGTCGATACTATTGTGTGCGTCCAACGGCGTCCGAGCCTGCCCAAGCCGCACCCCCGGGGCCGGCTAACGAACGGCTGAGCTAAAGCCGGTGTTGACAGCCGCTAAAGCTGGACGCTACCATAGGAACTGGTTATAATGAAGCGCCGCGGCGGCGGGAGACGGGTCGCGGGGGCACTGCAATCCGTGTACATGCCAAAAAAGGAAACGCACATGAACAGTATTCTGTTTTTGACGAAGTTTACATTCCATCGGAGAGGATCGCAGGCTTCGGCCGGGGACGCTCATCGCAGCCCACCTGGCGTCGCTTGGCTTCTGATCGGCCTGGTGCTTGGGTGCCTTGGCGGCTACGTCCCCCAGGCGTCGGCACAGGACATGAAGCCGGACACGCTGGCCAAAACGAAGAAGGCGGCGGTCATGGTGTTTACCGCGCGTTCAGAGAACGAAAAAGGCGACCGACCGATGGGTTCGGGCTCTGGTTTCTTCATCAACAGCACTGGACTGCTCGTCACCAATAATCATGTCGTCGATCCGACGCATATGAAGAGTCCTGAGGAGAAACACAATTTCCACTATCGTGGCGGACGCCTCACGTGGACGGTGATTACGGATGGCGGTACGGATGAGGAGAAGAAGTGGGAATGCGCCATGGTCTACCAGAACGAGACCGCCGACCAAGCCATGTTGCAGGCCATGGACGCGGAGGGCAAGAAGCTGGAAACGCCACACTTCTTACGGTTCTTACCGGAATCGCGATTGCACAACCGAATGAAGGTCTGGGCGTTCGGCTTTCCCGGCGGCGACTCGGAGCGATCAGTTCGCGACAAGCATCCGGTAGTTTCCGTAGACGGCGGCAACATCATTGATCTGCCGCGCACACCGGGCGGACGTATTCGACGAATCTATACTGACATGCGTGTACGTCCAGGAAACAGCGGCGGCGCGACCGTCGATGCCGATGGCTTCCTGATCGGAACGGTCACGCTGATGAGCAAACCTGAGGGTCGCGAGGACACCGGTGGCGCCAATTACAGCGCACTGGTGCCGGCGAAACTAACTCGCGAGATGATCCGCAATGCTTTTGACCTTGGCAAAATCGCCGAGGGGTCGGACTATACTCCGTTTATTGAAGTCATGGCCAACTCCGACGGGCGTATCGTCATTCCCGAGTATCCGAGGCTGAAGGATCGTGAAGTCCTCGTTTTTGACAATGGCGACCGCGTCTACGGTGGAATTACAACGGATAAGATTGTCTGGGAATCACCCTTGGGTACGCTCAACGTTCCGACGGATGCCATCGCCTATCTCATCAAGAACGGCGAGGGCGCCAGCCTTTTCCTCGAGGGCGGGAATCGAATCTCCACCGACAAGGCCAGCCAAGAGTTCGATTTCAAGCCGGACGGCGGCGCCAAGTACGAGCAGACGACGGACACGGTGAGTGTCGTTGGCTTCAGGACCAAGGACCGACGACTGGCGCCGGTCTCGGGAGTCGTCGTCGTCCTAGACGCCGACGTGAGCCACTTGGTGCTAACCGATGTGAAGGGGACAGCCAAGTTCAAAACCCGAGCCGGTACGCTGGACATTCCCCTCGATGAGATCGCGCGAATCGAGTTGGCCGGCGACCCCGATCAACCGGACGCCGAACAGGTACTGATTATGACTGACGAGCGCCGGCTGACGGGGCAATTCGAAAAGGACCTGTATTCGGCGACGATCGCGGCCACCGGAACTCAGATCCAGTTCGACCTCAGTCGTGTTCAGCGCGCGACAGTCGAGGTGTTGCGATTCAAAGGGGATGGAATCGCCGGGCTGGATCTTGAGGGCGTCCTGGAGTCCGCCGATCGCGATATTGCGAGAGTGGCAAAGAGCCTTGTATCCGGTAAGCCAGCCGACGCCCGCAAGAAGCTCGACACGTTACTTGCTTCGGAGGACTTCAAGCGGCTTCCAGATGTTAAGCGGGAACAGATCAGCTTCCTGGACGGTGTCGCTGATCTCCGAACTGGTGAGTTCGAGGACGCAATGAAAACCCTGCGCAAGGCGACCAAGGCCAGCGATGAGAACATTTCCGCGTTTGCACAAGCGTGTGTCGCGGTGCTCAAGCGATTTGACCAAAAGTTTCAAGGACAACCTCTGAGCGAGCCTGCTGTTTTCGCGGCGGCAGGCGCCGTCTTGGCTGAGGAGTTGATCGCCGAGGTTCGTGGAATCCTTAGGGACGCCAAGAACCTTGAAGGCGAGAAGAAGGCGGAGTACACACAGGCGCTTGCGGACGTGAAGAAGCACGAGACTTCTATGCGGATCGCCGCCGTATTCAGCGGGGTCGAGGCTGAGGATGAACTCGTCCGACTTTGGAAACTGGCGTCAGACGCTTGCTTCCGCGAAATCCTTCGACTGGAAAAGGCAATCAAGGAAAAGCAGGAAGCACCAAGAGGAACCAGCCGCGGCCAAGCTCAAGGTGCGCAACGCCGTATGCAAAAGGAAATGGAAGACCTACAGAAGGAGCGCGAACGAGCGATCGAAACCTATCGATTCTACGCCGAGAAGCTTTGGGAGTATGGGTTCCGGATTCAGGACCCTGACATTCAAGCACAGAAAGAGAAGTCAGGCGATCCAGAAGAAGAGAAGGACGATGACGACAAGAAGCGAAAAGACCCCAAGGACCCTGACGACGGTCCGTGAGCCTCGTTATTGTTCGCGGGGCCACGTGACTCGCAGAGACAAGGCTCTACCGCCGTCGCGGTTCACTTGTCGTCGATGAACACGTCCAAATGCGCCCCGCAGTGCGTACATTGTTGTACGGTGCCACGGGCTTCGGCCGGGAACCGATTTTCCCGGCCGCATTCGTCGCAAGCGACTTCTAGCGGGCCTGAGGCGGGGGTAACCGAGGATCGCTGGGCCCGCTCCTTGTCATGTTCATCCAGAAGTGCCTTGGCCCGCTGCGCCGTCGATTCATTGGTCACGCAGATGGCGATACCTTCGATATCCGCGGCGCCGAATGCCATGACCCCCGGATTGTCGCGGTCCAGGACGCTTGCTTCGATATCGTGTTCCTCAAGCCAGGCGACGATGATGTCGGCCTCCTCGACGGTAGCGGTCCGACGGATGCATACGGGTTCTTGGCCCATCAATTGACTCCTTCGTGTTCCAACGCGACGGGATCGACGACCTTGGAAACGGTTTCTTGCTTGACCCGCCGCGCTCGCTGAACCTATCCTACCTTGCAACGTGCAAGGCCCCAAGTCCATAACGACTACCTCGCTGGTGACCGGGGCTACCGGCCTATTGGGGAGCCATATCGCCGAGCAACTCCGTTTTCGCGGATCGGCGGTACGCGCCTTATGTCGAACTGGAAGTGACACGACCTTCCTTCGGCGTATTGGCGCGGAGATTGCCTCGGGCGATCTCAACGATATTGCCGCAGTACGTCGAGCCAGCGAGGGGGTAGGTACAGTTTATCATGCCGCCGCCCGAGTTGGTGACTGGGGACCGTGGCAGGACTTTGTTCGAGTATCGATTGACGGCACTCAGATTGTGCTCGAAGCAGCAGTTGCTGCCGGCGTCCGGCGCTTTGTGCATATCAGCTCGATCAGCGTGTATGGGCATGTGGACGGCGAAGGTCGGGTGCTTGACGAGTCAGCGCCGCTCGGGACCGGCCTGGCACGATGGAATTATTACAGCCGCGCAAAAATAGAGGCGGAGCATCGGGTCTGGCAGATGCACCGTACCAATCGGCTGCCCGTCACCGTCATTCGACCAAGCTGGCTCTATGGGCCGAGGGATCGGGCGACGTTGCCTCGGCTGATCGAATCCATACGCCGGCGAAAACTAAGATTGATTGGAGACGGAAGCAATCGGCTAAACGTCGTCCATGCCGGCAACGTCGCCGAAGCGGCCATCGCCGCCGCGCAGGCCGACATGGCAGTCGGCGAAGCGTACAATTGCTGTCATGACGGAGTTCTCACGCAGCGTCAGTACTTCAACCTGATCGCCGAATCGCTTGGCGAGCCGTCTATTACGCGAACAATGCCGTACAAGGTCGCGAAGGCGGCGGCGTTCGCATTCGAGTGCTACGGGCATCTTTTGCGCACAAGGCGGCCTCCGCTGGTAACCCGGTATGCGGTGTGGCTCATGGGGCGGCGCTGCTTTTTTGAATGCCGCAAGATCAAGGAGCACGTGGGCTGGTCCTCTTCGGTCGACTACGAATTGGGAATTCCGGCCGCAGTTGCGGATTACCTAGGCAGCGGTCGCGATG
>Ga0187892_10011071_pt1 | contig 11207 bp, 11 predicted proteins | sample MA1701073metaG_FD_139345 | JGI IMG/M metagenome (GOLD analysis project Ga0187892, IMG submission 139345) | Bio-ooze microbial communities from a basaltic lava cave in the Kipuka Kanohina Cave System on the Island of Hawaii, USA - MA170107-3 metaG ... | reverse complement strand
CGCCGACAAGATTTCGGAGCCAGGATTGACATAGTCCTTGCCGGCGTATTTCGGTGCGGTGCCGTGCGTGGCTTCGAACATTGCGACCGAATCCGAGAGATTGGCGCCCGGCGCGATACCGATGCCGCCGACCTGAGCGGCAAGTGCGTCCGAGATGTAGTCACCGTTTAGATTCATCGTCGCAATGACGTCATATTCGGCCGGACGCAACAGGATCTGCTGCAAGAACGCGTCGGCGATCACATCCTTGACCACGATCTCCCCGTGCGGCGCCTTGATCTTCATCCAGGGTCCGCCATCGAGCAGTCGCGCGCCAAACTCCTTCTCCGCAAGCGCATATCCCCATTTTGCAAACGCGCCTTCCGTGAACTTCATGATGTTGCCCTTGTGCACGAAGGTGAGCGACTTGCGCTTGTTGTTGATCGTGTACTGGATCGCTTTGCGCACCAACCGTTCGGTGCCCTCGCGCGAAACCGGCTTGATGCCGATACCGGAGGTCGTCGGAAAGCGGATTTTTTTCACGCCCATTTCGTTCTGCAAGAAAGCCACGACCTTCTTCGCTTTGTCGGACTCCGCTTCGTATTCGATGCCGGCGTAAATGTCCTCTGAGTTCTCGCGGAAAATCACCATGTCGGTTTTTTCCGGTTCCTTGACGGGGCTGGGCACACCCTTGAAATAGCGAACGGGTCGCAGGCAAACGTACAAATCCAGTTCCTGCCGCAGCGCGACGTTGATCGAACGGATTCCGCCCCCGACCGGCGTCGTCAACGGGCCTTTGATAGAAACGACGTACTCGCGCAGCGCCGCCAGCGTCTCATCAGGCAGCCATACATCCGGGCCGTACACACGCGTCGATTTTTCGCCGGCAAAGATTTCCATCCAGACGATTTTGCGTCTATCGCCGTACGCCTTGGCGACCGCGGCGTCGACGACCTTGATCATCACCGGTGTGATATCGACGCCGGTGCCGTCGCCTTCGATGTACGGAATGATCGGCTGGTCGGGAACGCGAAGAGAAAAATCCGGATTGACGGCGATCTTGCTGCCTTGCGACGGCACCTTGATGTGCTGACTCATGAATGCTCCGCGGGCGGTGTCGGACGGTTTTGAGAGGGCGGGCAGTTTAGCCCCGCCCTAGCGCGGGAACGCCGTGTGCCCATCACAGGTCAACCGCAATTCGCGGCTCTCGTTAGGAACACGATGAAGAAGTCCCTTCTGATCCTCATATCGCTTGCAGGCAGCGCCGCTGTGTGTGCTCAGACGGCACCGGCGTCACCGGCGTCACCGAGTGCGGCAGTGCCGAGCACTATTCCATCGACACAGCCATCGACACAGTCGAGTCCGGCCACACAGGCAGCCACACCGGCGCAGGCAGCGCAGGCTGCGCGACCCGCGACGCCCGATGTGGAAGGCTTGCCCGACGCCGAACGTCAACGACGTGAAATTCGGCGACTGGAGATTGAAAAAGAAGAGCGGCAAGAGGACCGCCGCAATCGCCGCAGGAAGTAGCAATCCGCTACGCTGCCGGCGTTTTCCTTTCGCCCGGCAGCCAGGTGTGAAAACTGCGATTGCTCGTCATTCCGAATGCGCGGAGGAATCCCGGTCGCATGTGATTTCCCGCCGCTTCGCTTCCTGCAAGGGCATAGGCGCTTTGCTCGTTGCGCTGGTCGCGGCATGTCTCGCAACCAGCGCGCTGGCTCAGGCCGGCGCGGTTCCGCTGCCAACTACCCGGCTGACGGCCGGCATCCACGTCATCACAGCGGAGCTTGCGACCAACGACGCAACCCGTGGGCGCGGGCTGATGTTTCGCGAGCAACTGGCGCCGAATCACGGCATGTTGTTCATCTTTCCGCGGCCCAGCGCGCAATGCATGTGGATGCGCAACACGCCGCTTCCGCTATCGGTGGCTTTTATCAGCGACGGAGGAGCGATCGTCAACATCGAAGACATGCAACCGCACACCGAGGCGAGCCACTGTTCGAAGCAGCCGGTGCGGTATGCGCTGGAAATGGCGCAAGGCTGGTTCGCGCGGCGCGGGCTCAAGCCCGGCTCGAAGGTGACAGGCCTGCCCGCCGCGGCGGGCCGTTGAGGGTTGGTGTGGAAGGCTGGTGGTCGGAGATTTGCCGCTGAACGCTGAACTCAAAGACCGCCGTTTTGCTGGGCGACCATGCAGTACAGCATCGGCACCGACAGCATGGTGTTGAAGCGCGACGTGAGCATCGCAGTTCGTGCCGCTTTCGTCTTTTCTTCGGCCGTAACCTGCACCATGCCGAGCGCCTTTTTCTGGTTCGGCCAGATGATGAACCAGACATTGAACGCCATGACGAGCGCGAGCCACACGCCGATGCCGATCGCATGAAAACCCTTGCTCAATGACAGTGCCTGCCCCAGGTACCCGCTCATCCACGCCAGCAGCACGCCGGTCACCACCGTCGCTAGCGCCGCCCAGCGAAACCAGAACAATGCCGCCGGCGCGATGACCTTGCCGATCGCCGGCTTCTGCTCGTCCGGAATCTTGGGCATCGACGGAATCTGCACGAAGTTGAAATACCAAAGGATGCCAATCCACATCACGCCGGACAGCACATGCAACCAGCGCATGAAGAAGCGCGACCATCCCATGTCGACCGCAACCATCTGCCCCGTCAGCACGCCCGTGAGAATGACAATGATCACCAGCAGCACTACGCCCGCGGTGACGGTACGGCCAAGAGACTGGAATATGGCGCCCATATTTGTTCTCCTCCAGCAAAAGCACGGATGGGTTCTGAAAGGCGCGGCAATCTATCACAGGCAATCGCGCGCATTTAGCGCCCGATTTTGTATTCAACTCTTGCCTTCAACGCGCACCTCGAGCGCTCCCTGCGCCAGCGTCACCGCGAGCCGCTGACCGATCGTCGCGCCGGCTGCGCTTCGCACGAGCGCACCACCGGCGTCGCGCACGATGCTGTAACCACGACCGAGCACGGCATGCGGATCAAGGTGCGATAGCGCGCGCGCGAGCGCTGTCGTTCGCGACTCGCCGGCCGACAATGCCGCGATCGACGTGTTGCGCATAGCGCCGCGCGCCGCGTCCACACGCACGCGCAACGCGGCGACGCGCGGTCGCGCGGTGGCAGCGCGCGCACGCAGTGTGTCCAGTCGCGCTTCAATTCCGGCCAGGGGCGCGCGGGGCGCTGCCAGCGCACGTATCGCGTAGTCGAGCCGTTGGGCAATCGCGCCCGCCTGCGATCGCCAGCACCGCCGCAGGCGCGCGAACTGCGCGTTGACGCCGTCCACCAACGCCGCCGACGCCGGCGCCACCATCTCGGCGGCCGCGGTCGGCGTCGGCGCGCGCAGATCGGCCGCGAAATCGGCGATCGTGAAATCCGATTCATGACCGACGCCAACGACAACGGGAAGCCGCGCAGCGCGAATCGCGCGCGCGACTGCTTCTTCGTTGAAAGCCCACAGATCTTCGAGCGAACCGCCACCGCGCACGAGCAGCAGCGCGTCGACTTCGGCTCGCGATGAAGCGAGCCCGATCATCGAAGCGATTCGATCGGCGGCACCCTCGCCTTGCACCGGCACCGGATACACGATCACGCGGCAATACGGCGAGCGTCGACGCAAGGTCGTGACGACGTCGCGCAGCGACGCCGCCTGCAACGACGTGACGACGCCAACGCCAGCCGGAAGCGCGGGCAGCGGCCGCTTGAGTTGCTGGTCGAACAAGCCCTCGGCGGCGAGGCGATCGCGCAGCCGAACAAATCGTTCGAACAGACGCCCCGGTCCCGCCAGCTCGAGCGCTTCGATCGTCAACTGATATTCGCCGCGCGCCTCATACAGTGCGACTTGTGCAACAACGACCACCGCATCACCGTCGCGCGGCGAGATACGAACCAGAGCGTTGCGCCCGCGAAACATCACGCAACGCACCTGTGCGATGTCGTCCTTCAGTACGAAGTACCAATGTCCGCTTGCGGCGCGGTTGAGCCCGGAAATTTCTCCGCTGACCCGCACCAGCGGAAAGCCGCGTGACAGGAGTCCAGCAACGGCGCGGTTAAGCGCAGAAACTGTCAGGGTTTCCCGCGCCGCCGCTTGATCCCGCCCGAAAAAGTCAGCCGTCATGCGCGCTGCAATCGAAAACTGTCCACATACGACGGATTTTCGCGGTACCGATCAGGCACACCAGTTCCAGCCACGGCTTGCCGCTCAACCAGTTGATTCACTGTGTGTTTTCTTGTGCTCATCACAAAGGCAACAAAAGGGAATCGCATTACGACAAACACTTGCGGCACCGTTTTCGCGGTTGTTCACAAACTTGTCCACAGAAGCTGTGAATGGATGGACTACTGCGGCCGCGCAAGCGTCACCTCATTGCCCGCGTAAGTGCTCGACTAAACTGCGCGCCCTCCGGCGCATCCACATCAGGAGTCAAGTCATTGTTTGCGATCGTACAAAGCCTGGGCTGGCCGGTCTGGCCGTTGATCATCGCGTCGATCGTCGCGCTCGCTTTGATCATCGAACGCGCCGCCGCGCTACGCGCCATCCGCATTGTGCCGCCGACCCTGCTGCAAGATGTGCTGAGCTTGCATTCAAAGCGCCAGGTCACGTCCGAGGTCATCAGCCGCCTGGAACAGAGTTCGTCGCTCGGTCGAGTGCTGGCGGCCGGGCTGCGCAGCGAGCGCGGGCCGCGCGATCTGGCGGGACACGCAATGCAAAGCGCCGGCGCTCATGCCGCGCATGAGCTGTCGCGCTATCTGACGCTGCTCGGGTCCGTCGGATCGATCGCGCCGCTGCTCGGCCTCTTTGGAACCGTGGTCGGCATGATCGACATCTTCGCCTCGCAGCAGGCCGGGTCCAATCCGCAACAACTGGCGCAAGGCATTTCGCTCGCCTTGTACAGCACCGCGTTCGGCATCATCGTCGCGGTGCCCGCCGTGCTCGCCTACCGGCACTTCCGCACGCGCGTTGAAAACTACCTGGTCGACATGGAAGTACAGGGCCAGCGGCTGCTCGATGCGTTGTACGCCGACCGCGCCACCCGGCTTGCCTGATGCATTTCCGCCGCACTTTCGCCGAAGATCCGGAGATCAATCTGATCCCGCTGATCGACGTCTTGCTGATCATCGTCATTTTCTTGGCAGTGACGACGACCTATTCGCGCTTCGCCGAACTGCAGATCGAGCTACCGCGCGCCGACGCGAACAAGACGCAAAACCGCCCGCACGAAATCCAGGTTGGCGTGACGGCCGACGGCCGCATTGCGATCAACCGTGCCCTCGCGCCGTTCGCGGAGCCGGCCGCGCTTGCCGAGCAGTTGCGGCGCGCGGCGCAAAGCCGCGAGCAGGTGCTTATCGTGATCAATGCGGACGCGCAGGCGCCGCACCAGGCCGTGATCAACGTGATGGAAGCAGCGCGGCTGGCAGGGTTGGCGCGCATCAGTTTCGCGACGCAGCGGCAGACGTCTGGCGCCGCTAACTGAGCAGCTTTCCAATGAGAGCAGGGATGGGGCTAGGTGCAAGGTCCGCGGAAACCCATCCCCCTCCCAGCGGAGCCGCGCGCATGCAGGCGCGCGTCGCGCAGCCCGCCCCGGGCTCCGACCCGGGGGCGGCGCGGAGCATGCGCTTCGGGAAACCCCGCCTCTGCCCCCTTGAAGGGGGAGGTGAAGACGGGCTTCGCCGATGAGCACGCTACGCGCGCGCCTGCAAAACGGGTTGGTGAGAGCCTGGCAGCGCCGCGGCGTGATTTCGTTTCTGCTGGCCCCGCTGGCGGCGCTGCACGCGCTGTGGCGCGCCTTTGATCGCTGGCGCTTTCGCAGCGGCTTGACGAAGTCCTACCGCGTGCGTGTTCCAGTCGTGGTGGTCGGCAACTTGTATGTGGGCGGCACCGGCAAGACGCCCCTCGTCATCGAGATCGTGCGTGCGTTGCGCAGCCGCGGCTGGACGCCGGGCATTGTCTCGCGCGGCTATGGCAGCGGCAATCACCTGGCGCGCGCAGTCCCTGCGAACGGCTCGCCGACCGAGTTTGGCGATGAGCCGGTGCTGATGGCGCGCGCGACCGGTGCGCCGCTCGCGGTCGGACGCGATCGCGTTGCGGCGGCCCAGCTGCTGCTGAACCTGAATCCGCAGATCGACGTGATCGTCGCCGACGACGGACTGCAACACCGCCGGCTCGCGCGCGAGGTTGAAATCGCGCTGATCCACTATCGCGGTCTCGGCAACGGCCGCCTTTTGCCGGCCGGCCCGTTGCGCGATCCGCCGCAGCGGCTCGATGGTGTTGATGCCGTCGTCTTTCATGGTGAGGCGCCGGCGGTGCGTGTCTACTCGCCCTTTTTTCGGATGAACACATCGGTCACGCGCGCGATCGCGTTAAAGGATCCGAGCCGCGCAGTGACGCTCGACGAACTCGCGCAAGCACAGGCAAAGAAGAAGGTCCGTCTGCTCGCCGCCGCCGGCATCGGCATGCCCGACCGTTTCTTTGCGATGCTGAGCGCGCATGGGCTGGTCTTCGATGCGCTGCCGCTGGGAGATCACTTCGATTTCGCCACCAACCCGTTTGCCGCACGCGTTTTCGATTGCTGCCTGATCACCGAAAAGGACGCCGTAAAATGCGCGGCCAATCCGGCGCTGGCTGCCGACGGCCGCATTTGTATGGTGCCGTTGCAGGTCGACGTCGACGCGGGTTTGTTCGATTTGATCGACCGACGATTGCGCGAACGTCGTCCTGCTGGATGAACCTTATGGACCATAGACTGCTCGACATCCTCGTTTGTCCGGTCACCAAGGGCGCGCTCGAATACGACAAGGAGCGCCAGGAGCTGATCTCGCGCAGTGCCGGCCTTGCGTACCCGATACGGGATGGCATTCCGGTGATGCTGGAGTCCGAAGCGCGCCGGCTCGACGACAACGGCACACCGGCCGGCGGATGACCGGATTCGTCGCGCTAATTCCCGCGCGGCTTGCGTCAACCCGGCTTCCGGGCAAGCCTCTCGCCGATATCCACGGCGCGCCGATGGTGGTGCGTGTGGCGCAACGTGCCGCCGCCAGCGGCGCGTTGCGCGTAGTGGTCGCCGCAGACGACGCGCGAATCGTCGCTGCCTGTGGCGACCACGGCATCGAAGCTGTACTGACCGCAAACACGCATGCCACCGGCACCGATCGACTGGCCGAGGCGAGCGAGCTGCTTGCGCTCGACGATGACGCGATCGTCGTCAACGTGCAGGGCGACGAGCCACTCGTTCCGCCAGCGGTGATCAAGGGCGTAGCCGCACTGCTGGCGCGCAGTCGAGACTGCGCAATGGCAACCGCCGCGTATGCGCTGACCAACGCGGAAGAGTTCTTCAATCCGAACGTCGTAAAGGTCGTCACCGACGCCGTCGGTCACGCGCTTTATTTCTCGCGCGCGCCGCTGCCGTGGGCGCGTGGCGCTTTTGCCGCCGATCGCATCAGCCTTCCGGCCGGGCTGAACGCATTGCGACATGTCGGCTTGTACGCGTATCGCATGGCGTTTCTGCGGCGATTCCCATCGTTGCCGCGCTCGCCGCTGGAAGAGATCGAAGCGCTCGAACAATTGCGAGCGCTATGGCACGGCGAACGGATCGCGGTGTTGCGGCTGGAAGAGATGCTGCCGCCCGGCGTTGACACTGCGGAAGACCTGGAACTGGTGCGTTCGTTGTGGCCAGGGCCTGTTAACACTGAAATCGTGGCTGCCTGGCCGCCCAAGGCGGGCGCAATCTAGGCGCGAAGCTGCCGCCGTGGCAGGCCCCCGGCAAGGCTTCGCAACAACGAGTGCGCCCGCTTTGGGCAGCCACCCGAAGGGCCGGGGTGGCCTGGGGCGCCTCGTGTCGTTGTAAGCCTCGCATGGGGCCCCACCCCGTGCAGCGGCTTGCGCCTAGCGCTGCATCCCCAGGACACCCCGGCGCAGCTACGATTTCAGTGTTAATAGGCCCTAGACTCCGCGCACTTTGAAATGAGGAGACAAACATGAAACGACTGTTCGTCGCGGTGGCAACGAGCGCTTTGCTCGCCGCAAACGGCGTTGGCGCAAAGACCCTGCGCTGGGCCTCGCAAGGCGATCCGCAGACGGCGGATCCGTACTCGCAGAATGAGTTGCTGACGAATCTCTTCGCGCAGCAGGTGCACGACACGTTGGTTACGCGCGACAAGAGCCTTCGCATCGTTCCCGGGCTGGCAACGTCATGGACGCAGAACGGATTGACGTGGCGCTTCACCCTCCGCAAGGGCGTGACGTTCCACGACGGCACGCCGTTTACCGCCGACGACGTGGTGTTTTCGTACGAGCGCGCAAGTCACACGAACTCGCAAATCCGCCAGTACGCGGGGCCGGTCGGCAAACCGCGCAAGATCGACGAGCACACGGTCGAATTCGTGCAGGAAAAGCCCAATCCCATCACGCTCGAACACGCCGCCGCGATCTTCATCATGAGCAAGGCATGGGCAGAGAAACACAAGGTCGAACGGCCGCTGGACTTCAAGAACCGCGAAGAAACGCACGCGGCGCGCAATGCGATGGGCACCGGGCCGTTCGTGCTGGTTTCGCGCGAGCCGGGCGTGAAGACGGTGCTGAAGAAAAATCCGAACTGGTGGGGCAAATTCGAAGGCAACGTCACCGAGATCGTCTATACACCGGTCGGCTCCGACGCAACCCGCATGGCGGCGCTGCTGTCGGGTCAGGTTGATTTCATCCTCGACCCGCCGCCGCAGGACCTGGTGCGGCTGCGTTCGACCAATGGTGTCAAGGTGGTCGACGGCATGGAGAACCGGATCATCTTCTTCGGCTTCGACCAGCAGCGCGACGAACTGCTGTACTCGAACGTGAAGGGCAAGAACCCGTTCAAGGACCTGCGCGTGCGCCAGGCGTTTTATCACGCGATCGACATCGAGGCGCTGAAGATGCGCACGATGCGCGGCGCATCGGTGCCATCCGGCGGCATCACGCCGTCGATCCTCGGCTCGACGCCGGACGCCGAAAAGCGGATGCCGTTCGATCTAAAGCGCGCCAAACAACTGCTGGCCGACGCCGGCTATCCGGGCGGGTTCGAGGTCGGACTCGATTGCCCGAACAATCGCTACATCAACGACGAGGAAATCTGCCTCGCGGTGGCGGCGATGCTCGCAAAGATCGACATCAAGGTCAAAGTCACCGCGATGCCGCGCGCGACCTACTTCCCCAAGCTGGAAAAATTCGACACGAGCTTTTACATGCTCGGCTGGGGCGGCGCGGTGACCGATGCGCAAACGACCTTGTCGCCCGTGCTGCATTCGCCCGACGCGAAGACCGGCAATGGCACGTTCAACTACGGCAAGTACACCAACTCGAAACTGGATGCGCTGATCGATGCCGCCGCGGTCGAACTGAACGCCGACAAGCGCAAGGAAATGATCGCGCAGGCACTGGCCGAACATAACGCCCAGGTGCACCACGTGCCGCTGCACCGGCAGGTGATTCCGTGGGCGATGAAATCGAACGTCAACGTCATTCATCGCGCCGACAATTGGGTCATGGGTGAATGGGTGCGGATTGATTAGCGCGGTTAAACTGGTTAGATATGGTTGGGGACAGAGCGCTGCGCGGTCTGTCCCCAATCAATGAATAGGATTCGGGGGATGCGATTGATATTGCTCGGTCCGCCGGGCGCGGGAAAAGGTACGCAGGCCGCGTTCATCAAGGACCGTTTCGGCATCCCGCAGATTTCCACCGGCGACATGTTGCGAGCGGCCGTCAAGGCGGGCACGCCGTTCGGCCTGGCGGCAAAGAAAGTGATGGACGCCGGTCAACTCGTTTCCGACGACATCATCATCGGCCTGGTCACGCAGCGACTCAAGGAGCCTGATTGCGCGGCCGGTTATCTCTTCGACGGATTTCCCCGCACGATCCCGCAGGCTGATGCGCTGAGGGCGGCGGGCGTCAAGGTCGACGTCGTGCTGGAAATCGAAGTGCCCGATGCCGACATCGTCGAGCGGATGAGCGGCCGCCGTGTCCATCTGGCGAGCGGTCGCACCTATCACGTGAAGTTCAATCCGCCGCGCGTCGCAGGCAAGGACGACGCCACCGGAGAACCGCTCGTGCAGCGCGACGACGACCGCGAGGAAGTCGTGCGCAAGCGGCTCGAGGTCTATCACGCGCAGACGCGCGTGCTGGTCGATTACTACAACCAGTGGGTCGCCAGTGGCGACCCCGGCGTGCCCCGCTATCGCAGCATCGACGGCCGCGGCTCGGTGGACGAGATCAAAGAGCGCGCGTTCGCGGCGCTCGAAGACTGATTTCCGTTTCTCGTTTCTCAATAAGGAGAACTTCATGTCCGGCTTGACGCTTGCCCTGCTCTGCGGCCTAGCGGCCGTGGTCTTCGGCGCCTTGTCTATCTCTTGGATCCTCAAGCAACCGGCGGGAAGCCCGCGAATGCAAGAGATTGCCGCCGCAATTCAAACCGGGGCGCAGGCGTATTTGAATCGGCAGTACCGCACGATCGCGATCGTCGGCGTGGTGCTTGCCGTCATCATCGGGGTAGTGCCGCAGCTCGGCCTGTGGACCGCGATCGGCTTCGTGCTCGGCGCGGTGCTGTCCGGTGCGGCCGGCTATACCGGCATGAACGTGTCGGTGCGCGCCAATGTGCGCACCGCGCAGGCCGCCACGCAAGGCCTGAATGCGGCGCTCAATATCGCGTTCCGCGGCGGCGCAATCACCGGCCTGCTGGTGGTCGGCCTTGGGTTGATCGGCGTTGCGGGCTTCTACTGGATTTTGAAAGCCACGCATGCAGCCGCATCCACGCGCGAACTGCTGCATCCGATGATCGGCTTCGCTTTTGGCGCGTCGCTGATTTCGATCTTCGCCCGTCTGGGCGGCGGCATTTTCACCAAGGGTGCCGATGTCGGCGCCGATCTGGTCGGCAAGGTTGAAGCGGGAATTCCGGAAGACGATCCGCGCAACCCGGCGGTGATTGCCGACAACGTCGGCGACAACGTTGGCGACTGCGCGGGAATGGCGGCCGATCTTTTCGAGACCTTCGCGGTCACCGTGGTCGCGACGATGCTGGTCGGCGGATTTCTGTTCAAGGGCGACAGCGATGCCGGAATCATCTATCCGCTGGTGATCTCGGGCGTCTCCATCATCGCGTCGATCGTCGGCTGCTTCTTCGTCAAGACGCGCGACGGCGGCAAGATCATGAACGCGCTGTATCGCGGGCTGCTGGTGGCCGGCGCGAT
>Ga0187892_10011070_pt1 | contig 11208 bp, 6 predicted proteins | sample MA1701073metaG_FD_139345 | JGI IMG/M metagenome (GOLD analysis project Ga0187892, IMG submission 139345) | Bio-ooze microbial communities from a basaltic lava cave in the Kipuka Kanohina Cave System on the Island of Hawaii, USA - MA170107-3 metaG ... | reverse complement strand
GGGTCTGGTCGCTCGCGAAAAGAGCGCTCAGGTTCCCAAACTGGGTGTTCAGAAGCATGGTAATGTCCGCCATCTCGAGAGGTGGTTGCTAACTACCAGATTAATTTTTTGGCCGTAGAAAAGGACAATTTTCACATGGAGTAGCGGAACGACTGGAACGGAGCTCGAGCAAAGAACTCCGTGCCAGTGGGACGGCGCTGCGACCGCTCAGGATCATCCACAGCCACAACTCGCTGCGCCGCCAAAATTTGCGCGTGGTGGGCGCGCTGAGGAACATAGGTGGTCGCAAGCAGAGCCGAACGCTGGTTCGGGTTGTTGGGGTGCACAAGTTCGGGTGTCAAAGTCGTCGCAATTGCATGAGAACGTGACGGGCGGACCTCCCCGCGACCAGTCGCAAGAGAGAGCATGGTGTCTTGGCGGTCAAAGTCGTTGAGGCCGGCATGGGCCTGGAAAATGAGTTCGATAGGATCGCCGCGCGTGGCCCGCGGGTTGTAGCCACGCGGGTTCATCGACGTGTGAATGCCCTCCGCGTTGTGCACCGTCGTTCCCATCAAATACTGCTTCTGGAGCTGGGCCTTCCATACGGAAGCGTTTGCCCCGTACTCGCGCATTGTCTCGATGTTGGCACTTCGCATGTCATTGGATCCAGCCGTGTCATCCGGAGTTTCCGCGTAACACGCGTTGACGCGAGGCACAATGAAAATGGCAGCCCCACCCAACAAGGCGATTGGAAGCATTGCCATTTTGTCGACGAACTTTATTTGACGACCGAGAAATTCTCCCGAAATTTTTCGGGTCCAAAATGAGCAGGAGGGCCAGAAAAGATTTTTCCGCCAATGCGATCCAAACCGAGGGGAAGTTTGGTGTCCCCAGGGATCCCTTCGAGCTTGAAGGTTCTGTGCAAGAACTCGTCCCTGACGGGGATGAAGAGTTCAAGCGCATGGTGCAGATTTGTGACCACCTCGTCGGGCTGCCCACCTTGACACAGAACGAGAAGAATGCAGTGGAGATCTACAAGACTCAGCTCATGACCACCCGAATTCCAGGGCTCGTGAAGAACGAGTTTTTGCGCAACTTTTGGGCATGGCTGCTCGGGAGAGGACCAGAACCGCTTCATCGGCCCGAACGCACACCTTGGGGAAGGCAGAGTTTGGCAGATGACCCAGAAGTGGCTGCTTACGTGGACATGTTTGTCGTGAAGATGAACGAGTTCAAGATGAAGCTGGCGCTTCTGAAGGTTCGACGACCGATCGGCATCAAGCAGGTCTGGCTCTATTTCAAGTACGTCGTCAACAAGGAGCCCGGAAGCCGTGCAAACTTTTTGCAAGATTGGGAGCTTTTCAGCCAGGACTTTGATCTGGCCCGAGGTCACGCGATGGACGAAGGACGGAATAGGAAGTACGATAATCCGAACCGCGATCCGTACATGGCGCCCGCTCTTCTTCCACAGGATCATCGCGACACGCGGACAGACGGTTCCATCGGGGCGTGGAATGTGCACGAAGTCGCGCCTTACGGATCTGAGAGACGACGTCTCGCTCGGGAGAACCCTCCCGACGCGGGAGCTTTGGCAGGATGGGTCAAGAGGGGCGACTTCGTGCCTGTGGGTGGTGGAGGCGGCGGTAGAGGCGGAGGTGATGGTGGCGGTGGGAGGGGAGGCAGAGGCGGCGGTCTCGCTCCCCCTTCTCCGCTACGGATGGACCCACCACCACCACCTGATGATCAAGGGTCTTTTGCACCCCCGAGTCCTGGAGGCGCAAGAGCCCAACCTTTTCATGACATTGCCGACGCAGAAGACAAACGGAGAGAGGAGGCGCGGAGGTACGAGCAGAGGGTAGCTCGTGAGGATGCCGAAGCGAGGGAGTTCTTCAGAGATCCAGATGCAGCATTTCGACCACGCGGGGACAAGGATGATGACCCGTCAACTCCCCCTCTTCCTGGGTATCCCTCTGCAGTCAGGGTGGGCGAAACTGTCGCAAGTCATCGAAAGATTCAACAGGCCACGATCGCTACTCCCGAAATTTCGCGAGACGATCATGTAAGGCGAATCGGGGAGCTGGAGAGGGATCTCGAGGCGACCAGAAGCAGAGCATCGGATCTCGAAAAAGCAGCAGAAGCGAAGATTTTTGCTCAACTGGCAACAGACGAAGAGAGGGCAAAATTGACCGAGCTTCGCGACGAAAGTGCTCGCGCTGAAGTCGAATTAGCCGCGACAAGGGCGCGTCTTGCTGGGATAGAGGAAGAGAGAGTAAGGCAGGAAGGGATTCGTGCCGAGCAGGTGGAATTGCTGAAGAAGATCCATGCTGAACGGACACCGTCTCCGGCAGACATTGCTAATCTACAGGGCGTGCTGAACAATTTTGCGAACCGCATGGCTCAGTTGGAGGCAAATAGTGTCAGGGGAGTCCAAAATCCGCCTGAATTGGCCGGGATTCGGGCAAATTTGGAGCAGCTGAACGACACCATCAAGGCGTCAATTGCCAAAGCTCCGATTGCCGATTCATTCGATGCTGCAGCCCGTGTTCATGCTGAACAGGAAAAGGCTCGCGTACTTAACGAATTTGAGAGGTACCGCAATGATGTGTCGGCTACAATGATAGCGCTGCAGAGCCAGGCCCGACAAAGGGAACTGGAGGCCGCCCAGAGAGAGACTCAACTACGGAGCGAGTTCGCACAGCGATTGGAAGAGGCGTTGAATCAACCCGAGCCCATGGACACTTCAACCGACGAAGTCGCCGCTGTACTATCGGCCTCTGTGGCAGGGAAAGTTCCAAGTTCAATCGCAGTACCCGCAGTAAGCGCTGTGAAAACCAGCGTCGCCGCCGTGGCCGCGGAAGCGCCTGCGGTCGCAAAAATGGCTGATCTGAGCAAGGTCGAGTTGCCTCCGGCACCCGCGAATGCTCAGTTGCAGCGTGAAGCCAGAAAAGCCGCAGCCGCAGCCGAGCGCGAGCGCATGGAACACGCGAGAACCCTGCGACGCCTCAACGAAGAAGCAGCTGCTCTTGCTCGAGCAAATGCCGAGAAGGAGAGATTAGCTGAAGAGAGCAGGCAAGCCAAGATGCGAGCTCCAGTTGACGCAGAGGCACAACAACTCATTGCAGAGCATGATCGAAGACTTGCCGAGAAATCGGAGGAGGTGCGGGCTCAGACAGTCGTGGTGCAGAAAGCCACGAAGGAGGCAAGGAAAAGTGGGCCTGCGGCAGCCAATAGGATCCAAAAAGCGGAAAAGACTGCGGCGGAGGCGGTGCGGGCGGATGTCAAGAGAACGAATCAAGTTGCAAAGGACTTGAGGGAGACGGAACTACGGGTGCAAAAATTGCAAGCTCATCAAGCCGCGAGAAAGGAACGAGAGGAGGCGAAAAGGGCAAAGTTTAGGGCCGAACAAGAAGCTCAAGAAGCAAGACGGGCAGAATACTTTGCGCCTGCTCCTCCGGAACCGATCCCCGCGCCCGTAGCTGCTGCCGAGGTGGTAAGTGAGCCTCTGCCACCCCCCCCTGCGAGGGCCGAGACCATACAAGAACACAATGCTCGAATGACCGAGGAGATCGAGAAGCTCAATCAGGAGAGACTGGCTCGTGTAGCGGCAGCTCCGGTAGACACGAGCGCAAGGGCCGCCGAACTTGTAGCAAAGGCCGAAGAGGAACGTAAGGCAGAAGCGATGCTGGAAGCGAGAGCAGCGCAAATGATGGCCGAAGCCTCAGCCCGGAGGGAGAAAGAAGCGGAGCAGAAGAAAGAGGCGCCACCAGAAAAGGTAGAAGAGGCTGTCGCGGTGCCAGAGGCGGCGCCTGAGGTACCCGAAGAAGTTCCTGCTGCAGCAGAAGCCGCAGAACCACGCTATCCTCAACGCGAGCGGAAGTCTGTGCATGAATCGCTTGCCGGTATGGCCGGTCCAGAAAAACGTGGCGCAGGCGCAGTCAATGTCAAGCAGTTGGCTCAGCCAGTCCATGGAGGCGGAGGTGCTGCGCGCCCTCAGCCGGCCATCGCAAAAGGCGGGTACCGGGTGGCGGAACAAGTCGGCGCTGCTGAAAAGCCACCTGAGACAGCTGAAGTGGTCAAGCGGACAATCGAAGAGACCGAGTTTGATGCCAGTTCGGTAGGGGAAAAGATCGAAAAGATGATGGCTGCTCAGCAGGAACACTGGAACCGGAAGGAAATGGCCAGAGCAGACGAACTTTTGAGGGAAGCAAATGCGAGTTTACAAGCAGATCTCCAGCAGATGAGAGACTACGACCCAGAAGTTGTGAGATCAGCGCCTCTTAGTGTGAATCCGGACAACATGGACGAAGTTTTAAGAGGACTCCGAGAGTTTGGCAAAACTTTGGAGAACCGCACCGAGGCAGTTCAAAATCCCGGGCGGAACAAGAAAGCGAAGGCCGCGCGCGAAGAGCCCGTGGGTGTAATTATTCATTGAATCGGGCACCCTTTATTTCCCGGGTCATCCGGCGGAGCCTCTCCTGGTCCCTGCAGGGAAGGAAGAATCACATTTCCGTCCGAATCATACGCGGGTCCTGGGAGGAGGTAATTGAGACATCTCTTAGTCGGGGTATCCCAACGGAAATGTTCTCCGTATTTTTTTTGGCACTCTACATCCGGCGCCGTAATTGGCGGCAATGCGGAGACATTATCAGGATCAAGACAATGGTAAATCTGGTTCCACATCAACTCTGCAAGAGGCGGTCGTTTGAAATCCGGCATACTAGGAGGGCCAAAGGTCCATGCACCAGCTGAATAACAAGCCATAGGGTTGTCCATGTAGTTTGTCGTCGTCCCCCCGCATTGACTTATGATGTTTCTGTCCGCTCCCGTTGCGGCCCACGCTCCTCTTTGCATTTCAGCATTCAAACACTGCACTCTCATTTTGCGTTGATCTTTCGTGGTTTGGTAATACACATCCATCCAGTCGTCGATTATATCCGACTTTCCTCCACTTACAGCATCCGCTTCGCTGCAGAGGCAGTCCGCATCCGTCTTAAAACGATGCGAAATGAAGCAACCATTAAAGAGTTCCTTGATGCCCTTGATAAAACTCAAAAGTGGCGCGAGGATGGTTGTTGATACTCCACTGGTCAAATCAAGCACACTTTCCAATTTTGGTTCAACAAAATAGAGAGATCCCAGGGCAGCAAGAGACATCACAGGGATCTGAAAGTCGGCCGAGATTCCGATGTCCGCAAATAAATTCCGCTCAAAACCAAGTGCCACGAAACCCGCCGGTAGCCCGATTGTCGCAATTGAAGCCGCATAGATGTTGTACGTCTGATCATGCCCTCCCGGATTGAAAGGTTGCAAAGGATTCTTCGGCGGCTCCATCCCTAATCCCCCTCTGAGGGCAAAAAACGAAGATGCCCCAATCGACGCCAGGATCAGAGTTCTACCCAATGTTTCCTCAGGGAAAAGAGTAGCGGGAAGCGCTGTCAGAACAATCGCCCCGATTATCGGAACATATTTTTCGACAAAATCTTCCTGGAGACACGGATCGCGATATCCCTCTCCGGCACCGCCTTTCTTTTTCGTGATTTTCGGATTCTTCACGGGATTGTACTGATTGGAAGCAAAATGAAGATACGGAAATTCGCCTGTGTAGCCAGGCGCGTTGATCGGTGCGCGTTGGTCCGGTCCTCTAGGGCCGTGGGGAACAAATCCGAAAGCAATCTTCTGAAAGTGAACCCTCTCATCATAAAGCCAATACGGACTTCCAACAAATCCAGGATCCGTCAATTTCTGCGGATTATCTCTCCTCGTTGGATCATGCGCCAGGTGAAATCCTCCGTCAAGGGCGGGTTGCCAATCGAGATGTGCCATCGTGTCACTGAATGTCTCTTTTGGATCAAGACAACTTTCAACGTTCAGACTCGGCGTAGCTCCACCCCAACTATTAACGTCACCCGTGTACGGAATGAGGAAGTTATCGCGAAGACACTGGGACGTCTGATTCATGAACTGGTAGTTCCGTTGGATACTGGCGTCAAACTCAACATTCTTGAGTAACTCTCCGCATTTCACATTAGCTCCGTTGTTACTGAGAAGAAACTCATCGATGGCTTTCTTCCCTTCTGGGTCTCCGTACCGCTGATAAAAAAATGGCCAAACCAAATCAAATGTCCCCTTTCCACAATCCCTCTCAATATTTTTGAATACTTGTTCAGCGGAATATAACATGACATCACTTGTTTGCTGTGCATCGCGCCTTATGTCCCAGGGTAGTCCCTGAAAATGCGCGTCATCTACACAAAGCGCGAATGTTTCTCCGATTGGATAATTATAACCAGAACAGTTAAATGCAAAATTCCATGCCCTGTCTGCGTTGAAGTAGCGGTTTGTTTTTGGAGCCAAAAAAACCGGTCCTTTCCAAATCACTCTCGACCCTTGCCCATCAAAATAGACGGTCGGCCATACTTGCGGAAATGAATTTGGATCCTTCAGTTGCAGAATACTAGTTGCTAAAATAGATTGATCTCCTCCCATTTGAGAAATGCCAATATTTTAATATTCTAGAATTAAACACACCCAAGGATGGCGTCGCTGTTGTTGGATGTGGGAGTGACCACCGCGGCTGCATTTCTTATGTACAAAATAGTGACCAAACGCGTTCTAGAACAAAAACCGGGCTATACTCCATCTGGAGGTGGCGGTGGTGTGTGGAGACCTGGAGACGACGGTCCCAAGTTAGCGCCCCCGGATGATCCAAGAAATGCCACTTGTAGGAGTGTTATTATTGGACAACAAAAAGAAGCCGATGGACAATACCACACCGTCGCGATTTACTCCGCCGAAGCAGGAAAAAATCCCGATCCGGTATGGACTCCTGAAAGAGGAATCACATGGGCAGCAGACCTATACAACAAAAATCAAAAACCGTCGAGGACACTGGCATACGATGCGCGTTACGGGTGCCAGTCAGCGTGGCAGGAACGCATTCTTCCGGACACTGAACCAAAAGGACAAAACCTTCCTGATGTCGCGCCTGTTGGATGTCCAGCGCTCTGTCCCGGGGGACCCGTTGGAAATATCTACTTGCCCCCGCCGGCAAAACATAATTTTTCAAGTCAAGTGTTACCATGGAGATATGGACTGAAATAAGTTTTCCATCAAAATTATCAATGGATTCGACAAATCAGCTCGTTGTAGCGGGGCTCTCAGCTGTTGCTCTGTTTCTTCTGATCAAATCGTCGAACAAACAACCTGGAAATCCGAAAGATCCAGGGAAAAATCCGCCGCCGCCGCCGCCACCACCTCCTCCTCCCAATACCAACAAATGTAGCACTTATAGGTTTTATGCTCTCTTTCAACCACCCCCATGGGGCTGGCAGTACATGAAGTACGAAGTCGCGGACCCTGGACAATCCTTCCCGACTGTCTGGACAGCACATCAATTTGCTCAAGAGAGTGGTCATCCTGCAAGAGTTTACTCGTATAACGGAATGATTGGTCACATGGTCCAGGACAGCTGCGACAATGGGAAGGATGTGGGATGGGCCGGGCCGTTTCCGGATTGCGCAGCCTCGGCAATCGAAGTTCAAAATTTGCCGGGCGGTGATGATTGCGGGCCCGGGTCTAACACGAGCGAAGTCTTGCCCAACAGACATGGTCTAAAATAAAAGATCTATTCACCACAGGACGCATCTTCCCTGGCTCGTGTAATGCATGTAGAACCGCTTGCCGTCAATCAAAATGGGTTTTGTCGGGCCGCCCGTCTCACCGCATTTTTGACACACGTGTTCTTCCTCGTCATTTTCGTCCATATCTGACTCGGCGGCCTCATTATCGATAAAAGGATTGCGTTCGGCTTCACCACTACTGTTGACATAATTTTCCCCGTCGTCGTCTTCCAAATCCTGAATTCGGCGGGACTTATGAACCTGGGCGTCGAATTCGTCGCGAGCATCTTCCTCCCGGAGAGCGTCGGCCAAATCCATTATTGTCGTGCGCTTGCGACCAGCGGCCCGATCTACATAAAAATTCGTGTCGGCTCTGCTCGGCGGATCACTATCCGGAGCCATTTCTCCCATAGAAGCTGAAATCTCGGCACGGAATGACTGACTGCGGTCCAAATTCTTGCGTGGCGGCGGAACAATATCACCAATACGTTGCCAGGGAACGTCGCCCATATCGATAACCCGCGCAGTAATTGTTGTACCCGAATTCAGCCACGAAGCAGCAGCACCAGCATTATGTCGATCAAACTCAAGCCGATCACAATTTTCCATAACAAATGTCAAAGGTTTTTGCATCCATGACATGGAAAGAGACTCGAGCTCAAGCAAAAAAATATCCTTGGTGGGAGCAGGCGTCCCATTCGCGACGCACAAATCGACGACAACTGAATATAGAGTGTTGACTGGCACAAGCTTCTCCCAAATAGGTTTCTCGTAAATATTCCCGAGCCGGATCGTATCTTCAGAACGCCAAAGCCACGTAGTCTTCAACTTGGGCGAGACCGAAGGAGAACAGTGAAATCCACGGTCCAAAAATTCCTGGAAGATCTTCTGCGTACGAGTAGCCACTTGCAATTGCATATCAGCCGTAGCACGTGTGCAAACCATAGAAGCTTGCAGCGATTCCAGATATCCGACACGCAATTCGCGATACAGAGCATATTGATACCCAAAAAACAATTCCTTGAGTGGCCCGTCCCTAATGATTCCCTCATAAACAAGTCCGATGAACTCGTCGAAACTAGTGAATGAATGGCTGCAAAATATCTCGTCTCCGTCCTCATTATGATTAACCTGACAATGCTTGCATCTGAAATCAAAAAGCCCGTCTGCAACAAGCTTTGCCTTCGACAATAATTTCAAAATGAACATCCTCCGCTCGAAACCATTGGCGTTCACAGCCGGAAAATACTTGTCGTTTGTAGAGCCATAATAATTCCGGATATTGGCAGCCATATAAGACTTCACGTACTTCGGGTTCACATGAATCCAATCCTGCGTAATCCCTTGCTTGAGACGCTCAATCAAATCAGCGACCTGATGCGCATTTCCGCGAAACGAAATTTCATCCAGATTGATGAACCTGTTGGTCCCAGAATTAAAAGCACCATTCACGAGGGCGGAAAAAGAGGAGGGCTCATGATAATTTTCGCTTCCAATCGCAGATCTGACCAAATTAGCAACAGTGCTCTTAAAAATTCCGCCCTCGTCACTCATGGTCAAAACCATAATTTTTGTGGGCTTCCCAACACAAAAAATTATTTCGTGAAACCAGCGCTGAAGATATCTCTTTGCAGCAATCTTACGGTCGTGTTCTCTCGGTTCGTATACACAAAGCAAATCTAAGATTGTTCCCCAAAGAGCCATAATCAATTCCACAATCGGTCCAGGAGCTGCTCTCCATCGAAGGAGACAATCATTAACATCAATATCAGTCGGAGGGAGCATATTCAAAGGCGCGTCCCGGCACAGAACAAAATATCCCTCATTGATGTCGGTAATACTACTAAATTCAGGCATTCCCAAAAAATAGGGGAAAAAAGGCTTCTCGACCATGACCTCTCTCCGATTATCACCCTTTCCAACAAACTTATACGTATCCATCTTGAAACGGGCAAGTTCCACAGATTGCAAGTTATGTTTCGTCACAGATTCGAGTCCCATATTTGTCCTGAAATAAAATGTCCCGGATTTTGTGTTGTACGCGACAAAAAGCTTCAAATATTTGGCCAAAAGGGAGTAGTTCTCACGAATCTCTGCTCGAAGCCACAAAAAAAATCGCAGATTGATGAGCGGGCCACCATCTTCCGGAGGATCGAATTCAACAAAATCTCGAGGCAGGCTTGCCTCACTCTGGCAAAATTCACAGTTGCAAGATGCGGTCCTAATACTAGCGAAGAACTCCTCGGGAGACATCCCATAACGGCCGAAAGTTCTCATCTTGGGCGTCGTGTTGAACAAAATCATATCAGCGCGACACAGTCCGTGACGATCCAGCCAAACAATATAATCGCGGAGCTTCAACCATCGTGTCTTTTCCTCGGTGAGGGCGAACCTCCGATCAGCACAGTCCGCCCCGCGACAAACCCAAATACAGACTTCGGTAGCCGGATTCACAGATACGCGTTGACAATCCGATCCATGATTCACATGCTTGCAACGCGTACAATTATCCAAATCAAATGTCAGAAGTTTCGCCTCCTCGTCGAAATGAATTGCAGAAGCGGTCACATCGGGATTTCCAAAGTCTCTAACGATAGCGAGCACAGGTTGAATAAGATTATCATAACGGGACGGCTCAACAACTCTAACAAGCGGCGCGCCTTCAACCTCAATCAATCTTGAATCGAACGGAACGTACTGCCCAAATCCACGCAAAAATGTCGGCATCGTCAACTCGTTATTTGGGATTCCAACAAAAACCACCGGAAGCTTCTCATCAAATTTCGTTGAGCAAGGAGCGCGCAGAGTAGAACCAGAAGCTCGGTATATAGCAGTATCAATGTTGAACTTTTGCAATTTGATCTGATGCATCATCATAAAGCGAAGAAACGCATTCGCATCAGCAAAATGGACACCACCATTATAAACCACATGAAGAGACAGCTTATTCGGCCGAATGGTCTCCAAGATACACCAAGAATCAGGATTCGGATCAAATCCCAACTTCTTACAGAGATGTCGGATAAGACGATTACAAAACAATTCGCTGTCCCTGATAGACCAAACTTCCCCGGGCAAAAACTCCCGATCGATATCCAACTTTGGCTTGAATGGACGCCCAGGAACAAAAGCCTCATGCACAAACTGAAATTGCCCAGCACGCGCGGCATCAAGAAGAATTGCATAAGGAAGAACCCGATAAAACAGAGCGCCAGCAGCATTAATCTGAACTCCACACAAAGCATCGATCTGCGGATTAAAAGCGCCAGGCTTCTGGATCTCCTCGTAAAAAGTTCCCTTTTTCGCTGCGTCTGGACGGCCAGGAATCTTTCGATGAAGTTGGCCATACGGCAGCCCATTAATATTCCAGATAAGTTGACGATCATCTACCACGGGCCTTTCTTCCTCATCAATTAATCGAACAGTAGCGGGACTCGAACCAAAAGATAACGAAATGGACGACACTAAAAAAATAATTAAATTACTGGAGACGCTCCACTAAACTCCTTCCTCTCTCTCATCCATGTATATATATAAAAAAAAAAAAAAAAAAAAAAAAAAAAAAAAAAAATAAAAAAATTTATAATAGTTAAAAAAAAAAAACATATAG
>Ga0187892_10011069_pt1 | contig 11208 bp, 8 predicted proteins | sample MA1701073metaG_FD_139345 | JGI IMG/M metagenome (GOLD analysis project Ga0187892, IMG submission 139345) | Bio-ooze microbial communities from a basaltic lava cave in the Kipuka Kanohina Cave System on the Island of Hawaii, USA - MA170107-3 metaG ... | reverse complement strand
TGAGCGGTCTCTTTCAACCCAGGGATGGACTTCACCGGCTGACCTTTTCAGTCCCGAACGGGTTGGGTTCCACTTTGTGACTCCGCAGCTGCCATCCCGTAAGGAGCCTTCCAACTAGACACTGTTCTGTCAAGTGAGTTTTTCACCGGACCTTGACAAGTTTTCCACAGCTTGGCTGAGTGCTGTCGCTTCAGTCAGCCAATCGTCTCAGCCAAGAAATATTCCCCTAAGCACTAAGTCCGGTCGGGCTCATCGCAGACGAAATAGAAGAAGGGCCTTTGGAAGCCTCTCCCGCACTAATCGGATTTTTTGCAAACTGTCACGCTGGCTCGCGCTTCAGTGACTTGTGAGATCAAACCACTGCTGAGTTGGAGGGGCAAGCGATGGAAAAAATCGACCTGAGCATTCAGAACCTGTACTTCAAAGGCTGTAGGTTTTTTCGGCTGTAAACAGAGGTATTAAAGATTGGGAAAGCGGAAACAACGGCACTGGGGATAGGGTACGCTTCCGAGTAAAACCGGAAGGCTGATTTACCGAGAGGGATCCCCGATGCATCGTGAATCGCCGAGTCAAACGGGCTGGCCCACATGAGACGCGCCAGGGATGGGCAGGTGGTTCTCTCCACACATCGAATGATGCAAACGCAAGCCTAGCTCCAAAGGGTGTTCCGCCTCGTCGCCACATAGATCATTTTCCAAGGAATCTTGAGCGCCTACGATCAACCATGCGTCCAATTGCCTGACCGGCTTTCGCAAGCTCCGGGCGATATCGCCGCACGCCCTACTGCCATGGAAATAAAGGATCGGCACTGGGGACTTTGAAGGTTGGTCGCTATGACTTTTACTTCTTTGGCGGAAGCTGAACACCGCGCACTCCGTTTCACCGGAGTGTATTTTACTCCAACCCCCTTCACGGGATCTCTCCTTCATTAACGCTGGATAAATCAACTGGTTTCCATTTCACTGTTGAGATCCGCACAAGAGTAAGGAAGCTTTGAGTCCCAAGGTTAGGGACAGATTGATTGCTTCTGCTCTTGAAAACGTCCTCTATCCCATCAATATCAATTTGCTAGCTTAAGGGATGTTTTGAATCATCTCAACCTAGAAAGGTATGACCTCTTTACAGATTGTTGTCGACATCGTTGGTCCAGAAATTTACTATTGACTTTTATACAAGTGATAGATAGCATTCAATTAAGATCCATTTTAGGAACCGATATGCGGGTTGAAACATGATCAATCACAAGAGGTTAGACCTTTTGATGAGGAAACTGTCATGGATTTAAGGCAGTTAGAAATGTTCCTAGCCGTAGCTGAACACAACAGTTTCACTAGGGCCAGTCAGCAACTCTACGTTGCTCAGTCAGCCATCAGTCGAAAGATTCGTATGCTCGAAGAGGAACTTGGAAGTCCAATCTTCAAACGGGTAAACAGGCGCATTTCCTTAACCCCGCCAGGCGAGGTTTTGCTACGCTACGCGAGAAAAGTTTTCAGTGATTTAAGACATGCACAAATAGAATTCTCAGAGATCGGGCAACTTACGCGGGGACGCATGCGCATCGGTGCCGACATAACAGCATGCATGTATATCTTGCCACCAGCCTTTGAACGATTCCTGGAATTGTACCCCAAAATGGAAGTGCAGGTAATTACTACTACGACCCAAAATCTACTCAAAGAAATTCGCGACAACTCAATCGATTTAGCAGTTCTCCCTCTGCCAGTTCACTTTCCTGATCTTCAAGTACTTGCTCTCGGAAAGGAAGAGATGGTGGCAGTGTGTAGCAAGAGGGATCCAGAGTTAAGCCACAAAGACACAATGCTCGCTGCAGAATTAGAAAACTATCGTTTCATCCTTATTCAAAAAGGGACTGACACTCGCGAATGGCTGGATGTCTTCTTTGCTAGGAAGAATATCAAACCTCGAATCTCCATAGAAATGGAACACATCAACGCGATAAAGACTCTGGTTGAGGTTGGCCTTGGCATTTCGATCATTCCTCTTCCGGCGTTGATTCCGGAAAGCCAACACGGGAACCTTCACTATATCAGGATCCGCGATTATGATTTGACCCGTGAGATAGGCGTAGTCTACTGCAAAACTGATCCTATACCTACTGCTTTGGATACATTGGTAAAGATTTTCAAGATGACGAACCCACTCTGCGCTACGTCGGCTTTCACACAAGCAAGCAGAGTAAGAGTTGTAGCTTAGGTTCTAGCTTAGCTAAGATATTCTAAACTTTGGGCCGGGTGAAAGCGATCAAATTCTATAGGGATATTAAGGGCTTTAAGTCCTGAGTTCGTATCTGCTCAAGCGAATCGCGATGAAATAAACCATTGTAGGTTGGATGGGCACTTCAACGAAAAATTATGGTTACCACAACTAAGCCTTTTGACTCAGACATGAGCCAGAAAAATGACGTTACCTCCAAATTAATTGCCAGGTTTAAGACATTGATTTCTGAAGGAGTGTTAGTGCCGGGTTGCAGATTGCCTTCGGAACGCGAGCTTGCTAAACGGTTCAAGGTCAGCCGTCCGTCGTTGCGGCAAGCTTTAAAAGTCTTAGAAATCATGGGGGTAATATCCCAGAAAATTGGTGATGGCACGTACCTGAATCGCAGTGCTACTGCGATACTGGGTCAACCCATAGAATTCTTGGTTTTGCTAGACGGTATTTCTCACCACGAACTTTTCGAGGCGCGGCTAATAGTGGAACCAGAGTTGGCAAAGCGCGCAGCCGAACACGCAACTGTAGAGGATCTTGAAATCCTTCGTCAACAATTGAAGGTACTAGAAGACGAGACGTCGTCGGAAGCTAGAATTATTGAGGCGGATATTGCTTTTCACGATGCAATTTTCCAAGCTGCAGGTAATCGGGTTTGCCGTCTGATGTTCTCCATGCTTCAGCGCGCACTCTTGACGAGCATGAAATTAAACAGTCAGCGTGGAGAGGTCCGAGAAACGCTTCTCTACCACAAAGCTGTTTACACTGCTATCGAAAAGAGAAATGCGGTGGAGGCTTATGAAACGATGCGAGAACATATCAATGAGGCAAAAAATCTCCTGCTACGTTCAAATGTGAACCAGATCCATACCAGCATAGCCCAATTAATCAATCCACTACCTCGAAATTCGAAAGAACACAAATTGTCTCACAAACAGTACGACATTTAGCCTCGAGCTCATTACCCTTTCGCAAGCAGCGGGCGGAGAGCAAGGGAATTAAGAGGCTAAAGAAACTACTTTTTGTTGCTAGCTAAGCTAATCTTCCCTCCTATCATGCCCTGGTATTCCGTCAGAATGCGGTGTTTGTGGTGGAATAAAAGATTGTCATACTCCTCCTTCTTGCTGGTTAGCCTATTGTACTCTCGAGAATTATCTTCGCAGCATTCCATTCAAGGAAAAACCGTCGCCCCGGTCCTTCAAGTACGAACATTAACCTCCCACGCGGAGAGCCCAATGGCAACTCTAGAGGAGTTGATCCACCAAAAGCGGTGGAATGAAGCTGCCGGATTGGGGCACAAATTGATCGAGAAATATCCGAATAATTCCGCCCTTCATTACCATCTAGGTCTGGCACGCTTCCAACTTGGAGATCCGACTGGCGCGATCCAAGCCCTACGCTCTGCCGAACGCAGTGGCCTCTCTTCGGCCGCTCTTCACAAGACACTTGGGCTTGCTTATTATGACTTGCATCAGTTTCTTCTTTTCGAACAGCAAATGGAAAAAGCCATTGCTTTGGATCCAAGGGACTCTGAGTCCTATTATTGTCTTGGACGTTATCACGAGGCGATAAAAAGCGACTTTCCCCGCGCTCTTAAGTTCTTCGAGGCGGCTACACAAAAGAAGCCCGAGGATGCCAGAAGTGTCTACCATCGAGGCTACTGCATGGAAATGTTGGGTGAGCAAGAGGACGCTCGCGAAAGCTACAAAGCTGCCATCCAATTGGTGGAAAAAAGTGGAGAAGATTTTAGTGAACCTTATCAGGGGATGGCCCGGCTACTGCTGGGATTGCATCCCCAGCAGGCCCTTAGCTGGGCGCAAAAAGCCCTGGATATAAATCCCGACGACGGCGCAAACTATTTAGTTCTCGCGAAAATCAAGGAGCGGCTAGGCAGACTCCCAGACGCTGTAGAAACACTGAAAGCAGCCCTCCGGTTGGATCCAACCGATGCCACAGCACACTATCGCCTTTATAGGCTTTACGAAAGACTCGGCAACCGAGAGGCGGCCCTAGCCGAGTTAAAAGCCTTCGAAGGCCTCAATGCTGTTTACGGAACTCAATAGCCAGAATCTCGGATAATGAAGTTCGCTTGCCTTATTTTTCTGTTGTCACTTGAATTGCTAGCTCGGCCAGGAGTTGGGTATGCACAGTTGGCAAATCCAATGGATTTGGGTTACACGCCTGAAGCCAAGTCGCAGGATGAACTCGACCTGTACTTAGAAGTTCTTACCAGCCCAGATCCGCGAACAAGGAACAAAAATGGACAACGTTTTGAATCGCAGTTTCCAAAATCCGAGTTAATTTCAGCGGTCTTTCAAAAATTGATGTTGGACTACCAGGAGTTGAACGACTCTGCAGGGGTAATAAAAACTGGCGAAAAGATCCTTCAGTTTTCCCCCGACAACCTGAATACGCTGCTGACGTTAGCATTAGTCATGTCGAAGGGCGCCACAGGGCAGCCCGATACTGCTGAGATTTTACAACGTGCCGACAATTATGCTCGGCGAGCTTTGAAAGTCATTCAGCAGATGCGCATTTCGCGTAGGATTTCTTTGGAACGTTGGAGGGTTCTTAAGGGCGAAATGGAGGCCCAGGCCCATGAGGCATTAGGGCATGTGGCGGTCAAAAGCGGACGCTTCAAAACTGCCGTATCGGAATTTGAAATAGCAGTCTTGCATAGTCCAACTCCTCAGGGTAGCTACTTCTTTTATCTTGGCATGGCTTATGCTCTAACTCACCAGGATGACCAAGCAGAAAAGGCCCTTCGTCGTGCTGAAGAGCTTGGTCCGGAACAGGTTCGAGAGCTTGCGCGTAGCGAGATTGAAAAACTCGGGGTCAAAAAATCACATTGAAATGGCTGTGGGAATGAGGTAGGGACTATCAACGTGCTTCTCCGTCTCGCAAAGCCTCTTCATAGTTAGCGGAGATTAAGATCGCTTCTGGTTTGATTTCCCCCTGCAAGGAGAGAAGGTATGATTCGCTGCCATGCGAAAAGTCTGCTTGTTCTGCTGCTATTCTCTATTCCTTCGGCTTCTGTCGCGGAAGACAGGCTGGAGCCACGCTTCATCGCTGGTAAGACGCCACTTCGGGAACAAACAGTCACCGCATCGTATCCTGCCGGCCTTGCAACAACGCTCAAAAGGCGCTTACAAGGTGCTTTTTCGAAGTGTGGCGCCAAACTTCGACTTGCCGATAAGGACGAAGACCTTATTGATGCTTTGCAGCAGGGCCCCGTTCTGGCCGTTGGCCATGCCGGCAATAATCCCGTTGTGCGACGGCTCTATTTCGAGTACCTGGATTGGACCGATTTAGCGTGGCCTTCGCCACGCGGATACGCACTGAGGACGATCATCGATCCCTACGCAACGGGAAACGATGTGCTTCGCATCGCTTACAGCGCCGATGACGACGCGAAAGCGGCGGTCGAAAAATTTCTCGAGCTCATCGAACAGGCTCAGGGAAGTGGCACTCTCCCCTATCTTCATCAAATAAAACTGGGGGAGTTGGCACCCGTTTATGCGCGCTATCTCGATCCTCTACTATCCCCAGCCTTCGAATGGAAAAATGAAGACAACACATGGGACCTGCAAACACAAATCTCACACTTAGGGATGGGGTACCTATTCACGGGAGAGGAAGAATTTCTGTCAACGTTTCGATTGCGATTTATCCGGTATTTGAAGCACAACTCGGCCCGCAGAAGTTGGCGTGGTAGCCACGGTTTTATGCATCACCTGACAGTCCCCTACTTTCTGACGGAACACAATCCGATTTGGTCTGTGGAAGATCGACTCACAGTGGTAAACCTCATTTTAGAAGAGTTTCGAAGCAAAGATGCAATTGCCTCCGAACCCTTCATCGCAGGGACGAAACTGGGCTACCCGCGGGACAATCACACGACGCGAACCGCCTTGGACAACTTTATTCATGCTCGATACCTGAGCCGTTTCCACAAGCTTAGCGAGGGAAGCCGGGGTATGGAGAGTGTGGACAAATACTTCCGCTATCAATTTACCTGCGCCAAGCCATTGGAGGATGGCAACGGACATCAGTTTAAGGCATCGATGATCAACGTTGCCGCGTATGCCCTAGCCATTGGAGATCGGACAATGTTTGAATCTGGAACGCTCCAGAGATCTGCCGACCGGGCGATGTTGCAAGTCAACAACCGGGGATTCGGAGCGATATTCAGCGAACTCGGGGCATCTGGAATCGCCCCAGTGACTATCCTCGCTATGGCGGCGACTGTGTATAATAACCCTCAATACTACCGGCCGATTCGACTCTTGGACCGAATGGATGGCAACACTCCAGGAGTTCCCATAGCTGCCATGGTATTACCCTTCCGGTATGGTGACGAATTCTTGCGAGCGTTTGCAATCACACCGGACGATGACACCCATTTGAAAGTAACCAAAGTCAAGGAGGAGCCAGTAGTCACTGTAGCCGGATTTGATGCCGCGTATCGACTCGCGAGTGGAAACCCTCCAAGTCCTAACTTGAAGAACTTGGCGTGGTGGGATCGGCAAAAGGGGGGACGCATTCCAAAACGAGGTTTCGACAAGCTCGCATTTCGCAACGGTTATAGTCTGCGAGGTGAGTACCTGTTGGTCGATGGGATTGGGATTCGCTCCAAAACATTTGAAGATGCGAACTGTATTCTCGAAATGGGTGTTGAGGGTTATACGTGGCTCGGAGCTGTTGACCTAGGAAAACGAAATGCTTCGGTGCGCAATCAGAATGGTTTTCAGGTCCTGCACGATGGGCTGACCGTTGCGGATCGGTCCGTATTTGCCGAACTTTTAGGAGTTGCCTCCGAGGGCGACCTAACCGTAGCAGCGACGCTGCTCGAGAGCCCGTCAGACAAAAGCTCTTGGAGGCGATGGATCGTACATCATCGCGGACAGTTCTTTGCGATTTTCGACGAAGTCTCGCTTCCCGATCGGCCAACGGAGGAGATCACTCTGGTTCAAGGGCAATGGTTTCTGCACGGGAGGTCCCGCACTCAAGGCCGCACGTTTGTCAGTCGTCAGGGGCGAGAGGGAGCGGAAGAAGCGTGGCTAAGCGCGACTGTTCTCGGCAACGTAGAGGTAGGTTCAGAATCAATCGATCTATCCAGTGAATACTGGGCCTGGCGAAGATTTTGTAACAAGTGGCTCTTCCAAAACGACGTCGAGATTCGCACCGATTTTCCCATCGACCCTGATGCGACACCGCCATCCGCCACAAAGGTGACATTGTCTCACGGAAGCTCTCTGGGGATAGCCGAGCGGATCATGTGCGGGTGGGTACTCACCTGGGGCCGAGGCAAGGAGGAAATTCCAGAAGTGGTTTCGCAGAGGCCGGGGATATACGAAATTCGGCCCAAGAGTGGAAGGCTGACGGTTAAGTTCGACGCCAAAGGGGTTGATGTGAAGTCCAACGATTTGCGGGTTCGCCTCAACCTTTCGCCCGAGTACAAGATTCACGAGCCGTTTCGTCCGAGTAGCTCGGTGAAGTCCGATCAGGCGCGCAATCTCATGCTTCATCCAGTAGAGCGCGCGATCGAGATTCCAGACGAGCATCTTCCTGCCGGCGCGCCGGTCAGGCTTCTCGAGGTGGATGGTGCATGGGTGGTCTCGACGGACAAAGGCGAGATTGTCGCGGTTGAGCCGACCGGTCGGCTTCGTTGGAAACGAACTAGTACAGCAATGGTGACGCAGTGTGCCGCGCTTCGCGTCGGAAATGAAACGTTCACCGTCCTGGGTGATGAATCCGGAATTGTGACGGCAATCGCGCCAGACGGATCAGTGCGTTGGCATCGGGCCATGCCTTTTAGCGAAACTGTTCATGAGTATCACACCCAAGGCCGCTCGAAAATCCGTGCGCTGGCCGTCGGCGACATCGATGGGGACGGCCGACAAGAGATTGCCGTCGGGGTGACCGACATGCACCTTTATCTTCTCGACGACCGTGGTGAGATCCGCTGGCGGCATCAATGTTTGTGGGGGACTCCCGGAACGCTCCGGCTGGCACTTCTTTCTCATGAACAGAAACCGAGCATTATATACGGCCTCAAAGACCCGGCTTATTTCGCAGCCTTCTTTGCTTGTGACTTCAACGGCGGCAAAATCGCAGAATGGGGAGCTGTAGGCGCCTACGGCGCTGGCACGGCAGAACAAATCCTGCTGACACAGGTGGGCGGCACACCAAAGCTTGTTCTCGGGCTGGACACCGACCAGGCACAAGTCCGATGCCTGGATCTGGATGGCGAGGAGACTTGGCATCTCAATGCAGGAACTCGACCCATTGGGTTGTGGGAGTACCCGCTTGGCGCTACGGCTGGAGCATCAGAAGACATTTCTCAACCTGGTGACCACAATTATCTGGCCGTCTTTGGCAGCGGCTACTTGTTTCAGATCAGTGCGGAGGGGAAAATTCTTACACGGCGCTACACCGGGCAGTCGCTACGCTCAGCAACGCGTTATACCCACGGACGCATCCTGTTGTTAGGTAGTCAACTCTACGAGATGAGGGAAGGGGATCTTGGCGCGGCTGCGGTTCTCAAATTGCCCGATAGAGTTTCGTGCCTGGCTGATGAAGGGTCTACACCGGCTGTTGCCTGTCATACTAAATGCCGAACAAGGATTTTCCTGATTCCTTAATGGCATTGCCCTTAGTCTAATTCTCAAGAAGCCGTCAGCGCTGGTCCGACGACTCGGCGATAACATGGAAACGATCCGCCAAAAGATTCTCTAATCGTTGTTTCGCTCCGCCAGGCCAGTGGATTTCAAGCTGATCTACCTTTGTTTGAGACCCCAGTCCGAAAAACAAGCGGGGGTCACTGCTTGAAAGATAGCTGGTCCCCCCTTTCAGTTGATCTACTCTTCGATTCTTGCCGTACGAAAGAGTGACTCGAGTTCCGACTGCATCCCGGTTACTTTGCCTACCTAGAAGCCTTAGGCCGAGCCAGTGGTTTCTGGAACTGTCATTGCGAAGCAGTTCTCCTTCTGCACCGTTGTTGCTAATCAGCAGATCCATATCTCCATCATTATCATAGTCCCCTAGAGCCAGACCTCGGCCGACCCGGCGCGACCCAAGGGGCTCTCCTACCTGTTTGCTAATATTTTGAAACGATCCTTGGCGGTTGTAGTAAATGTGTCCCTCCTCTGCGTAGGTTACCTGAGGATGAAATAGGTAGATATTGTCCAGGATGTGTCCATTAATTACGATGAGGTCAGGCCATCCATCTTGATCTATATCGGCAAACCGGGTACCAAAACCGCTGAATAGGTTTAAACCTGAGCTTAGTCCGGCTCGTTCTGTGTAATCTTCAAAGCGATGATTTCCTAAATTTCGATAGAGTCGGTTAAGTTCATAATCAAGATGGGTCACAAAAATATCCAACAACCCGTCGCCGTCGTAGTCACAAGTATCTGTGCCCATGCCTGCCTCAGCCCTCCCGTCCTCGTTGTAGCCCAGACCGGAAACGTAAGTCAGGTCTTCAAATGTACCGTCCCCTCTATTCCGATAGTAAAAATTACGTACTCCATCATTGGCAATAAAAATGTCGGTCCAGCCATCATTGTTAAAATCGGCGAGCACGAGTCCTAGCCCCTTGCCGTCTTCGTTGATCAGTCCAGCCTCTCGGGTAATATCCTTGAAGGTGCCATCACCTTCGTTTCGATACAAGGTTGGTGATGCTCCGTGAAAATTCTGAGGATTGCAGTAGGCGCGATAACCGGGTTTTGGAGCACAGTAAGTATTTTGTTCATAAGACCAATTAAGGTAGTTAAGCACGAGAAGGTCAAGATCTCCATCTCGGTCATAGTCAAACCAGCCGGCACTGGAGGCAAACTTTCCGTCGTGGCGTAGCCCGGCTTTCCTGCCCACCTCGTTGAAGGTGCCATCTCCGTTATTGTGGTAGAAGAGAGAATGAGGATAGCCACTGAGAAAAACTTCTGGATAGCCGTCGTTGTTGTAATCGGCTATTGCGGCTCCCATACCATACGTCCCGTCTCCCTGAATGCCAGCCGCTTTGGTAATATCCTGGAAAGCCCCATTGCCTAGATTTCGAAATAGGGCATGTCTGGGAGTCACAACCCGACGAACTGAGGGTGTAGGACCACCATTGACAAAAAAGGCATCGAGCAACCCATCGGCATCATAGTCTATCCAGGCACAGCCAGAGCCCAGCGTCTCGATAATGTGCTTTTCTGGTGAGGCGGCGTTAAAGTGCTGAAAGCGAATGCCCGAGCTGGACGTGACATCTTTAAAGCGAATATCTGTCGCAGTAATTCCATTCTTGCCTACACCTGAAGAGAACTGAAGAGCTGTAGCGGAAGCAAAAAATATAAGAGTTGCCACGTATCTGGAAAACATTTTTCTGGTGGGCCAGCTTATTAATTTCCGGGGATTGTACCACTGTTTCTGATATCTAAATTGGTTTATAGCATAACTACTTCTTTATAGCATTCTCATGAAACACCCACCTCAATTCGCGCGTCTTTGAGGTTGAAGGAAGCGATCTTGATAGCAATAACGTTGTCTATCTCAGCAAAGCGTCCCCAAAAATCGTACGGCAAGAGTCGTCCGCCCACGGAAGGTTGCAGAGAGAAGCCAAACACTGGGATCACCGAGGCCACTGTGCAGACATGCTGAATTAACTCTTGGGTGGACGCGTGGCGTAAGGCCCCCAGGCTTAACAGGCCGATGTCATAACCACATCGGGCCGCAATTTGGGCTTCCCTTACGGCCTGGTTAGTGCTACCACAAAGGCTTGCTATTTTGGGGTCTGCGCAGGAATTCGGGAAAGCCCGCTCCAAACCAGGATTGTTACTCGGGGCGCCGACCTGGGTGGAACAATTCGTTACGCCTCGCCTTGATCCAAGGGAACCACAGGCGGGGCGGGAGAGAGAGCGAATTGCTTGCCTAGTGTAGTGTCCCTTAAATAACTTTACAGACTTTCTGGCGATTGCTATGACATTCACCGGTCACCTTGCC
>Ga0187892_10011068_pt1 | contig 11210 bp, 7 predicted proteins | sample MA1701073metaG_FD_139345 | JGI IMG/M metagenome (GOLD analysis project Ga0187892, IMG submission 139345) | Bio-ooze microbial communities from a basaltic lava cave in the Kipuka Kanohina Cave System on the Island of Hawaii, USA - MA170107-3 metaG ... | reverse complement strand
GGGGTGTAGCTCCAATTCGTGCATAGGCACGCGAGCGTTGGAACGAAAGGGGATCGGGAGATGGCTGGAGATGGGGAGATCAAGACTCCCATCTCCCCATCTCCAGACATCTCCCTATCTCCTGTCACTTCAGCTCAATTGGACCCACCATTCGGCGCTACACCAGCCCCGTGGAGGGTTTCCCTCTCCAATCCTCAATCCGCAATCCGAAATTCCTACGCCGGGACCAGGGCTTCCGTCTCCGGCGGCTGCGACTGCTCCGGCTCCTCGCGGTGGAGCTTCAGGTTCAGGTACTTCTTGAAGCCCGTCCCCGCGGGCACCATGTGGCCCACGATGACGTTCTCCTTCAGGCCCTGCAGCTCGTCGCGCCGCCCGCCGAGGGCCGCGTCGGTGAGCACCTTGGTCGTCTCCTGGAAGGAGGCCGCCGCGATGAAGCTCTCCGACTGGATGGCCGCCTTGGTGACGCCCAGGAGGAGCGGCTTGAACGTCGCCGGCTTCTTGGAGCCCTTCTTGGCCCGGTTGTTCTCGTCCTTGAGTTTGAACTTGTCGACGACCGCGTTCGGCAGGAACGGGGTGTCGCCGGAGTTCTGGATCCGGACCTTGCGCATCATCGACGCGACGATGAGCTCGACGTGCTTGTCGTTGATCGTCACGTTCTGGGCCCGGTAGACCGACTGCACCTCGCGGAGGACGTACTGCTGGGCCTCTTCCTCGCCGCGGATGCGGAGGATGTCGTGCGGGACGAGCGGGCCTTCGATCAGCGGGTCGCCCGCCCGCACCCGGTCGCCCGAGTGGACCCGGATGGGCCGCCCGAGCGGGACCACGTGCGGCTTCTCGATCGCGGTCTCCTCGTTCTTGACGATGATCGTGCGGCGGCCGCGCTTCTTCTCGCCCAGCTCGACGATCCCGTCGATCTCGGCGATGACGGCCGGCTCCTTGGGCTTGCGGGCCTCGAAGAGCTCCGTCACGCGCGGGAGGCCGCCCGTGATGTCCTGCGTGCCGCCCATTTCGCGCGGGTTCTTCGCGAGGATCAGGCCGGCCTTCACCTTGCTGCCCTCCTCGACCTCGATGTGCGCCTTCTCCGGCAGCGGGTGGACTTCCAGCACCGCACCCTTGTCGTCCGAGATCACGAGCTGCGGGTGAAGCTCGCCCTTGTGCTCCATGATGACGCGGCGCAGGACGCCCGAGCGCGGGTCGCGCTCCTCCTGCATCGTCTCGCCCTTCTTGATGTCCTCGTAGCGGACCACGCCGTCCTTGCCCGCGATGATGGGCACCGTGTGCGGGTCCCACTGGGCCAGGAGCTCGCGCGGCTTCACCTTCGCCCCTTCCTTGACCCGGAGGTACGAGCCCGAGGGGACGATGTACTTCTCCACCTCCCGCTCCTTCTCGTCGAGGACGACCATCTCACCGTTGCGGTTGACGACGATGAACTGGTCCTCCTTCGTGGGGACGGCCTTCACGTTGATGAACTTGACGGTGCCCTTGGACTTCGAGAAGATCTTCGACTCCTCGGCGGTCTTCACCGCGACGCCGCCGATGTGGAACGTCCGCATGGTGAGCTGCGTTCCGGGCTCGCCGATCGACTGGGCGGCGATGATGCCCACCGCCGTGCCCTCTTCGACCATCGCCCCCTGCGAAAGGTCCATCCCGTAGCACTTGGCGCAGATGCCGGTGAAGGCCTCGCACGTGAGCGGCGACCGCACGCGGATTTTCGTGAACCCGAGATTCTCGATCCGGCGGGCCATCTCGTCGGTGATCACCTCGTTCTCCCGGACGACGGCCTCGTCGGTCACGATGTCGGTGATGTTGTCGCGCGAAACGCGGCCCATGATCGACTGGGCGAGGGACACCTCGACCTTCTCGCCGCGGTAGACGACGCCCTTGGTGATGCCGTTGAGCGTCCCGCAGTCCTGGGAGGCCACGACGACGCTCTGGGAGACGTCCACGAGCTTCCGGGTGAGGTAGCCGGCGTCGGCCGTCTTGAGCGCCGTGTCGGCCAGGCCCTTCCGGGCGCCGTGGGTGGAGGAGAAGTACTCCAGCACCGTGAGCCCCTCGCGGAAGTTGGACAGGATCGGCGTCTCGATGATCTTGCCGGAGGGCTTCGCCATCAGGCCGCGCATGCCGGCCAGCTGCCGCACTTGGTCCTGGCTTCCCCGCGCGCCCGAGTCCACCATCAGGCGGATGGGATTGAGGAACGGCTTCCCGCCGCGGGTGTCCACCCGCAGCTCGTTCATCATGGCCTCGGTGACCCGCTCGCGGCAGTGCGTCCACTCGTCGATGATCTGGTTGTACCGCTCGCCCGGCGTCAGCGCGCCGCGCTGGTAGTTCTTTTCGATCCGGTCGACCTTTTCCTGGGTTTCCTTGATGATCTTCTCCTTCTCGGTCGGGATCGTCATGTCGTCCTTGGAGAAGGAGATGCCGGCCCGCGTCGCGTACTTGAACCCGAGCTCCTTCAGGTCGTCCAGGAGCTTGAGCGTCGACTCCTTGCCGCAGAGCCTGTGGCAGCGGTTGATGACGTCCTGGACGTTCTTCTTGTCCAGCTCGTAGTTGAAGAACGGCATCTCGGCGGGCAGCACCTCGTTGAAGAGGAGCCGGCCCACGGTCGTCTTGATGCGGGGGGTGGTCAGCTGCTCCTGCGTGTTGCGCGACATGAGGAAGAGCTTGCTGCCCGGGAACCGCACCTGGATGGGCGCCTGGATGTGGATCTTGGCCATGTCGTAGGCGAGGATCGCGTCCTGGGGCGAGCCGAAGGCCTTGCCCTCGCCGGCCAGGCCCAGGCGGCCCAGCGTCAGGTAGTACAGCCCCAGCACCATGTCCTGCGTGGGCGAGATGATCGGGTTCCCGTGCGAGGGCGAGAAGACGTTCTGCGTGGACATCATGAGCGTGTGCGCCTCGACCTGCGCTTCGTAGGAGAGCGGCAGGTGCACGGCCATCTGGTCGCCGTCGAAGTCCGCGTTGAACCCCGTGCAGACGAGCGGGTGGAGCTCGATCGCGTTCCCTTCCACGAGCACCGGCTGGAAGGCCTGGATGCCCATCCGGTGGAGGGTCGGGGCGCGGTTCAGGAGCACCGGGTGGTCCTTGATGACCTCTTCCAGGATGTCCCACACGCTCTCGTCGCGCCGCTCCAGCATCTTCTTGGCGCTCTTGATCGTGTCGGCCTTCCCCAGCTCCTTGAGGCGCCGGATGATGAACGGCTGGTAGAGCTCGAGGGCGATCTTCTTCGGCAGGCCGCACTGGTGGAGCTTGAGCTCCGGGCCCACCACGATCACCGACCGCGCCGAGTAGTCCACGCGCTTCCCGAGCAGGTTCTCGCGGAACCGGCCCTGCTTCCCCTTGATGATGTCGGAAAGCGACTTCAGCGGCCGGTTGTTCGACCCGAGCACCGGCCGGCGGCAGCGCGTGTTGTCGAAGAGCGCGTCCAGCGACTGCTGGAGCATGCGCTTCTCGTTCCGGATGATGACCTCGGGCGCGTTGAGCTCGAGCAGCTTCTTCAGGCGGTTGTTCCGGTTGATGAGCCGCCGGTAGAGGTCGTTCAGGTCGCTCGTGGCGAAATTGCCGCTGTCGAGGAGGACCAGCGGGCGCAGGTCCGGCGGGATCACCGGGATGACCGTCATGATCATCCACTCGGGCTTGTTGCCGCTCTCGATGAGCATCTCGACGGTCCGGAGACGCTTGACGATGTCCTTGATCTTCTGCGCCGAGACGGTCTTCGCCAGCTCCGTCCGCAGGAACTCCGAGAGCGACTTGAGGTCGACCTTCTGGAGGAGGGTGCGGATGGCCGCCGCGCCCATGTCCGCCTCGAAGTCCTCGCGGTACCGCTCCCGGGCCTCGCGGTACTGCTCTTCCGTGAGGAGCTGCTTGTCCTTGAGCGGGCACTTCTTCGAGCGCACTTCCGTGACGATGTAGTCCTGGTAGTAGATCACGCGCTCGAGCTGGCTGGTCTTCATCGCCAGGAGGCTGCCGATCCGGGACGGGATCGTCTTGAAGAACCAGATGTGGGCGCAGGGGGCCGCCAGGTTGATGTGCCCCATGCGCTTCCGGCGCACCCGCGCCTGGGTGATCTCGACGCCGCACCGGTCGCAGACGATGCCCTTGTACTTGATCCCCTTGTACTTGCCGCAGAAGCACTCCCAGTCCTTCTCCGGGCCGAAAATGCGCTCGCAGAAGAGGCCGTCCTTCTCCGGACGGTAGGTCCGGTAGTTGATCGTCTCCGGCTTCTTGACCTCGCCGTACGACCAGCTCCGGATCTCTTCCGGCGACGCCAGCTTAATGGTCACCGCGGTGTACTCGTTGATGCGGTCGTACATCAATTCCATCGTCGGTCCCTCAAAGAAGTTGTCAGTTTTCAGTTCTCAGTCGTCAGTACGGACCACCGACAACTGACCCCTGATAACTCTGGGTTACAGTTCTTTCTGCTTCTCCAGCTTCAGGCTCAACCCGAGGCCCTTGATCTCGTTGGTCAGCACTTCAAAGGACACCGGGGTTCCCGGCTCCAGGATGTTCTCGCCCCGGACCATCGACTCGTAGATCTTGGTCCGGCCGTCCACGTCGTCGGACTTTACGGTGAGCAGCTCCTGGAGGATGTTCGCCGCCCCGTACGCCTCGAGGGCCCACACTTCCATTTCGCCGAACCGCTGGCCGCCCGCGCGGGCCTTGCCGCCCAGGGGCTGCTGCGTGATGAGCGAGTACGGGCCCGTCGCGCGGGCGTGGATCTTGTCGTCCACCAGGTGGTGGAGCTTCATGATGTACATGATCCCCACCGTGACCTTCTCGTCGAAGGCGTCCCCCGTGCGGCCGTCGTAGAGCACAACCTTGCCGTTCATCGGGATCTGGGCCTTCTCGAGATACTCCTCGATCTCCTTCTCCTTGGCGCCGTCGAACGGCGGCGTGATGGCGCGGAGGCCGAGCTTCTTGCACGCCCAGCCCAGGTGCGTCTCCAGGATCTGGCCGACGTTCATGCGGCTGGGCACGCCCAGCGGATTGAGCACGATGTCCACCGGGGTCCCGTCCTCCAGGAACGGCATGTCCTCCTCGGGGAGGATCCGGGCGATGACGCCCTTGTTGCCGTGCCGGCCGGCCACCTTGTCGCCCACCGACAGGTTCCGCTTCGTGGCGACGTACACCTTCACCATCTCGAGCACGCCCGTGGGGAGCTCCTCGCCGCGGGTCAGCTGGTTGATCTTCTTTTCCTTCTCGTTCTCCAGCGCCTCCACCTGGATGAACAGGTTCCGGAGGATCGCCTCCGCCTCCTCGAACTGGCGGCGGCCCTTGATGTCCATCCCGCCGATCGAGAATTTCTCCTTGAGGGACCGCAGGTCCTTCACCGACCCCCGGGGGCCGTACTCGAACCCCTTCGCGGGCGCGCGGCCCAGCACGTCCTTCAGGTCGTCCTGCGAATGCTCGATCAGCTCGTTCATGCGCTTGTACATGTCGCGCTCGATCTGCTTGGACTCCTCCTTGATCTTCTTCTTCTCGGCCGGCGAGAGGTTCGTCTTCCGGAAGAACGTCCGCGTGTCGATGACGATCCCTTCGACGCCCGAGGGGACCTCGAGGGACTCGTTCTTCACGTCCTCGCCCGCGCGGCCGAAGATCGCGTGGAGGAGCTTCTCCTCGGGCGTGAGCTCGCTCTTGGACTTGGGCGCCACCTTGCCCACCAGGATGTCCCCCGGCTTGCACCGCGTGCCCACCTTGATCACGCCGTTCTCGCCCAGGTTCCGGAGCATCTTCTCCGAGACGTTGGGGATGTCGCGCGTGAACTCCTCCTTGCCGAGCTTGGTCTCGCGGATCTCGACCTCGAACTCCTCGATGTGGATCGACGTGTAGGCGTCCGCCTTCACCAGCTTCTCGGAAACGATGATCGCGTCCTCGAAGTTGTACCCGTCCCAGGGCATGAAGGCGACCATGACGTTCCGCCCCAGCGCCAGCTCCCCGTCCTTCGTCGAGGGGCCGTCGGCGATGACCTGGCCCTTCTTGACCTTGTCGCCCTCGCGGACGATCGGCCTCTGGTTGAGGCAGGTGCGCTCGTTCAGGCCGTAATACTTGCGGAGCCGGTGCACGAGCTCGCGGCCGGCCGAGGCGCGGACCACGATCTCGGTCGCCGTGGCCTTCCGCACCACGCCGTCGTCCTGGGCCTTGACGACCATGTCCGAGTTCTCGGCCACGGCCCGCTCCATCCCGGTCCCCACCACGGGCGGCTCCGTGTAGATGAGCGGGACCGCCTGGCGCTGCATGTTCGAGCCCATGAGCGCGCGGTTGGCGTCGTCGTGCTCCAGGAACGGGATGAGCGCCGCCGAGACGCCCACGATCTGCGCGGGAGAGACGTCCACGTACTGGATCTTCTCGGCCTCGACGAACATGAACTCGCCGTTCACGCGGGCCATGACGCGCTGGCCGACCAGCTTGCCGTCCTTCTCCACTTCCACGTCCGCCGGGGCCATGATCTTGTCGATCTCCTCGTCGGCCCTGAGGTAGACGAGCTCGTCGGACATCCTGCCGTTCTTGACCACGCGGTAGGGCGCGGTGAGGAACCCGTAGTCGTCCACGCTCGCGTAGATGGCGAGCGAGGAGATGAGGCCGATGTTCGTGCCTTCGGGGGTCTCGATCGGGCAGACGCGGCCGTAGTGCGAGATGTGCACGTCGCGCACCTCGAAGCCGGCGCGCTTGCGGTTGAGGCCGCCCGGGCCCAGGGCCGAGAGGCGCCGCTCGTGGGTGAGCTGCGAGAGCGGGTTCGTCTGGTCGATGACCTGCGAGAGCTCGCTCCGCCCGAAGAAATACTCGATCGCGCTCGACACCGTCTTCGAGTTGATGAGGTTCTTCGGCGTCAGGTTCTCCTGCATCGTCATGTTCAGGCGCTCGAGGATCGAGCGCTTCAGGCGCAGGAAGCCCTTGCGCACCTCTTCGCCGGCCAGCTCGTCGATCGTCCGGACGCGGCGGTTGCCCAGGTGGTCGATGTCGTCCGGCGCGCCTTCGCCGCGGCGCATGCGCATCATGTACTTGATGGAGTTGACGACGTCGTCCTTCTGGACGGTCATCTCCTCCTCGGCGACGGTCATGTTGAACTTCCGGTTCAGGCGGAAGCGGCCCACGCGCCCGAGCCGGTACCGCTGCGGGTCGAAGAACCGCTCGTAGAAGAGCTGCTTGGCCTTGTCGGGAGTCTGCGGCGTCCCCGGCCGGAGGCGGCCGTAGATCTTGAGCAGCGCCTCCTCGTGGGAGTGCGTGTCGTCCTCCTCGAGCGTGTTCAGGATCAGCGTATCGTCGGCGCGGGGGAGGATTTCGACGGTCTTGAGCCCGGCCTCCTCCATGGTCTTGAGCATGCCCTTCACGAAGCGCTGGCCGTTGGAGAGGATCTTTTCGCTCTTCTGGGGGTCGACCACGTCCTTCACCGCCACGCGGCCGATCAGCTCCTCTTCGTCGGCGCCGGAGAGCTTGATTTCCTTGGTCTCGTAGAAGACCCGCATGATGTCCGAGTTGGTGGAAAACTCGGGCGAGCAGGCCCGGAGAAAGGTGGTGGCGGGGATCTTGCCGCCCTGGTCGATCCGGATCGCGACGCTGTCGCGCTTGGTGACGGAGATCTCGATCCAGCTGCCGCGCTCGGGCACGATCCAGCAGGAATGCATCTTCCGGTCGCCCACGCGCTCTTCCATGAAGTCGATGCCGGGCGAGCGGTGGAGCTGGTTGACGAGGACCCGCTCGGCGCCGTTTACGATGAACGCGCCGCCGCCGATCATCAGCGGGATCTCGCCCAGGTAGACGTCCTCCTCGATCGGGGCGTCGGGCCGGTTCAGACGCAGGCGCACCTTGAGCGGGGCCCCGAACGAGAGTCGGAGCATCCGGCACTCCTCCGGGGTGTAGCGCGGCTGGCCGATCTCGTAGTGGACGTATTCCAGGGAAACGGTCCCGTCGTAGTTCTTGATCGGGAACGTCTCCCGGAGGATCGATTCCAGGCCGTAGTCCTGCCGCTTGTCGGGCGGGACTTCCCGCTGCAGGAACTTGATGTAGGCCTTGACGTGAAGCTCCGTCAGCGCCGGGACGTCCAGAAGGTTCCTGAAGCGGCCGAACCGGATGGTCTCCGTCATCCATTACCTCCGAAGGTAAGCGGTCAACTGCGCCAGGGAAGAAAGCCGGTTCACTTGATCTCGACTTCCGCTCCGGCGTCCCGCCTCCGCTCGCCCCGCCTCCGCCGAACGCTACGGCGGGCAAGCTCCGCGAATGAGCTTGCCTGCCGAAGCTCAATCCTCGGACCGAGCGAAGGCAGGGCGAGCTACGGCGGGCAAGCCTTGAGTTCCGTTACTTGATCTCAACTTCGGCTCCCGCATCCTTCAGCTCCTTGGCGAGCTTGTCGGCCTCTTCCTTCGGAACGCCCGACTTGACGGGCTGGCCGCCCTTGTCCACCAGGTCCTTGGCCTCCTTGAGCCCCAGGCTGGTCGCGGCGCGCACGACCTTGATCACGTTGATCTTGTTGGCGCCGGCGGCCTTGAGGATGACGTCGAATGCCGTCTTCTCCTCCTTGGCCTCCGCCGCCGCCGGGGCCGCGGCCGCCATCATCATGCCGCCGCCTCCCGCCGCCGCCTTCACGCCGAACTTGTCCTCCAGCGCCTTCACCGCCGTCGAGAGCCACAGCACGTTCTGGTTGGCCACGAATTCGGTGAGGAACTGGGTCCGCTCGTCGTCCGAGAGCTTCCCCACCTCGTCGACGAGCCCCGCCACGTTAGCCATGCTCTATTCTCCTTCCACGCCTGCTTTCACCACAAAGACCACAAACATCCGCCTTTGTGCCTTCGTGGTGCAATTCCTACGCGCCTTTGACCTCAACCTCCGCGCCCGCGTCTTTGAGTTCTTTCGCCAGCTTGTCCGCCTCTTCCTTGGGTACGCCCCGCTTCACCGCCTCGCCGCCCTTGTCCACGAGGTCCTTTGCTTCCTTGAGGCCCAGGCTCGTCGCGGCGCGCACGGCCTTGATCACGTTGATCTTGTTGGCGCCAGCCGCCTTGAGGATCACGTCGAACGAGGTCGGCGCCTCCACTTTCGCGGCCCCCTTCGTCGCCGGGCCCGTCGCCGGCCCGCCGACCGACGCCGCCTTCACCCCGAACTTCGCCTCCAGGGCCTTGAGCGCGCGGGCGAGCCCCAGCGTCCCTTCCCGCTCCAGGAGCGTCCCCAGGAGCTGGACCCGCTCGTCCTCGCCGAGCTTCCGGGCCTCGTCGACGAGGCCGGCCACGTTCGCCATTACTTCTTCTCCTTGTCCTTGTCCGCGATCGCCTGGAGCGTCCCGACGAACTTCCGCGGGATCTCGTTCAGCGTGCTCACGAACTGCTGGGTCACGCCCTTCATCACGCCCAGGACTTGCGAGAGGATCTGCTCGCGCCCCGGCAGCTTCGACAGCTCCACCAGCGCCGCCGCGGCCATCGGCTTCCCGTCGATGACCGCCGCGCGCACCTCGGGCCTCTGATTCTTCTCCCGGTAGGCAACGAGCTTCTTCGCGATCGCCAGCGGGTCCGGGCCGTACACCACGGCGTTCATTCCCGAGAGCGCCTTCTCGAACGCGTCGATCCCGAGCTTCTTGAAGGTGTGGAGGGCGACCGAGTTCTTCACCAGCCTCATCCGCACCTTGACCTCGCGGAGCTGGGCCCGCAACTCGTTGGCCTGGTTCCCCGTCAGGCCCTTGGCGTCGACGAGGACGAGGTTCTTCTGGCCCTTGAACTTCTCGGCCAGCTCGTCGACCATCCTCCGGCGCAACACCTTGGACATTTCTTTCTCCCTCAGGCCTGGACCGCCAACGCGATCCCCGGGCCCATCGTCGAGCTGATCGCCGCCCCCTCGATGAAGTTCCCCTTCACCGTCGCGGGACGCACGGACCTGATGTGCTCCACGAACGCCTCGATGTTCGCCTTCAAGTCCTCTTCGCTGAAAGAAAGCTTCCCCACCGCCGCCTGCACGTTCCCGGCCGCGTCGTTGCGGTACTCGATCTTGCCCGCCTTGAACTCGCGCACCGCGGTCTTCACGTCCTCGGTCACCGTGCCGTTCTTCGGCGACGGCATGAGACCCTTGGGGCCCAGCACCTTGCCGAGCTTCGAGATCACCTTCATCGTCCGGGGAAGCGCGATCGCCACGTCGAAATCGAGGAAGCCGCCCTCGATCTTCTTGGACAGGTCGTCCATGCCGACCTCGTCCGCGCCCATCTCCTTCGCCACGCGCGCCTCCTCGCCGTCGGCGAAGACGATCACGCGCCGCGTCTTCCCGATGCCTTTGGGCAGCGAGACCGAGCCGCGGATCGACTGCTCGCTCTTCTTCGGGTCGATCGCGAGCTTGAGGGCCACCTCGACCGACGGGTCGAACTTCGTCGCGCTCATCGACTTCAGGACCTTCACCGCCTCGTCGAGGGCGTACGTCTTCCGCGTGTCGACCTTCGCGGCGTCGGCCTTGTACCTTTTGCTCCGCTTCCTCATCCTTCCACCTTGATGCCCATGTTCCGCGCGGTGCCTTCGATGACCTTGACCGCGGCATCCATCGTCGCCGCGTTCATGTCCTTCATCTTGATCTTGGCGATCTCCTCGAGGTGCTTCCGCGTCACCGTCCCGACCTTCTCCTTGTTCGGCGTGCCGCTGCCCTTGACGACGTTGGCGAACTTCTTGAGGAGCACGCTCGCCGGCGGCGTCTTGTACGCGATCTCGAACGTCCGGTCCTTGTACACCGTCACGATGCACGGCACCGTGAGGCCCGCGTCCTTCTTCGTGGCGTCGTTGAAGCGCTTGACGAACTCGCCGATGTTCACGCCGTGCTGGCCCAGCGCCGGGCCCACCGGGGGCGCGGGCGTCGCCTGCCCGCCCGGGCACTGGAGCTTGATCCTGACCATCACCTCTTTTTTAGGGGGCACCTAGCACCTCACACGGAACCCTGATTTCAGAAGCCGGATGTCCGATGCGGAACCGGCACGATGCCGGTCTTCGTGTCCGGCTTGCATCCGACATCTGACATCTGACATCGGCTAAATCTTCTCCACCTGCCAATACTCCAGGTCGACTCGGGTGGCCCGGCCAAAGATGGTAATGGTGATCGAGACCGTGCCCTTCTGCGCGTTGATCTCCTCCACGATCCCGTCGAAGTTCTCGAAGGCGCCCTCCTTGACCCGGACCGTGTCGCCCTTCTGGAAGTCGATCTTGATCTTGGCGATCTCCTCGAGGTGCTTCCGCGTCACCGTCCCGACCTTCTCCTTGTTC
>Ga0187892_10011067_pt1 | contig 11210 bp, 2 predicted proteins | sample MA1701073metaG_FD_139345 | JGI IMG/M metagenome (GOLD analysis project Ga0187892, IMG submission 139345) | Bio-ooze microbial communities from a basaltic lava cave in the Kipuka Kanohina Cave System on the Island of Hawaii, USA - MA170107-3 metaG ... | reverse complement strand
CCAGTCTGCGCGTTTGTTGACGAACTGTCGTGGACACGAACACTCGGTGAAAAACCAAAGTTACCTGGCGTTGGAGTTGGTGTCGGCGTCGCGGTCGGCGTCGGCGTCGGCGTTGGCCCAGCACAATCGGTTGTAATGCTTAATGTCCATCCACCTTCAATGGCTCCATCATCGGCTTCGACGTCATCTCTGATATAGAGACTCCAGACACCATTTGGATTCCTCCCATTGAACGCCTGAGACAGCGTGAGATTGCTCGAAGGCGCGGGAGCGGGAGCTGGGTATGTCTCCGTCGGTCCATAGTTGCTGGGTTTGAAAGTGCCGCCGGTGCAACCAACTCCCGTGGGGACAGGAGAGAGTGGCAGTGCTGCAGCATCATCGAAAGTGAAATTTACGCCATTCAGATCGGCGCCTCCACAGGCGTCACTCATAAGAACCAAATTCACGCTCTCACCGCTGGGCCCTACCAGCATTATCCCGATATCGCTGGGGAAACTATGACTCAACTGATTGAGCCCCACAGTCAGCTTGGTTATGTTTCCCGCCAGCCCAGAGACATTTACAGTCGATGGATAAGCGGAGGCAGTACTGTTGTCGTTAATGGAAATGTTGGCGGTGTTTGAGTATGTTGTCGGCGAACCACACGGCGCAGGGGTTGGCGCTGGAGTTGGCGTCGAGGTCGGTGTAGGTGTCGGGGTTGGACTCTCTGTCGGAGTTGGCGTCGGAGATGGCGTTGGTGTCGGTGTCGGTGTAGGCGTTACGGCTGTGCAGGACGGAAATCTGAAACTGCCAATGCGCGTGCGCCACGGAGCTCCGGGATCGGTTGTACCCTCAGCGCCGTAATATTGATTCACGTACCAGAAGGTGCAATCGTCACTTGGATCGACCGAGAGGTGGGTGTAGTCACCCCACCGACTGGCTGGTGGAACGTAGAACCCCACGTTCTGGGCACCGGTTCCCGCGAATAATTGCGCCTCGCCCTGCGCCATCTGGTTCACTGGATCGGTCGCTAAGCGCCCGGCGTAAGCGATAGACGGAAAACTCGAACCCGATGAAGTGCTGTAGCCAACGGCGATATTGCCGTCGTTGTCCATGGCGATGCTGCCCATCCAGCGATAAAGCGGGTCAACAGGCGCAAAGGTACTCTGCTGATAAACAGTCGGCGAGGAACCGGGACTGCGGACTTCGTACCAGCGGATGCCGATGCGCGCGTCTGCAATCACGCTGTGGTTAACCACCAGCGATTCGTGAGTGCCCAGATTGCGATATGCCAGACGAAACATGAGACGGTCGCCGAGCACGTCCAGTTGGTACGGGCTGGCGAGTTGTGGCGGGCATGTGCCAACACCTCTGATGCACTGCGGCGGATTCCACATCGCCACGGGCAAGATTGAGTTGGGCTGACCATCAAGACCAAACTTCGAGTTAGCTGGGTTTGCCCAGTTCACATGAAACTTCCAGAGGCGCAAAGCATCGGCGCCGAGACTGGGCGTGTTTATCTCAGAATCGACCTCGGCAAAATAATTCGGCGCGCCAGCTGGAGGCAGGGTTGAGCCATCAAGATCCGACGGCAACAGACCGCCGAAGGCGCCGTTGACTGTAGATAAATCAAAGAACACGATGCGCGCAGGCTGGCCGAGCAGCATTTTGTCGCGTTCCATTGCAAACGCGCCCGCCCCAAGGAACGTGCCTGCCGCACCACCAAATTCGTTGGTACTCATATAGTAAGCATCCGGCCACACCCCAAGCTTCGGATAATCGTGAAAGACAGTGTTGCTGAGAGCAAAGTCGTAAACGTGATAAGAGCCCGTCGGGTCGGAAGTAGTCGATATGGCAACGCATTCGTGGAATGGTCCGTTTCCGCCATTAACTGCAAACTGGCTAATCAACCAGCGATCCGAAAGCTGGTCATGCAGAACGATCGGATCGCCGTCATTGAATTGTTTGCACGGCGCGGAGCCAGGCAGGGCAGAAAAGAGAGCATTAATATTCGTCGGGCCCGCAAGCTTTGTCCCGGTCTTGCTATAGACCGCAAACGAGCTGTTCACCGCTTCAACATAATGATTAGGTCCCACATCTCCGGTTGGATCGGGCGGGATACAGTTGCCACAACCTCCGGCCTGATTAATGCCTTCAAAGGTTCCCAGCGGTTCCGCCATCGTCAACAGACCGGGTGCAGTTTGTTGGACCGGATCGTTAACCGGCAGCGTTACCGGGGTTTGACGCTCTTTGATGCGACGAGGCCAGTTGGTTTTCCATGTTGTTGGTATTTTCGGCAACACCACAGGCAAAGACGACACTGGGGCCGAAGTGCCGTGGGACACCGCCCAACTGACGGTCGGCTGGAAATTGGTCTGACTTTGCACACGAGGTGTGTGGATAGGCGCAGATGTTATATGGACGGGCGCAGCTGGCGGGGCCGGCGAGTTGGCCGCCAGCGAGCGATGAACCGCGAATAGCACTGAACTCAAAAGAGCAATTGAAAGAACCAACATCAACGCTCGTCGCTGTTGTGCAATCTTTCGCCGGATGGTATGAATCTTCTGGTTCATCGAAGTCCTCTCCCTTCCAACCGAAATAACTCTTCTACTTTCTGCAGAACCTCACGATTTACAGCCTGCGGCTATAAACACCGATATCGGTGCCGGCGAGCAGTCGGTTTGAGTTTGCCGGATCGATCAAGAAGGCATTTACCGGCACCTGCGGCAGGGTATTGACTCCGGAGCCGCTGGCGGGCGCCCAGTTTGGTTCAGTGAGACTTGTAGTTTTCCAAACGTTCGTGATGCCGAAGGCCGAGAGCGTGACATAAGCGGTGTTCGGGTTGTTTGGATCAATTGCGGCGCGCGCGACGAAAGTATTAGGCACTACGTTTGCTGGATCGAGATTGTTTAGCACGGGCGACCCGTCACTCGTTCCCCAGATGCCACCATTTCGCAGGCCAACAATGCGAATGTTGTCGTTGTTGGGTGAAATTCCGATCGCGCTAATGGGAATGCCCCCAGGGGGCGTCGCCGCAGTATTGACTTCAATGGGCGCCTGACTCACCACTACGTGCGTTAACCCCTTATCGTCTGAACGGTAGAGCCGGTCGGCGCCGTAATAAACAGTGTTCGGACTGCCAGGTCCGGTTTCGAGTGGCGCATAAAACAAGACCGAGTCGGTGCAGGTAATATCGTTGCCAGCCCCGGTAATCTGGCAACCGCGAAAGGTCCAGTTTTCAAACGCGTTGACGTTCTCACTGAAGGCGTAGCCCATCACTGAGCCACCCGGCGCATTCGAGTTGAAGTAAGTGTGATAAATGGTTACTCCGGTGGCCGGCGAACTTTGATCAATCGCGGCATAGCCACCATCGCCATAGTCTGTGCGCCTCCACGTTCCATCAGAGCGAATCATGTTGGTCCCGTTGTCCTGCGTGCCGCCAATGGTGAAGTTAGGATCGGATGGATGAACCGCCACGCTCATAAATTGCGTCGCGCTGTAAGTCGTGTTGCTCAAACTGGTCCAACTGGTACCGCCGTTGTTTGAACGATAAATTCCGCCGTCACTGCCGAAATAGATGACCTGCGGGTTAGAAGGGGCGACGGCAATGGCGTGCGAATCCACGTGTAAACCATTGGAGCTAGAAGTAAACGAAGTGCCGCTGTTGGTGGAGATGCCAAAGGGCAAGGCGGGAGAACCGCCAAGGTAGACTCGACTGGGATTGCCTGGATCGACGTCGATAGCGATGTCGTAGAAGCATTGCGGGTTGCAGAAGTTGTTATCCACAGTCTGCACCCAGGTTTGGCCACCGTCGGTTGAGCGAAATACAGATCCAGTGCCCAACGCCGATGCTGCGTAGACGGTTACTGCAGCGGTGCCAACAACTGAGGCGATGATACGATTGGCGTTTTCTATTCGATAAACGCCGACGCCGAAGAAACTATCGGCGGAAAAACTCTGTTCCCCGGTACCAACAAACAGGATCTCAGGATTGGAAGGAGCAATCACTACCGTACCGACTGCCAGCGACTGGGCATCGTCCATGAGCGCAGTCCAAGAGGCGCCACCATTAGTGGTGCGGTAAAGACCACCCTGGGCCGTGCCCACATAAGCGATGTCCGGATTAGTGGGAGGGACGGCAATCGTGATCGTGCGTCCGCTGACGGGTGTTGAAACACCCACAGTCTGGCCGTTGGGAATTGGAAAAGGACCGATGAGGGTCCAGTTTCCGGGGAATGCCGAGGCCGAAACGTTCCCTTCTCCAGCATCAGCTGCCGCGCCGCCGGCGACGCCACCCGCTCCGGCCGCGCCGAGCAAACGCCTTTGCTGCTCTTCTAATTGTTCGATGGCTTGCATTCGCAGGGCCGGATCGAATGGCAGACCGGTGCCAATGCCACGCAGCAGAGCAATATGCTCAGCCCGCTTGAGCATGTAGTCTTCCTTGCTCATGACGTTTCGCCAGGTTCGGGGGACATCAGGATCGTCATCTGCTAACATCCGCGCCGCGTTAATGATTGACTGAGAACTCCAAAGACCAAGCGCCGCCATAGCTAAGACGCCCAGAATCACCAAGCCTCTTTTCATGCCACCTACTCTCCTTTTGTCTTGCGCGTCCGGTCGGTCACCGTCGGCAGCCTGATAATTTTTTTCTCAGCCTTAAGGAAGTTTTGTTACGAGTTGGCCGTTTACAGTCTTCGTGAGGGGATTGATAGTGAACCGCACGAATTGAGACGGAGCTGGAAAGTTCGAAAGTGCGCCTGTTCCAGACCCAGCTGGAGCCGATACACCTTCGTTCGAGCTGCCGCCTCCTTCAAGTGACAACACAGACTGTTTGCTTTCCAAGCGAAACTCGGTGGCCGCTCCCTGCCAGCCAACCACTCGATAGAAGTAGTTTTTCCTTGGTTTGATAGTGGCAACTACCGTTTCATTGGAAGTGGCAGACTCGGAGGCAGCCAGCAGGCTCCCGAGTGCGTCGTACAGGTACAAATCAAGATCCACGTCCAGACCGCCCACTGGAGTTCCCGGTGTCAGCGGGTTCACAGTGTCGGCGGTGGGAGACGAAAGCTTCCCGGTTAAAGAGATGACCCTGTCTCGCCCGGTAAAGGGAATGTCGATATACGTCAAACCCTCTGTTAGCAGCGCGCCGCGGTCCATCGCCGGCACAACGCCGGTATAGAGATCGGTTATTTCCTGAAGAACCAGGTTAGTTGGCGGGGGCTCGGGCTCCCAGCGAGTAGAGGCAGCAGGATCAACTTGCACGCGCCCGGTGATTACCACCTGTATGGTGAATAAGCGGGTATTCGGATTAGCGAACGTCAACTGCCGTGGCTCGGAGGTTTGACCTCTAAGCAACGTCTGCCGGAAGTAGAAAGCTGCCGGGCTGCCGGCTTGCCCCGTTCCTCCGTTGTCGGCGTTCAGGACGCGGATGGACGGATCGGATATCGAAACGATTTGGAAGGCGATGGGCATATAGATTGTGCCATCAAAGGCGCCCGCGCCATTGTTCTTCAAAGTCAACTCAAATTCAGTAGATCCATTAGCAAAGGAAACACTGCCATCAACGATCGCGGTCTGTACTTTGCTTGTCACATCCAGCGCCGCTGTGGGCATGCTTGCCGCTGCACTTAGATCCGAAACTCCAACCTGTTTGTTGGGATTGCGGCTTAACGCCCGTACGACGTACTCAAAGGAAGCCGGGTTGCTGAGACCGAGTCGTACTGAACCGCTAATAATCGGACCGTTGTCTACATAGGCAGTTTGATTTGCGTTCACGTAATCAACGTGTAGGTAGCCATCAGTTGTGGGGTCGCCGTCGAAGTATTCGCGACCTGCTACCGGAGCGTTCTGCCGCTGATTCTCTTTGCCGATCTGACGTTTCATTACTTCGTAAGCGAAAGCTCCGGAAACCGGCTGCCAGGAGACGCGGACAGAACTTGTCGAAGCCGGTTCAGCTGTTACTCCGGTTGGTGGTTGTGTCTTGTTTTGGCTGGTGGCGAATTCGGAGACTTGCGTAGAAATCGTTTGCCGGCCCCCAACGGGTGCCGCAGCATTGGCGCCGATCTCGTGCCCCGCATAAACCTGCTCGATTAGGGCGCGATGCAATCCTGGCGCCTGGGGGTCGAGTGGATCAGACGGGTAAAGAAACTGATCAGCCATGATCAAAGCATCCCGTGTGCGAACGAACGTGTCCGGCTCCATCGTCCCCAGGATATAAATCTGGCCCAGCAGTAGGCGCTCCCAGGTGTCCTGTCCGAGCGGAATAGGGTCGCTAGCGCTTCCCGTGATGAAGTTCGGACGCTTGTGTGGTCCACCAGTCTGGAACATCAGCACTAACTCGCGAATGTCATGCATCGTCGAGGCGTAGATCTCACCGTCGCGGTGAACTGCGAACTGATTTCCAAAGCGAGTGCCCAGTTGTGAATAAGTCAGGCCAGAATCTGCGTGCCGTATCCACTGACGCAGGTCGGGGTTGCCGCCGGCCGCTCGGGTCGCGGCCCGCAGGCGGTGACCGTTAACTACATAGTTGCCAAGCACCTTATCTTCCGTAATTGTGTACGCCCAGAGATCTGCCTGCCCCTCGTTGATTGCACCCCCTTCCGGTGCGGCTCGCAGACCAGCAATCGGCGTGGAGATTGAGTGCATACCCTCGTGATAGACCACTGGGCCATCCTTCGCGAGATCGTTGAATAGATAACCATGGCCGTAGGCGGTCGGGTTAATGACGATCTGTTGACCAGCAACGTTTTGAGTGGTGCTGAGCGAGAAGGCGTTATCCATACCCAGTGCTGAGCGCAGAAGGGCGTCCGGGCTGGAAAAGTCTGGTGGCCCACTGATACCTGCGAGCCCTTGATCGCTGGGAAAATGGACCAGGCCAACAAGCGGCTTATCGCTGTTCGGAAAGCTATCGGGAAAATGACCCGGACCAAAAGTGCTGTGCACCCGATCTCCGGCGATATGGATGTGCTTGATGTACTCCATCAGGTAGTTGATGAAGAAAAAGTTATTGACCATGTCGATTTGTTGAGCTGGCTCGGCCAGGTCATCCTGTTCATTTGGCTGTGCCTCAAGTGGAGGATTGTTCTGGCGAAAATGAAAAGTTCCCGCCGCCGCCTGAGCAAATGGCTGCTTGCTGGCAAGCAGATTTCGCACGAGCGCGTTGGGACCGCTCATAGTGCCTTCAACAGCCGTTGCGTTCATGCCTGGGTTGTAATTGCGCAACTGAACGCGAAGCATCCCTTGTGGACCATTGCCATCCACAGCCAGCTCACCGGTGTCAGGGTTGGCTAGAACTGGACTGGATGGATAGACGTCTGCTGTAAACGGGAGTGGTTGTTGATAACGGACTTGATCCGCACGGAGCAGGATGTCGCCGGCGATTGCATCGATCTGGTAGTGAAAGTAACCGAAGGGATTGCGCGAAAATAGATAGAACTCATATGCCAGGCGCGCACCCGAGGGCGTCGGATAAACATTCAATTGCGGATGTGGAGTAGCCAGCACGCCCAGTTCGGCCGCCAACTGGTCCATCGCTGGATTCATCACGGCCGCCACCGCGGAATTCCAGTCAAGCTTGTACTTTGCGAGGTCTAGTTGGGCCCGGGCAATAGCAGCACTGGCGTCGAGTCCGGGGGTGGTATCGAGCGTTAACCCGGTAAAGTATGGCCCTGAAAGCATCCTGATACGGCGGGCACCATCCATCACCACCCCAATGCCTCCAGTCGCAACGGGCAAGCCTGAATAGAGCTGCTCGAAATAGAGCAGATTTCCGCCAAAGCATTCGACATTGCTCTTCAAGCGCAGCGTCGCAAGGTCATTTATGCCGAAGAGTGCAGCATTGGACGCTATGAAAGTGCGGGCTGCCGATTCAGGATCGGCCGAAGATGAAGCTGAAGCGAAGTCGTAAACGACATCAAGCGATCCGGTCGTTTTGTCCCAGCGCACAGTGACCTGATTGTCATTGAGACTGGCCTTGAGCGATTGCAAGGCGTTTAACTGCGAGGCTGTTGGTAAACTTACCGGAGACTTTGTGAGATTGATGTCAAAGTCCTTAACTCGCTGCCGGGTGTGGTCAAATCCTAGCGCGGCAGATGTTCCCTCCGCTCCGGCTGGCCCAACCAATATCGCAATAAAAAGTGCTGCGAATACTAAAAGTGCGCAACCCGCCAAAATTGGACCGCGATAGCCCGATATCTGACGTCGATCGCTCCTCTGTTGAAACTTGCGCTCTGGCGACATTGGAGCGAAGGCAGCGAAGACATCTGCGCACCACTGCTGAACAAATCTGTGACTTCTCATCTTCTTTCTCCTGCTTGAAATCATTTCCGCGTACCAAATCAATTGGCTTGCAGTTTCTGTCATATGACGACTTACTTATCGTCCCGGACTTGATTTCTAAAGAATTTGCGCCGTGACGCTGCGCGTTAGGGGATTCACCGTGAAGCGAACGAGCTTCACCACGGTGAGTCCCTGACCTGCAGCAATTAGTCCCGAGCCTCCGCTTGTTTGACTCGAGCCTTCAGCGCCACCGGGGCCGAAAAAGTACATCTTGCTGTTGATGGTGAATTGCGTCGGCGCGTTGAGGAAGCCAACTACCCGGTAGATGTACCTTCTTCCCGGTACGATTGGTCCCCCTAACTCTTCATTAGGTCCAAAGTTGCCAGACGAGGCCAGGACTCGACCATTCTGGTCACGCAGCTGAAAATCCAAATCGGGATAGGGACCCGACACGACTGGCCCGGCAGTCAAAGTTGCGTCTACGCCAAAGGAGTTTGGCCGGGCAGTGAATTCCACATCGGCGTAGTTCAGACCATTGACCACTCCCATGCCGGCGCCACCTGTTCCGACCACCACGATGCCCGTATAGGTATCTGTCTGGCTGGTGATGTTACTTACAGTGTCGTTTCGTCCCACTGAGCCATCGCCCGGCTGACTCCCGGTCACCGGAACTTGTTCGGTCCGGACACGCGCAGTCACTACAGCGTCGAAAGTGAAGAGCTGCGCCACGGGGTTGTTGAATTGCAGGTGGCGCGGGCTTGACGTTGTCCCAGCCGGCAACGACTGGGGGTAGGCAAACAGCGCCGGAACCTGCTGGCCGTCGCCACCGTTGTCAGCGTTCTTTACCGTAACGTTGGGATTTGAGATACGGACGATCTTGAAGTTAATCGGCGCATAGGCTATCCGATCTGAAGATGTAACGCCGTTGTTCGTCAGAGTTTGATCAAACTCGAAGACATTTCCGTTGAACGAAACATTCGAGATTGCGGTCCTCAGGGCTGCGGTCACATCCTGGATAGTGGAACTTATCGAGGTGCCCGCACTGAGATCTGACACACCAACCTGGCGATTAGGATTCACCGAGAGCGCTCGAATGGCGTATTCGGTATCAATTAATTCGTTGAAGCCTTCATCAATCGCGTTCGAGTTAATACCTGAGGCCCGGAAAAAGCTGAGGATGGGACCTTTGTCCTCGTAGTTAGTCGCACCACCAGTAACATACGCCACGTGACTCCAGCCCGTGGTCGAAACATCTCCATCGAAATACTCTCGGCCCTCGACGCCTTTGAATTGGCGTTCACCGGCCGAGCCCACTTTGCGTTTGAAGATTTCGTAGGCGAATGCGCCACTAACGGGTTGCCATGAAACTCGAATCGATTTAAGCGACGTCGGTTCCACCAAAATCCCCTGAGGCGCGCTGACATGACCTTGCGCTGCGGCAAACTCAGTTACGCTGGTCGAGATTGTTTGCCGTCCACCCAGGGGCGAGGCGGCATTTGTACCGAGCTCATGCGAAGCGTAGACCTGCCAGATAAGCGCTTCGTGCAGACCGGGTGCGTCTAATTCGGGGTCAAGAGGATCGGTTGAATAAAGAATGCGGTCCGCTTCAATCAAAGCGTCCCGTGCCTTAACGAAAGTGTCCGGTGAGGTGAGACCGAGAAGATAGATCGAGCCCAGGAAGATTCGCTCCCAGGATTCCTGGCCGATACTGATGGCCCGGTTTGGTTGGCCATCCAGGAAGGCCGGTCGCACAAACCGCAATTCCGGCTGCGCAGCAATCATCAACTCGCGCAGGTCAAACATTGCGGCTGCATAAATCTCTCCGTCCTGGTGCACCTCAAAGCCATCGCCACCGGTAGTCCCAAGTTGTGAATACTTAAGCGTCGAACGGGCCGAACGAATATGGGCCATCAGTGCCGGATCACAATCAAGCCCGACCAGTTGTAGATAGGCGCAGGCTCGACCACTTGAAGCGACGTATTCACCGATCGCGTCCGCATTGGTAATGGTGTAAGCCCAAAGGTCGGCCTGCCCCTCATTGAGGGCGCCTCCTTCTGGCGCTCCCGTAAAACCTGCGAGAGGTGTGGAGATCGAGTGCATACCCTCGTGGTAAGCAACTGCCCCGTCTTTTGCCAGATCGTTAAAGTAGTAACCGTGCCCGTAAACTGTGGGGTTGACTATGATCTGTTGCGTGCCCGCGGGTGTCTCCTGCTCAAAAGTGGCAGGGAGTGAAAACGCGTTGTCAAATCCCAGAATTGACTTGATGATTGTCTGCTCATCTGTGGTGTCGATCGGTTGTCCAATCACTTCAGGCGCGGCGTTCGGGAAATGAACCAATCCGAGCAGGGGACGATCGCTGTTCGGATAGTTATCTGGAAAGTCTCCTGGACCAATGCGGTTATGAACCCGGTCGCCAGCCTTGTGTAGATAATCGACGTATTCCAGTAGGTAGTTAATGAAGAAGAAGATATTGACACCGTCGATCTGCTCAGCGGGTTCAGCCAGGTCGTCTGACTCATTAGGTTGCCCTTCGAGTGGCTGGTTGTTTTGGCGAAAATGAAAGGTTCCGAGCGCCGCCTGTGCGAAGGGAAGTTTGCTGGCGAGGAGATTACGCACCAAAGCGTGCGTGCCTGACAAAGTACCTTCAGCGGCAGTGGCATTGGTTCCGGGATTAAAATTGCGAAGCTGGACGCGAAGCAATCCGGCCGGCTCACCATTCGGATCCAGGGCCAGCTCATCCGTGACGCCCGGATTCTTGAGCACCGGATGATTCGGATAAATGTCCGCAGTGTACGGCAATGGTTGTTGCTGATAGCGCACCAGATCCTCACGAGCCAGGATTTCTCCGCTTGACGCATCAACTTCGGTTAGGAACATTCCGAAGGGATTGCGCGAGAAAGTCATGACGCTCCAGGTGAGCTTGTAACCCGAGGACGTGGGAAAGATCTGCAAAGTTG
>Ga0187892_10011066_pt1 | contig 11213 bp, 13 predicted proteins | sample MA1701073metaG_FD_139345 | JGI IMG/M metagenome (GOLD analysis project Ga0187892, IMG submission 139345) | Bio-ooze microbial communities from a basaltic lava cave in the Kipuka Kanohina Cave System on the Island of Hawaii, USA - MA170107-3 metaG ... | reverse complement strand
GTGGCGCCGTAGTACTCGGGAATCATGTAGCGGAAGCTGTCGCCGACGGTCTGAGAAAAGGCCTTGCCCTTGACGTAGTCGGCCTTCGCAAACTGTTGCTGGAACACCGCGTGCTCCCACTCGTCCGGCCGATTGGCGCGGTTGCGAATCAGTTCCTTCGGGGCCGTGAGCTTGACCGCGATTAAGCCGCCCATCTTGGTGGTAAAGCATTCGGCCACCTGGCGCGCGAATACGGCCGGAAGAAATCCCTTGAAGCCTTTGCCCTTTTCGTTGATGAGCGCCTGGTTCTTCACCATGACTTCGCTGATGCTGTCGAGCATCGCCTTTTGCGCGCGCGCCGACAGACTGCCCGGCGCCGGAGTCGACAGCGGTTTGCCGGCGGCCTTCTTGTAGTTTTCGCGCGCGGTTGCCAGCACCTTGTCGGCCGACAAGGCTTTGTCGCCTTTGTCGGCGTCATTGATCAGCGCCTGATTGTCCGAAATCACGAGGCGCGCGGAGCGCAGCAGCGTTGTCATTTCCGCGGCGACTTCCTCGTGCGTTTCGGCAGCAACGCCGGTCGCAGCCGTTGCGTCGGCCAACGCGATCACCGTCAAGATGAGCGGCACAGCGATGCGCCGCAGGGTTTCGATTTCCTTCAACATGGAGTACCTCCAAGAGCCTGATTGCCGGAGCATTCTGGTGCCGACCTAGGGGAACCGGCCGAATGAAAAGCGGGTGAGTGCCAGGGTGTTTTTCTGCTGACTGCTTCTATTGGCGCTGGGTTGGCCCCCTCGTGCTTCCCGAGCCTCGGCGTGCGAAACGAGATTGCATGTTTCGCGGAGCATTTGTCATCCATTGGAGTGGCCTGTAACAACGGCCAATTCGCGAGTGCCTTGCGCGCCTGCGCGGCCATTGCTTTGTCGCCGCGCTTGCGCGTATGCGTCGGCGGCGCGCGCGCTTCGCGCACTCGCCTCGCGCAGGCACTCCTTCACCCCCTAGGCTCCTACAATCCATCCATGAGTTACTACGAACGACACGTTTTCTTCTGTCTGAACCAGCGCGACGACGGCACCGCATGCTGCGCGAACCACAACGCCGCGGCAATGCAGGCGCACGCCAAGGCGCGCGTCAAGCAGCTGAACCTCGCCGGCCCCGGCAAAGTCCGCGTCAACAAGGCCGGCTGCCTCGACCGCTGCAACGAAGGTCCATGCATCGTCGTCTATCCGGAAGCCGTCTGGTACACGTATGTCGACCGGCACGACATCGACGAGATCGTCGATTCGCACATCGTTAACGGCAAACCGGTTGAACGGCTGAGAATCTGATGGTTCTGAGGATCGAACGCCGGCGGGTTGACGGGCCTGCCGGAACGATCGAAGTCGCGCTTGACGTGCCGTCGCAACCACCGGGCCGCGGCCTTGCGTTCGTGTGCCATCCGCATCCGTTGCACGGCGGAACCCTCGACAACAAAGTCACCGCCACGTTGGCTCGCGCATTCGCAGCCGCGGGGTGGCTCGCGATCCGATTCAACTTTCGCGGTGTCGGCGACAGCGCCGGCGTGCACGACAAAGGCATGGGCGAGGCCGACGATCTGCTGTACCTGATAGACAACGCGTCGCGTTGGCTTGGCGCACCGGTGGAAAGTCCGCCACGTGCCGGTGAAGCGCCTCTGGCACTGGCCGGTTTTTCGTTCGGGAGTTTTGTTGCCGCTCGCGCTGCGACCGCGTTGGCGGCTCGGGGCAAGGGGCCGCGGCATCTGGTCTTGATCGGCGCGGCCGCAGGCAAATGGCCGCTGCCCTCCGTTGCGGCCGACACGCTCGTGATTCACGGCGAGCACGATGAAACGATTCCGCTCGCCGATGTCTTCGCCTGGGCCCGACCGCAGGATTTGCCGGTGATCGTGCTGCCCGGCGCCGACCATTTCTTTCATCGCCGGTTGACCACGCTGAAACGGCTTGTGCTCGCGCACCTGGGAAGCACGGCGCCGTTTGACGCTGCTCTACAAAGCGACTAAAAGGCGCCGCATCGCGTCGCTATTGGACCCTACGCGCCGCGTTCGTTGAGAGACACTCGGCGCAGCACGAACTCTCCCTCTGTTGAATGGACGACCGGCTCGTTTACGCGAAGACCTCCAAGGGCGCGGCCGAAGTGGCAGCGCGCGGCGGCGCGCTGTCGCTCGCGATACGACGCGTGCTGATCATGATCGACGGCAAGCGCACGGTTGCCGAGCTTGCGCCGCTCTCGCGCCCGGGCGAAATCGGCGATGTATTGCATACGCTCGAATCGATGGGGTTCGTGCAGGCGATGCAGGGCGCCGAAACGACCGCTCGCGCGGCTGCGCACGCCGGCGATGTCGATGGGCCGACGACGGTTGGACACGCCGCCGAAGAACGCGTCCACGTGACGCTGGAGGATGCCAAGCGGCGCGCGGTGCGTGAGTTGAGCGACCGCCTCGGTCCCGAAGCCGAAGTCATGGCGGTGCGCATCGAGCAGAGCCGCACAGCGGACGAATTCCGCGAGCGCATGCGCGAAGCCGAGCGGCTGGTGTCCGGCATGATGGGCGAAGCCGTCGCGCAGGAGTTTATGCGCGCGCTACGCCGGCGCGGCTAGCCGCGTAACGTTTCACGTTTCACATTTCACATTTCACGTTTCGCATTTCACATCTCACGCTCCTTGCGCGCGTACGATTAAGCTTTCCGCGTGGGACTGAGTGATGGACTGGCAACAGGCAAGCTGTTTTCTCAATGGCGAGTGGAAGCCGCTAGCTGAGGCCAACGTTTCGGTGCTCGACCGCGGCTTCATTTTCGGCGATGGCATTTACGAGCTGATTCCGGTCGATGAAGTCGAGCCGGGGATGCGCGCGCCGTTTCGCGCGCGCGCGCATTTCGAGCGCATGAGCCGCGGTCTGGCGGCGATCGGCATCGACAATCCACGATCGATCGACGGCTGGCTGGAACTGCTGGCGCAGGTGATCGACGTCAATCGCTGGCCGCGCCAGTCGGTGTATGTGCAGGTCACGCGCGGCGTGGCGAGGCGCGATCACGTGTTTCCTGCGGGCGTGACGCCCACGGTGCTGATGACCTCGTGGCCGTGGCCGGCGATCGCGACCGAGCAACTGGAAAACGGCGTCGCTGCCATCACGCACGCCGACGAGCGCTGGCTTCATTGCGATATCAAGAGCATTTCGCTGCTCGGCAACGTTCTGATGCGGCAACTCGCATCGGAGCGCGACGCGGCGGAAGCGATTCTGCTGCGCGATGGATTTCTTACCGAAGGTTCGTCGACCAATGTTTTCATCGTGTCCGGCGCGCGTATCGTTGCGCCTCCGAAGTCGAACCTGATCCTCCCGGGCATCACGTATGACGCGGTGCTGGAGATCGCCCGCGCACGCGGTGCGGCGTGCGAGGTTCGCGCGATTCCCGAACGCGAGTTACGCACCGCGGACGAGATCTGGCTGACGTCTTCCGGCCGCGAAGTGCTGCCCGTGACGTCACTGGACGGAAAAGCGGTCGGCACGGGCAGTGTCGGGCCGGTGTTCCGTCAAATGCACGCGTGGTACCAGCAGGCCAAGCGAGACGACGCGCGCGTGTGGCGCGGATTGCTGCCGGCGTTCCAACGGGCGGCTTGACTGGCTTCGCGATGCCCGAGCGGGACGACGCCGCGCTCGTCTTTCCGACCGATTTTCCGATCAAGGTGATGGGTCGCGCGACCGCAGACTTTGCGCAACAGGTGGTGTCAGTCGTGCGCGTGCACGCGCCCGACTTCGATCCCTCAACGTTGGAGATTCGCAGGTCGAAGGAAGGCAACTGGCTGTCGGTGACGGCAATCATCCGCGCGACCTCGCGCGCGCAACTCGACGCGCTGTATCGCGACTTGACCGCGCACCCGGAGGTCAGGGTGGTGCTATGAACGAAGTACTAGCGGCCGCCGACATCGCGATCCGCCAACTTGGCCGCTCCGACTACGTGTCGACGTGGCACGCGATGCGCGAGTTCACCGAACAACGCACCGCGGACATGCCGGACGAGTTGTGGATCGTTGAACACCCACCGGTGTTCACCCGCGGCCAGGCGGACCGGCGTGAGCATCTGCGTGAACCCGGCGATGTGCCGGTGATCAAGACCGATCGCGGCGGCCAGATCACCTATCACGGTCCCGGCCAGGTCGTCATCTACACGTTGATCGATCTGCGCCGGCTTGGCATCTTCGTGAAGGAACTTGTCTTTCGCATCGAACAGGCCGTGCTGCAGACGCTCGATGCCTACGGCGTCCAAGGCAGGCGTGTGCGCGGCGCACCCGGGATTTACGTTCCCTGGGCGCATGCCGGCTCCAACGTCAACGTCGACTTCGAGGGCGTTGCGAAAATCGCCGCGCTTGGCATCAAGGTCGCGCGTGGTTGCAGTTATCACGGCGTGGCGTTGAACGTCGCCATGGACCTCGAACCGTTTGCACGCATCGATCCGTGCGGTTATGCGGGCCTCGCCGCGGTCGATCTGGCTAGAATCGGCGTCGATACCAGCTTCAGCGCCGCCGCCGGTCGATTGAGCGATCGGCTCGCGCAGCATCTGTCCCGATGAACGACCACACCCCAGCCGGCATCGATCCGTTTGCCAGAAAAAAAGGCGACGCGAAGACCGGCGCCGTGTTCCGCAGGTTTCCGATCGACGTCGTGGCCGAGCACGTTGCGCAACGCAAGCCCGAATGGATACGCGTGCGCGCCGGATCACCGACGACGCGCTTCTACGAGATCAAGAACATCCTGCGCGAGCATCGTCTCCACACCGTGTGCGAAGAAGCATCGTGTCCGAATATCGGCGAGTGTTTCGGCAAGGGCACCGCAACCTTCATGATCATGGGCGACAAGTGCACGCGTCGCTGCACGTTCTGCGACGTGGCGCACGGACGACCTGAAGCGCTGGACGCCGAAGAACCGCTCAATCTGGCGCGCACGATCGCCGCGTTGAAGCTCGCCTACGTGGTGATCACGTCGGTCGATCGCGATGACCTGCGCGACGGCGGCGCGGGGCATTTCGTCGACTGCATCCGCGCCGTGCGCGAGTTGTCGCCGCGCACGCGCATCGAAGTGCTGGTGCCGGATTTTCGCGGCCGGCTCGAGCGCGCGCTGGAGATCCTCCAAGCCGCGCCGCCCGACGTGATGAACCACAACCTTGAAACCGTGCCGCGGCTGTATCGCATCGCGCGGCCCGGGTCCGACTACGCACACTCGTTGCGGCTGCTCGCCGAGTTCAAGCGGTGCGTGCCGCGAGTACCGACCAAGAGCGGCGTGATGGTCGGCCTCGGCGAGACCGATGATGAGATCGGGCAGGTGATGCGCGATCTGCGCGCGCACGACGTGGACATGCTGACCGTGGGTCAGTATCTCGCGCCGAGCCGGCATCATTTTCCGGTGCAGCGCTATGTGCACCCGGACGCTTTCGCGAGCTATGAGCGCACCGCGCAGTCGCTCGGATTCACGCACGCCGCCTGCGGTCCGTTAGTGCGCTCGTCCTATCACGCCGATCAGCAGGCGCACGCGGCCGGCGTCGCACTGGCCGACTCGCCAGCTTCGTAGTGGCGGACAGGACTCGACCACCTGCCTCGCCTGGGGCTCGATCGTGGGACCTGCCACGCCAGCGGCTTCGCGCCTAGATTGCGCCCGCGTTGACCAACCACGCGGTCACGACTCATATGTCAACGCCCCCTAGCGCCCTGAACCGTCGATGAACGTGCCTCTCGGCCTTGCCGGAGCCGTCACGATCGTGGCGTTGGTCGGCCTCGGGACGTTCGTTTACCCATGGCTGCTGCAAAAGCCGTACGGAGTAGGTGCCGTCACAGTGGCAACGCTCGTGCTCACGGGCCTGTTTTTCATGTTCGACACGGGTCGCGCGGATAGTGAATCGACCTCGCTGGCACTTGGATTTATCTGGGCGATGGCGCCTGTAATTGCGGGTGTGATCGTGCGGCGGATCCAGAAGTAATCACGAATCACCGATCATCGGCGGCAACGGGGCATCGAGCGCGGTGCAGACCGTGCGCAGGCAACTTGCCGCTTTCCAGTTGGTGCTGCCGTCGATAAAGGCGGTCGCGGTGCAGGCTTTGATGAAAACCGGCTTGGCGAGCGGCGCCAGTTGATTCAGCCGATCGAGCGCGCGGCGTACGGCGTCGAGCACGATCGCTTCGCGCGGCACCAGCGGTGCATCGACGCCCGGCAACAACAGAACGCCGGCATTGAATGCACGCTCGGCCTGTTGCGGCAGTCGCACCGACGCGATCAGTGACAGCGCCAGCGCGCACTCGTGCGCGAGTTCGCTGACCGTGCGAAACCGCACCGCCACAGGTCTGTGCGCGTCCGGCCCGAGTCGCCGCGTAAGCACCGTGTACAGAAGGAATTCGTGCAGCGTGACGCGGCCATCCGCGGCAATCAACGTATGCGCCAGCATCAGCAGCCGTTGCGCGGCCGGCGACGGCAGTTTGCGCAGCGCCGGCATTGCGCGATCGAGCAGCGGCAAGCGCAATCCGGGCGCAAGTTGTTGCACGGCTTCGTGATGCGCCTGGACCGCGTGAGCCGCTTCGGCGCCAAAGGCGTCCGCGATGGCGCTACGCTGCTGTGCACTGACATCCTCGCTCTTGTCGATCAATAGCGCGGCGACGAAGAGTTGCGCGCCGGTGCTATCGGTGAGCGCCGCGGTCAGCGCCGGTGGTTCGACCGGCGACGCGATTCCTGCGGCTTGCGCCTGTCCGATTGCAGCAGCCACGTCGCGCGCCGCGCCCGACGCGCCGACCAGCGCCGAAACCGGACTCGATGGCGCGGTGGATCTGAATTCGATCGGTGACAGCATTTGATCCCGCGCTGCGCCTTGCAGCGCCAGCGCCAGGGGCTGCTCGGGCGCAGGCAGGAAATCGAGCGCGCGGCCGAAGACACGCTGGATGCGATCCGGTAGCGGTGGATGCGTGGCGAAGAGCCCACTGACAAAACTGCTGCGTGCGGCGCCGAGAAAGAGATGCGACAGGGTCTCGGCATTCGGATGGTGGATCTGTGTTCCGAGGCCGATCTCCTCAGTGAGGCCGCCAATTTTGCGCAATGCCCCGCCAATGCCGCCCGAGTTGCGGGTGAACTGCACCGCGCTCGCGTCGGCCAGATATTCGCGCTGGCGCGAGACCCCGGCCTTGATGAGCCGCCCAAAGAACACGCCGATGTAGCCGACGATCCACAGCGCGATTCCGGCCAGCACGATCGGGCCGGCGCCGCGATCGCTGCGCGAACCACGTCCCGCTTCGAGCAGAAAGCGGCCGAACATCGCGATCATCAACAGCCCGAATAACACGCCGACGAGCCGCATGTTGAGCTTGGTGTCGCCGTTGAGGATGTGGCTGAACTCGTGGCCGATCACGCCTTGCAGCTCGTCGCGCGTCAGGCGAGTCAGCGTGCCGCGCGTGACGGCGACCACCGCATCGTTGACGGAATGCCCGGCGGCGAACGCGTTGATCGAGGTTTCGTGGTCCATCACGAACACGCGCGGCACCGGCGTGCCCGAAGCAAGCGCCATTTCCTCGACCACGTTGAGCAGTCGCCGCTCGAGCAGATCGCCGGTCGACGGATCGACCGCGCGCGCGCCGACCATCGCCGCCACCGCTTCGCCGCCGGCGCGCAAGCGGTTCATCTCCCACCAGGTGCCGCCGCCGATCAGGGCGAGCACGACCACGGTGTTGGTGGCAAAGAATCCGCGCGGCAGTGCCTGCGCGCCAGAGGCCAGAACAATGAAGGCGCCGGCGGCGTTCACCGCGAGCACAACGCCGATCACCGCGATCACGAACAACACGACAAGCCGCGTGCTCGAGCGGCGCGCGAGCTCCTGGTGCTCGAAGAAGTTCACGTGCGTCGGGCGTTGGGCGTCGGGCGCAAGATCAGCGGGTGATCAGTCGCGACATCTGCGGCCGACGCCGGGCGCCCGACTCAAAATGTCACCTTCACGGCTTTCTTCTCTTCCGGTGACTCGGTCGCCTGCAGCAACTCCGCCATCTTGAATGAGAAAAAATTGGCGATGACGTTCGAGGGAAACTGCTCGACCGCCGTGTTGTAGCTCATCACCGAATCGTTGAACGATTGACGCGCGAACGAGACCTTGTTCTCGGTGCCGGTCAACTCCTCCGACAACTGCATCATGTTCTGATTGGCTTTGAGGTCGGGATACGCCTCGGCCAACGCGAACAATTTTCCGAGCGCGCCCGACAGCGCGCCTTCCGCCGCCATCAGTCCCTGGATCGCGGCAGGACTGCCGGGATCGGCCGCCGCGCTCGCATTGGCGGTGACCGCCGTATTGCGCGCCTTGGTCACGGCTTCGAGCGTTTCGCGCTCGTGTTTCATGTAGGCCTTGGCGGTCTCGACCAGATTCGGAATCAGGTCGTAGCGCCGCTTCAATTGAACGTCTATCTGCGCGAACGCGTTCTTGAACGTATTGCGCAGGTTGACGAGGCGGTTGTAGGCGCCAATCGCCCAGAAGACCACAAGCGCAACCAGTCCCAGCAGGATCAACCAGCCCATCTCGATTCCCTCCCCAAGGTGGCGACGGCCGCGCAGACATTTCTGGCGGCACCGCAAAATGCGGCCGGACTATAAGAGATTCAAGCTAAGCGTCGAAGCCAATGGCTCACCGAATACCGCTCACTTGCGTTGTGGTTGCGGTGCGGGCTGGTTGAGCTTGTACGCAGCGAGTTCGTCGGCCGACATGTAGTCAAACACCTTGACCACCTTGTTGACGCCGGAAACGCGGCTCGCCACCTTGGCGGCGGCGGCGCCCTCTTCTTCCGTGACGCGTCCGAGCAGATAAACGATGCCGCGTTCTGTCGTCGCCTTTACGACGCCGGCTTCCACTTCCTTCGATTCGACAAAAGCAGCACGCACCTTGCCGGTGATGGCGATGTCGTTGTTGCGAACCGTCGCCGGCGACAGCGCGCGCACCTCCAGTTCGTTGGCCACTTCGCGCACGTTTTCGCCACGCGTGGCGGTTTCGCCGACCTCGGCGCGGATTGCTTCGGTGACCACCTGTCCGGCAAGCAAGACTTTGCGGTTGTAGCTCGTGACATAGACGCTGATCTCGCCGTCCTTGTAGCGACCGTAAATGGCGCGATTGAGCCGGCGTTCGATCGCTTCGTCCTCGAGCTGGATGCCGACAGAGCGCCGATCGGCTGCGACAATGGCCCCGCCGACCACAGCGGCGCCGCCCATCACCAGGCATCCGGACGCAAGCAACAGCAATGTCGCCGCGGTGGCAGCGCGCAGCAGACGATCTGTATTCCTCATATCCCCTCCCATTTGATCTCGGAAGCTCTGAAAGACTGCTGCGCGGCCCGATCTTGGCCTTGCAGGCCGCGGCGCCGCGAGACGCGACGCCCCTTCGCCCTGTCCAAAGCCGCGCAGGCGGCTTTGGAGCCGCAGGGCTCAGCCTGCGCTGCGCTACGTTTTTCAGAGCCTCCCTCGCGGCGATTCAGTCCGGTGCGTTGAACGCGTCACGTATCCAGTCCGTCACCCCGCTGTTGTCGGCCGTTACCACGTCGAAACGGCACGGCGGCAGCTTTCCACCATTGGTGAAGTGCTGCGCCAGGTAGTGGCGCGCGGCGCGCACCAACCGCTGGCGCTTGAACGCGTCGACACTGTCGGCGCCGTCGCCGAAATCGTTGCGGCTGCGCATTCGCACTTCAACGAAGACAAGGATCGCCCCCTCGCTTGCCACCACGTCGAGTTCGCCCTCGCGATAACGCACGTTGCGCGCCACGATGCGACAACCGTTTTGTTCCAGATGCAGGCAAGCAGCGTCTTCGGCGCTGTCGCCGATACGCTGCCGTGTTGTGCGCGCGCCCGCAGGGCGTCGCCGCAGATACGTCATTGTCCCAACCCCGTTCGTTCGATGACGCCGTTTCGAAAGACCGCCAGCGTCGGCAGACGTTCAACGCGCGTCGCGTGTTCGCGGTCTACGCGCAGCGCTCCGGTCACGCCGTCGATCTGAAATGCACGCTTGCCCTGCGCCCACTCCAGTGCGAGCCGATAGGCGTCGATTCCGAGCGCATAGAGCCGCTGCAGTTCACCCGACAGCGCCTGATCGGGCCGCGAATGCACCATGACGGCCGGATGATCGGGCTCCAGCAGCCACGGCGCATCGACGAAACGCACACCTTCCAGCTCCGGCGCCAGCAGCGTGGCCTCCGCGCCTCCCAGATTGATCTGCGACGTCGCATAGATCGGCAACGCGCGTGAAAGCCGCGGCCGGATCGCGGCCGCCTCGCGTGCCTCGAGTGCAAAAAATGCAGCATCGGGCTTGCGCGCCGCCATCTGTTCCGTTAGCGTCTGCAGGGCGTCGTAGGTGACGCGCGCATCGATCGATGACACTGCTTCGCCGGCGTCGCGCAGCTCGCTGCGAAAAGCGGTGGCAACCCGGCGCGCGAGGGGACTCGATCCGGCAAGAACGACAAACCGCGGTCCCGCGAGCGGCACGACAGTCGCTCGCGTCGGTAATTCGCGCAACGCCGCCCGGACGATCTGGCGCGCTTCCACCTCCGCAGAAAGACCGAAAGCAAGCGATGCCGGCGCGAGCGCAACGTCATTGTCGGGCAGCGTCAAGGTAATCAGCGGCAGCGGTGCCGGGACACGGCCATCGCCGACCGCGCTGGCGAGCGTGCGGGTCAAAGGTCCCACCGCAACAGCAACGCCGCGATCGCGCGCGCCGTTCAGTGCCTTTGTCAATTGCACGGCCGTTTCATCGATTTCGACCACCTGCACGACCACCGGCGCCGCCGCTGCCGTGTGCGCGGCAAAAAATCCGCGACGAACCGCATCGGCCGCGCGTGCGAACGGCGTAGCTTGCGACGGTACGATCAGCGCGACAATGGCGGGAGCGGCGGGTTTAGCCGGCGGCGGGACGACCGCCGTTTCGGCCGGCGCCGGCGCAGCACCGGTCGTCGGCGGCGCCTGCGCGCTGGCACACAATGCCACCAGCGCAGCGAACGCTGCAAGCAATAAATGCGGGAATCTGCGCGACCTCATGGGCGATGAAGAAAACCAAACGCCGGATTCGCTGATTGCGGCGAGCGAGGTTGCCGCGCAGGAATTTCCAGCAGGGGCATTGTATGTAGTGGCCACGCCAATCGGGAATGCGGCCGACCTTACGGTGCGCGCATGGTGGGTGCTATCGCATGTGGACGCGATCGCGGCCGAAGACACGCGCAACACGCGCGCGCTG
>Ga0187892_10011065_pt1 | contig 11213 bp, 10 predicted proteins | sample MA1701073metaG_FD_139345 | JGI IMG/M metagenome (GOLD analysis project Ga0187892, IMG submission 139345) | Bio-ooze microbial communities from a basaltic lava cave in the Kipuka Kanohina Cave System on the Island of Hawaii, USA - MA170107-3 metaG ... | reverse complement strand
CTGCCGGGGCGGTAGCCGACGATCTTGTTGATCTTGCTGTTGTTTTGCATGATGACGTAGCAGTGCCACTCGCGCCCGTCTTCCTCGACGGGCGACGGGGCGCGGGTGATGGATACGAGCTTGTAGGGTTGGTCGTAATCCGCAGCCGCCGGCAGGGTAGCCTGTGATAGGGACGTCATGGGCCCACCATACCCGTTCTGGGTCGAAATGACGAGCGATGCGCTATTAAAGATAGCGCTTCAGACAGTCTCTCCCCGTTCGCCCTCCTGCGCGGGTCTGAAGTCCGAGGGCATAGACTCGCCGAGAAAAGTGCGGCGCAGCTCGTACCACAGGCGCAGCCGTTCCCATTGCGGTTCTTTCAAAACCTCTAATTTATCCGAAAGGAACGGGTTCGGGAGAAAGACCGTCGTCATCTGCTCGCCGAAGCCATTCCAGAGCCGCAGGGCCCAGCTGCGGCCGCCGCCGCAACCACCGCCTCGCGTTTCCATGAAGGCGATGCGGGCGACCCGGCGCTTGCGGGCCAGCTCCTCCGAGCGCGTGCCTCTGTGCTCGCCAATGCAGAGGTGAAAGTGCCAGTGCCCCAGATCCACGGTCAGGTAACCGTCGAGCAAGGAGACCTTGGGCGGCTCCTGAAAGCGGATCTCGAAGACCGCCCCTTCGATGCATGGCCCGACTGTGATGTGAGACCACTGCTCCTTGAATAAAACCTCCACCAAGGCCTGCATCGTTTCCTCCGTGGGCTCGAAATAGGTGAACTCGGTGAGGGTGCCATCCGGGTTCTCCACGGTTTCCCGGTGGATGTCTTCGCGCACACGATGGATCGCTGTGCTCATGAACAGCCTCTCTCTACAGTTTGTGTAATGAATTGATCGCCGGGATGAATCGCTGCGCCGCGACCAGGATCTCCGGACAAGAACAGCGCCGCCGCAACGGTGGGGTTCGAGGCGAAGTAGCAATGGAGATAGCTCGCGACCAGCCGGTTCAAGCGGTAGATCGGCTCGCCCTCGGAGGTGGCGTGCAAGCGCTCGCCCCGTGCCAGGGGAAGGAGCGGCGTCTCGACTCTTGAATGGTGAAAGGTGTGCGCGCGCAAGACGCCGCCCGGCATCGGCGCGGATTGATAACCCAAGCCTTGCAGGCGCGATTGTATGATGCCATGCCCGGGCAGCAAGCCCACCATCTCGCCGCGATTTCCACCCGCGTCGGTAAGCGATTCAAGCAGATATAATAGGCCACCACACTCGGCGTAAATCGGCCTACCCTGTTGAAAGTGTCTTTGCACGGCTGTCTTTATTGCTCGGTTGTCTTGCAAGGGTTGCAGATGCAATTCGGGATACCCGCCCGCAAGATACAGGCTGTCCACATCAGGCAACGCTCGGTCGGCCAGCGGCGAGAAGAAGACCAGCTCGGCACCCATCGCGATCAGCAGATCGAGATTAGCGCGATAGATAAACGAAAACGCAGCATCGCGGGCGATACCGATCTGCACACCCGCGAGCGTTCGGGGCAGCGGCTCGAGCGCGGGCAATGCAAACTCCACGCTATCGGGCAATGCGGCGAGGCCGGTCGTGGCAATCCCCGAGGCCCCCGCACAGAGGCGCGACTCGAGATCGGGGATCTCCTCGGCCTGGACCAGTCCGAGATGACGCCCCGGCACGGCGCATTGCGTGTCGCGCGCTAATCCTCCGTAGTAACGCATGCCCGGCGGTATTCCCTGCGCAATCATCTCCGCATGGCGGGCACTCGCGACATTATTGGCTAATACCCCTGCCACCCGCAGCTTAGGACGCAGCCTTGCGAGTCCAAAAGCGATGGCGCCCAGCGTTTGCGCGACGCCGCTGGCATCAATTACGATGAGCACCGGGACCCCCAGTTGCTGCGCGAGATCGGCGCTGCAGGGATCGCCATCGAAGAGGCCCATGACGCCTTCGATCAGGATCAGATCTGCTACGCCGGCCGCTGCATAGAGCAAGCGTCGGCATTCGGTCTCGCCCCCCATCCACAGATCGAGCTGATACACCGGGTTGCCGGAGGCACGCTCGAGGATCATCGGGTCGAGGAAATCCGGCCCCGTTTTGAACACGCGCACGTCCCGGCCGCGGTCGCGGTGAAAACGCGCAAGCGCGGCCGTGACCGTCGTCTTGCCGTGATTGGAGCCGGGCGCGCTCACCAACAGCGTCGGGCATCTGCGCCGGTTCACCTTCAATACTCCACCCCTTTCTGTGCCTTGACACCCTGCTCCTGATACGGATGTTTAAGCGCACGAATGTCGCTGACGAGATCGGCCAACTCTATTAGCTCCGGTGGCGCATGGCGGCCGGTGACCACGATGTGCAGCTCCTCTGGCCGGCGGCGGAACACCTCGAGGACCTCGGCGAGATCCAGGTATTGGTACTTAAGGACGATGTTCATCTCGTCCAGAATCACCATCTGATAAGAACCATCATTGATCATGCGTAGCGCTTCCCCCCAGCCTCTCTGGGCGGTTCTCATGTCGGCTGCGCGATCCTGGGTATTCCAGGTGTACCCCTCGCCGACGACCTGGAAATCACAAGTGGGGTAGCCGCTGAGGAATCGGCGCTCCGCGCTGGGCAAAGCGCCCTTGATAAACTGCACGACGCCGAGCTTCATCCCGTGCCCGAGCACCCGCAACCCCATCCCGAACGCGGCGGTGGATTTACCTTTGCCGGTCCCGGTGTTGATGATCAGAAGGCCTTTCTCTTTGGTCGCCGCGGCCTTCTTCTTTTCGAACCCTTCCTTATGCCGCTGGGCCATGCGCTTGTGCGATTCCGGATCGGTTTTCATCATTGCCACCCTGTCGCGGTCAGCTCGCTCAATAGCGCCGCCACGCGCGCGCGATCCGCGTGATAGCCGATGAATACCAGCTGCGATTCGCTAGGACAGGCTGTCGCCGGATCGGCTGTCAGCCTTACTCGCGTACGTACGCTCTGCACCAGCATCGCGTGCGCCCTGTTCCCGGCTCGAACAAATCCTTTGGTGCGTAGTATCGCTTCGCCGCGGGCCGCGGCCACCAGCGCCGCCTGCAACTTGGCTATATCCTGGGGCTCATGGCTGTGCAGCACAAAGGACAGCCATCCGGGATCGTGCTGGTGAAAATGCTTATGGGTCATCAAGCCGTGCGTGTGGGCGCCGAGACCCGAATGGCTGTGTCCATCCAGACGTCCATGATAGGCAAGCGCTTGGACACTTGGTTCGGGGGCGGACGTCATCGGCGGACAGCCGTGGCCCTGCGCCTCGTACGCGCTCTGGTGCAGACGTAGACCCAAGGCCAGGCGGATATCGAGCCGTGCCTGGTAGGCGAGCTCGAGAAAGCGAACGGTCGGTGCTCGTTGGCGCAGGTTCGCCTCGGCCGACAGCAGTGCGCCTTCGTCGAGATCGTCGATCTTGTTCAACACCACGAGATCTGCATTTCCGAGCTGTTGTTCGAATAAGCTTGCGATGGCGGCCTGGGAGCCGGAGATGGCATCGCCGCGGTCGAACTGAGCGGATAACAAGAGCGGCGTATCCACCACCGCGAGCGTCGCGTCGAGGACGAAGTCGCTCGCCAAATCGGATGTTTGCAGGATCTCCATCACCGCGCTCGGTAATGCCAGGCCGGAGGTCTCGATCAGCACGTGATCGATGGTGGCGCGGCGCTCGGCGAGCGCCCGCATCGTGGGCATGAACATCTCATCCTCGTCATAGGCGATGAGACCGTGCGGGAAGTCATAGATCTCTACCTCCTCACGGGGATCGGCGCTTTCGCGGACGATGGCGCCGTCGATAGAGACTTCACCGAATTCGTTTATCAAGATAGCCAAGCGGCGGGTTTGCCTGCTCTTGACCAAGCTCGTGAGTAAGGTCGTTTTACCGGAACCGAGGAAGCCGGTAACGACCGTCACAGGGGTCGGCTTATTCACGCTTTAATTCCCCAATCCTCCAGTTGTTGCAACACCGCGGTAAAGGTCGAAGTGAGCACCGGATAGTCGAGGCGCGGGCGCTTTATGACCAACAGCGGAACACGAAGCGCAGCCGCCGCCGCGGCCTTGGCCTGATAGCCGCCGGCGTCGCCGGAATCCCTCGTCACCACGCAGTCGATATCCCAGTCGCGCCACAGCGCTTCATTGAACGCCTGCGAAAAGGGTCCTTGCATCGCGCAGATATGAGTGGGCGGCAGGCCTTGTTCGATCGCTTTGCGCAGGAATTCAGGCTCCGGTATCATGCGGGTAAACCATTGCCGCCCCACAGCGCCTGGGGTTTGCAAGAACACGGCGAGATCCTTGGATCCGGTCGCAAGAAAAATCCGTGCGCCGAGATCGATCGCGCGTCTCGCCGCCTGCTCTGGGGATCCACACAGCTCTGCGCGGGCCGGATCGAGCGAGCTCGGCCGTTCGTAGCGTAGATAAGGGATCCCGAGCGTCTGCGACAGACTCATCAGTTGCCGAGAGATCCGCGCCGCGTACGGATGGGTGGCATCGATGAGGGCGCGCGCCCGGCTTTCCGTCAGCGCCCCACGCCGCGCTTCGATGCCGCGCCGTCCGGCCCATACATGCACGCCGGGGCAATACTTCTGCGCGACTTCGCGACCGTAGTCTGTCGCTGTGGATACGATTACAGGGTAGCCACGCTCCGCAATCGCATTGGTGAGCGCATTGCCGTCGCTGGTACCGGAAAACACCCAATTCCCGTTGCCGGGGATCTCGCCGTGTTCGGCCTCTGGAACAGGCGGCTTCCAGCCTCCATAGCCGCGCGGGGTGAAGATCCAGTGCCGCTTGCGCCGGGTAAATCGATTTCCAATCACGATCGTCGTGAACATGTCGAACTGCAACGTCTCTAGCTCCTCCAAACGGTAGACACGAACCTGCTGATCCGATCGATAGGCATTGCGCACCACCCCGCACAGCGTGGCCGGCAACTTGTGCTCGAGCAGGATGCGTAAAATCCGGTAGATGCCTTGCCACCGACGGGTGCTCTGCACGTTGTACAACACGCAGGCGAGATCGGCTTGTGCGATGTGACGGGCGCGGTGTTCGATCCACTCCCAGGGACACAATAGATCGGACAGACTCAAGGTGGCGTAGTCGTGCGATAGCGGTGAGCCGAGGAGGGACGCACAGGCGTTGGCGGAGGTAATGCCGGGTATCACGTTAACGCTGAACGTGTCGTCTTCCCCCATCTCCTCGAAGGCCAGGGCCGCCATGGCGTAAACACCGATGTCACCGCTCGAAATCAAACCTACCCTGGCTCCCCCGCGGGCCTTGTCGAGCGCGAGGCGCGCGCGCTCGCGCTCTTGGGTCAGCGGGGGCGTGTGGATTCCTTTCCCGGCGAGCCACGGCCCGATCCAGCGCAGATAAAGCTCGTAGGCGACGATCACCTCGCTTTCCCGAAGCGCCGCTTCGGCCCTCGGAACCACCAGATCGCTAGCTCCCGGCCCAACCGAAACGAGATTCAGAACGCCGCTCACGACCCCAACCTGTCCTCAACCACCGCCACGGCCACACCGTCGAGACAAGTCTTGGGCACAATGAGCTTGCCCCGCGTGCAGGCCACCAGCGCGCAGGGCTCGCACACGCCCTCCACGCCGAGGTTTCTCCGCACCCATTCCGATGACCGAGTGACCCACGCGCGTGCGGCGATCTGCTCGGCGGCGATCACTCGCAACGGGATGCGGTGGTGCTCGCAGAACCGGAGCAAACCCGGCTCCCGAGCCTTCAATTGTATCGTCGCCGCTTCACGGATCGTGTCAAAGCCTCGGCCGCCCAAGGCATGGCGGACCGCGTGTTCGATCTGCTCGGCGCTCACGTCTTTGCGGCACCCTATCCCGACCACCAGCGGCTTCAAGGCCTCCGTGGCCGTGGTGACCACCGGCACGGCGCCGATCGCGTTGGCCACTCGGTAAGCGAGATCGTTGCCTCCGGCTTCATGGCCGCCGAGCAACGCGATCGCGAAGCGGCATGCCTCGTCCACCACGACCACCGCGGGATCGGACCGTTTATCGAGCAGCAGACCCTCGATGATCCGCAGCGCTATCCCGGTCGCCATCACCAGCACCCAATGCGAATGGTCTCGAAAGACCCTGCCGAATCGTTCTTTTTGCGACGCTGTGTGTTCCCACCCTTGATACAACGTGCCGCCGAGCCGCGCTTCCAATAGACGCCCCACGTCGTCGGCACGCTCGCGCAGCAGCCAGATCCCGATCCGCTCCCTCACGTCCTCTTCCCCTGGCGCTGTCTACGCCCGCGGAACAAATGCCGGTAATCGGCGGCGTACAGTCGCGACTCTGTGCCCCGATCCTCGGCCAGCACGGGACCGACGAGAAGCAGGGTGGTCAGCTTCCAGTCGCTCACGTTTACTTCGCTCAAGAGCTTGCCGAGCGTGCTCCGGTGCATGCGCTGGTCCGGCCAGGTGGCACGGTACACCAATGCCAGCGGGGTCTCATCGGGGTAATGGTGTTTCAGATCCGCCACGATTCGTTTGAGATGCGCTCCGGAGAGAAAAATGCAAAGCGTCGCGCCGGACCTCGCCAACTCGCTCAAAGACTCTCTCTCCGGCACCGGCGAGGCCCGTCCGGAGACGCGGGTCAAAATGATCGTCTGTGAGACATTGGGCTTAGTGAGCTCGCAAGTCAAGACAGCCGCAGCCGCCGTGAACGACGGCACACCCGGCACGACCTCATAATCGATGCCGAGCCTGTCCAAGCGCCGCATCTGTTCGGCGGTGGCACCGTAGATCGCGGGATCGCCGGAATGCAGCCGCGCCACGTCCCATCCCTGCGCTTGGGCGCGACAATAGCAGCTCTCCTGTTCGTCCAGGTTGAGCGATGCGGTGTCTAGCAATTCCGCATCGCCGCGGCAGTAGCATAAGATCTGCGGGGGGACCAGGGAGCCGGCGTAGAGGACCATCGGTACGCACTTGAGGATCTCCGCTCCGCGCACCGTGATCAGATCGTGGGCGCCCGGCCCGGCGCCGATGAAATAGACTTTCACCGGTGCCGTCTTTCCCGCGCGGCGCGTCGAATCAATAGGGTAGAGAGATACCCGAGCGACTCGTCCGCCGGCAGCCGAGCTAAATCGCTACACACTACTTCCCCCGGCAAGCCGATCCGGCACGCCAGCGCGCAACACTGCATGATCTCCAGCTTCCGCAGGACCTCGAGCACCCAAGGCAGGCGCTTACCGATCTTCATCAGCACCACCACATCGTGCGTCTCGATGTCGCGCTGTAACGCCTGCGGCTCATCGGGGCAGGGCAGAATGAGTACGCGCTCTTTGCCTTCGCCGAGCGGCCAGGCAAGATCCGCCGCCGCAGCGGCGTAGCTGGTGATCCCGGGAAAGGTCTTGTACCGCAGCTGAGGCAGCCGATCCTTAAGGGCTGCGAGGACATACCCATAGGTTGAATAGGTCAGCGGATCGCCGAGGGTGAGATAGGCCACGTTGCGGTTCGCCTCGAGCTCCGCGGCGAGATCGCTCGCCAATTCGGCGTAGTGGCTGCGCAGCACCGCGCGATCGGGATCCATCGCAAACTCGACCTCGCGCAGACGCTTTGCCGGGATCGCCAGTCCCGACAAACACTGGCGGGCGATCGAGACTTCCGCGGAACGCGCGCGCGGCAGATAGATCGCATCCGCGCCGCGCAGCGCTTCGAGCGCCGCGACCGGCAGGTAGCCCGCCGGACCGGGGCCGACGCCGATCCCGAAAAATAGGCCGAGATCGCTCATGCCGCCTGAGAGTTTGTGAAAAAATCGTTGCGAGCGAAGGGAGGTCGTATTCCGCCGGAGCGGAGCAACCGGAGTGTATATTGAAATACACGAGGATTCCGAGCACCGCCGGAACACGAGATCCCGAGCGCAGCAGATTTTTTCACAAACTCTGACCTAAGGGTGAACCACGCAAACCGAACAACCTCACCTCCACCCGCTCCACCCTTGAGAGGCGGGCTTCCATCAAGCGGGCCGTGCGGTCCTCGACTTCGCGCCATAACGCGCTCGCTCGGGGATCGTTCTTGATCAGATCCATCACCGCCTCGACGGTGTTCGCAGCTTCGATCCTCGCCACGTCCAACGTCGAAAAGCCGCATTGCGCCGCAACGCGGGCCACCGCGCCCATCGCCATGCCACTCTTGTTCGAATGCAGATCCCAAACCCCATCGAGTACCTTGGCGAGCTTACCCGGATGCCCGAGCACCCACAACGTCGAAAGCCTCTTGTTCTCCAGCGCCAGCACCTGCTCGGTGCAATCGAGCGCAAACCCCACGAAGTTGGCGATCTGCACGATCCGTTTGGGCGGAAGCTTAAGGACCTGTCTCGCATAGGCGGTGCCGATCTTTCCCGGTGTGTAGGCCGCGCTCGCGGCCCCACCCCCAAGGGCGTCACGGATATACACCTCGATGGACGCCATATACGCCGCGAGCGACATAGGCTCGACGATGCCGGTGGTGCCGATGATCGAGATCCCGCCGACGACACCGAGCCGCGGATTGAAGGTCTTGGTGGTGATGGCTTCGCCATCATCGCAGCCGATCGTGAGATCGAAACCTGGGTTCGGCGCGCCGTCCAAGGCTTCTTCCACCGCCCACTGCATCATCTGCCGGGGTACCGGGTTAATCGCGGGCTCACCGATCGGCGCCCGCAATCCCGGCTCGGTGACTGTGCCCACGCCGGCTCCGGCCAGAAAGCGGACCGCGCCGGTATAGTTCGGGCGCACCCGCGCAAAGATGATCGCCCCGTGCGTGTTGTCCGGATCGTCGCCAGCGTCTTTCACGACATCGGCGCGCGCGGTGCCGTCGCCCAAACGCGCGACGCCCAAAACAGGCACCGAAAGATAAAAGCGACGGTCGGGCAGGCTGATAGTCACCTCCATCGGCCTATCTCCCCGCAGTAACAACAGCAGCGCGGCTTTGACCGCCGCGGTAGCGCAGGCGCCGGTGGTGCGGCCGCGCCGCAGGCCGTTGCCGGCTGGGAGGGTCAAATCAAAGGGCTCGCGCCTCACAGCTCCAGTACCCCAGCCAGGTGATCCACCGCCGCGATCATCAATGCATTGACCACGGCAGCCGCCCACGGCGATCCGCCGCGCGTGCCGGCGTTGGTGATCCGCGGTACCTGGAGGCAGCGGCGCAAATCTTCCTTGGCTTCCCGGGTGCCGACAAATCCGACCGCAAGACCGATCACGAGTTGCGGCCGCCAGCCGTGCTCTCGGATCAAGCGCGTCGCCTCCATCACCGCGGTCGGCGCATCGCCGATGGCGACGACGAGGTCGTTGCCCCACCGCTGCCACGCGCGCCGGATCCCCGCCGCCGAGCGCGTCAAGCCATCGGCTTCCGCGAGCAGCTGCGACTCGCGCTCATGCACGCCGCACCAACTTTGAATGCCGAGCTCGTCAAGCAGGCTGCGCCTGAGCCCGCTCGCTACCATGGTCACGTCGGTCACCACGCGCCGGCAGCGCAGCAAAGCCCGGATCCCCATTGCGACCACACCGGGCGAGAAATACATATCTTCCACGATGCCGAAATCGCCGCTGGTATGGACCAGCCGCTGCAGTACGCGCTTTTCCGCCGCTGCGTAGGCGGACCAGTCTCTGCCGGCCTCGATGAGGCGCAAGCTCTCGGCCTCGATCGGATGCGGCATGTAGGGTTTCGCTTGCGGTTTTCGAACAACCGGCGCGGCTTCCCCGGCAAGCAGGCCGCGCACGCGCAAATGATGCGCCTGTTGCGGGGCGCCCACCTGCTCCTCGACCCCCACGATCTGGATGCGATACTTGCAGAGCGAGCAGTTCATGTGCGCGCGGCCTGCCACGGCTTCCTGTGCTCTTTCGAGAAATACTTCCGCCACATCGGCATGCACGCCTAGGTATCCGGCCTTCAATACCTCGATCTCGGGATGGCGCATCTGCAGGGCGTCGGCCGCGGCATAGATGCGTTTGACCAATACACCGTCGAAGAGAAAATAGGGAAACACGATCATCCGCCGGTAGCCCAGGCGGGCTGCGGCCTGTAATCCATCCAGTACCAAGGGCTTCGCGGTTCCCGCGTAACAGACGAACGAAGCGCCGAATCCGAGACCTTCTTCCAGCATGCGCGTGAGCTTGGATACTTCGGAATTGGCGTCCGGATCGGAGGTGCCCCGCCCGACCACGACCAGACACGTGTCGGCGCGCCGCTCGGGCCGAGCCGAGCGGGCTTCGGCTTCGATGATGCGGTGCTGAGTTAAGTGCAGCAACAGGGGATGCAGATCCATCGCCGCACCGAAGTGGAACTCGATCGCCGGAAAATCGCGCTTGAGCACGGCAAGCTCGCTCGGCATGTCGTTTTTAGCGTGGGTGGCGGCGAACAGCAGCGCCGGGAGCATCACGACACGCGTCGCGCCGCTCTGGAGCGTTGCTCGGATCGCTTCGTCGATGGTGGGAGATGCGAACTCGAGGTAGCCATGCACAACGCGACGTTGCGGTGCGCGCGCTTTGATGAGCTCGACCAGGGACTCGAACTCGCGGATCCCGGCCGGATCGCGGCTGCCGTGGGCGGCGACGACAATGCTATAGTCGTTCACCCCCACCGGATGATATCGATGAGGGATCGGATCGTTTTTGTGCGTAAGCACGTGAAGACACCTCTGCGCGTTTTGCTCTTTGGGGCACAACTTAGCAAGGCCAGTGACCGTCAAGCAACCACGGTGGCTTGCCAGCTTGCGCGCTTACAGTATAAATTATGCCCACTCAATAAGATAAAGTCGCTATGCGATACGTTAGAGGCGAATGGCGAACGAGGATCTTCACATCATGTCGTCGATACCGCAATTAGCGAAAAAGGCGCGCGCGGAAACATGGGAAAACCGCATCGTCCCGGCGCTACTCGCCGCCGGTCTTCTTCGTTGCGCCTTCTCTCGGTTTGGCGCCGGAGCTTCCCGGCACCGAAGCGGCGCAACTGACGGACCGGCAGATCTGGTGGTGGCTGACGACGATCGTATCGGCGGCGGGACTCTCACTCCTTGTCCTCGCCCGGTTATGGGTGATCAAGATCCTGGGTATGGCCTTGCTCGGTGTTCCATATTTCATCGGTCCGCCCCAGCCGCAGTGGCACAGCAGCACCGCGCCCGCCGAGCTTACCTAATGGGATGGACTCCACCCTCTCCTAAACGGCATCGTGATGTGCCAAAGTGGAGATTTGAAAAACCACTTAGACGAAGAGAGAGGAGTCCATGATGAATGTTACGACGATTGGGTTGG
>Ga0187892_10011064_pt1 | contig 11214 bp, 11 predicted proteins | sample MA1701073metaG_FD_139345 | JGI IMG/M metagenome (GOLD analysis project Ga0187892, IMG submission 139345) | Bio-ooze microbial communities from a basaltic lava cave in the Kipuka Kanohina Cave System on the Island of Hawaii, USA - MA170107-3 metaG ... | reverse complement strand
CACCGGCGATGTCGGCGATCACATGGTGGCGGGCGAAGTCGTACGCCGCCATCTCCTGGGCGGCACCTGCCCGCGACATGGCCGCCATCGCCTCATTGAAGATCGCGTTCTCTTCGGGATTGCGTTCCCGATACGTCCACACGTCAGTGCCCAGAGCCGCTCGCGCCGCATTCTCTCCGGTCCGGACGCTGTGGAGCAGATGTCCCCAGACCGTCCAGTGATAGTCGCGGCCGAAGAACCGGGCGACCGCGCCGACGGACGCTGGCGCATCACTGCGCAGCAACTGTCCCATCGACGTCAGCGAGAAATGCCGGTCACGGTCCTCGTGGAACACCCCGATCGACGCCAGCGCCCGCAGCAGCCGATAGAGCGTCGGCTCGTGCGTGCGCGTGGCCTGCGCGAGGTCCGCGACCGATCGCGGTCCGTCACGCATCAGGTCGGCAATGCCCAGTTCGGTGGCGACCATGAGCGCGCGGGAGCGCTGAAAGCCAGTCGCGATGCCCATGAGTGTGGCGAAGTCGGCGGGGTTATCCATGCGGCTCTCCTTCGATCATCCGGTGGCGGTTGGGCGCCATGCGATCGCTACCCGTTGTGAACGACCTCTATCCGATGTCCGTCCAGATCGATGATGAACGCGGCGTAGTAGCGGGGTCCGTAGTGAGCGCGAAGCCCAGGCCGGCCGTTGTCGGTTGCGCCGTGGAGGAGAGCGGCCGCGTAGAACGCGTCCACCGCTTCTCGGGACGGTGCGGCGAGGGCGAGGTGGAACCCCGGCGCTGCCGGTTCGGACTGCGTCGTCTGTTTGAGGGCAAGCTTGTCCTTTCCGTCCTCGACTCCATAGCCCACGAACCCCAGCGCGTTGAGTACGCGGCGATACCCCAACGCGGCGAGCGCCGCGTCGTAGAGCGCTGCCGAGCGCTCGAGGTCTACGACCGGGAGGGAAGCGTGGTGGATCATGCCGCTCAACTTTGAACTAGGCGTATCAACAAACTCGGCAACGCACCGCATACCTAGCCGGTTGACACCGAGGCGCTCACTGGCGCCGCATACCACGCGATCCTCCGTGCGTTCAACGAACTCTGCGCGACGCAGACCATTTCAGCCCGGCGATTCATCGCCCGCCACGGCAGCCGCTCATTAGGTCCAGGGTAAACCGGATTCCTTCACAAGCTTAACGTCCCCAAGCGACCTCCGCTACATGGCGTCACGCGCTTGGTCGAGCAAACGTCGGCTGTGCAGTCGGCGCCACGACGGTGTCTGTGATCGTCGCGACTCAGGCCGATCGCTGCAAGAAGCGCGGCAGCGCCTGCAGGTCTGCTTCGGCGATCGGCGTCGCGCCGGCGGCGACCAGGCCGGCGTTCTCGCCGTACCATGACAGCACGCTCTGGCCGCGGTCCAGAGCTTCGAGGCAGACGCGTTCCATGCCGCCGCCGGCACGGGCGTGCACCGCGACGATGACGTCGGCGAGTGCGACCACCAATGCGTCACGTCGTTGGCCGCTGCGTGGTGAGGCATGATCCATCAGCCGGAACGGCGACAGCACCAGCGTGCGGTCGACGTCGAGCTGGCTGCGGCCGGGGCCGAAGCCGGACGGGTCGCGATCGAGGCGTGCGCCGAACGTGGCGAAGATGCCGCGGTCGAGCACGATGACCCGCGGCGCGGCGGCCGCGCGGCTGGCCACCGCAGTGATGCGATACGCCGTCTTCATGCCGCTGCCGACCAACGTGAAACCTTGTGCAGCGGCCGCCTGCACCGCCGCCAGGCTCGCCGAAACGGAATGCTCGCTCACCGTGCGCGAGTTCAGGACCGCCAAGGTCGGACCGCGCAGCACGTCTAGAGCACCGGTTCCATACAGCACCGTGGGCGGCGGCTGCAATCGTCGCCGGACACGCGCAGGGTAGCCACGATCCTCCGCCATCCAGACGCTGCCACCGGCCGCGTCGAGTTGATCGGCGAGCCACCGACAGCGGACTTCGTGATCCTCGCGCCCGGCGGCGAGGTGTTCGATCGTCGACGCGTGCAGCTCGTATTCGTCGCGCAACACGGCCTCCGGTAGTCGGAAGAACGTCGCCAGACTGTGTCCGCGTGCGCGGTTGCGCGCCAGGATGTGCTCGGCCACCTTGTCGCCGACCTGCGGGAGCTCCGAGAGCATGATCGCATGCAAGGCCGCCTCCTTGTCCATCCCGGGACTCCGTGTTAGGCGACGGCGCAAGCGCAGATCCCAGAACCCAGAATCCAGAGCCCAGACGGAGGCGTCACGGCGAGTAGGTATTCGGGGCTCTCGGCTCTGGATTCGACGATCGGAACCACGGAGGACACATGCCGACAGCACAAGACCGGCGCGTGCAGGCGCGTGGGCTTACCTTTCACTATGTCGAGTGGGGCGCCGCGGGGCGCGTGCCGATCGTCTGCTTGCACGGCATTACGCAGACCGCTCACAGTTGGGACGAAGTCGCAGCCGACTTGGCCGGCGACTACCGCGTCTTGTGCTTCGACCAGCGGGGCCACGGCGATAGCGACTGGGCCCCGGACGGCGACTACTCGCGTCAGACCCAGGCCGCCGACGTCGATGCCATCAGCGACGCGCTCGGACTGTCGCAGTTCGTGGTGTGCGGCATGTCGATGGGCGGCATCAACTCGATCACCTTTACGGCAGCCCATCCGGAGAAGGTGCGCGCGCTGATCATCGTCGACGTCAGCCCTGAGATTCAGGTGCGAGGCGTCGAGAACATCCGCAGTTTCATTCAAGCCTCGGACGAGCTCGACACCTTCGAAGAATTTGTCGCGCGCGCCCATCAGTTCAACCCGCGGCGGTCGCTCGACAACATTCGCAGCCGTCTGTCGCACAACCTGAAGCAGCTGCCGAACGGTAAGTGGACGTGGAAGTACGACAAGGGTTTGCGATCCGGCGAACGCGGCTTCCAGGCGAGTGCGCTGCTCAATCTCTGGGACGATGTGCGCCTCATCCGGTGCCCGACCTTGATCGTCAAGGGCGAGGAAAGCGACATCCTCGCACCGGAAAGCGCTGCCAAGTTGCAAGCCGCCATCCCCGGCAGCCGGCTCGCCACTGTACCCGGCGCGGGACATTCGGTGATGGGAGACAATCCGGCAGCGTTCGTGGCGGCGGTACGGCCGTTCCTCGCAACTATCGGACAGTAGAGCCCAGAGCCCAGAACCCAGAGCCCAGATCGATGGCACCTCATCATCATCTGAGTTGTTTCCTGAAATCATTGATCATGGCGGCCAGCTCGCTTGTCTCCTGCACCGCGGCAGCGCAGTCCCCGTTTACAAGCAGATCGAGTCGGAAGGCGATTTGAAAGCATGCCTGTATTTCGTAAAGCGAGCGGCGGGCGATGTCGAGGAAGCGCCCAAACTCGCGGTTTGAGCTGGCACCGCTCCCCTCGGCAATGTTCAAGCACACCGATACCGCCGCGCGGCGCATCTGGCTACGCAGTCCAAATTCCTCCTCACGCGGCAGGTGAGTCGTCAGCCTGTATACCTGCACCGTCAGATGCACCGCACGCATATAAACCCTCATCTTCAGATAGTTGTGCATCTGGGTTCTGGGCTCTGGGTTCTGGGTTCTGGGTTCTGGGTTCTGGGCTCTGGGTTCTGTCCTCTTCACCAGTATCCATCATCCACAAAGCTCACATAGCGTCCCTTGCCGATGACGACGTGGTCCAGGACACGCACACCCATCACCTCGCCGATCTCGCGCAGGCGGCGGGTAATCTCGATGTCTTCTTTGCTGGGTGTTGGGTCTCCGCTGGGATGGTTGTGCACGAAGATGACGGCTGCGGCTGATTCGCGGACCACCGGCTCGAAGACGTCGCGCGGATGGACGATGCTCGCCGTGAGCGAGCCGAGCGACACGCTGACCTCCTTGATCTTGCGGTGCTTGTTGTCCAGGAGCACGGCGTAGAAGTGCTCGCGACGCTCGCTCCCGAGACGCTCACAGAAGTGGGAGTAGACGTCTCGGCTGCCGCGGAACGGTTCGCCCCGCTTGAACTCGCGCTCGCCGAAGCGTTTGGCGATCTCCATGGCGGCGAGAATCTGTGCCGCCTTGGCGGGTCCGACGCCCTTCACGGTACACAGATCCGCAACGCCGGCGGCCGCCAACTGCCGAAAGTCGCCGAACCGCTGCATGATCGTCCGACCCTGATCCACGACGCTGGCGCCCCGACCGCCACTGCCGAGCAGAATCGCCAACAGCTCGGCGTCCGTCAGCGCCCCAGGGCCGCGCGCCAGCAACTTCTCGCGTGGACGATCGTCTTCAGGCCACTGGTTGACCGGACGTGACATCGGCCCCCGGCGTATACCGCACGGGGGCCTGGACGTCCAGTGTTGTTTAGGATTCTGTTAGGAAGCTATCCGCAGTCCGGGATCGCGACCATCCGGTGGGACCCAGTGGCCGTCTCGCCCGCCGACGTACACGGAGCTGGGTCGGATCAATCGATTCTGGGCCGCCTGCTCGAGCACGTGCGCGGTCCATCCGCCGGCACGACCGACCGCGAACGTCGGCGTGAACAGCGCCGACTCCATGCCGATGCCATGCAGTAACAACGCCGTATAGTATTCCACATTGGTTTCCAGGCGACGGTCGGGCTTCAGCGTGTGGAGCACGCGCAACGCGACCTCCTCGACGATGCGTGCGTCCTCGTACAAGCGCAGGTCGCCGGCTCGTTCGAACAATCGTGTTGCGGCCGCACCGAGCACGTCGGCGCGTGGATCGCGGACTTTGTAGACACGATGGCCAAAGCCCATGATGCGTCCGCCCGCCTCGATCGTGCCCCGAATCAACGATTCGGCCTCGATCGCCAGACTGCGCCCAGAGCGCTGCGCCCGCGCCTGGATCTCGAAGACCATGTCGAGCGCCGGTCCCGGCGCACCGCCGTGCAGCGGCCCTTTCAGAGCGCCGACCGCACCCGCGAGCGCCGACACCATGTCGGAGCCGGTACTGGTGATGACACGCGCCGTGAACGTCGACGCGTTCATGCCATGGTCGACGACGGTGTTCAGATAGGTTTCGAGCGCGCGGACGACGGCCGCGTCGGGGACCTCGCCGGTCAGCATGTAGAAGTAGTTCGCCGCGTGAGGCAGCCGCGGGTCTGGATCCAGTGGCCGCTCGCCGCGCACCAACCGCCAGTACGTCGCGACGAGAGTCGGAAAGCGCGCCACCAGGCTGACGGCGCGGCGGAGCTGCGCACCCGTGGACGCGTCGGTGGGGTCCGGGTCTGCCAGGCTCAGCATGGCGACACCCATGCGTAGCCCATCCATCGCCGGCGCGCCGGCGTGCGCCGCGCGCTGCAACGTTTCATATGTGCCGGCTGGCAGCTCGCGGGCGTCGGCGAGCTGGCGCTGCAATGCGTGGCATTCCGCCGTCGTGGGCAGACGGTCATGCCAGAGTAGGTGGAGCACCTCTTCGTACGTCGCGTTCGGCGCCAGCTCTTCGAGCGCGAATCCGCCGATGATCAGCACGCCGCGTTCGCCGTCGACATGACTCAAGCGCGTTTCCGCGACCGCTACTCCTTCAAGGCCTCTCGCGATGTCATTCATGCGGTTCCCTCCCCAACGAGTCGATTCGCTCTAGAGAATGTACTATACAATCAATGTGGTCAATCTTGATTGTTTACTCAATCTTGATTTCGAGATCAATGATTGATACGAGATTCAAGAAGTCGATGCCGAGCTACCTGTCTGCGGCGGAGGCAGCCGCCGAGTTGGGCGTGAGTATCCCGACGCTCTACGCCTATGTCAGCCGTGGGTTGATTCGTTCCGAGGGGGTCGCGCAGTCGCGCCGCCGCCAGTATCTGGCCGAGGACGTCTGGTTGCTGAAGGAACGCAAGGTGCAACGGCGCGACCCGGCGAAAGCGGCAGAGGACGCCTTGCATTGGGGCTTGCCGGTGCTGGAGTCGCGACTCTCCGTGATTCACGCCGGACGGCTGTATTACCGCGGCCGCGATGTCGTCACGCTCGCGACGACCAGCACGCTCGAACAGGTCGCCGCGCTGCTGTGGGAGGGCGACCTGGCAGGCGCGTTTCCGGATGATGTCACTGATCCGGTACCGCCCGGGTGGCCGGCGATCTTGCGCGTCGCCGCCGATCTACCCCCGCTCGAAAGCTTTCAACTCCTGCTGCCGCTCGCGGCCGCGCACGACTCGCAAGCGTATGATCTGCGCCCCGCAGCCGTCAGCCGCACGGGAGCACGGATCCTGCGCCTCCTCACCGCCATCGCCGTCGGCGGAAAGCCGACGCGACGTCCGGTCGCGCAAGTCCTGCAGCAACATTGGGCACCGAAGCGTGCAGAGGCGGCGCATCTCCTACAAGCGGCGCTCGTGCTGTATGCGGATAACGGACTGAACCCCTCGAGCTTTACGGCCCGCTGCGTCGCGTCCGCCGGCTCGACGCCGTACGCGTTGGTGGCAGCGGGCCTGGCAGCATTGCAGGGTTCGAAGCATGGAGGCGCGTGCGAGCGCGCTGCCGGCGTATTGCACGAGGCGCGCGACACGCGCGGCGCCCGTCACGCCGTCGTCACGCGCCTGCGACGCGGAGAGCCGGTGCCCGGTTTCGGTCATCCACTCTATCCGGACGGCGATCCGCGCGGCGCCCTATTGATGAAGATGGTGGCCGAGGTGCATCCGAAGTCTGCGGACGCGAACGTTGCGCTCGAGCTGGCAGCGGCAGTTGCCGAGCTCATGAATGAGCAGCCGACGGTGGACTTTGGTGTGGTCACGCTCTGCCGGGCTCTGAATTTGCCAGCCAGCGCGCCACTCGCCTTGCTGGGCATCGGGCGCGTCGTCGGTTGGATCGCTCACGGCCTCGAACAATACCGCGAGGGGCGGGTCATTCGACCGCGCGCCCGCTACGCGGGGGATCTGCCGCAAGGCCCAGAACACAGAATCCAGAACGCAGACTTCTGATCATCGCTTCCGCCGAAGAGATCCCGCGACGAGCTGAATACCTGAACTCTCATGCCGTCTCCCGAGGCTCCAAGGTCTGGGCTCTGTGTTCTGGGCTCTGGGCTCTCATCACATCACCCGCAGCAGGAGTCCTTTGAGGTAGTCGCCTTCCGGGTGGGTCACGTTTTGCGGGTGGTCGATGCTAGCCGCGAGAGGCGTGAGGACCTGAACGGTCCGTTCCGCCTCGTGTGCGCCGCTTTGCACGATCTTGCGGAAGAGCTCCAACGGCACGTGTTGCGAGCAGCTGAAGGTGACAACAAACGCGCCAGGTGCGGCCCGGCGAAAGGCCCAGCGATGCAGGTCTTTGTATGCGCGCGCACCACGCGTCACATCGTGTCGGCGTTTGACCAACGCCGGCGGGTCGAGAACCAGCACATCGAATGTCTGGTCGGTCTGACGCAGATAGTCGAAGACGTCCGCTTCGACCAACTCGGCGCGTTCCTCCGGGAGCCCGTTGACGGTCCAATTGCGCCGCGCCAGACGGAGCGCCGGCACCGAGCTCTCCACTGACACGACTCGTGATGCTCCGCCGGCGCCGGCGTACACCGCAAACGCGCCGGTGTACCCGAACGCATTGAGCACCACTCGGGCGCCTGATACGGCGCGCACGAGGATTCGGTTGTCACGTTGGTCCAGGAAGAACCCCGTCTTCTGCCCGCTGCGCACGTCGACCAGGAAGCGCAGACCGGACTCCTCGATGAGGATCGGCTCCGCCGACACCTCTCCGGCCACAACGCCCTCGCGCGTCGGCAAGCCCTCCTCGCGTCGCACGCTGCCGCCGCTCCGCTCGTAGATGCCGCGTGGCTGCACGATCCGGGAGAGCGCCTCTACTAGGGACGCCCGCATTCGATCGGCGCCTGCGGTGAGACATTGCAACACGATGATCTCGCCGTACCGGTCCGCTACGAATCCCGGCAGGAAATCACCTTCTGCATTGAGCAAGCGATAGGCGGTCGTGTCGGCCAGCAACGCGGTGCGCAAATCCTGCGCCGCGCGGATACGACGAATGAAGAAGTCCGTGTCGATCGCCTCGGCTTCCCGTGTCAGCATGCGCACGGCGATGGCACACCTGGGATTTATGTAGCCGCGCCCGCAGTAGCTGCCGTCAGCAGCACGTACGGCGACGACGGTACCGGGTTCGAGATGCGGATCGAGACCGTCGACGGCACCCGAGAAGATCCATGGATGTCCCAAGCGGACGGGGCGCTCTTTGCCGGGTTTCAGTCGGATGACGGGATCGGCCATGGCGCGTCTCGTATCATAGATTTCCACCCCGGTGTGCGCTTGCAGACCAAATGACAGGCGCGCTACAACCCGCCCGAACGACACCGACGGGATCCACTGTGGCTGGCACATGGGAAGACCGCGAAGCGATCCGTGAGCTGATCGCGCGCTACTGTTTCCACTTCGACAACGGCGAGTTCGAAGAGTGGATCCACCTCTTCACGGAGGACGGCGCCTTCGATCTCGGGGCGCGCGGCCGTTTCGCCGGCCGCAGTGCATTGCGCGAGTTTCTCACGGTCGTTCCGCTCGTCGACGGGCGGCCGCCCATGCGGCACTTCGTCACCAACATCATCTTGCATGTGGCAGATGACACGGCGACCGCCCTCAGCTATGTGCTGGTCGTTGGCGCGGCGGATGTCCCGACGGTCAACGTCGCCGGACGATATGACGACCGCTTGGCCAAGATCGATGGCACCTGGCGCTTCACCGAACGCCGGGTCTATTTCGACTTGATGGCCGTCCGTTGACCGCTTAAAAAACTCGCAGATGGCCCTGGTGTGTGGTACACGGAAGTGATACGGATTTTATTGATGCTTGAGGCAAAGGTGAAAACGCCCTGCCCGTCCGCATGGAAAGGAGCTTGCCATTTCCACACGCGTCTTCGTTGGCAACTTGAGTTTCCGCACCACTGAGCAGCAGCTTGCCGAGACACTCGGCGCCGCCGGACAAGTGACCCACGTACACATCGGGACCGACCGCGAAACCGGTCGTCCTCGGGGTTTCGCCTTTGTCGAGTTTGCGAGCGAGGCCGAAGCCGCGGAGGCCATCAAGCGCTTCGACGGCCAGGAGGTCGAGGGCCGCAAACTCCGTGTCAACGCCGCGCACGATCGGCCACAGCGGCCGGGCGGCCCGCGTCGTTTCGGCGGCGATCATCCAATGCCGGAGCGCTTTGGTGATCGACACCGCCCGCCTAGCCTGTTGGCCACGCCAGACATGCCGCCGGTCGCGGATGCCCCGTGGGAGGGTGGCGGCGGCGGTTCAGCCCTCGATGGCCGGCGACGTACCGGCGGCTTCAAGAACAAGGGCAGCCGACGCGGCCTGCGCGGTCGCAAGCGTAGCCTCAACTTCTAGCCCGAGCATCTACCGCGCACGGCGCGTGCGCCGTCACCGGCCACCACCACACTAGTGATTGGCCGCGGCGCCTCCTTCTGCGTCCTCGGCGCGCTGCGCCACCGGCACGTAGTCACGGCACTCGGCGCCAATATACAATTGACGGGGCCGTGCAATGCGTTGCTCCTTGTCGAGCAACATTTCTTGCCACTGGGCGATCCAGCCGGGGGTCCGCCCGATGGCGAACAACACGGGGTACATGTCCAACGGGAAATCCATCGCCTGATAGATGATCCCCGAATAGAAATCGACGTTCGGGTACAGCTTGTGCGAGATAAAGTAGTCGTCTTGCAGGGCGATGCGCTCGAGCTCGACGGCAATGTCGATGAGCTCACTCTTGCCGGTGACCGCAAAGACCTCATCTGCGAGCCGCTTGATGATCTTGGCGCGCGGATCATAGTTCTTGTAAATCCGGTGCCCGAATCCCATCAGGCGAACCTCGCCTGCTTTGACTCGTTCAATGTATGCGGGAATGGCTGCCACCGTGCCGATCTCGTTCAACATGCGGACCACGGCTTCGTTCGCCCCGCCGTGCAACGGACCGTAGAGCGCCGCACTCGCCGCCGCCACCGCCGAGAACGGGTCCGCCTGTGAGCTGCCGACGACCCGCATGGCGTTGGTGCTGCAATTCTGCTCGTGGTCGGCATGCAGGATGAACAACACGTCGAGGGCACGTTCGAGCACCGGGTTGGGCTTGTACTTCAGCTCGGTCTTCTTGAACATCATGTTGAGAAAGTTGCCCGTGTAACTCAGGTCGTTGTCGGGATACGCATACGGCATGCCGATCGAGTGCCGATACGCGAATGCTGCCAGGGTCGGCATCTTGGCGATCAGGCGATGCGTCTGCACCTTGCGCGACTCGGCATCGAAGATTTTCTTCGCGTCCGGGTAGAAGGTCGACAGCGCGCCGACGGTGCTGACCAGGATGCCCATCGGGTGGGCGTCATAGTGGAACCCGTCGATGAACTTCTTGATGTTCTCGTGAATGATCGTGTGGTGCGTGATGTTGCTCACGAACGCCTTGAGGTGCGACTTTGCGGGGAGCTCGCCTTTGACGATCAGGTAGGCCACCTCGAGGAACGTGCTCTGCTCCGCCAGCTGCTCGATCGGGTAGCCGCGGTAGCGGAGAATCCCCTTGTCGCCGTCGATGTAGGTGATCGCACTCCGGCAGGACGCCGTGTTGTTGAACGACGGATCGTAGCTCAACAGCCCAAAGTCATCCGGGGACGTCTTGATTTGGCGGAGGTCGGTGGCGCGCATGGCGCCCTCGCTGATGGGAATCTCGTATTTCTTCCCGGTTCGGTTGTCGATGATGGTGAGCGTGTCCTGCGGCATGCGAGCCTCCCCGTCACGTTCACAGTGCCACGTGCCCGGCAGCGCTGCAATTGCGCACCGGACGATTGCACGTTCGCGGCGTCACCGAGGCAACCCTACCTTGACTGTGCAGTGTCCGCCTTTTATCCTCGGACTGACTGGTCAGTTCCGTTATTCGAGGCCCTGATGCGAGGCAGAAAAAAGACGAATGAGACGCGGCAAGCGATTGTCCGCTGCGCTGCGGACATCTTTGCGCAGCGCGAGTTTCACGAGGTGCTGACCGACGACATTGCGCAGCGGATCGGCATCGGCAAAGGCACGATCTACCGCTACTTCGATTCGAAGGAAGCCTTGTACCTGGCGGCCATCAACGACGGACTCAACGGCTTGCACGAGGCGGTGACCCAGGTGCTCCAGCGGGATGCGCCGCTCGACACGACGGTCGAGGCCGTCGTCCGCACGATGATCAACTACTTCTGGAGACGGCGCGACTTCTTCGTGCTGATGCAACGACTGGAGCCCAAACTCAAGGCCCGCGAGCGCGCCGAAT
>Ga0187892_10011063_pt1 | contig 11214 bp, 13 predicted proteins | sample MA1701073metaG_FD_139345 | JGI IMG/M metagenome (GOLD analysis project Ga0187892, IMG submission 139345) | Bio-ooze microbial communities from a basaltic lava cave in the Kipuka Kanohina Cave System on the Island of Hawaii, USA - MA170107-3 metaG ... | reverse complement strand
GTCTTTCGCACGGCAACTCGACGGTGAAGATCGTGCCCTGCGGTTGGCGGCGCGTAAATTCAATCTGACCGCCATGGGCGCTGACGATTTGTTTCGCAATCGCTAGGCCGATCCCAGTGCCTTGGGGTTTCGTCGTCTCGAAGAGGCGAAACACTTCAACGTGCTCGGGAATGCCGGAACCGCTGTCCTCGACGTGCACGACGAGCTTGTCGGCTGCCGGGACGACGCGGATGCGGATCTCGCCCGGTCCCTCGTGGATCGCCTCGATGGCATTCTTGATGAGATTGTCGAAGACGCGCCGGAGCTTATCCTCATCGGCCTTGATATCCCCCAGCGCGCCCTCAACGGTGAGGATGATGGATACGCGCCGCTCGGATGCCACCGGCACCCATAACTCGCGAAGGCTTTCGAAGAAGCGTTGCGCGTCGAACTTCCGAATGTCGAGGCGCTGCTCGCGCGCGAAGCTCATGAGGTCCTTGGTGAGCGCGTCGAGCCGCGCAACCTGCGCGACGATCTGCTCGGCCGCCTTGATCACCGTGCGAACCGGTTGCTCGGGATCGCGGACGGCGCGCCGCAGGATCAGCTGGGCCTGCATCGACACCCCCGCCAGCGGATTACCCAAATCGTGGGCCAGTTTGGTCGTGATCGCCCCGATGTCGGCGAGACGCTCGCGCTGCTGCGCGAGTTTCTGCACCTCGCGCAGCGCCGTCTCGGTGCGCACGCGATCGCTCAGATCGCGCAGGATACCGGTGAACACTCGCCCACCGCGCAAGCTGGTCTCGGCAACGGCCAACTCGACCGGAAACGTGCTGCCGTCCTTGCGTTCACCCATGACTTCGCGGCCGATGCCAATGATGCGCTTCTCTCCCGTCTGCAAGTAGCGGCGGATGTAATCGTCGTGGCGGTCTCTGTCGGGGGACGGCATGAGCATGCTGACGTTCTGACCGAGCACCTCTGCGGCGGCATATCCGAACATGCGCTCGGCGGCCACATTGAACAATTCGACGATGCCGCGCTCGTCGATCACGACAATGGCATCGACGGCGGTCTCGACGATCGCCCGCGTCCGCGCGTCGCTGTTGCGCAGTGCCTCCTCCGCGACGTAAAGCTCCTCGAGTGCTACGCGCAACGCACGGAGAACATCGAGCTGATCGGCTTCCGTCTGGGTGCGACTGACGGCGAGCTCCAGGCCTTCGACGCGACCGCGTACCTCCGCGAGGCGGGCGGCGAGCGATGCCAGCTGCTGCTTGGCACGTTGCGCCTTGTCAGCAGGCCTCGCCCCGTCGGCTTCCATAGCTCCAGAGTTGCCCGGCAATTCTCGTGTTCGTGCTCGTGCGGGTGCTCGTGATCGCAATCGAACGGTGATTTCCAACGGATTCGAGTACGATTACGAGCACCGCTCCGCTGAGCACGACTCTCTCATTTCCGGGCAACGCTCATAGCTCCCTTCAAGCCGACAATACTTGAACGACAGAGCGCCCGCCAACGCAGCCCAGCGCCCAGCAACAGAATTCAGCGAGCGTCGCCTCGCTAGCTGCACCCCTCAATCGCCCTTTCAGATGACGCTTTCACACCGCGATATGAGCCGGCTGCGGACGGTGGGTAATCGCCGCCTGGATCGCCAGGAATTCGCCAACGTTGTCCATCGTGGCGATCCCGATGAGCTGGCCGGCGCGCAGGACCGGCACGGCGCGGGCAGCGCTGTCACGCAGGCGCGGCAAAACGCTTCCGACCATTTCCATGGCGTCGGCGGTCTGCACCTCGCGACACATAAACTCGCCCACTTCCGATTCGGGGCCACCGCTCGACAATCCGGAGACCACGTTCGCCTTGGTGAGCACGCCGATGACGCGGCCACCATCGACGACTGGAAAGTCCGCCTGAAAGCCCGCCATGATGTGCTCGACGGCGCGCGCCAGGTGGTCGTGCGGCGAGAGCGTTTGGAACTGCGTGACCATCGCCTGCGTAACCGGGACGCGGCCCAGCGCGCCGTTGAGATAGGTCGCCGTCGCCTCCTCCGCCGCGCCGATCCACACGAAGAGCGCAATGAAGATCAGCAGGGGATTGGCAAAAAGCCCGATGAACCCGAAGAGCAGTGCGATCGCCTGGCCGATGCTCGCAGCCTTTTGCGTCGCCTGCACGTAGTCCATCTCCATGGCGAGCAGGGCACGGAGTGCCCGGCCCCCATCCATGGGGAACGCGGGGATCAGATTGAACACGGCCAGCGTCACATTGATCCAGAACAGCTTCGCCAGAACCGTTCCGTCCATGAACGACCCGTCCCCGAGAGGGACGGACACCGAGGCAGTGCCGATCGCCACCCATACGGCTAGCGCCAACGCCACGTTCACCGCCGGACCTGCCAACGCGACCAGCAGCTCCTGTCGCGGCTTCTCGGGTACGCGCTCCAAACGCGCCATGCCGCCGATCGGCAGCAGCGTAATGTCGCGGGTGCGGATGCCGAAATACTTGGCAACCAGCGCATGTCCGAGCTCGTGCAACACCACGATGCTAAAGACGCACACGACGAACAGCACAGCCGCCCCCGCGTCTGCAACGCTGCCGCCCTGCCAGAGGTGCATGACCGCCACCCACGCCAGCAGCAGCAGGAACGTGCCGTGCACGTTGATGGCGATTCCCGCGACGGATCCGATGCGCCACGACCACTTCATGACAGCCGAAGCCCTCCCATCTGTGCGCTCAACCTGACCGACTCGCCGGCAGGGTCCGCTTCATGACACCGGCAGCGTCGCGTTGGTGCTGATGGCGTCGACGAGACAGTCGAGCAGGTCACTGCGCGTGAGAATCCCCACCAAACGACCCGCCTCGACGATCGGGACCGCGCCAATTCGCTCGCTGCGCATGAGTCGGGCGGCGTCAGTCACCGAGTCGGTCGGCGTCAGGGTGAGGACGTTGGTCGTCATCGCCATCTCAACGGTGACGACGGCGGGATCGCCCGTCGGTGTGCGCGGCCGGTGATGCGACGGTGGCGGCGCAACGACAGACGGGAAGACGTCGCGCACGTCTCGATCGCTGATAATGCCGACCACACGCCCGTCGACGACCACTGGCAGTTGATTCACACGCTTCGCCGTCAGGATTTCTCGCGCATGTCGGACGGAGTCGAGTGGCCGCACCGTGTACACCGGGTGCTTCATCCAGAAACTGATTCTCATCTGAGACGACCTCCCGACCTTCGGGGATTCAAGCCCGATGCCAGGAGGCCGATCCTTCAAGATGCGCAATTACACGGGGAGCACGGCACGGGACTTTCTTAGTTTTGCGAACACAGCAATAGATGACCCATACCGGACCATGGCCGAACTACTGAACCCATAAGAACGGATGATGGCGATTCGTAGCAAGAAAGGTTTACCGGGTCCCACCGTAATGCGGCGCAGCGGTCGTGCGCACACCGAACGGCACGCGGTGCGAGAGATCGTACAGAAGGGCAAAGACCGCTTCGCGCGTATTTTCAACCGCGAGAAAACCCTTTCGCAGGATCGGTGAGGCCGCGGCATGCGGCTTCGCGAAACGGCGACATTCGTGTTGGCACCGTTTGTGCGTCTCACAATCTCAAATGTCGCAGGCGGTGTGAAGCAATGCGCCGGAGCACTGTCCGCCCGCGAACCCGTCAGGCATAGAGAGCTATGAAAACACACCAGAGCCGGACCAGCGCCGATGAGAGTGCCGCGCCGACAGACAAGGCCCGGGGAACCATCCCACCAGCAGATGCGCTCGTCACGGCGTCGCTCGTTGCGTATGCCGAGCACGGCATCGCCAGCCGGGTGCTGGCACGGACAACCGGCGGCAACGTCACCCTCTTCGCATTCGACGCCGGCCAGGGCCTCAGCGAACATACCGCACCGTTCGATGCCCTCGTGTTCGTGCTCGAGGGTGCGCTCGCGATCACGATCGGAGGCACCACTCTCGAGGCCGCCGCAGGCACCGTTGTGCGCATGCCCGCCAGCGTACCACATGCTCTGGAAGCCGAAGCGCGCTCCAAGATGCTGCTCGTCATGTTACGGGAACCTGCTCCGACCACTGTTCGCAATCCTGAGAAGGAATCCCGCTAGCGCGGCGCTTGCATTCGCACTCCTGCAGCCAAGGCGTGCGACACGTCTGAGCATGGGGCCAGACCGGTGCATGGCCTAGGCCTTGCTCCCTCTTGGCCGACAAGATCTCTCACAGGCAGGAAAATTCCGATCCAGCCTGGGAAGAGTGCTGAGGAGGCTGCCATGAGCATGATGATTGCGTTGGCCTTTCTCGTTCTCGGCACCATCGCTCTAGTTACGCCGACGGTGGTGGCCGCGTACCGCAGATTCCGGGGTCCCCGAGTGGTGATGTGCCCAGCGACGGCAACGCCCGAAGTCGTCCAATTCGGCGCGCTGCGCGCTGCCATCACCCTTCCGTTCATGCAGCCGAGCTTGAGCGTGCGCGCCTGTTCTCGATGGTCAGGAAGGCAAAGCTGCCCGCAGGACTGTCTGACCTATGTCCATCCAACCGCTGCCGAAGAGCATGGCCTCTTGATCCGGCCGCTGCGCAGATACTGATGTGGCGGTGTCAAGCCGGGCCATAGCGCCCTGTCTATTGGAAGCGCAGTGAGCCCGAGGCACACGCGATGGTCGAGAACTTGATACGGGAGAACCGAACAATGGACGTGGCCACTGCACCCGAACCGATGAGCAGCAAGCGCGCGACGCGCGATGTTGAGGTTTCCGCCGTGCAAGACCTTCTCGACCACCCGCCGCGGGCCACCGTCGCGTTCGTTCACGGCGATGCGGTAGATCTCTTGCCGGTACGGGCACGCTGCAGCGCCGGTCAGTATCTGTTTGGTGTCGGCATTCCAGCCAGCTCCGATCTCGCGGATCGCGAAGTGGTTCTGATCCTCGACGACGGGCCTTATTGGTTCGAGCTCCGCGGTATCTCCGTGCGTGGAGTGGCGTCACGCCGAGCGGCACCAGCGGAAGCCAAGACGGCGGGGTTCGTATGGTATGCGATTGCACCTTCCCGCGTGCTGGCGTGGGATTACGCCTCGGTGCGAGAAGAGTGATTGCAATGCTCTCACCAACCGATCCGGAGGTGCGGGCGTTCCTCCAGCGCTCGCTGGTCCTGCAATTCGCGACGCTGTCGTCCAAGACGCGCCCGTTCCTGACGCCTCTCTGGTTCGTCGTCGACGACGACACTCTCTATCTCACCACGGGTCCCGAAACCCGCACCGGCAAGAACATTGCGAAGCGGCCACACGTGGCGCTGCTCTGCAGCGGCGAACGGGACCCACGGCGCGATCGCGTCTTGCGCCTCCGCGGCACGGCGACCTGTCACTACGGGTTACCGTCATGGCGCGTACTGTTTCGCATCGCCACCAAGTATTATGTCTCGCCTCGAGCATTGCCCGTGGAGCTACAGCATGCGCGTCAGTGGCGTTTGCGTCGTCTGTACTACGGGCAGATCAAGGGCGGCTTCGGGCATATTCGGGTAGTCCCGACGGCAGCCGAATTTCTCCCTCGCCCATAGTCACCTCGTGACGCAGATTGGACGCCGTTTCAGGTCGACGCGCAGCCGTCGAGTGCGTTGCCAACCGCCTCCGAAAGCGGGTATCCAAGTGGGGTGGGGGATCCCCGCATGCCTAGATTCCCGCTTTCGCGAGAATGACGAGTGGAAGACCGCTCCACTCTCTGTGCAAAGCCGGCTCGGGGAGAGCGGAAAAAACGTCTTGGAGAAGAAACCAGAAATCGCTCAGGCCGAGCCTGTCGAAGCCGGAGTTTCGTTCTACGCGGGACCGCACCACCGTGCGATGCCGTCACGGTTTGATGGCGACCTTGAGCACACCGGCCCGCCGCTCTCCGAACACTTCGTACGCCTCACGGATGCTTGTGAGTGGAAAGGTGTGTGTGAGGAGAGGTCGGAGATCGAGCCGTCCCCCGCGCACCAACTCCATCAACCGCCGCATGCGCTCCTTGCCGCCGGGACACAACGTCGTGACGATCCGATAGTCGCCGATACCGGCAGCGAAGGCGTCGTACGGAATGCTCAGCTTGCCGGAATAAACGCCGAGGCTGGACAGCGTACCGCCGGGTCGCAGCGACCGTAAGGCACTTTCGAAGGTGTCCTGCGTACCCAGCGCCTCGATGGCGACGTCGGCGCCACCTCCGGTGAGTCGTTTGACTTCCTTGACGACATCTACGCTGCGGAAGTCCAGAACGACATCCGCTCCCATGCGCTTGGGCATCGCCAGGCGCGTGGCGTCTGCATCGATCCCGATGATGCACGCGGCGCCCATCAGCTTGGCGCCGGCGGTTGCGCAGAGCCCGATCGGGCCCTGCGCGAACACCACGACAGCGTCGCCCAGTCGGACGGGCGCGGCTTCGGCGCCGGCGAAGCCCGTGGAAGCGATGTCAGCCAACAGGACGACCTGATCGTCCCCCGTGGTTCCACGGGACGCATGTGAGCAGCCACGATTCGTAAGGAGACCACCATGAGCATTGTGATTTCGTTACCCTACCTCGTTCTCGGCACTGTGGCGCTCGCCACGCCAACGGTGTTGCGTACGTACCGGAGACTCCGTGTCCACGTGTGGTGATGTGTCCGGGAACGCGTCAACATGAGATCATCGAGTTCGGCGCGCTACGGGCGGCAGTGACCACGACGTTCATCGACCCGATCCTGCGTGTGCGCGCCTGCTCCCGTTGGTCGGAGCGGCACGGCTGCCTGCAGGACTGCTTGATCCATGGCGATCAGACCGCTGCGGAAGAGCATGGCCTCTTGACCCAGCCGTTGCGCCGATACTGAGCACCGAACAGGAGGCAGGTACCGCGGCGGTCCTTGATCGCTCGCGTCCCCGCGATCTCGCTACTTTCCGCTTTTCAAGATCGATCGTGTGCAGTATAAGCCTACGCCCGTAGGTCGGTCTTCCGACTATCCAGGCGTCAACCCCTCCCAGCGCCTTCGGGTTCGCGCCGCCACATCATGTGGGCTGCACCGGTGGAAACCAAGGGTCCTGTCACCCAAATTCATATCTTGTCCTTCGAAGGACCCGATGCGTACGCGCGTGCCGGGGGGATCGCGACACGCATCAGCGGCCTGGCGTACGGACTTGCCGACGCCGGCTTCGATACGCACCTGTGGTTCGTCGGTGACCCCGAGCGCCCGGGCCACGAACGTGACGGGCAGCTCAGATTGCATCGGTGGTGTCAGTGGATTAGCCGCCATCACCCCGGCGGCGTGTACGATGGGGAGGAAGGCAAGCGTACCGATTTCGTCTCGTCCCTGCCGCCATTCCTCCTCCGCGAATACCTCGCGCCCGCACTCGATCAACCCGGTCGGTGTGTAGTTCTCGCCGAGGAGTGGCAAACAACCGATGCCATCCTCCATCTGGATTGGCTGCTCCGCGGCGCGGCTCTGCGGGACCGTGTCACGATACTGTGGAATGCCAATAACACCTTCGGGTTCGATCGCATCGATTGGGCGCGCCTGGCTACCGCCGCGGTGATCACCACAGTGAGCCGCTACATGCAGCACCGCATGTGGGCACACGGCATTGACCCGATCGTCATTCCGAACGGACTTTCGGGGCCGGCGTTGCGGCGGACGGACCCGGACGCGGTCAAGGTTTTTGAGCGGCGCGTCCAGCATCGGGTTGTGCTCGCCAAGGTGGCGCGGTGGGATCCGGGCAAGCGATGGCTGCTGGCAATTGATACGGTGGGCGAGATGAAGCGACGCGGCTGGAAACCGCTACTCATCGCCCGCGGCGGAGTCGAAGCGCACGGGAGCGAGGTATTGGGTCGGGCGGTTGCACGCGGCTTACGTGTCGTCGAGCACCCGATGGTGGACGGGGGCATCGCTGATCTGCTCGACAGCATGCGCGACATCCACGACGTCGACATGCTCAGCTTGCGTTCGCCGCTGGCTCCTGCCGCGGCGCGCCTGCTGTTCCGCGCCGCGTCGGCGGTGCTCGCCAACAGCGGGCACGAGCCATTTGGCCTCGTGGGTCTCGAAACGATGGCCGCGGGCGGCCTCGCATGTACGGGTAGTACGGGCGAGGACTATGCCATTCCGGGTTGGAACGCCCTCGTCCTGCAAAGCAGCGACCCGCGCGAGTTCATTCGTCTGTACGACCGGCTCAGGGTCGACCGCGTCGCCGAGCAGGCCATGCGGCGGCGCGGTCGCCTCACGGCCAAGCAGTATGCGTGGAACGAGATCATCCGGCGGAACCTCCTGCCGCGGTTGGGCGCAGCCTGATCCACGCCCCACTGCGTTCAATCACCGTCTCGTTGCACTGATTTGCGGAGCGCAATTCTCCAAAGCTGGAAGACAAGACTGATCGTGAGAATGGCGACGTCGATCCGCGTGTCGAGTCTCCATGTCACGACATGCCTGTGTCGGGTGGTATCCCCTTTGCTCCTAGGAGCGACGGAGGTGACGCTCGATGGCGCAGCTCTCATTTGATCCACAGATCGCGATTGGCCTGGGGATGGCGGTGTTGTTGACAGCAGGTTTCGCCGTCCTCTTCCTGATGCGAGACCGCCGCTTCGCTCCGCCGCGCGCCACCGTACAGATCCGTTGGTGCCCCCGGCGACACCAAACCGCAAGGATCGAGGTGCTTGAGAGCATGCGAACGGGTCTCGTCCTGCGCTCAGTCACGAAGTGTCCTCTGCGCCGGCCCTCCGAACGCTGCCACCAAGAATGTCTCTTCTCTATGATCCCGGGAGAGCCGTTCTCTTGATCAGAAAACCACAGGTCCGCCACGCATGGCGGGCGACGGCAAATCTGGCAGCGTGGGTGATCGGATGCCTGCTAGCGTTGGCGGCATCGCTCTCCGCCGCAGACCTCGACGGCCAGCGCCTCTACTCGAAGCACTGCGCGTCGTGCCACGGCCCCGAAGGCAGGGGTGACGGCCCGGATGCGGGTGTCTTCGCGCCGGCGCCGCGCAACCTGCGCGAAGGATTCTTGAAGCAATACCAAACGGACGCCTTGGTGCGTCGGATCCGTGATGGGACACCGCTGCAGTTGGCGCTCGATCTTCCCGCCCTCCAGGCACACGCGACCGAGGTGAATGCCCTGGTGAGCCATCTCCAACGCCTCCCCACGATCGACTGGGCAACGGTTGCCGACGGGTGGGCGATCTACAACGATCGCTGTGAAGTGTGCCATGGGCGTTACGGCGGTGGCAGCAGCGTGCTGCCGCCCGGTGTGCGACCGCCGCGCGCTCTCTCGGATCCCGCATTCCAACGTTCGATCAGCGACCAGGAACTCATCCTGGTAGTGCGCCACGGCCGGAAAGGCATGCCGGCACTGACACCCCGGGTGCCGGAAAGCGCCGCTCAGCCGCTCGCCGGGTTCGCGCGTGTCCTGTCGCCCGGCTTCGAGTTGTACACACAGTACTGCGCAAGCTGCTACGGCGACGACGGCCTGGCCGTGCGCCATCCGGCCGGCAGCCTGGGATTGCCCACCGTCACCTTTGACCGCCAGTACTTTGCTCGACGCGATCCGACGCAACTGCACGAGGCAGTGTGGCACATGCTCAAGGATCAAAAGCCGGCGATGCCGCACTATCGGTGGACGATGAGCGAGGCCGAGGCGCGCGCAATCGTGGAGTACTTGCAGCGCTCGGACGCTGCACGAGGCAGACACGGCCGAGGACCGATTCCGCAGTGAGCGAAATGCACGATCAGAACCCTAATCATCGTCTTGTCAGTGAACCTGCCGTCAACGATACGCGCTGGCATGTCTCGAGCGCACCGGAGACGCTCACCCGCCAGGGCGTCGATGGGCGCACAGGGCTGAGCGCGCAAGAGGCTACACGGCGGGCGAGAGTTCATGGCGCAAACCGTCTCGCGGAAACGCCGCCGCGTTCTGCGCTCGTCGTCATGTTCGCCCAATTCCAAAGCCTTCTCATTCTGGTGTTGCTCGCCGCCGCGGCGGTCGCCAGTGCGGTGGGTAGCTTGAAGGACGCACTGGTTATCCTTGCCGTGGTCGTGCTCAATGCCGTCCTCGGCTTCTACCAAGAGTTCCGCGCCGAGCGGAGCTTATTGGCGCTCAAGCAGATGCTGCCGACACTTGCCCGAGTGCGCCGTAGTGGCGCCGTGGCGCAAGTGCCGGCCGCACACCTTGTCCCGGGCGATATCGTGCTACTCGAAGCTGGTGAGCGTGTTCCCGCTGATGGCCGAGTCATCCTTTCTGTCACATTGCACATCGACGAGTCGAGCCTGACAGGCGAATCGCTGCCGCTTGCCAAGGAGGCCGACGCGACTGTTGCGCTCGAGGCGGGCCTCGCTGACCAGCGGACCATGGCGTTCATGAACACGGTGGTCACGCGCGGACGCGGCGAGATGGTCGTGACCTCCACCGGCATGGCAACCGCGATGGGCGCCTGGCACGAGATCTCGCGCAAGCCGAAGAGCCGCCGAGCCCGCTCCAGCGGCAACTTGATCAAATCGGAAAACGGTTGGGAGCTCTGGCCGTGGCGTTGGTGGCGCTCCTCTTTCTGTTCGCCCTGCTCCGCGGCGAGCCCTGGTCATGGAGTCCGTCGCGCTTGCCGTCGCCTCCATTCCCGAGGGCCTGCCGGCTGTGGTGACCGTGACGCTCGCCCTCGGCATGCGTCGCATGGCCAGACAGCGCGCGATCGTGAAGCGCCTAGCGAGCGTGGGGACGCTCGGCTGCGCCACGGTCATCTGTTCCGACAAGACCGGCACGCTCACGGTTAACCAGATGACTGCGCGCGCATTTTTCTATGGCGGCAAGCGCTACCGGGTCTCCAGCGAGGGGTATCGCGCGGCGGGGGAGATTGCCAGTGAAGCGGGTGAGGCGCTGCCTGACCTGACGCCATTACTGCTGCCGGCAGTACTCTGCAACGATAGTCGCCTACACGATGGCGAGCTCATTGGCGATCCGACGGAGGGTGCCTTGCTCGTGCTCGCGGCCAAGGGCGGCATCGACGCGGTTGGAGCGGCCCAACAACTGCCGCGCATTGCGGAGATTCCGTTCGATTCGGCGCACAAGTTCATGGCGACCTTCCACCACAACGGCGCGCACGTGCAGTTGTTTGTCAAAGGCGCTCCTGACGTGCTGCTGGAGCGCTGCGCACGCGCTTGGCAGGCGGGTACCGACGTGACGCTCGATGAGCCACGGTGTCAAGCCGTCGCTGCCGCGTATCAACACTTTGCCCGTGGGGGTTTGCGCGGCCTACTCCTTGCCTCACGCCCCCTTTCGGCG
>Ga0187892_10011062_pt1 | contig 11215 bp, 10 predicted proteins | sample MA1701073metaG_FD_139345 | JGI IMG/M metagenome (GOLD analysis project Ga0187892, IMG submission 139345) | Bio-ooze microbial communities from a basaltic lava cave in the Kipuka Kanohina Cave System on the Island of Hawaii, USA - MA170107-3 metaG ... | reverse complement strand
TCGCCCGGGTCAAGCGCTACCGGCCCGACAAGTCGGCGGCCGAGATCGACTCCCTCGACGCCCTGCGCGGCCTGCTGTAGGACTCGGCGATGTCGGGGTGGACCCGGATGCCGGGCTGGCGGTGGCGCGCCACCCCGCCGACAACGGCTCCTGCCACCATGCATGCGACGGCGATGAGCACCCGGAACACCGCCGGGCCGTGGCCGTCACGTCCAACCCCGCCGAGCGGGCGTTCCTGGAGGAGCGCCTCGCCGCCCTCTGAAATCCCCAGACGCTCGTCGCCGCGGCGGTACACTGATCGGACCGCAAGCAGTTCTCTGGAGGAGTCGCGCGTGCCCGGAACCGTCGTCGTCGGCACCCAGTGGGGTGACGAGGGCAAGGGCAAGCTCACCGACCTACTGGCCAAGGGGATGCAGGTCGTCGTCCGCTACCAGGGCGGCCACAACGCCGGGCACACCATCGTCGTCGACGGCGAGCACTTCGCCCTCCAACTGGTGCCGAGCGGAGTGATGTACCCGTGGGTCACCCCCGTGATCGGCAACGGCGTGGTCGTGGAGCCGGGGGTGCTCCTCGACGAGGTCGACATGCTGGCGGGCCGGGGCATCGACACCAGCAAGCTGTGCGTGAGCGGCAACTCCCACCTGATCATGCCGTACCACCTCGAGCTCGACCGCCTCACCGAGCGGTTCCTCGGCAAGAACAAGCTCGGCACCACCAAGCGGGGCATCGGCCCCGCCTACGCCGACAAGGCGGCCCGGGTGGGCCTCCGGGTGCAGGACCTCCTCGACGCCAAGATCTTCCGGGAGAAGCTGGAGGTGGCCCTCAAGGAGAAGAACCTGATCCTGGCCAAGGTCTACAACCGGCTCGGGCTCGACGCCGACGAGATCGCCGACCGCTACCTGGGCGAGTACGCCCCCCGCCTGGCGCCCATGATCGCCGACACGGTCGGCCTCGTGAACGACGCCCTCGACAGCGGCGCCAACGTGCTGTTCGAGGGGGCGCAGGCCACGTTCCTCGACCTCGACCACGGCACCTACCCGTTCGTCACGTCGTCCAACCCGGTGGCGGGCGGCGCCTGCATCGGTGCCGGCGTCGGGCCCCGCGCCGTCCAGCGGATCATCGGGATCGCCAAGGCCTACGTGACCCGGGTCGGCTCGGGCCCGTTCCCGACCGAGGTGCACGACGAGGTCGAGCAGGTTCTCGTGGAGCGGGGCCAGGAGTTCGGCACCGTGACCGGCCGCCGCCGCCGCCCGGGCTGGTTCGACCTGGTCATGCACCGCCAGGCCGCCCGCCTGAACTCGCTCACCGAGATCGCCCTCACCAAGCTCGACGTGCTCGACACGTTCGAGACGATCAAGGTCTGCGTGGGGTACTCGGCCGACGGCGATCGCCACGACCACCTGCCCTACCACCAGTCCATCCTCCACAGCGTGGAACCGATCTACGAGGAGCTGCCGGGCTGGCAGACCGACCTCACCCGGTTCACCCGGTGGGACCAGTTGCCGGAGCCGGCGCAGGACTACGTGACCTTCCTGGCCGAACGGGGCGGCGTGCCCATCACGATGGTGGGCGTGGGACCGGGGCGCGAGCAACTGGTGCGCACCCCCATGGAGCCGGTCGACCCCTACCCCGGCGGCCGCCGCCACGCCGAACACGACGATGATGACGACGACGACGACGAACGCGCCTGGAACGACGACTGGGACATCCCCCCCGGGGTCGTCGTCCTATGACACTGCGCGTCTGCGTGGTCGGAGGCGGGGGGCGGGAGCACGCCCTGGCCGACGCCTTCGGGCGGGCCGGCCATGCGGTGGTGGTCACGCCCGGCAACCCGGGCATCGCCGGCTCGGTGCCCACCAGCGCCGAGGAGATCGACGCCGACCTCTACGTCATCGGCCCCGAGGCGCCCCTCGTCGACGGCCTGGCCGACCGCCTGCGGGCCGCCGGGCGGCTCACGTTCGGGCCCGGTGCCGACGGCGCCCAGCTGGAAGGGTCCAAAGCGTGGATGAAGCAGGTGCTGGTCGAGGCGGGCGTCCCCACCGCCCGCCACGGAGTCTTCTCGTCCGCCGGCCTCGCCGCCGACTTCCTCGACGAACTGGCGCCGCCCTTCGTCGTCAAGACTGACGGATTGGCGGCCGGCAAGGGCGTGCTCGTCACCGACTCGCTCGCCGAGGCCAAAGCCGACGTGGCCGCCAAGCTGAGCGGCGAGGCATTCGGCACCGCCGGGCTGACCGTGGTCGTCGAAGAAGGACTGACCGGCCCCGAGCTGTCCCTGCTGTGCGTCTGCGACGGCAAGCGGGCCGTCCCCCTGGCCCCGGCCCAGGACTTCAAGCGGCTCCTCGACGGCGACGACGGTCCGAACACGGGCGGCATGGGCGCCTACAGCCCGGTCCCCCTGGCCGGCAAGGACGTGGTCGACGAGGTCATGGAACGGGCTGTCGACCCGACGCTCGCCCGCCTCCGCGAGTTGGGGATCGACTACCGGGGCGTGCTGTACTGCGGGCTCATGTTGACCACCGATGGCCCCAAAGTGCTGGAGTACAACGTCCGTTTCGGCGACCCCGAGGCCCAGGCCGTGCTGCCCCGCTACGCCGGCGACCTCGCCGACCTGCTGGCCGAGGCGGCTGCCGGCCGGCTGCGCACCGAGCCCGAGTGGCACGACCGGGCGGCCGTCACCGTCGTGCTGGCCTCGGAGGGCTACCCGGTGGCGCCGCGGGTCGACGATGTGATCGAGGGCCTCGACGAGGCCGCCGCCCAGCCGGGCGTGACCGTGTACTCGGCCGGCGTGGGGCCGGGCGGTGTCACCGCCGGTGGACGGGTGCTCGACGTGACCGCCCTGGGCGACGGCCTAGCCGACGCCCGCCAGCGGGCCTACTCGGCCGTCGACCTCATCTCCTGGCCCGGCATGCAGTACCGCCGTGACATCGCCCATGTGGCGGCAGGCTTCGACGCGGAGGCCGGGCGGTGAAGGTCGCCATCCTCATGGGCTCGCCCAACGACAAGGACAAGATGGCGCCTGCGGCCAAGACCCTCGCCGAGTTCGGCGTGGAGGCCGAGGAGCACGTGATGTCGGCCCACCGCACGCCGGCCAAGGTCGCCGAGTTCGCCAGGGCGGCGCGGGCCAACGGCTACGCCGCCCTGATCTGCGGAGCGGGCATGGCCGCCCACCTGGCCGGAGCGGTGTCGGCCAACACCACGCTGCCGGTCGTGGGCGTGCCCCTGTCGGGAGGCGCCCTCAACGGCGTCGACGCCCTTTACGCCACCGTGCAGATGCCCCGCGGCATCCCGGTGGCGACCGTCGCCATCGACGGCGCCATGAACGCCGCCCTGCTCGTCGTCCAGATGCTCGCCATCACCGACGCCGCCCTGGCCCAGAGGCTCGACGATCGCCGGGCCGGCGGCCAGTGACGTTGGCACTGTGATCCCGCGCTACTCCCTGCCCGAGATGGCGGCCCTTTTCACCGACGAGGCCCGCCTGGCGACCTGGCTCCAGGTCGAGGTCCTGGCGACCGAAGCGTGGGCCCGCCTCGGCACCGTGCCCGAGGACGACGCCAAGGCCGTCCGGGAACGGGCCCCCGTGGTCGATGCGGCGTTCGTCGCCGCGGTCAACGAGCGGGAGCAGGTCACCGACCACGACGTGGCCGCCTTCGTGGACGTGGTGCAGGACGCCATCGGCCCGCCCGCCGCGGGGTGGGTCCACTACGGCCTGACGTCGTCCGACGTGGTGGACACCGCCCTGTCGGTGACATTGACCAAGGCCGCCGACCTCCTCATCGAGGCCTCGGGCCGGCTGGTCGCCTCGCTCACGCGCCGGGCCGCCGAGTTCCGCGACACGCCGATGGCCGGGCGCACGCACGGTATGCACGCCGAGCCGACGACGTTCGGGGTGAAGCTCGCCCACTGGGCCATGGCCGCCGATCGCGACCGGGCCCGGCTGCGGGCCGCCCGCCACGCGATCGCGGTGGGCAAGCTGTCGGGCGCCGTCGGCACCTACTCCAATATCGACCCGGCGGTCGAGCGCGACGTGTGCGAGGCATTGGGCCTCACGCCCGTGCCCGCCACCCAGGTGATCGCCCGCGACCGCCACGCCGAGTTGCTGTGGGCGTGCGCGTCGGTGGGTGCAACCATCGAGCAGTTCGCCACCGAGATCCGCCACCTCCAGCGCACCGAGGTGGGCGAGGCGGCGGAGCCGTTCCGGGTCGGGCAGAAGGGCTCGTCCGCCATGCCCCACAAGCGCAACCCGATCACCTGCGAGCGCCTGGCCGGGCTGGCCCGGGTCCTGCGGGGCAACCTCGGCGCCGGCTTGGAGAACGTGGCCCTGTGGCACGAGCGCGACATCTCGCACTCGTCGGTGGAACGGGTCATCCTCCCCGACTCGTCCCTGCTGGCCTACTACCTGCTGACCAGGATGCGGACGGTCGTGGACGGCCTCACCGTCAACCCCGACCGCATGCTGGAGAACCTCGACCGTTCGCTGGGGCTGCTCTTCTCCCAGCCCGTCCTCCTGGCCCTGGTCGCCTGCGGCCGCACCCGCGACGAGGCCTACCGCATCGTCCAGGAGGACGCCCGCACCGCCTATGCCGAACGGCGCCCGTTCCGGGAGGTCCTGGAGGCCGACGAACGGGTCCTGCTCACCGCCGCCCAGCTCGACGAGGCGTTCAGCCTCGAGCGGGCGTTGCGCAACACCGGTCCGATCTTCGACGCACTGGAGAACATCGACGCATGAGTGACGCGCTCAACCTGGTCCACCGGGGCAAGGTCCGTGACATCTACGAGGCCGGTGACGACCGGTTGCTGATGGTCACGTCCGACCGCATCTCGGCCTTCGACGTGGTGATGAACGAACCCATAGCCGACAAGGGACGTGTCCTGACGGCGATGACCGCCTACTGGCTCGACCAGGTGCGGGACATCGTGCCCAACCACCTGGTCTCGACCATCCCGCCTGACTGGGCCGTCAAGGCCCTGGGCCGCGACCTCGACGGGCGGGTGATGCTGGTCCGCAAGGCCGAGATGCTCACCATCGAGTGCATCGTGCGGGGCTACGTGAGCGGGTCGGCATGGAAGGAGTACCGCCAGTCGGGCACGATCCACGGCATCGCCGTGCCCGCCGGTCTGGAGGAGTCGGCCAAGCTCCCCGAGCCGCTCTTCACCCCGTCCACCAAGGCCGAGATCGGCCAGCACGACGAGAACATCTCGCCCGACGACGCCGCCAAGCTCGTGGGCACGGACGTCTGTGAGCAGGCCCGCGACATCTCCCTCGCGGTGTACCAGCGGGCCGCCGACCAGGCCGCCGGGCGGGGGATCATCGTGGCCGACACCAAGTTCGAGCTGGGGTGGATCGACGGCAAGCTGGCGCTGTGCGACGAAGTCCTCACGCCCGACTCCTCGCGGTTCTGGTCGGTGGAGACGTGGCAGCCCGGGTCGACGCCGCCCTCGTTCGACAAGCAGCCCCTCCGCGACTGGCTGGAGGCGAGCGGGTGGGGGAAGACGCCGCCGCCGCCGTTCCTGCCCTATGACGTGGTGCGGGCCACCCGTGACCGCTACCGGGCCGCCTACGAGAAGGTGACGGGGCTCTCGCTGGCGGACTGGCCGGGGGTGACGCCAGCGTGAGCGCCTTCTCGGTGCTGGTCGAGGTGCGGCCCCGGGAGGGGATCGCCAACCCCGAGGGCCAGACGATCCAGCGGGCGCTGGCCGGCCTCGGCTACGCCGGCGTCTCGGGCGTGCGGGTGGGCAAGGCCATCCGCTTCACGGTGGAGGCCGATGACGAGGCCGGGGCCCGGGCCCAGGTCGAAGACCTCTGCCGGCGGTTCCTCACCAACCCCGTCATCGAGGACGCCGACATCCGGCTGGAGGCGACGGTATGACGCGGGTGGGCATTGTCGTGTTCCCAGGGTCCAACTGCGAGCACGACTGCGCCGAGGCGGCGTCGGCGGCCGGCATGGAGCCCCGGCTGCTCTGGCACGCCGACAAATCGGTGGGGGATGTGGACGCCGTCGTACTGCCCGGCGGGTTCGCCCACGGGGACTATCTGCGGCCCGGCGCCATCGCCCGATTCAGCCCCGTGATGGCCGCGGTCGGCGAGTTCGCCCGCGAAGGTGGCCCCGTGATCGGCATTTGCAACGGCTTCCAGGTGCTGACCGAGGCCGGCTTGCTGCCCGGTGCGCTTCGCCAGAACCAGGCCCTCAAGTTCATCTGCACCCCGGTCACGACGCGGGTTGAATCGGGGCGGTCGGCGCTCACCGCTGGGATCGATGTCGGCACCATGCTGGAACTGCCGATCAACCACTTCTCGGGCGCCTACACGTGCCTTCCGGACACGCTTTCGGAGTTGCGCGACGAGGACCGGATCGTGCTCCGTTATGTCGAGAATCCCAACGGTTCGGTCGACGACATCGCCGGAATCTGCAACGCCGGACGCAATGTGGTCGGCCTCATGCCCCACCCCGAGCGCGCCTGCGACCCGCTCGGGCCCTCGCAGGACGGCCTGCTCCTGTGGGCGGCCGTGGCCCGCTTCTCAGGACGTGTCGCCGCCTCGGTTGGCGCTGACCTTTCGCCCGTGAGCAGCAACTGAGTTCCCGTTCGGCCGCGTCCGTTGGTTCTGCCCCGCTGTTCCATCGCGCCCTCGGCCTGACCGACGACGAGTTCGCTGCCATCGGGCGCATCCTCGGGCGGGACCCCAACGACCTCGAGCTGGCGATGTACGCCGTCATGTGGTCGGAGCACTGTTCCTACAAGTCGTCACGCCGGCACCTGCGCCGGCTCCCGACCGAGGCACCCTGGGTGCTGGTGGGCCCCGGGGAGAACGCGGGCGTGATCGACGTCGGCGACGGGATCGCGGTGGCCGTGCGGATCGAGAGCCACAACCACCCGTCTGCCATCGAGCCCTACCAGGGCGCGGCCACGGGCGTGGGCGGGATCCTGCGCGACATCTTCACGATGGGGGCGCGGCCGATCGCCGTCCTCGACTCCCTGCACGTCGGCCCGCTGACCGAGCCCCGCAGCCGGTGGTTGCTGGAGGGGATCGTCAACGGCGTGTCGGGCTACGGGAACTCGGTGGGCGTGCCGACCGTCGGCGGCGAGGTGTGCGTCGGGTCGTGCTTCGCCGAGAACCCCCTCGTCAACGTGATGTGCCTTGGCCTCATGCGCACCGACGACCTCCTGCTGGCCCGGGCGACCGGTGAGGGCAACCTGGCCGTGCTGCTCGGCTCCTCGACGGGCCGCGACGGGATCGGCGGGGTGAGCGTGCTCGCCTCGGCCGGGTTCAGCGAGGAGGGGGGCGACGACGCCAAGCGCCCGAGCGTGCAGGTGGGCGACCCCTTCGAGGAGAAGCGACTCATCGAGGCGTGCCTGGAGCTGTACTCACACGGGCTGGTGACGGGCATCCAGGACCTGGGTGGCGCGGGCCTGAGCTGTGCCACTTCCGAGACGGCGTCGCGCGGCGGCATGGGGATGGACGTCGACCTGGCGGCCGTGCCGCTGCGGGAGGCCGGGATGGTGGCGGCCGAGATCATGACCAGCGAGTCCCAGGAGCGGATGCTGGCCATCGTGGAGCCCGACGACCTCGACTCGGTGCTGGCCGTCTGCGCGAAATGGGAGATCCGGGCCAGCGTCGTCGGGCGGGTGACGGCGGGCGGCGCCCTGCGCATCCTGGCCGCCGGCGGCGAGGTGCTGGCCGACGTGCCGGCGGCGTCGCTGCACGAGGACGCTCCCAACTACAACCGCCCTCTGGCCGTGCCCGCGGATGCGGACACCCGCCGGCCCGACGACCCCTCGTCGCTGCCGGCCGCCGCCGACTGCGGCGCCGACCTGCTGGCGATGATCGCTGACACCCGGTGGGTCTGGTCCCAGTACGACCACCAGCTGTTCCTGAACACGGTGCAGGGGCCGGGTGGCGACGCCGCCGTCCTCCGCCTGAAGGCGCCCGGCCTGCCGCCGTCCGACCGGGCGCTGGCCCTGACTGCCGACAGCAACAGCCGGTGGTGCTCGCTCGACCCCCGGGCGGGCACGGCGCTGGTGGTCGCGGAGGCGGCGCTCAACGTGTCGTGCGCCGGCGCGCGCCCCGTCGCCATCGTCAACAACCTCAACTTCGGCAACCCCGAGCACCCCGAGGTGATGTGGCAGTTGTCGGAGGCAATCGACGGCCTGTCGCAGGCGTGCATCGCTCTGGGTGTGCCGGTCGTGGGCGGGAACGTGAGCCTGTACAACGAGTCGGGCGGCCGCGACATCGACCCCACGCCGGTGATCGGCATGGTGGGCCTGATCGACCGCCTCGATCGCCGCCCGCCCCTGGTGGGACTGGTCGAGGGAGGCGTCCTGGTGCTGGTGGGGGACTTTGGCGAGCCGGTCCTTGCCGGCAGCCGCTGGGCCGATGTGGTCCACGGCCACCGCGGCGGCGTGCTCCCGGCCCTGGACTACCCGCGCCACCTGGCCGTGTGCGCCCTGATGCGGCGCCTGGTGGCCGCTGGCCTGCTGCTCGGGGCCCACGATGTCGCCGACGGTGGCGTGGGCCTGGCCCTGGCCGAGATGGCGGTCCGCAGTGGCGTCGGGTTCGAGGTGACCGGCATCGCCGGGCACGCCGACCTGTTCGCCGAAGGCCCGTCCCGGGTGGTCCTGTGTGTCGAGCCGGGCGGCATCGATGCGGTGACCGCAGCGGCGACGGCGGCGGGCGTCCCCGTGGCCCGCCTCGGCCCCGCCGGTGGCGACCGGCTCATGGTCGAGGGCCTCGTCGACCTGCCGTTGGCCGGCGCCGTCGCCCGCTGGCACGGCCACCTGCCCACCACCATGGCCGCCGCCGGCGAGCACTGACGGCGATGCGGCGACTCACGATCGGGGCCCTGCTCGTCGCCCTCCTCGCCGCCTGTGGCGGCGACGATGAGGACACGGCCGCCTCCCGGGCTTCGAGCACAACCGCGACGACGACGCTCGCCCCGGCGACCACGGTCACCACCGCAGGCACGGCCACGACCGCCACGACGACCCGCCCGACGGCCACGACGGCCACGACGGCGGCGCCTGCGCCCGCCTGCCCGGCCAACGCCATGGCCGGCACGCCGGCCGATGTGACCGAGGGGACCGGCGATTTCGACGGCGACGGCAAGGGCGACGTGCTCAAGGCGTACCGCCTGGGCTCGACATGGCACCTGCGGGCCGAACTGGCCGCCGGCGGAGCGGCCGACACGACGGTCACGCCCATGGGGCCGGCGGCGGTCAAGGCCATCGGCGGCGCCAACCTGGGCCGGCCCAACCACGTGGCGTTCGCGACTGTCGGATCCGGCGCGTCGACGGTGATCGTGGGCCTCTACTTCCTGCGGTCGTGCCAGCTCGGGCAGGTGGTCAACGAGGAGGCGGCGGCCCGGTTCCCGGTCGGCGCGTCGGTGGGCAACCAGTCGGGCGTCGAGTGCGCCGACCACGGCAGCGACGGCACCCAGAACCTCCTGTGGCACGAAGCCACGAGCAACGACGGGACGATCTACCGGGCCACGACCAAGGTCTACGCCTTCTCGGGCGAGTCGATCGCCACCGTCGCGCCAGGCGTCGTCGGGCCCAGCAACATCGCCGCCGGCAGCCCGGGGTTCTCGAAGTACAGCACCCTCACCTGCGGCAGCCTCAAGTTGGCGTGATCGGCAGCGCCATACTCGGCGGGTGAGCGCCGAGACGGCACGGGCGGTCAGGGCTGGGGCCACGCGGACCCGACTTGTCGCCGTCGGCCGACGCCTCTTCGCCCAGCAGAGGAGATCGTCAGAGGCGGGCGTGACCCGCTGCGCCCCCTACTGCCAGTTCGAGGCCTGGCGCTTGATGGCCAGGCGCGCTTCGGCGAACCGGCCGACGACCGCCCGCAGCCTCCCCATGTGCTCGGGCACCTCGCCGGCTGGCCGGTGCGGGCGCCGTGTGACTTGGCTGCCATGAGCAGGTCGGTCGATGTGATAGCGGCGATCGAGGGACCTCCGGCCCCCGGTGTCGTCGGACCACATCGGGATCGGCTCGGCTTCGGGAATCGCGGGCGGGCTGGCCGCGACCTCGCCGGTCAGCTCGGCCCACACGACCTTCCCGCACCGCGCCGCCAGGCGGTCGACGAGCCGGAGGCCCCGGCCCGCGAGCGACTCCTCCGTCGGACGGCCGCATCGGCGGCAGCCGGCTTGTGCCCCGGACCTCGACCCGGATGCCGTCCTCGATCGAGGTCAGCTCCACACCCGACGCACCTGCCCCCGTGCAGAAGGGCATTGGTCACCAGCCTGGCGACGACGAGCGCCCAGCTCATTTGGCCCGATGGCCGCCGCCACCGTCGCGCTCGCGTGAGCACGAGCACCATTGTGGTCGCCTGAGCTGGTGCTGATACGTCGTCCACTGCCGGTCCCCGACCGCCTCGTGGCGCTGTGGGAGAATGCACCTGTGCCTCCCGACTCGGGATCGGCCGTCCCCTTTGAAGGCCGGTCCGCCTCGCGCCCGCCGCTCGTGACCCCGGGCGGGCTCCCCGACGCACCCGAGTTCAGGGAAGCGTGTGGCGTATTCGGCGTGTACGCGCCCGACTGGCCGGTGGCGCAGCTCACGTTCTACGGCCTCTACGCCCTCCAGCACCGCGGCCAGGAGTCGGCGGGGATGGCGGTGAGCGACGGCGAGGCGATCACCGTCGTGAAGGACATGGGGCTCGTCACCAACGTGTTCGACGACCGGACGCTGGCGCCGCTCCAGGGCCACCTCGCCATCGGCCATGTGCGGTACTCGACGACCGGTGCCAGCACCTGGGGCAATTCCCAGCCCATCTTCCGGCCCGCCCGGGGCGGGGGGCTGGCCCTCGGACACAACGGCAACCTCGTGAACACGGCGGCGGCAGCATCCACCGCGGGCATCCTGCCTGGCACGCTCGGGAGCGACAGCGAGCTGATCGCCGAGCTCCTCCACGCCGAGATCGTGGCGTCGGGCAACACCCTCGAAGCGGCCCTCGCCCAGGTCCTGCCCAAGCTCGAAGGGGCCTACTCCCTCGTGCTCATGGACGAGCAGCACCTCATCGGCGTCCGCGACCCCAACGGGTTCCGTCCCCTCTGCCTCGGGCGGCTCGACGGCGGGTGGGTGCTGGCCTCCGAGACCACCGCTCTCGACATCGTCAACGCCCGCTTCGTGCGGGAGCTGGAGCCCGGGGAGGTGGTGGTGATCGACGCCGCCGGCGTGCGGTCGCTGCACCCGTTCGCACCCGCCGACCGCCACTCCCGGCTGT
>Ga0187892_10011061_pt1 | contig 11216 bp, 10 predicted proteins | sample MA1701073metaG_FD_139345 | JGI IMG/M metagenome (GOLD analysis project Ga0187892, IMG submission 139345) | Bio-ooze microbial communities from a basaltic lava cave in the Kipuka Kanohina Cave System on the Island of Hawaii, USA - MA170107-3 metaG ... | reverse complement strand
CGGCGCCGCCGCGGTTCGCCCCGGCGCCGCGGGTCGGGCAGGCGCCCTCTCGACCTGCACACGCTGCCCGGCGCACGCGATCAGGGACTCCAACCGGCTCCGTTGGCACGCGGCTGGTTGGGATGCCCTCGCGGCCGAGGCCGGCGCGAGGACCAGCACGAGCCCGGAGGCCAGGATGCCTATGCCTGCGCGTCGCACGGGCCTTCGGGTGCAGAGAAGCCCTCCTCGAACCCGTCGTAGATCACAACCCAAGGTGTCGGGTTCGGATCGACGCGTTGGCCCGGCGTGAGGACCACCCATTCGGTGTGGCGACCCTCAAGACCCGAGGCGGCGGAGTAATCGCGCTCGACTTCCGCGAAGACACACCCGTTGGCCACCGAGAGCAGACGGCGCACCGATGTCCTGACGTCGCCCGGCTCCGGCCCGCGAGCGGCGCGTCGCGCGATCGACTCGCGAAGGAGGCGCGTCGTGAGGTCAAGAGCCTCGCCGTCGTAGATCGCCTCCAGGCGGGTGACGGCTTCGGGGGTGACGGCCCGCTCCCGCACGACGAGGCGGACCACGTCGCCCACGGCGGCGTCGAGGGCGGCCAGGACACGGTTGACGTAGGCCTCGTCGACCACGGCCGGTACGGCGTAGGGATCGACAGATGTGGTCGTCGGGACCGGGGCGAGCGTGGCGCTCGGCACGTCGGACCCGCCGCCGCACGCGGCGGCCATGCCCAGCCCCATGGCCATCGCCGCCGCCCGCCGTCCGCGCACGGCTACGACAAGTACCAGGCCGGGCCCGATCGGGCAATGCCCGAGCTCGCCTCGGTTCCTGCAGCCTCCCGCGGAGGGCGAACTGATGCGGGAAGGCAACGGAGAACGGCGCGTTCCCGCATCAGTTCTGTACCCCGCGGGCGCAACGCAAGCGTGAAGATCGTGGCCCTCGGCGCGGACCGTCGCGCGTGCTACACGGCTGTAATTTTCCTGTTCGGTCGGGCAGCGGGCGACCGTACCTCAGCGCCGCTGGTGGCCGATCGTCTCGGCCAACTCGTCCCCCATGCCTGCCGATCTCCGCCGTCTCGTTCCACGACCCCAACCTAGCAACGGTGTGTGGCCCGGATCGAACGGGTGTTCGCTGCCTTACCCAAGGCCCGCGGGTTGGGACGGCCGAGCGCCGAAGACCAGGCCGACGGCGAGGCACAGGACGAGGGCGATCCCCAGGTCGGCGCCGGCGACGGCGGCGGCCGTCGGCAGGTCGCTGCGCAGGCCTGCTCCCCGTGAGGCGACCACGACGACGAGGGCGTGCGCCGCGGCCACGACCGGCAAGGCCAGCCAGCTCCCGGCCAGCGGGTCGAGCGGCCCGCCTCGATCGCGCAGCAGGGCCCGGGCCACCGGCTCGACGGCGAGGAGCCCGAGGCAGGCCATCGACCCCACCACCGCGCTCGGCCTGGACGCGCCGTCGAGCGCCGCCGCCCACAGAACGAGCCCGGTCGCGGCCAGCGACCCGGCCCAACCCAGGTGGGCGACGGGACGCGGCCAGCCGGTGAGGGCGAGGACACCGGCGACCCCGAGGACGACCAGCAACCGCTCGGTGTCCGGCACCGTCAGGTACACACCGGCGACCGTGCCGGCCATGAGCACCGGGCCGTAGCCGCGATCGCTCCACCGCTCGTCGAACGAGCCCACGAGAGGACCGCCGAGCACCACCGTCAGGACGAGCAACCCCATCAGCCACGGCGGGCCGGCGGCCAGTTCGGGGTCGGTCGCGACCAGCGCCGCGCCCGGCAGCGCGAGGAGAGGCAGCGCGGGACGGCAACTCGGCCAGACGTCGGCGAGCAGCCCCGCGACGGCTAGCAGGCCGATGCCCAGGATGACGGTGCGGGGCGGAGCCAGCCGGAGGCCCAACGCGGTCAGCGAGGCAGCCGCCAGCACCAGACCGGCCAGCGGCACCGTCGGACGGTCGTTGCGACGGGTGGCGGCGGCCGCGGCCGCCACCAGTGCCAGACCGAGAGCCCCGGCCCCGACCCCGCGCAGGAGCTCCGGCGCGAGGAGGGCCTCGATCACGCGGTCCAGGTGGCGGTGACCTCCTCTGCGTGGTGGTGCAGCCGCCGCAGCACATCGGCCACGCGATCGGCCGTCTCGCGGCCGATGGTCGCGAACATCGGGAGGCTCACCACCTGGCGGGACACGAGGTCGGTCACCGCCAGCAGCTCCCCCGCCGCGACGTCGCCGACGCCGGCGTAGGCCTGCTGGCGGTGCACCGGCGGCGAGAAGTAGCACCGGGTGTCGATGCCGTCGAGGGACAGGGCGCGCACGACGGCGTCACGAGGCACGCCGAAGACGGCCTCGTCGACCGCGATGGTGAAGTCCTTGTAGGTCGAGACGTCGCCGGCGGCGATCACCTGGGTCCGGACCCCGGGCACGTCGGCGAGCGCCTGCCGGTAGCGCTCCGCCACCTCCTGACGCAGGGCGAGGTGCTCGTCGAGGAGGGCGAGCGACGCGAGGGCGACGGCCGCGTGGAGCTCCGACATCCGAGCGTTGAGGCCGACGAACCGGGTGTCGTAGTCGCCGGGGTTGCCGTAGTCCCGGCCGAGCCGCACGGCCGCGGCCAGGTCCTCGCGATCGGTCGCCACCACCCCACCCTCGCCGCCGATGACGACCTTGGTGGGGCTGAGGCTGAACACCTCGGCGTCCCCGAAGCTGCCCACGGGCCGGCCGGCGCGGCGGGCGCCGAAGCCGTGGGCCGCGTCGAAGATCGCCGGCACCCCGGCCTCGGCCGCGACGCGCTCCACCTCCTCGGCGTCGCACGGAGCGCCGAAGACGTGCGTGGCCAGGACGGCCCCCGCGCCCTCGACCCGGCTGGCGGCGTCGGTCGTGTCGAGCTGGAAGCTGGCGGAGTCGCACTCGGCGAAGCGGGGCGAGGCGCCGTTCCACGCGACGGCGTGGGCGGACGCGCTGAACGTGAAGCTGGGGAGGACCACCGGCGGCCGGGTGCCGACCGCGGGCGCGGGGCCCGACACCGCCAACAGGGCGCGCAGCGTGAGCATCAGGCCGGCGGTGCAGGACGAGACGGCGACGGCGTGCTCGACTCCCAGCCGGTCGGCGCAGGCGTCCTCGAACTCGCGCACCAGGTCGCTGTTGGTGAGCATGCCCCGCTTATAGGAGGGCTCGAGCCGGGCCACGACGTCGTCGAGGGGAGGCGTGTAGGGGCGGGCGATCGGCAACCGTTCGGTGAACGCAGACGGGCCGCCGATGATGGCGGGACGCAGCAAAGGGTCTCCTCTCGCACGTGCCTCCAGGCCCACCGGCCGTCCGTCGACCCCGACAGACGCCGGCCACCCCACCGAGACAAGGGTTCCCGAGCGAGTGTACGACCGGCGGGACCCCCAACGGTCCCATGCCGGTACAGTCGGGCCGCGGTGCGCGTGCTCTTCTCCTGCGTCGGCGAGAACCGCGCCGACTGGTTCGTCAAGATGGAGAACCTGGTCCTGTCGCTGCGCACCTTCGGCGGCAGCCTCTCCCGGGCTCCCGTCGTCGTGCACGCCGTGGGCGGTGCCGACCCGGTCCTGGTGGCGACGATGGCCCGGCTCGACGCCGAGGTCCGTGTGGTCGATCCGGTCGACCGCCGCCGCGCCACCTCCAACAAGCTGCGCATGTTCGAGCTCGCCGGCGCGCCCGGGGGGCCCGACTTCGACGTCCTCGTCGCCATGGACTGCGACATGATCGTCAAGGGCGACATCGGCCCATACGTCTCCGGCGCGAGCCTCCAAGCCGTCCCGGCGGGCCGCGACCTGCTGAGCGACGAGACCTGGCGCGCGCTCTACGAGGCGCTCGACCTCCCGCTCCCCGCACGGAACTGCGTGACCGTGGTCAGCGGCCAGCAGACGTACCCCTACTACAACAGCGGCGTCCTGTTCGTGCCCCGCGAGGTGTGTGAGCCCTTGCGCTCCTCCTGGCTCACCCACCTCCAGTGGATGCTCGGCCCGGGCCTGGCCGTCCTCGGGATGGAGCGCCTGCGCAAGGACCAGATCCCGCTGTCGGCGGCGCTGGCGTCGGCCGACCTCCGGGTCGAGCCGCTCCCGGTGAACCTGAACCTCTCGGTCACCGCCGCCCGCTTCGCGGCGCCCTACCGCTCGCAGTGGGGCCCGCCCTTCCTCCTGCACTACCACCGCCTCATCGACGAGCGGGGGTTCCTCCTGGCGTCGCCGGCCGGACGGGTCAACCCCGAGCTGGACGACTTCAACCGGGCCCGTGCCCGGCACCTCGGGCTGGCATACGAGGGCCTCGCGCCGGTCCCGCTCTCCCGACGGGCCCGCGCCCTTTTGAAGGACCAGCCCGGCTGGCGCTGGGCACGGACGGCGGTCCGGCGAGCCGGGGTGAGGGCATGAGCGGTACACCGCCGTTGGGGATGTTCGTCGGCTGCGGCCGGTCGGGCACCACGCTCGTGCGGGCCATCTTCGACTCGCACTCCCAGCTGGCCGTCACCCACCACGCCCAGTTCATCGTGGCCATGGGCCGGCGCCGGCACCGGTACGAGTCCCGCACAGGGCTCGACACCGAGCGCTTCCTCGCCGACCTCGTCGCCAGCCACCGGTTCGCCCATCTGCAGCTGACGGCCGACGAGGTGCGGGCGCGCCTCGACACACCCGTCCCCGACCTGGCCAGTGGGCTCCGCCGGGTGTTGGCGCTCTACGCCGAGCGCCAGGGCAAGCCCCGGTACGCCGACAAGACCCCCGGCCACGTCACCCGGATCGCGCTGCTCTCGGGGCTGTTCCCCGAGGCCCGCTTCGTCCACATCATCCGGGACGGCCGCAACTCGTGGGTCGGCTACCGCGACCGCGGGTTCGGACCCAAGACCGTCGCCGATGCCGCCTTCAACTGGAAGGGCCGCGTCCTACGGGGCCGGCGCGCCGGCCTGGCCCTCGGCGCCGACCGCTACCTGGAGGTGCGCTACGAGGACCTGGTCGAGAAGCCGGGACCGACCCTCGAGCCCGTGTGCTCGTTCCTCGACCTCGCCTTCGAGCCGTCGATGCTCGACTACCACCGCCGGGCCGACACCGTGCTCGCGGGGCTCGAGTCGGCCGACCGCAAGGACTTCGAGAACCTCTTCCGGCCCCTCACCACCGGCATGCGCGACTGGCACACGGAGATGTCGGGGGAGGAGCAGCGCACCTTCGACGCCATCGCCGGCGACCTGCTGGCCGAGCTCGGCTACGAGCGACCGGTGACGGCCGCCGGCCGCCGGAGCGGCCTGGTCGTCGCACGCGTCGCCGAGAGCTGGGCCGAGTGGCAGCTCCGGCGTGGCCTGTTCCAGGCGACCCTCGTCCGCCGACGCGTGACCGGGACGAAGGGTCCCGGCGGCGGGGGCGCTCAGGCGCCCCAGCCCAGGTCCTCGCCCAGCAGGTCGTAGAGCTCGCGGTTGGCGTCGGCGAACTCCGCCTCGAGCCGCTGACGGGTGGCGGGCGCGAGCGCCGAGGGCGGCGCCGCACGAGGGGTGCCGCTCGTGTAGCTGAAGTTGTCGAACGAGGCCGGGGACCAGGCCGCCAGGCCGAGGAACGCAAGGATCCGGCCGTAGGAGCCGGCGGTGTCGGCGTAGAGGTCCTCACTGCGCACCACGAGCAGGCGGTCGCGGCCGAAGGCCCGAACCCACCGTTCGACCTGACCGGCGTAGTGGCCCCGCCGGACGTAGGACTTCTGCTCCCAGGGCAGGCTGCGGTAGCAGGGGTCGGCGGCCATGCGTCCCTCCTCGCCCGCGAGGCGCTCGGCCTCGGCATCAAGGGCGTCCTCGAACGAGAGGTCCTCACGGCCGGCGCGCACCTCGTGCTGGAAGTGCGAGAACGCCCGGTCGACGGGGTTGCGCAGCAGCGCCACGAGCTTGGCGTCGGGCACGAGCGTCGCCGCCCGCAGCGGGGCGAGGGGGTGGAAGAGGTAGTTGGGCGACGCCTCGAAGGTGACGAGAGGAGGCCGGCCGAGCGCGGAGGCGACGCGGCGACTGTGCCGTGACGGGAAGTGGCCGCGGTACCACCCCTCACCCCGGCACCAGCGGGCCGTGAGGTACTCGGTCTCCTTGCGCAGCGACGCCACCACGTCGGGGTGCGCCTCGAGCCACTTGTAGAGCGAGCTGGTCCCGGCGCGCTGGGCGCCGATCACGAGGAACTCGGGAAGCGGCCGCTGGGCGTCGATCGCCCGCCGCGCCCCGAGCCGGGTCTCGATGACCCACTGCTGGTAGCGCCTCGGTACCTTGCGCTTCCACAGGTCGACGGCACCGGCGACCGACACGCGGCTGCTCAGCGACGGTCGCCTTCGGGCTCGCGACGTACCATGCCTCAACGTATCCTGGGCCCCAGGCCCGCCCCGGCCGTTCCGCCGTCCCCGCCGACGCTGGAGAGCACCGCACCCGTGCCCGACCAACCCTCCCTGTACCGCACCATGTACCGCATCAGGCGGTTCGAGGAGACCGTGCTCGACCGGTTCTCGTCGGGCGTGTTCCATGGGACCACGCACACCTACTGCGGCCAGGAGGCCAACGCGGCCGGTGTGCTCGCCGGGATCGGCAACGCCGACCGCCCCGACGACGGTCGACCGGCGGGCCGGCAGGACGTCGTGGTGAGCAACCACCGCTGCCACGGCCACTTCCTCGCCTACGGCGGCGACCCTCGGGCCTTGTTCGCCGAGCTGATGGGCCGGCGCACGGGCGTGTGCGGTGGACGAGGGGGCTCCCAGCACCTCCAGTGGCGCGGCTTCTACTCCAACGGGATCCTCGGCGGGACGCTGCCGGTTGCCGTCGGCATGGCCCTGGCCGAGCGCGACACCGGTCGCGACGGCGTGGTCGTGGCCTTCACCGGCGACGGTGCCCTCGGCGAGGGTGCCCTCTACGAGTCGCTCAACCTGGCCTCCCTTTGGCGTGCCCCGGTCCTCTTCGTGGTCGAGAACAACCAGGTGGCCCAGACCACGCCGATCCACCTCGCCCTCGCCGGCGACCTCGCGGCGCGCTTCGAGGCCTTCGCCATCCCCACCCGGCACCTCGACACCAGCGACGTGTCCGAGATCCTGCCCGTGGCCCAGGAGCTCCTCGGCGAGCTCCGCGGCGGTGCCGGGCCCCGCGCCCTGGTGCTCGACACCCGCCGGTTCGGCCCTCACTCCAAGGGCGACGATCCTCGGCCCGCCGACGAGCTCGCCCGGATGCGGGCCGAGCGCGACCCCTTGGTCATCGCCGGCGCCCGCCTCGACGAGGCCGAGCGCACCGCCATCGAGGCGACGGCCGACGACGAGATCGCAACCGCCTTCGCACGGGCCCTCGCCGACGAGCCCGCCACGCTCGACCGGGCCGCCCTCGGCCGGACCGCCTGATGGCCAAGGTCCTCGACGCCCTCAACGGCGCCCTGCACCACTGCATGACGACCGACGAGCGGGTCGTCGTGCTGGGTGAGGACATCCTCGATCCCTACGGCGGCGCGTTCAAGGTCACGAAGGGGCTCTCGATCGCCTACGGCGACCGCGTCCGGACGACTCCCGTCTCCGAATCGGCCATCGTGGGCGCCGCCACCGGCATGGCCCTGCGGGGCCTGCGGCCCGTCGCCGAGATCATGTTCGGCGACTTCACCACGCTCATCGCCGACCAGCTGATCAACCACGCGGCCAAGTTCGCCACCATGTACGGCACTGCGGTCGAGGTGCCACTCGTCGTGCGCACACCCATGGGGGGACGCCGCGGCTACGGCCCCACCCACAGCCAGACCCTCGAGAAGCTCTACTGCGGCGTACCGGGACTGCGCGTGCTGGCGCCCGCCGCCCTCGGCGATCCAGGTGCCCTGCTCACCGCGGCCATCCTCGAGGACAGCGGGCCCGTGCTGTTCGTCGAGAACAAGATCCTCTACAACACCGAGGTCCTCGCCGCCGGAGGTGACGGCGACGTGGCCTGCACGTCCGTGGCCGGCAGGGGTTACGCCCCCGCCCACGTCCTCACCGTCCGCCACGGCGCGGCGCCGAGCCTGACCATCGCCAGCTACGGCTACGCCGCGGAGCTGGCCCGGCAGGCGCTCGTGCGGCTGGCCTACGAGTTCGAGATCTTCGCCGAGCTGGTCGTGGTCGGGCAGCTGGCGCCGTGCGACCTGTCGCCCGTGGCCGCGTCTCTGCGGAGCACGGGTCGCCTGCTCACCGTGGAGGAGGGCAGCCGCACCCTCGGCTGGGGCACCGAGATCGTCGCTCGCTCCTTCGAGGACCTCGGGCCTTCCCTGCGCGCCGCCCGCCGAGTGGCGATGGACGACGTGGTGCTGCCGGCCGCCGCACCCCTCGAGCTGGCCGTGCTGCCGAGCGTCGACGACATCGTCAAGGCGGCGGTCGAGGTGGGAACCGCGGCGTGAGCGGCGTCGCGGTCGCCGTCCTGGTGCCGATGCTGAACCCCAACGAACCGGAGGCCGTGCTCGTCGAGCGACGGGTGGCCGACGGCGAGGCCGTGGCCGCGGGCGACGTGCTGTGCGTGCTCGAGACGAGCAAGTCCACGGAGGAGCTGGAGGCCGAGGGCGCCGGTCACGTCGTCGGGTGGTCGGCCGAGCCGGGCGACATGGTCACGGCCGGCGACGTCCTCTGCTACCTCGCGCCGTCGCCCGACTGGTCGCCGCCCGCGCCCGAGGTCCCACCGGGCGGAGGCGATGTCGACGCGCTTCCGGAGGGCCTCCGCATCAGCCAGCCGGCGCTGGCCCTGGCCCGCCGGCACGGGCTCGATCTGCGGCGCCTGCCGGTCGGGCCCCTCGTCACCGCCGCGGTCGTCGAGAGCGTGGTCAGCTCCGGCGCCGCACCGGCCGACCCCGCCGCACCGGCCGTGGCGCCCCCCTCCAGTTCGGCACCTGGCGCCACCACCGCCACCCCGGGGGCGGCCGCCCCGACAGCGCCCACGACCGCCGACCCGGCCGACATCGTGGTCTACGGCGGCGGCGGGCACGGTCGGACGCTGATCGACCTCCTGGCCGCCCTCGGCACCTACCGGGTGGCGGGCGTCGTCGACCGGGGACTGGCCGCCGGCGAGTCGCTGTCGGGGCCGAAGGTCCTGGGTGGCGACGAGGCTCTGGCCACGGTGCGGGCGTCGGGCGTGGCGCTGGCCACCAACGGGGTCGGCGGGATCGCGCGGGTCGCCGACCGTGTCGACGCCTTCCAGCGGCTGGCCGCCGCCGGGTTCGCCTTTCCGGCGCTCTGCCACCCGAGCGCCGTCGTGGAACCGACGGCCCGCATCGGCGACGGCGCCCAGGTGCTCGCGTTCGCCTACGTCGGCAGCGCCGCGGTCGTGGGCTTCGGTTGCCTGGTCAACACCGGGGCGGTCGTCTCGCACGACTCCGTCCTGGCCGACTACGTCAGCGTCTCCCCCGGGGCGCTGCTGGCCGGCGACGTCCGCGTCGGCGCCATGACGCTCGTCGGCATGGGCGTCACCGTGAACCTCGGCGTGAGCATCGGCGAGCGCGTGCGCATCGGCAACGGTGCGGTGGTCAAGGCCGACGTGCCCGACGGCCGCATCGTGCCCGCCGGCAGCGTCTGGCCGCCGCGCCCCGGATGACCGGCGGGCCGGTCCGACAACGAGGGTCGAGCTGGCCTCGGCGGGGGACGGCTCGATGACGACCGCGAGACCTGCGGTCCTGCGCAGGGCCCGCAACAACCTCGACCTGCCGCGCTGGTTCGCGGCGTCGGCGATGACGGCGCGGGCCGACCGCCGGTACTTCGACTCGGTCCGGACGTTCTGCATGTTCGTCGGCTACCCGCGATCGGGCCACAGCCTCGTGGGCTCGTTGATCGACGCCCATCCCGACGCGGTGGTGGCCCACGAGCTCGACGTCCTCCGACTGGTGCAAGCCGGGTTCCGCCGCTCGCAGGTGCTCTCCTTGATCGTCCGCAACGCGCAGCGCTACGGAGGCCGGCGCGAGCACGTGTACAACTACACGGTGCCGGGTCAGTGGCAGGGACGGTTCCGCCGGCTCGAGGTGATCGGCGACAAGAAGGGGGGGCGCAGCACCCGCCGGCTGGCCGAGTCGCCGGCGCTGCTCGGCCGCCTGCAGCGGGCCGTCGGCGTCCCGGTCCGGTTCGTGCACGTACAGCGCCACCCGCTCGACAACATCGCCACGATGTTCCTCCGCCGTCCCGACCTGTCACAGGCGCCGGACCCCGAGGCGGCGCTCTCGGCGACCGTCGACACCTACACCCTGCTGTGCGACACGGTCGCCCGGGTGAAGTCCACCGTCGGCGCCGACTCGATGCTCGACCTGCGGTCCGAGGACCTCCTCGCCTGCCCCGCCGGCGAGCTGACCCGCCTCGTGGGGTTCCTCGGGCTCGACGCGCCCGGCGACTACCTCGAGGCCTGCGCCGGCATCCTCTACGCGGCCCCGAACCGGACCCGGGACCGGGCGCCGTGGACACCGGCCCTGCGGGCCCGCGTCGCGGCGCTGACCGGGCGCTTTGACTTCCTCGGCGCCTACTCGGCGGACTCGTGAACTTCCTCGTCGTGGCCGCCGCCTGGCCGCCCGAGCGCCAGCCCGACCGGCTCGTCGAGGCCCTCGTCGATGCCGGGGACACCGTCACGGTCGCCGCCGACCGCAGCCGGACCGGACGGTGGGCGAAGGTCGGCGCCGAGGTCGTGCCCCTCGCCCGGGCCAACGAGGCGAGCCCGGCCGCCCTCCGCCGGCTGCTGCCGGGCGGCGCCCGGGCCGTCGCCTCGCCGGCCGAGACGGTGCGGATCAGCCGCGGCCTCCTCCACATGGGCTCGGGCCGGGCGCTGGCCGAGGGGTGGTTCCGGCTGATGCCGCTGGCCGGGCGGCACTGGGACCGTGTCCTGCTGCCGGCCGAACCGGACGCCACGGCGTGGCTGCCATTGGCGCGCGTGGCGGGGCGGCTCGTCGTGGTCGCCGAGCGACTTCCTGCGCCGACGCCCGGTGGTGGGCAGAGCGGCAACGGGCGGAAGGGGGCGGCCGACGCCCTACGTGAGATCCTCTCGGCGGCCGCCGAGGTCCACGCCGCCTCGCCCGCACTGTCCGATCGCGCCCTGGCCCTCGGCGCCTCCGCGGCGAGGACTCGCGTCGTGCGGCCGACGGTCGACACTGGCCGCTTTGCACCTCGACCGCCGAGCGACACCGACACCGACGCCGACCCCGAGGCCGGCGCCGGGCCGCCTCCACCGACACCACACCGGCCGCTGCGGGTCGCCGCCTCCGCGCCGTTCTCGTGGCAGGGAGGCCACGACTACCTCCTGGT
>Ga0187892_10011060_pt1 | contig 11216 bp, 7 predicted proteins | sample MA1701073metaG_FD_139345 | JGI IMG/M metagenome (GOLD analysis project Ga0187892, IMG submission 139345) | Bio-ooze microbial communities from a basaltic lava cave in the Kipuka Kanohina Cave System on the Island of Hawaii, USA - MA170107-3 metaG ... | reverse complement strand
CCGCTGCGCAGCCGCAGCGGCGCGTCGAACGCGGCGCGCTGTGCGCGGACCACCCCGACCGAGCCGGGCTCGGCTCCGGCGGGCGCTGGCGTGACGGCGGCGAGGACGTCCGGCATCGCGCGCTCACGCGGGAATCTGCGCCGCCGACAAGCGCCCCAGCACCTGCTGGATCGCTTCGTTGCGCATGTCGTCGTAGAGGAAGACTTCCTCGTTCTCCTTGCCGAGCGTGGCCTCGTCGCTGTAGGTGAGATCGCGCTCCAGCGCGATGGTGCTCGCCGGCACCAGGTCGCGGCTGCTCTTGTCGCGCACCCGGAAGGTCACCTGGTAGCGCAGCAGGAATTCGCTCACGCGCCCGGCGGTGGACAGCGACAGGATCTGCTTCTCCCGCGTCTCGCTCAGGATCTCCAGCACCGCCTGCGCCGCCTCCGGGCTGGAAGCCAGGCGCGTCTTGCTGTAGCTCTCCACGTAGCGCTTGAACTGCGCCCCGAACGACGAATAGTCCGGCGCCACCACGTACAGATTGTGGAACGGCACGTTCAGCGGCGCCACCGGCTTGAAGCCGCAGCCGCCCGCGAGCGCAGCCAGGGCGACGAGGGCCAGCAGTCGCACGCCCGAGGTCGGTTTCATTGAGCGACCACGTTCACCAGGCGGCCGGGTACCACCACCACCTTCTTCACCGGGGCGCCGGCGATGTGTTTCTGCGTGATAGGGCTGGCCAGCGCGGCCTGCTCGATCGCTTCCCGGGTGGCGTCGCTCGGCACGCGTATGCTGCCGCGCGTCTTGCCGTTGATCTGCAGCACCAGCTCGACCTCCTTCTGCTCCAGCGCGCCTTCCTCGGCCCGGGGCCAGGGCGCGGCGAACACGTCCTCACCGAATCCCAGCTCGCGCCACAGGTGGTGGCTGAGATGCGGCGTGATCGGCGCCTGCAGGCGCAGCAGGATCGACAGCCCTTCCTCGACCACCGCGGCGGCGCCGGGTGCGATCGGAGGGGGATTCCGCGGCACGCCCTCCAGCGCGTTCAGGATCTTCATGCAGGCCGAGGCCACCGTGTTGAACTGCTGGCGCTGCATGTCGTAATTGGCCTGCTTGACGTTCAGGTGCACCTCCCGGCGCGCTGCGGCCAGCTTTGCGTCGAGCGCGGTCTGCGCCAACGCGCCGGGCCGGACCTGCGGCCGTACGCTGCCCTGGTAGTCGGCGGCGAATGCCCATAGCCGGCGCAGGAAGCGATACGAGCCCTCCACGCCGGAATCGGACCACGCCAGCGTCTGCTCCGGCGGGCTGGCGAACATCATGAAGAAGCGCGCGGTGTCGGCGCCGTACTGATCGATCAGCGCCTGCGGGTCGACGCCGTTGTTCTTGGACTTGGACATGGTGCCGATGCCGCCCGATTCCAGCGGCAAGCCGTCGGCCTTGAGCGCGGCGCCGATCCGGTTGCCGCGATCGTCGCTGCGTATCTCCACGTCCGCCGGGTTGTAGTAGGTGATGCGCCCGTTGTCCTGCTTGCGGAAGAAGATCTCGTTGAGCACCATGCCCTGGGTGAGCAGGCGCGAGAACGGTTCGTCGAAGCGCACCAGCAAGAGATCGCGCATCACGCGCGTCCAGAAGCGCGAATACAGCAAGTGCAGGATCGCGTGCTCGATGCCGCCGATGTATTGGTCCACCGGCAGCCAGTAGCGCACGCGCTCGTCGACCATGGCGCGCTCGTTGTCCGGGCAGGCATAGCGGATGTAGTACCAGGACGAGTCCACGAAGGTGTCCATGGTGTCGGTCTCGCGCCGCGCCGGCTGACCGCACTTGGGGCAGCGGGTGTCGACGAAGTCCGCGCGCCGGTTGAGCGGATTGCCGGTGCCGTCGGGAACGCAGTCCTCGGGGAGCACCACCGGCAACTGCGCGTCGGGCAGCGGCACGTCGCCGCACCGGGGGCAGTGCACGACGGGGATCGGGCAGCCCCAGTAGCGCTGGCGCGAGATGCCCCAATCGCGCAGGCGGTACTGGACGCGCTTGCGCCCCAGGCCCTTCGCCGCCAGGTCGGACGCGATGGCGTCCACCGCGGGCTGGAAGGTGAGCCCGTCGTACTTGCCCGAGTTGATCAGCGTGCCGTGCTCGGCGTACGCGTCGCGCCACGGCGCGGGCGTGGTCTCGCCGGCGCTGGTACGGATGACCGGCTTGATCGGCAGTCCGTAGCGGGTCGCGAACTCGAAGTCGCGCTCGTCGTGTGCCGGCACCGCCATCACCGCACCCTCGCCGTAGCCCATCAGCACATAGTTCGCCACCCATAAAGGCAGCCTGTCGCCGGTGAGCGCGTGCAGCACGTGCAGCCCGGTGGGCATGCCTTTCTTTTCCTGGGTGGCGAGCTCGGCTTCCATCACCGCCCCGCGCTTGCATTCCTCGACGAACGCGGCCAGCTTGGGATTGCCGCGCGCGGCCTGCGCCGCGAGCGGATGCTCCGCCGCCACCGCGCAATAGGTGGCGCCGAGCAGCGTGTCGGCGCGGGTGGTGAACACCTTGAGCGACTGCGCCGGATCGTGGGCGTAGGGAAACGCGACCTCCACGCCTTCGCTGCGCCCGATCCAGTTCGACTGCATCAGGCGCACGCGCTCGGGCCATTCCGGCATCCCGTCCAGGGCCTGCAGCAGCTCGTCGGTGTAGGCGGTGATCCTCAGGTAGTACATCGGGATCTCGCGCTTTTCCACCGGCGCGCCGGTGCGCCAGCCGCGCCCGTCGATCACCTGCTCGTTGGCGAGCACGGTCTGGTCGACCGGGTCCCAGTTCACCACGCCGGTGGTCTTGTAGGCGAGCCCCTTCTCCAGCATGCGCAGGAACAGCCACTGGTTCCAGCGGTAGTACTCCGGCCGGCAGGTGGCCAGTTCCCGTTCCCAGTCGATGGCAAAGCCCAGCGACTTGAGCTGCTGCTTCATGTACGCGATGTTGTCGTAGGTCCACTTCGCCGGCGGCACGCCGTTGGCGATGGCCGCGTTCTCGGCGGGCAGGCCGAACGCGTCCCATCCCATCGGCTGCAGCACGTTATGGCCGCGCATGCGGTAGTAGCGCGCCAGCACGTCGCCGATGGTGTAGTTGCGCACGTGCCCCATGTGCAGCTTGCCGGAGGGGTAGGGAAACATGGACAGGCAGTAGTACTTGGGCCGCGCCGGGTCCTCGACCGCCCGCGCGGCGCGCTTCTCGTCCCATTCGGCCTGCGCCCGCTTCTCGATGTCTGCCGGGCGATACTGCGGTTGCATTCGTCTACACTGCGCGAAGTGAGGGCAAGGGCGGGATTATACCCAGGGGGCTCGCGCTCCCGGAACCGCCATGCAGCACCGCATCCAGTGCGCCGTCCGGCCCGTATTTCCGGCACCTTCGGCTGCAACGTCACGGAGAGATGCAATGACAATGTCGCTACGCTCGGCCGCGCGCCTGACGCTGCTCCTGGCGGCGGTCGCCTTGCCGGCCCTGGCCGCGCCGCCGGATGCCGAGGTCGAGGCGCTGCAGATGCCCGCCTGGCTCACACGCGATGGGCAGCGCACGCCGCTCGCGCCCGGTGTTCGCCTGCGTAGCGGGGATCGCATCGACACCGGCACGGGCGCGCGCGCGCTGCTGCGCCTGCACGACGGCAGCATGGTCAAGCTGGGCGAGAAGGCGCACTTCCGGCTGGACGGCATTCCCGCCGGGCGCTGCTGTGCCGATGGAGTGTTCAAAGCCACGCTGAACGTGCTGGAGGGGGCGTTCCGCTTCACCACCACGGCGCTGTACAAGTTCCGCGGCAGGCGCGAGGTCGAAGTGCGCTTTCCCACCGTCACCGCCGGCATCCGCGGCACCGACCTCTGGGGCAAGGCCACGGCGGAGCGCGAGGTCGTCGCATTGATCGAGGGCAGGATCACGGTCACGCGCCGCGGCACGCCACCGCTCGACCTGGATCAGCCCAGGAGCCTGTACCAGGCGCTGCGCAACGCCGGCGTGTTGCCGGTGGAACAGATCTCCGACGAGGCGCTCGCCGTCTACGCCGCCGAGACCGAGATCGCGCCGGGTCAGGGCGCCGCCGGCAAGGGCGGCAAGTGGCGCGTGTACGCAGCGCGCGTGCGCACCCAGGACGAAGCGCTGGCGGCGTACGACCGGCTGCGCGAGGCCGGCTATCCGGCGACGATCCATCCGACCCAGAAGGACGGGGCCACCGTCTACCAGGTGCGCATCGGCGGGCTGCTGAGCGAGGCCGACGGCGTGGCGGTGGCGATCAGGCTCAAGTCCGAGCTCGGCCTCACCGAGGTGAGCGTGTCGCTGATTTGAGTGCGAGTGACAGAAGTGGACCGGCTTGCCGCTGCCGTATAATCCCGGCACGCTTTCACGTCTCCAGGTTTCGTGCCGAGCAACCTCCTCGAAGGTCTCAACGAACGGCAGCGCGCCGCCGTCACCCTGCCGCACGAATCCGCGCTCATCCTCGCTGGCGCCGGCAGCGGCAAGACGCGCGTGCTCACCACCCGCATCGCCTGGCTGATCCAGACCGGTCAGATCGGACCGCAGTCGCTGCTGGCGGTGACGTTCACCAACAAGGCCGCGCGCGAGATGCTGACCCGCATCTCGGCCATGCTGCCGATCAACACCCGCGGCATGTGGGTGGGCACCTTCCACGGCCTGTGCAACCGCATGCTGCGCGCGCATTGGCGCGACGCCGGCCTGCCGCAGACGTTTCAGATCCTGGACACGCAGGACCAGGCCTCTCTGATCAAGCGCTTGCTCAAGTCCCTGGGCGTGGACGAGGAGAAGGTCCCGCCCCGCGACCTGCAGTACTTCGTCAACGGCAACAAGGAGCAGGGCCTGCGCGCCGGCCAGGTGGAGGTGTTCGACGATTACGGCCGCAAGCTCAACGAGCTGTACGCCGAGTACGACCGGCAGTGCAATCGCGAGGGCGTGGTGGACTTCGCCGAGCTGCTGCTGCGCTGTGACGAGCTGCTCGGCCGCAACGAGTTGCTGCGCCGCCACTACCAGCAGCGCTTCGTGCACATCCTGGTGGACGAATTCCAGGACACCAACCGCCTGCAGTACCGCTGGCTCGCGCTGCTGGCCGGCGGCGGCGGCGCCGTCTTCGCCGTGGGCGACGATGACCAGTCGATTTACGCCTTCCGCGGTGCGTCGGCGCAGAACATGGCGGAGTTCGAGCGCGACTTCGCCGGGGGACGCGTGATCAAGCTCGAGCAGAACTACCGCAGCCACGCCAACATCCTGGATGCGGCCAACGCCCTGATCCGCCACAACCAGCGCCGCCTGGGCAAGGAGCTGTGGACCGCCGAGGGCAAGGGCGAGCCGCTGCGCTTGTACGAAGCCGCCACCGACATCGAGGAGGCGGCCTTCATCCTGGAGGAGGTGACCGGGCTGCGCAGCGACAGTGTGCAGCTCTCCGACATCGCGCTGCTGTACCGCTCCAACGCGCAGTCGCGGGTGCTGGAGCACGCGCTGTTCAACGCCGGGCTGCCGTACCGCGTGTACGGCGGGTTGCGCTTCTTCGAGCGCCAGGAGATCAAGCACGCGCTCGCCTATCTGCGGCTGGTGTCCAATCCCGAGGACGACGGCGCCCTGCTGCGCGTGATCAATTTCCCCGCGCGCGGCATCGGCGCGCGCACGCTCGAACAGATGCAGGAGTCGGCGCACATGCGCCGGATCAGCCTGTGGCAGGCGGCGTGTACCACGCCGCTCGGCGGCAAGGCGGGGGCCGGCGTCAGCGCCTTCGTGCGGGGTATCGAGGACCTGCGACGCGCCTGCCTCGGTCTGTCGCTGCCCGAGATGGTGGAACTCACCATCGAGCGCAGCGGCCTCAAGGCGTATTACGAGACCGAGCGCGACGGCGCCGATCGCATCGAAAACCTGAACGAGCTGGTCACCGCCGCCGCCAGCTTCCACGCCGAGGGCGGGTTCGCCGCGCACGCCGAACCGGTGGGCGGCGCCCAGACCGAGGCCGATCCGCGCCTGCGCGCGCTCGAAGACTTTCTGGCCCATGCGGCGCTGGAAGCGGGCGAGCACCAGGCCGGCGCGGGTGCCGACGCGCTGCAGCTGATGACGGTGCACGCGGCCAAGGGGCTGGAGTTCCACGCGGTGTTCATCAGCGGTCTGGAGGAAGGGCTGTTCCCCCACGACAACAGCCGCAACGACCCGGAGAGCCTGGAGGAGGAGCGGCGGCTGATGTACGTGGCGCTGACGCGCGCGCGCCGCCGACTATACCTGAGCTTCGCCCAGAGCCGGATGCTGCACGGCCAGACGCGCTGGGGCATCGCCTCGCGCTTCCTGGAGGAAGTGCCTGCGCAGCTGGTCAGGCGGCTGAACCGCGGCCGCGCCGCACATCCGTTTGCGCCCGGTACGGCACGCTCCATGGGCACTGCGAGCGCCGGGCCGTACCGGGCGCCGCCCGACTCGCCCTGGCGGATCGGCCAGAACGTGATCCATCCCAAGTTCGGCCCTGGCGTGATCGTCAGCGCCGAGGGGCGCGGTGCCGATGCCCGCGTGCAGGTGAACTTCCGCAGCGAGGGGTTGAAGTGGCTGGCGCTGGAATACGCCAAGCTCACGCCGGCGTAGGAGCCGGGCGAACACGTCCCGGTAGCTGGTGTAGGCGCTGATCACCGCGATCGGCATCCACACCGCGAGCCCGAGGAATAGCGGCAGCAGCGCCACGACGAGCAGCGCCGACATCAGCACCCCGTAGAGCAGAAACGGCAGCATGTTGGCGAGGCAGGCCTGCATGCTCAGCAGCAACGCGCGCGGCGCCGGCACGCGCTCCAGGATCACCAGCGCAGGCGCGAACCACACCGCCATCGCCAGCGGCACGAACAGCGCCGCGGCCAGCAGCACGGCGAGCAAGGCTTGGTGGGCGACCTCCGGGTCGATGCGCTCCGGCGTGCCCTCGGCGCCGGCTTGCAGCGCCTCCCGCAGCTCGGTTCCGCCGACGTACATCGCCACCCCGGTGATCGCCACGTTGCCGACCAGGTACACGCCACCGACGGTCACCAGCTGGCTCGCTTCCTTGCGAAAGCCCGCGAACAGGTGCGCGATCTCGATCTCCTGGCCGGCTTGCGCGTCCCGGCAGGCGGTCATCAACCCGCCGAAGAACAGGGGCATCAGCAGGTACATCAGGTAGGTGCCGATCACCGGCAGCAGGTCGGCGCCGAGCACGATCATGAGCAGCGCCAGGTTGAGCACGATCCAGATCAGGGGATTGCGCCGGAACAGCGCAAACGCCTGCGCAATCCAGCGCCAGCCGTGAGAGAAGGGGACACGCCGCAACGGCATGCCGAGCTCGGCTACGTCAGGCGCAGCGGCTGGCGCGCGTTGCCCACGTGATGCAACAAGATGCGGCGGAAGCGCTCGGGATCGTGCCTGTGGGTCAGCTCGCCGTCGCGAGGCAGATGGTAGTCGTACAGCCGCGATACCCAGAAGCGCAGCGCGCCGGCGCGCAACATCAGCGGCCAGGCCTCGCACTCGGCTTCGGTGAACGGCCGCACCGCCTGATAGGCCTTCAGCAGCGCCTCGGCGCGCGCCGACCCGAGCGCGCAGTCCTCGCTCGTGCACCAGTCATTCACCGTGATCGCCACGTCGTAGATCAGCACGTCCACGCACGCAAAGTAGAAGTCGATCAGCCCGCCCACCACCAACCGGCGGGAACCCGTGCCGTCGTGGAACAAGACGTTGTCGCGGAACAGGTCGGCGTGGATCACGCCGCGCGGCAGCCGATCGTGGCGGTGCTGCGCCTGGAACCGGATCTCCGACTTGAGCAGGTCCGCATCCTCGGATGGGAGGAACGGATAGATCTCGGGCGCGACGCCGGCCCACCACTTCGGCCCGCGCAGGTTCTCGAGCTTCCCTTTGTAAGTCTGCCCCGCGAGGTGCATCTCGGCCAACACCTCGCCCACCCGGGCGCAATGCTCGGGCGAAGGATCGAGCACCGGCTTGCCCTCCAGGAAGGTGACGATGGTGGCAGGCTTGCCGTTGAGTTCGCCCAGGTAGGCGTTGCGCAGGTTGGCGATGGGCTGCGGCGAAGGGATGCCGTGCGCCGACAGGTGCGCCATCAAGTTCAGGTAGAAGGGCAGCTCATGCGGTTGCAGCTTCTCGAACAGCGTCAGGACGTAGCGCCCGTGCGTGGTGGTGACGAAGTAGTTGGTGTTCTCGATCCCCGCCAGGATGCCCTGCAGGTCGGTGAGCACCCCGATCGAGTAGTTGCGCAGCCAGGCGGCGAGCTGTTCGGACGTGACCGTGGTGAAGACCGACATGTCAGGATCTACAATGCTCGTGATACATGGTTCATGGCGGCGCGATCGGCCGTCCGGTGCACACCACGCGACGGCGGCCGGAGGCCGCCCGCGCGCCGGCCAGAGCATATTCCGCGCCCGTTCCCCCGCGTCCGTTCGAGAGATGAAGACCCTTTTGCTGGTTGACGCTTCGTCCTACCTGTACCGCGCTTTCCACGCGCTGCCCGACCTGCGCAACAAGGCGGGCGAGCCCACCGGCGCGATCTTCGGCGTGCTGAACATGCTGCGCCGCCTGCACAAGGACGTGAGCGCGGATTATAGCGCTTGCATCTTCGACGCCAAGGGCAAGACGTTCCGCGACGAGATCTACGATCGCTACAAGGCCAACCGCCCGCCGATGCCGAACGAGCTGGGCGCGCAGGTCGAACCGCTGCACGAATGCATCCGCGCCATGGGCTGGCCGCTGCTGGAGGTGGAAGGCGTGGAGGCCGACGACGTCATCGCCACGCTCGCCACCCGGGCCGAGGCGCAGCGCATGCGCACCGTGATCTCGTCCAGCGACAAGGACCTCACGCAGCTGGTGGACCCGGCGGTGACCATGGTCAACACCATGTCGAACGAGACTTTCGACGAGACCGCGGTGCTGGCGAAATTCGGCGTGCGGCCGGACCAGATCGTCGACTACCTCACGTTGATCGGCGACAGCGTGGACAACGTCCCGGGGGTGGAGAAGGTGGGGCCGAAGACCGCCGCCAAGTGGCTGCAGCAGTACGGCACCCTGGACCACTTGCTGGCGCACGCCGACGAGATCGGCGGCGCGGTGGGCGACAACCTGCGCAAGGCCCGCGACTGGCTGCCCACCGCACGGCAGCTCCTCACGGTGCGGCGCGATGTGGCCCTGCCCGCGCAACTGGACGAGCTGGTGCAGCGGCCGCCCGACCGGGCGCGGCTCGCCGCGCTGTTCGACCGCTACGAATTCCGCAGCTGGCGCCGCGAGCTGGGCGAGGAGGGCGTGGCGGAACTGCACAGCGAGACGGCCGTCGACACGCCGCGGCCCGAGCAAACCTACGAAACCATCCTGACCGAGCAGCAGCTCGACGCCTGGGTGCGCCGCCTCGAGACGGCGGACCTGGCGGCGGTGGACACCGAGACCACCGGCCTCGATCCGCAACTCGCGCGCCTGGTCGGCGTCTCCTTCAGCGTCGAGCCGCACCGCGCCGCCTACCTGCCGCTCGCCCACCGGTACGCGGGCGCGCCCGCGCAGCTCGACTTCGAGCGCACGCTGGCGCGCCTGCGGCCGTGGTTGGAGAATCCGGCGCGCCCCAAAGTGGGGCAGAACGCCAAGTACGACATGCACATACTCGCCAATCACGGGGTGCGCGTGCGCGGGGTGCAGCACGACACCTGCGTGCAGTCCTACGTGCTGGAGAGCCACAGGCCGCACGACATGGACAGCCTGGCGCAGCGCCATCTGCGCGTCAAGACCATCGCCTACGAAGAGGTGGCCGGCAAGGGCGCGGGTCAGATCGACTTCGACCAGGTGAGCGTGGAGCGCGCCACCGAGTACTCGGCCGAGGACGCCGACGTCACGCTGCAACTGCACCGCGCGCTGCACCCGGACATCGCACGCGACGCGAAGCTGGCGTTCATCTACGACAAGATCGAGATCCCGGTGATGGGGGTGCTGTTCGACATCGAGCGCAGCGGCGTGCTGGTCGACACCGGCCTGCTCGAGGCCCAGAGCCAGGAGCTCGGCCGGCGCATGTTCGACATCGAGCAGCAGGCGCGCGCCGCGGCCGGGCAACCCTTCAACCTGAACTCACCCAAGCAGATCCAGGAGATCCTGCACGACAAGCTCGGCATCCCGATCACCCGCAAGACCCCCACCGGCCAGCCGCGCACCGACGAGGACGTGCTGCAGGAGCTGGCGCTCGACTATCCCATCGCCCAGCTGATCCTCGACTTCCGCATGCTGTCCAAGCTCAAGTCCACGTACACCGACAAGCTGCCGCGGATGGTCAATCCACGCACCGGGCGCGTGCACACCAACTTCAGCCAGACCACCGCGGTGACCGGTCGCTTGGCCAGCAACGACCCCAACCTGCAGAACATCCCGATACGCAACGCCGAAGGGCGCCGCATCCGCGAGGCGTTCATCGCCGCCCCCGGGTATCACCTGGTGTCGGCGGACTATTCGCAGGTCGAGCTGCGCATCATGGCGCATCTGTCGCAGGACCCTACGCTGCTCGCCGCGTTCCACTCGGGAGAAGACGTGCATCGGCGCACCGCCTCGGAGATCTTCGGTGTGCCGGGGGCCGAAGTGAGCAGCGAGCAGCGGCGCTACGCCAAGACCATCAACTTCGGGCTGATCTACGGCATGTCGGCATTCGGGCTCGCCTCGCAGCTCGGCATCGAGCGCAGCGCAGCGCAGCAGTACATGGACCGGTACTTCGCGCGCTATCCCGGGGTGAAGGCGTACATGGACCAGACCCGTGCCGGCGCGCGCGAGAAGGGATACGTCGAAACGGTGTTCGGCCGCCGCCTGTACATGCTGGACATCCGCGCTTCCAACAACCAGCGACGCGCCGCCGCCGAGCGTGCGGCGATCAACGCGCCGATGCAGGGCACGGCCGCCGATCTGATCAAGCTGGCGATGATCGCGGTGCATCGCTGGCTGCAGCAGGAAAAGCTGCGGACCAGGCTGATCCTGCAGGTGCACGACGAACTGGTGCTGGAAGCGCCCGACGCGGAACTGGCGCGGATCCAACAAGCCCTGCCGGGGCTGATGAGCGGCGTGGCGCAGTTGAGCGTGCCGCTGGTGGTCGACGTCGGAGCGGGTCTCAACTGGGACCAGGCCCATTGAAGCCGCCGGCCGGCCCTGCTTGATGCGACGGGGCACCCGTCGCCTCGTATCGCAGGTTTCCGCAGTAGCAACCGCCCTGGAGCAGGGCGCCTGGATTGTCGCTCACAGCCATCGACGAACCGTTGCTT
>Ga0187892_10011059_pt1 | contig 11217 bp, 11 predicted proteins | sample MA1701073metaG_FD_139345 | JGI IMG/M metagenome (GOLD analysis project Ga0187892, IMG submission 139345) | Bio-ooze microbial communities from a basaltic lava cave in the Kipuka Kanohina Cave System on the Island of Hawaii, USA - MA170107-3 metaG ... | reverse complement strand
TTCGAGTTTCGGGGGGCTGGCGGCTCTACTGACCATGCTCAATTCATGCGCGTCCGGCGTGGGCGTGATGAACATCGACAATGGCTTCGGCGCCGGCTGCCTAGCCCACCGAATCAATATGCTTGGCGAGAAGTAAGATAGCCTTTCACTTCACTTCCAATGTTCCGCGTTTCGGCCAGGAGACCATCTGGGTCCGTGGTCCATTCTCTCCAGCCACCAGGAGTTTTGCCCGCACCTCATAGTGATATCGTCCGTGTTCCACAAGTTGTTTGGTCTGGTCTGTCCCATCCCAGGTGAGCTTCACGACCATCCGCGGGGAAGCGGCAGCCGTCTGTGCCTTGGGCGGTGGATCAGAAGCAGGCTGGACAGTAACTGCTTGGCGGCTGGACAGAAATCGCATCGATCGTTTCGACCGGGAACTGATCAGGGAGGACACCTCTAACAAAGTCGCCCCGTTGAGCTCTTTCGGCAGTTCGATCTCAACGGCTAAGTCGAGCGAACCGGTTCCCGGCGAGAAGGGCGCAGGCGAGACAGTTACGGCGACGATCCGCAGGTCCGGCTCTGGCCGCTGCACTGGTTTTCGTTTGGCGTCCGCTGATTCGGCAGAGAGCAATCCCACGAGCGCACTCCCCAGCAGCATCGCGTTCATGAACCCTGAGACAGCTTGGCAGGAGGCTAAGCGAAGACGGGAGGACAGCGGGGTTGTCCTGTCAATACCGATGAGGCGCAAACTGGTGCGTCGCATGCATGGGGGATAACATAGCGCGCTTTCGGCTGTCAATTGTACGGAAGGTGGGAGGCCTCTAGCCATCCCTTCAATGCTTACGTTAAGATGAGCGGCGCTGCGTCAGTACGTGTCGTTCTTGAGGGCAAGGGTGGGGACCCAGCTCCATTTTGACTGTTTCTCCGGGATCAGCGGGGACATGATCCTTGGCTCGTTGGTGGATGCCGGATTGCCGTTGAAGGATCTCGTCCGTGGCCTGAAAGCCATGCCGGTTGATGGGTATGCCCTGCGATCCGAGAAAGTTACGCGTGGTGGACTGCGCGCGACCAAGGTGGATGTAGTAATTCGGGATGGATTCCGGACCCCTCTCTCACTCGGTCGCATCCAACGGATCATCGCGTCAAGTCGGGTGCCGACGGTGGTGAAAGATCAAAGCCTCGCCGTGTTTCAACGGCTTGCGCGGGCAGAAGGAACTGCCCATCGGATCAGCCCGTCAAAGGTGCAGTTTCACGAAATCGGCGTAATGGATTCGCTCGTGGACGTAATGGGAACGATGCTGGGGTGTCATCTGCTGGGTGTCAATCGAGTCACCGCCTCATCGGTGAACCTGGGCGCTGGGGTGATGAACTCTGCGCACGGCCAGTTGCCGGTTCCCGGACCGGCGGTGATGGTGCTCGCGTGCGGCGTCCCGGTGTATAGTGCCGGCCCTGCTCGTGAGCTGACCACTCCCACCGGTCTCGCGCTTCTGCGCACGCTCGCTCAGGACTATGGTCCGCTCCCTCCGATGCGTCCCAGCGCCATCGGATATGGAGCTGGCTCTGCTGACCCGGATGGATGGCCGAATGTGCTGCGCGTATTCCTCGGCGAATCGCTTCCGGCGTCCCTTGGCGACACAGAGACCGTCATCCAGATGGAGACGAACCTGGACGATCTCAATCCCCAGGCCTATGAAACCGTGATGGATCGGCTGTTCGCTGCGGGCGCGCTGGATGTGACTCTCACACCAGTCATCATGAAGCGGGGCCGCCCCGGCATTGTGTTGGCTGCACTGGTGTCGCGCGAGAAAGCTGAGGCCGTAGCTGGTGTTGTGTTGCGCGAGACCACCGCGCTGGGCGTCAGGATGCAGGAGATGAGCAGGCGGGTCCTGCCGCGACGGATCCAGCCAGTGCACACCCGTCATGGAGTCGTGCGGGTGAAGGTGGCCGAGACCGAACGAGGTCGGACGAAAGCGACCCCTGAGTACCGGGACTGCAAGCGGATCGCCGAACAGACCGGTCGCCCGGTGCGCGAGATTATGGACGAGGCGATGCAGGCCTTCAGAAGGCGCGGGTTCACCAAGCCACGGAGGGGTCGAGCGTGATGAGGCGGAGTGTCCCACTGTGACCGTCCTGACCCACGTCGCCCTGGTTCTCGCCTCCGTCGTGATCACCCTGGCAGGCTGTGTCTTGTTCACCAACGGGATCGAATGGCTGGGAAAGCGTATGAAGGTCTCAGAAGGCGCGGTCGGCAGTATCTTCGCCGCGGTGGGGACCACGCTGCCGGAAACCTCGATCCCGATCATTGCGATCTTCTTCGGAACCGGCCGGGAGCGGACGGAGGTCGGACTTGGCGCGATTCTTGGCGCCCCATTCATGCTCAGTACGCTGGTGCTGCCGATCCTGGCGGCTCTGCTGGTGCTCTACGCCAGAATGGGAAAGCGTGCGGCCGTCTTTAAGCTGGAATACCGAGAGGTGCGGGTTGATCTTCAGTTTTTTCTGGTTGGCTATGGCTTGGCTGTGGGATGTGCGTTCCTTGCTTCCCGCCCCGCCCATTATCTTGCTGCAGGGCTGTTGATTGGGCTCTATCTCTCCTACATAAAGCTCAAGCTGTCCGCTCCGTCGGAGCAAGAAGGAGAGTCGGGTCTCGATCCATTGATCTTTGCCCGCCGCTCCGCCAAGCCATCCTATGGGTTGATTGGGCTGCAAGGACTGATCGGCCTGGTCGGGTTGGCGAGCGGAGCGCATCTGTTCGTGACGGCAGCCAAGGCGATAGCAGGCGAACTGGAGGTATCACCGCTGCTGCTGGCGTTGTTGATTGCGCCGCTCGCGACCGAGTTGCCGGAAATGTCCAATAGTTTTCTCTGGCTGTACCGGCGGAAGGACCGGCTGGCGGTCGGCAATGTCACGGGTGCGATGGTTTTTCAGGGAACCTTCCCGGTCTCGGTGGGACTGATCGGGACGGAGTGGGTGTTGGCTCCCTCGGCCCTGTTGACGATGGGGCTCGCGTTAGTGGCAGCGGGGGTCAGCCTTGGACAACTGCTCTGGGGCGGGCACTGGCGTCCCTGGCTGCTCGGCGGCGGCGCCTTGTTGTACATCGGCTATGCAGTGTATCTCTATGGCTCCTGATCGCTCACACTCAGCAACAGGGCAACTCCCGATCCTCGGCCTGACCATGGGCGATCCGGCAGGAATCGGGCCGGAGGTCATCGCCAAAGCGCTGGCTGGTCGGGAGGTCAGCCGCCTCTGCCGTCCACTTGTGATCGGGTCGCTGCCGGTCATGGGCAAGACGGTCCGGTCTCTGGGGCTGCCTTTGCGGATCGTCGCGATGGCAGGTCATGACCAGCCACTGGGACGCCGCGGTGAACTGCCGGTTCTTGATCCTCTCGAGCGCCCAGTTGGGCGATTCCGTATGGGGAAGGCGGCGGAGAACACAGGCGAGGCGGCCGTCGCGTTTATTACGAAGGCCGTTAAGTTGGCCGGGTTGGGCTGCATTCATGGGATCGTCACAGGGCCGATCAACAAGGAAGCCATCAACCTGGCTGGATACCAGTATCCAGGACACACGGAACTGCTGGCGGACCTCACCCACAGCAAGGAAGTCGGGATGATGATCCTCGGCGGTCCGCTAAAGATTATGTTCGTCACGACGCACGTGGCGATCCGCAACTTGCCAGACACGTTGACGCCGGAAATGGTGGGAAAGGCAATCCGGTTGGCTGATAGAGCCCTGCACGATTATTTTGGCGTGGTCAGGCCAAGGATCGGTGTGGCTGCGCTGAATCCCCATGCCGGAGAAGCCGGCTTGTTCGGCGACGACGAACGGAAGACCATTCTGCCCGCGACTCGCCGTGCGAGGGCCGCCGGCATACAAGCCAGCGATCCGCTGCCAGCCGATACCCTCTTCGGCAAAGCAGTTCGCGGCGAGTATGACGGGGTCGTGGCCATGTACCATGACCAGGGGCTGATTCCACTCAAACTAGTGGCGTTCGGCAAGTGCGTCAATTTGACGGTGGGGCTCCCGATCATCCGCACCTCCGTGGATCACGGCACGGCTTTCGACATTGCCGGCAAGGGCGTGGCGGACCCTGGGAGTTTGATCGAAGCCATCAAGCTGGCGTCGCGGCTGGCTGTGGCCAAGTCCCACGGCAAGGTCCACTGAAGGCTCTTCACATTGCCGGTGAAAGGAGCGAAGGAATGTCCGACCGTGTCACATCAGCTCTCGAGATGATTGAGCGGCAAATCAAAGAACTGGATGCGATTGTGAAGCAGGGTACAGAGGATCTTAATACAGTTGCTGCAACCGAACGTATGGCCAAGTGGAAGGTCCGAACCGTCCCGCTGCTTGCTGAGCATGTGGGACCCAACGAGGCCAAGCGGTTTGCCAACACCAATCCGGGCCCGTCCTTTACCAATGATCTTCTGGAAGAACTGACCGATGATGCAGAGGTGTACCGAAATTGTTTGGTGTCGCTGGCGGCGGAGATAAAGAAACGTCCTGATGGTCTGGGTGCCTCGACCTGATCCGTCGCATCAACCATGACGCTCGCTGTTCCACCTCCTCGGAAACGCCTCGGCCAACATTTCCTGGTTGACCCGAACATCACTCGCAAAATCGTCGCACTGGCTGCAATCCGGCCGGAGGAAACCGTGCTGGAGATCGGACCAGGACGGGGAGTCTTGACCAGACCGCTCTGCGCTGTAGCCCAACGGGTGATTGCGCTTGAGCTTGACCCGAAGCTGGGGGCTTACCTGGCTGAGGCGCTGGCCGACTGTCGCAATCTCGATCTTCGGCTTGGCGATGCGTTGGAGTTTTCCTATGGGACGCTGCCTAAAGGGACGGTCGTGGTGGCCAACCTTCCGTACTATGTCTCCACACCGCTGCTGTTTGCGCTCTTGGAAGCACGGGAGCGAATTGATCGTATGGTTCTGATGTTGCAGACCGAGGTCGCTCGACGATTGGTGGCGAAACCGGCGATGAACGACTACGGCATTCTGTCGATCTTGGTGCAATATGCGGCGGAGGCTTCGCTGGCCTTCCAGGTTTCGGCGAGCTGCTTCCGTCCTCGCCCCGAAGTTGGCTCGGCTGTGGTCAACCTGGTGATGCGAAGGCACTTCCCTCTTCAGGTGAAAGACGAGGCCTTGTTTGCCAGGGTCGTGCGGGCAGCCTTTGCCCATCGCCGCAAGACCCTTTCGAATTCCCTGCGCGACGAAGGCCTTTCTTCTGAGCAGGTCGCCCAGGCTCTGGCGCAGGTGAGGATTGGTCCGTCACGGCGGGCGGAGACTCTGACGCTTGAGGAGTTTGTAGGCCTCGCCGACGCTCTACAGCAACCCTCAGCATAGCCGCCCTTTTTACCCTTTCCTCCCTCCCTCGCAATTGAATGAAGAGGGGCCAGGCTGCCCCTACTGCGCGCATCTGAGTTCCATGTTCGATACCCCATGTCGCGTCGCCTTGGAGGGGCTGTTGGGCTGGCCCCACTGCACATTTCCATCGCTCCAGCTTATCCGTTCTAGGGGTAGCCTGACCGTCCTTCACTGCGCGCATCGAGCGAGCACATTCTGATCGTGCGGGCTCTGCGAGCACGAAGGATGGTCTGGCTGCCCCTACATTCCCCCTTCCGAGGCCGCGCGCTGCGGGAGCACGGGGGCAGTCGGGCCCCTCTCTCTTTTGCTTCTTTGAATTCAATTCGCCCCTGTGCTACCATCCCGCGCATGGGTGTAACCAGCACGGCAAAGCGCGGTGACGCCCGCAGTGCATCCCGACGGTTCTCCCATCTACAGTACGAAGTGATCGGCGTTCTGCTGATCACGCTGAGCCTCTTAACCCTGCTGAGTCTGGTTTCTTTCACCCCCAGCGATGTCCCGTTATTCGGGTCCGGTCTTTCTGATGCTGCTGCACCCAGACAGACGCGGAACATGATCGGGACTGCCGGGGCTACGGTGTCGGTTGTGCTGTTCCGGTTGGTCGGTGCTGCAGCCTATCTCGTGCCCTTCCTCTTGGCGATGTTGGGAGCGCGGTGTTTCGTCGAGGGCCCCTTGACCGTGACGGTGCGCAGTGCGGCTGGCTCTCTTCTCTCATTGCTGTTTCTGGGCAGCCTGCTGCACCTGGAAGTGACCGCCGTCCCGACGTTGGTCAGCGGGCTGGTGTACCGCGGGATGGCCGGTGGCCTGGTTGGACAACTGATCGCCGAAGTGCTGAAAGGCGTCTTCGCCAGCACCGGTGCCCATATCATCGTGGCAGCCGGGCTCGTGATTTCGCTCCTGCTTGCTACGCCGATCTCGCTGGCTGATCTCCGGCGGCGTGTGCCCGGTTGGTGGCAGTCATTCACCGAGGCTGTGGCGGCAATCGCGCTGGCTCTGCCAGAACGAGCCGAGCGAGGCGAGAAAGTCAAAAAAGGGAAGCCCAAGCCAGTCATGATCAATCGTTCCATACCGGTTGAGGACGATGAAAGGAGGGTTGCGGTCGAGGCGTCGTCTGAACCAGCGTCCACAGGAGTGTCGGCTAGAACCGGTGAGGAACCTGCCCGCCTCGAAGAAGAACCGGAAGTCATCACGTCCAAACGGGTCTCGACCGGCTATGTCTTGCCGGATCCGCGAGAACTGCTGAGCGACCCTTCCGGTCCGCTGGAACGGATGAGCGACGAGGAACTGAAGGCTCAATCCGAGGTCTTGATCCGCGCGCTGCTGAGTTTCGGCATCGAAGGCAAGATCACCGAGGTGCACCCTGGTCCGGTCGTCACGATGTACGAATTCGAGCCTGCGCCTGGCGTGAAAGTAGCGCGGATCGTCAACCTGGACCGTGACCTTGCACTTGCGCTGAAAGCCACCAGTCTGCGCATCGTGGCGCCAATCCCTGGCAAGTCGGTGGTCGGCATCGAAGTGCCGAACCGATACCGAGAGACTGTCTCGCTGAAAGAGATACTTACCAGTGAAGTCTTCGCACGGTCTCGTTCTAAACTGACCCTCGCGCTCGGCAAGGATATTTTCGGAGTGGCAGTCACCGCGGACTTGAAGACCATGCCGCATCTATTGGTGGCCGGTGCCACCGGGGCCGGCAAGAGCGTGAGCCTGAATACCATGCTCATGAGCATGTTGTTCTCCGCCAGACCGGATGAGGTCAAGCTGTTGCTGATTGATCCTAAGATGCTGGAGTTCCAGGTCTATGACGGGATTCCCCATCTGCTCCGGCCTGTGATCACCAATCCCAAGTCAGCGGCCCGCGGTCTGGGGTGGGTCGTTCAGGAAATGGAACGGCGGTACAAGCTGCTGGCTGAGGCGGGAGTGCGCAACGTGGAGGCCTACAATCGACGAGTTGCCAAAGCACAAGGTGTGGTGCAGTCATCAGCTCTAACGGATGCCCCGGAGCAGCCGGAGCTGCCGATCCAGTTTCTCTCTGAGGAGGCGCGGTTGTCGGCAGGCGAAAGCACCGTCCCCGACAGTAGTCCTGCGGCCCCCGCCGAACCGGCCGAGACGCCGCCAGAGCCACTTCCTTATATTGTCGTGATGATTGATGAGCTGGCCGATCTCATGGCTGTGGCGCCGAAGGAAGTCGAAGACAAGATCGCGCGACTGGCTCAGATGGCCAGAGCCTCCGGCATCCATCTGGTGTTGGCCACACAACGGCCGTCCACCGAGGTGCTGACCGGCTTGATCAAGGCCAATTTTCCGGCCCGGATCGCCTTTCAGGTCTCGTCTCAAACGGATTCTAGAGTCGTGCTGGATGTCAATGGTGCGGAGGCTTTGCTGGGACGGGGCGACATGCTCTACCTGGCGTCGGGGACGGGACGGATCACTCGTCTGCACGGATCCTTCGTGGCGGACGACGACATGCGCCAGGTGGTGGACTTTATCAAAAAACAGGCGATGCCCTCCTACGGTGAGGAGGTGCAATCGCTCCGTCAAGAAGAGGCGGCGGAGGAGCAGGAGCGGGACGAAGTGTACGAGCAGGCTAAGGAACTGGTGCTGTCCTCAGGGCAGGCCTCTGCCTCCTTGATCCAGCGGCGCCTGCGCGTGGGGTATCCCAGAGCGGCGCGCATGATCGAGCGTATGGAAGAGGAGGGGATCGTCAGCGCGCCGGCCCGTGATGGCAGGCGCGAGGTGCTTGTGCGACGTGGGCCGGTGGGGGAGGAGGAGGCATGAAGAAGAAGCTCGGATGGAGGGACAGCGAGACCACCCTTTCGTGCTCGTGCAGCGCGCACGATGAAACTATGCTCGCTGGACACGCGCAATAAAAGGGCAGTCCCGCTGTCCCTCTTGAGGAATAACGTTGTGCGGGTATGAGGTTCAGTCCATTTTGCTTCATGCCCTGGGAATAAAAGAACTGGAGAAGCGCGCACGATAAAGCGGTGCTCGCTCGATGGGCGCAATAGCGGACAGCCCGACCCACCACATCTGAAATGAACCGATGAAGAAACTGGTGCTAGCCATTCCCATAACAGTGTGCAGCTTGTTGATCCTACCCTCGGCCCACGCTGTTGAAGAGGAAAGGGATGATAAGGCACTGAAGGAAGTGCAGGAAGTCGTCAAGAAAGTCCAGGCTCGGTACGAGAAGACACGTGATCTCCAGGCTGACTTCAAACAGAGCACCAAGATCGAAGGGTTCGCGACGCCGATTGCCTCATCGGGGCGAGTGTATATTAAGAAGCCTGGTCGGCTCCGCTGGGATTACCTCGATCCGAACGTCGAAGAGATCTACGTCAAGAAGGACGAGGTCATGATGTATGTCCCAGAGCATCAGCAGGTCCTGGTGGGGAAACTGACCCAGATGGCTGCCTCCCAAGCCCCCTTGCAGTTGCTCCAGGGAGTAGCCCAGTTGGAGGAGGAATTCCAGGTGGAACCGACTCCAGGTGGGAAACGAGGGGCGGGCGGAGTGCCCCTGGTCACGCTCCTCCCGAAACAGACTGCGGAGTCTGAGCCTGTACGAACGCTCAACTGGATTGTCTTGGAGGTGCAACCGAAAACGTTCTTTATCAAGACCGTCTCCATCCATGAGATCAGCGGAAACGTCTCGACGTTTGAGTTCACGAACCTGAAACCCAATCAAGGGCTCAAAAACGATCTGTTCGAGTTTACCGTGCCGGCCGGCGTGGAAGTGGTCAAAGCTCCAACCTTGAGAGCGCCATAAAAGGTCAGTGATGAATGATGAGTGTTGAGCGAACTCAGAACTCACAACTCAGGACTCATAACTGAGAAAGGACGCGGATGATTCAGACAGGCATAAGCGCCATTAGCGAGGCGGTTGAACAGGCGGTGGCCGCGCTCGACTTCGAGCGGGTGCGGAAGGACTACTGGGAACAGAATGAATTCGTCGTCATTGAGAGTTTCCTCCCCCAAACGGTCGTGGAAGAGTCCCTGATCCCTAGAGTTGAGCATCTGAAGCCACAACTCAATCGCAATTATATTCCGGGACACAAGAAGGGAGGGAGCGTCAGCTATTACACAGTGCTCGAGCAGGCGCCCGAGTTTCTTGAGCTGTACCGATCACCGGCATTCATCGATTTTCTCAGCCGGCTGGTGGATGCGCGACTGATGCTCTGCCCGGACAATGATCCCCATTCCTGCGCGCTCTACTACTACACGGAGCCGGGGGATCACATCGGCTTCCACTACGATACGTCCTACTACAAAGGGGCACGCTACACCATTCTGATGGGGCTGGTGGACAAGTCGGAGAGCTGTCGCCTGGTGTACCAGCTCTACAAAGATGATCCCGCTCGCGAGACCAAGGAGCTACAGCTTACGACAAAGCCCGGCGACATGGTGATCTTCAATGGGGACAAGCTCTGGCACTCAGTGACCCCGCTCGGCGAAGGGGAGGAGCGGGTCGCGCTGACGATGGAATATGTCACCAATCAGGAGATGGGACGGTTCAAGCGGATCTATTCAAACTTGAAGGATGCATTCGGATACTTTGGGATCAAGGCGCTCTGGAAAGGGACGCTTCCAGAGCGTTCAAAGCCTGGGCGATGAGTTCGACACCCCATCTTTGCTCCTAGCGGTCCGCTTCCTTCATCACGATCAGAATACGGGACCGATTCAATCCTCCTCGATCAGGTACCCCGATTCCCTGCAGGACCACAGGCCTGTGCCCCTCGCCGATCAGACGTTGCACCTGAAACTGCGCCCAGTCCTCGGCTTCAATGCGGATCTGTAACCTCCTCCTGACCTCATGGCAGAGGTCAGTGACCGCCTTGGGAAATATGGCGCTCGCCGCCGTCCCAGTCTCAACCTGGCTCATGCGTCGGCTCAGCTTCAAGGCCTCCGGATTCCTATGAAGCAATTGTAGGGAGGTGGTGAACACCAGGATGCCGGAGCCAGGACGCCGTTCGACGCTTGGGCCGGCGGGCTCATCTGGATCAGGACTGGTCTGAGGCTCTGTGGTTTTCATGGAAACGCTCCCGTTCTTCTCTCAGCCGATCTAGCACCGCTGGACGGCATGTCGGACCTGTTCACCATTGCTGGCAAGACGGTTGACCGCAACAGCTCGGCGAAGGATTGCCTTGATTTCCTCTCGATTGTAGGGCTTGGTCAGATAGGCGAAGGCGCTTTTCACGAGTGTCTCAATCGTGTTCTCCACCGTTGCGTATCCAGTGAGGACGATGACCGGAAGGCTCGGATTCGACTCCTTCATGACCCTGAGGATTGATAGCCCATCGAGGTCCGGCAGCCGAATGTCTAACAAAGCGACCTCATAGTGTTCTCGCCTGATTCGTTGGAGAGCCTCTGCACCAGTTCCCACGGCTTTGACCCGGTAGCCCTCGTGCCGTAGCATGTCACTCAAGGCCTCTCGGATGTCCGGGTCGGCATCAACGACCAAGATGCTCGTCAGAGAGCGGCGCATCACGTTCTCACCCTGCCTTAGGCCATGAGTAAAGCAACTGCGATGCCATGGCATGAGCCTTCTTCGTACGCGAAACTCTCTTGCCGCAACCAGTTGATTCACCAATGGGAGATCGTTCGCATGGAACGGCGAGAGGGGAGGAGAGGTGTGGGACGCGAGGTCAAGAGTATCAAATTGAATACGTCGAGTATCGAATCTGATACAGGAGCCAAATGTTCACCATGAGCGGGCGAGGGGCGAAATTCATGGCGCAGGTCACGTTCGGGTCTGCTCGATGGGGAGGGTGAAGGAGAAGCAGCTACCTGCGCCCGGGACGCTCTCCACCCAGATGTATCCCCCGTGCAGCTCCACAAGACTTTTGACGATGGCCAACCCCAACCCCGCACCGCGCGCATCAG
>Ga0187892_10011057_pt1 | contig 11220 bp, 13 predicted proteins | sample MA1701073metaG_FD_139345 | JGI IMG/M metagenome (GOLD analysis project Ga0187892, IMG submission 139345) | Bio-ooze microbial communities from a basaltic lava cave in the Kipuka Kanohina Cave System on the Island of Hawaii, USA - MA170107-3 metaG ... | reverse complement strand
CGCGTGCTCTCCCCCAAGGGGACTGTTGCGCAATTCCGACGTTCACGGGACGTCCCGGAATCGGAGAGAGAACGCACCAGAATCGAACCGGGAACATCGTTCTATTGCGCAACAGTCCCCCAAGGGGAGAGCGGGGAGTTGATCGTTGCACCTCGACAGGACATGCGACTCCTTTGCAGTGCGGTGGGTGAGCGAGAACTTCCCCTCTCCCCTTTGAGGGACTGTTGCGCAATTCCGGTATTCACGGGACGTTCCGGAATCAGAGAGAGAACGCACCAGAATCGAACCAGGAACATCGTTCTATTGCGCAACAGTCCCCTTTGAGGGAGAGGGTGGCGACGATCAAGCAACGCGAGATCGGAGCCCGGTGAGGGGGCGCTTAGCCGCATGCTCAATAATCGACCTTGACCAGGTAGAGGCCGCAGGGAGGCGCGACCGGGCCGCAGGCGCCGCGCTCCCCGGCTTCGAGCGCCGCCGCAAGATCGCGCGCCGTCCATTTGCCTTCGCCGACGAGCTTCAGAGAGCCCACCATCGAGCGCACCTGATTGTGCAGGAAGGAACGGGCCGAGGTCTCGATCTCGATCTCCTCGCCGAGGCGCGTCACGGACAAGACGTCGAGCGTCTTGACCGGCGAGGTCGCCTGGCACTCAGAGGACCGGAAGGTAGTGAAATCGTGATGCCCGACCAGGACCTGCGCAGCCTCGTGCATGGCGGCGGAGTCGAGGTCATGCGCGACCTGCCAGGCGCGGGCGCGGTCGAGGGCAAGGGGGCTCCGCCGGTTGACGATCCGATAGAGATAATGGCGCGCGGTGGCCGAGAAGCGCGCGTCGAAATCGTCGGCCGCACGCTCGCAGTCGAGCACGCTGATCGGGTCGGGCCTGAGCTGGGCGTTCAGCGCATCGCGCACTTTCCACGGTGGCCAGTCCTTGCCGAGATCCATATGCGCGACCTGCCCGAACGCATGCACGCCGGCATCGGTCCGCCCCGCCCCGCGGGGCAGCGTCTCTTCGCCGGAGAAGGCCTTGATGGCTTCGGAAAGCCGCCCCTGCACCGACGGTCCGTTCTCCTGCACCTGCCAGCCGACAAAGGGCGTGCCGTCATATTCGAGGGTGAGCTTGTAGCGGTGCATGGCGTCTATGCGAGCACCGTCCCTGAGCGAAGCGTCACTCCGCGCAGGAAGTCGGCAGCCGGCATGGGTTTCCTTCCGCCGCGCTGAACTTCAGTGAGCCGCACCGCACCCTTGCCGCAGGCGACGGTCAGTCTGTCGTCGAGAAGCGTGCCCGCAGGCCCGGAGCCCTTGGCCGGCGCCGACCGCAAGGCCTTGATGCGCTCGCGCTTGCCGCCCGCCTCGATCTCGAACCAGGCGCCGGGATAGGGCGAAAGACCGCGGATGCGGTCATGCACCTCGCGCGAACGAAGGCGCCAATTGATGCGCATCTCGCGCGGGTCGAGCTTGGGAGCGTAGGTTGCGGCTCCGTCATGCTGGGGACGGCAAGTGAGACGGCCCTGCTCAAGCTCTGCAAGCGCCTTCACCATCAGCGCGGCGCCGAGCGGGGCGAGAGCGTCATGCAGCTCGCCCGCGGTCATCTCGGGAAGGATCTTGACCCGCCTAACAAGGCAGACCGGCCCTGCGTCGAGTCCTTCGGTGATGCGCATGATCGACACGCCGCTCTCGCTGTCGCCGGCCATGACGGCACGGTTGATGGGGGCGGCACCCCGCCAGCGCGGCAGAAGCGAGGCATGGACATTGAAGGCGCCGTGGCGCGTGCCGTCGAGAATTGGCTTCGGCAGGATGAGCCCGTAGGCCACGACCACCGCGGCGTCGGCCTCGAGCGCACGAAATTGCTCCTGCTCCTCCGCACAGTTCAGCCGCTCCGGCGTGCGTACGGTGAGCCCCGCGTGCTCGGCGGCCTGGTGCACGGGAGATTTGCGCAAGGCCATGCCCCTCCCTGCCGCGCGGGGCGGCTGGGTGTAGACGGCGGCGACATCGTGGCCCGCTTCGAGGATGGCGCGAAGCGTCGGCACGGCGAAGTCGGGCGTGCCCATGAAGATAATGCGCATCATCGGCTCAAAAGCGCCTCGCGTATTTGCAGCGGCAAACCGCCAGGGTTAAACTAATGCAATGACAAGAAAACAGGTTAAGGAATTGCTCGATCGCGTGCGGACCTGGCCGCCTGAGCGTCAGGCCGACCTCGCCGAGGTCGCCAGGATGATGGAGCAGCAAGACAAGAGCGCGTTGCGGCTCACCGAAGAACAGGCGGCTGAGGTCAGGCGCCGTCTCGCCGAAACGCATCCCAAGACCCTTACGCTCGCCGAGCTCAACGCCCATCTCCGCCGACGCTATGGCGTATGAGGGTCATCCTTCGCCACTCTGCGCTTGGAGATCTCGATCGTATTCACGCCTGGATCAGCAAGGATAATCCATCGGCAGCCACTGCGATGGTTGCGCGGATACGAGACCGAATCTCGTTCTTGGAGATCGATGCGCTGGCGCAAATGGGTCGACCGGGACTCGTGCCAGGCACGCGTGAATTGATCGAGTTTCCATACATCATCGTTTACCGGGTCGACGATACTTTGCCGGAAATCGACGTGCTCGCGATCTTGCACGGCGCTCAAAGCCGCGCTCGATGATGCGCATCATCGGCTCGCGCCAAACGGGTCGACAAGCGCAAGACCGGTATCGGCGAAGTGTGCCGTATTGCGCGTTGCAAGCGTAGCGGCATTCGATTGGGCAATGGCAGCGATCATCGCGTCGATCACGTCGATCGCTCTGCCGTCGCTTTCGAGCTTCGCGACCAGATCCCCATAAAGTTCAGCCGCGTGAGCGTCGAAAGGCAAAACGCGCCCTTCAAACGATTCGGTGATGATCTGTCGGTATGCTCGCAGCAGTCCCAGCTTGCGCTGTGATTCTTCAAGGCGCGCGATACCGTAGCACAGTTCGGCCAACACTGGCGCGCAGAGGTAGAGTTCGCTGCGGGGCTGATGGTCGAGCCAATCGATGACCGCTGCATCGGGGGTTCGCCGCATCGTCTCCGAAATGACGTTCGTATCGAGAACGATCATTCGAAATCGGGCGGCCGTCTCGGCGCTTGAGGCCGGCGGCCCTCGAGTTCCACGGGGCCGATCGAGCGGAAACGCTCGACAAGCGCGGTCCCGAGCCCGCGTGCTGGCGGGGTTTCGGCCAGCGCGCGGCTAATGAGCGTCTTGGCTTCGTCGGAGAGACTGCGCCCGCTGCGGCGGGCTCGCGCCTCGAGGCGCCGCTTGAGCTTGGGGTCGATATTGCGGATCAAAAGGTCGGTCATTTGATATCAATGATATCAGTGTAGGACCATATTGTAAAGGAATAGAGGGAAAAAGGCGCAATCACGACTCTTCGCGATAGAGGCCCCAGACGGCATAAAGCGCGCTCGCACTCGCCAGGAGGAAGAGCACCGACAGCACGCCACCGTCCACGTCCCATCCGAGCAACCGGCCGGCGTCGTAGAGCACGTAAACGGCGAAGGTGAAAGCGAGGCCATAGAGATAAGGGCGGCCCCTGCGCGCAGCGACCGCGGCAATGACGGCGACGGCGAATTCGAGGGCGATGGAAGCGATCAGGAGCATGTCTAGAGCGCCTCGGCGCGCTTTTGCTTGGTGAATCTCCGTACCACCATATCGCGCTTCAGCCGCGACAGATAATCGATGAAGAGAATCCCGTTCAGGTGGTCGATCTCGTGCTGCACCAGCGTCGACCAGATGCCTTCCGCCTCCATTTCCTGGGGCTTGCCCTCGCGGTCGATATAGGCCACGCGGGTCTTGGCCGGCCGTTCGATCTCGGCGACGAAATCGGGGATGGAGAGGCAGCCCTCCTCATGCAGGCGAAGCTCCTCGGAGCGGTCGAGGATCTCGGGATTGACCATGACCAGCGGCGTCTTCGGCTCTTCGTCCTTTGCCGGGTCCATGATGATCAGGCGGCGGGAGATGCCGAGCTGAGGCGCGGCGAGCCCGATGCCCGGCGCGTCGTACATGGTGGCGAACATATCGTCGATGAGCCGCCTAAGCTCCGCATCGACGCGCTCGACCGGCTTCGCCTGCTTGCGCAGAAGCCGATTGGGCAGGGTAAGAATCGGTCTGATGGCCATTTGAAGCGCTGAAATAAGGTTACGCGGGAACCCGGTCAACATCCCGGACGGCTGAGCGCGTCCTTACGCCCCGACTTGATTTGACGGCAGGCGGAGTCCGATGTTCCTGTTTTGGTCTAAACAGGCCCCGAATCGGTCTATCTTGCCCGGATGGTCTTGGAGCCCATCAGGATCGGGAGCGTCACCATCGACCCGGTGCTTGCGCTGTTCGCGCTCGGGACGCTCGCCGTCCTCGCGCTGATCGCGCTCGCCATCGCGCTCTTCGTGCATATGAGCCGGCGGCGGCACGATACGGCAATGCAAGCCGCCGAGCTTGCCGAGCTGAAGGGCCGCTTGCAGAGCTTCGCCGAGATCAGCGTCGCGCGCCAGGGCGACGTTGCGCGGGCCGTCAACGAGCGGCTCGACCGCATGACCCACCGGGTCGGTACCGATCTCAACGAGACCTCGCGCAAGACCCATGAGTCGATCGCCAAGCTCAACGAACGGCTCGCCGTCATCGACACCGCGCAAAGGAACCTGACCGAGCTTTCCAACAATATGGTGAGCTTGCAGGAGATCCTCGCCAACAAGCAGGCGCGGGGCGCGTTCGGGCAGCTCCGCATGGAGACCATCGTCAAGGACGGCCTGCCCAAGGGCTCCTATTCGTTCCAGGCGACGCTCTCGAACGGCAAGCGCCCCGATTGCCTGCTGCATATGCCGAACACGAAGGCGTCAGTGGTGATCGACGCCAAGTTCCCGCTCGAAGGCTTCGAGGCGTTCCGCGCGGCGCGCCGCGAGGAGGAGAAGAAGGAGGCGTCGCGGCGCGTGCGCTTCGATGTCGGGCGCCATGTCGACTCCATGGCCGAGCGCTACTTCATCGCCGGAGAGACGCAAGACACCGCGATTCTTTTCGTTCCGTCGGAGGCGATCTACGCCGATCTCTGCGAGCATTTTTCCGATCTCGTGCAGAGGGCCCATCGCGCCCGCATCGTCATCTGCGCCCCCAACATGCTGATGCTTGCGGTGCAGACCATGCAGGCGATCCTGAAGGACGTTAAGATGCGCGAGCAGGCGCATCTCATCCAGCGCGAGGTGACACTGCTGATGGACGACATGGGCCGCTTCCGCGAGCGCGTGCTCGATCTGCAGCGCCATTTCGGCCAGGCCAATCAGGACATCGAGAAGATCCTCACCTCGTCGGAGAAGATCGCCGCGCGCGGACACAAGATCGAGACGTTGGAGTTCGAGGATTCCGCTGCGCCCGCAATCGAAGCGGCCTCCCCCTCACCCGCCCCGGCTTTCGCCGGGGCACCCTCTCCCGCGAGGGGAGAGGGACGAGAGGCTGCGCCTGCGGCGTCCTCTCCTGCGAGGGGAGAGAGTGTTGAGCGGAAGCGGAACGGCGGGAGCGCGCGGCTGCCCGGTCTTCTCCCCGGCGAATAGCCCAGGCTTTCGCAAACCCGTCATACCGGCGGAAGCCGGTATCCAGAATCGCAAACACGGTGCGTGGCGCTCCTAGATTCCGGCTTTCCTGCCTTCGCCGAAGCGAAGCCGTCCCCTCGGTGGCGTTCGAATGCAGCAGGCGCTTTCGGCTTCAGGCCGGCGCCGGAATGACGCATCTCACCCACGAACCCGTCATACCGGCGGAAGCCGGTATCCAGAATCACAGGCGCGGTGCATGCCACTCCTGGATTCCGGCTTTCGCCGGAATGACGCGGGGTACCGCCTTCTTCCTTGCCGCGCGCTTCCGCGCCGCCTGCGCGTGACACTCGCCATATTTCATGCCTTCGAGCTTCATGCCGTCGGGGTCGAGGAAGAAAACGGCGTAATAGTCGTCGTAATACTCGCCGGCAGGGTCGACGATGGTCGCCCCCTGCGCCTCGAGAAATTCCTGCAGCGCATCGACGTCCTTCCGGCTCCGCAAGCGAAATGCGTAGTGGTGAAAGCCGATGTCGCCCTTTCGGTATTTGTGCTTCTTGCCTTTCGCGTCTGCGGCCGCGATCCAGAACAGCGTCTTGTCGTTGTGCCATCCCATCATGCCCTCGTACTCGACCTCGACCTCGAAGCCGAGGAACGCCATGAGCGGGCCGTAGAAGGCCTTCGACGCTTTGAAGTCGCCGACGCTGACGACCAGGTGATCGATTCCCATCACGCGAACCATGTTCTTTTCTCCCTGTCATGCCCGTCGCCAGCATAGCCCGTCCTCGCGCGTGTTTACGTTCTCCATACCTCCCCCTCGTGGGTAGGTCCGGCGGCGCGCTTCAACTGGCAAAACCTCATACTGAGGAGCCGCCGAAGGCGGCGTCTCGAAGGAGGCGTTCCGATCACCATGCTTCGAGACGCGCTCCTTCGGAGCGCTCCTCAGCATGAGGCGGGGAGCCGTGATCTTACCCCACCCGCTCGCTCTGCTCGCCGCCCTCCCCATCGATCGAGGGGAGGGACGAAATTTGTTGCCAAGGTCGGGGGAGGGATGACCCGGGGGAGAGAGGGGAGACGGCAGCGCATTTGGCTGCTATCAAGGGGCGATGACGGCGGCAGAGGGAACCCGGCGGCTCGGTCTTGGCGCGCGCTTAGCCCGTGCGGCCGTCTTCCTCGACCCGCGCGTCCTCATCATCCTCCCTCTCGGCACGAGCCCTCGGCGGGAGTTTCCGCTTGGCTGAAACACAGCGCAAATGGACCGAGATCCTGTTCACCCGGAAGATGCTGACCTGCATTTTCCTGGGTTTCAGCTCGGGAATGCCGCTCTATGTCCTGATTTCGCTGGTGCCGGCCTGGTTGCGCAGCAACGGGGTGGACCTCGCCACCATCGGCCTCTTCGCGCTGGTTGGCCTCCCCTACACCTGGAAATTTTTGTGGTCACCCTTGATGGACCGGTACAAGCCGCCCTTCCTCGGCCGAAGGCGGGGCTGGGCGGTCCTGGTGCAGCTCGCGCTGCTCGTTTCGATCGGCGTGTTGGGCCAGTTCGATCCATCCACTTCGCTCGGCGCAATCGTGGCGGTCGTGTTCGTTGTCGCCCTGTTTGGAGCGAGCCAGGATATCGTCATCGACGCATACCGGCGTGAACTGCTGGCCGACGATGAGCTCGGAACCGGCACGTCCATCTGGGTCAATGCTTACCGGCTTTCCGGTCTGGTGCCGGGTTCTCTGGCATTGATCCTGGCCGACTACATGCCCTGGACGGTGGTGTTTTGGGTCACAGGCCTGTTCATGCTGGTCGGAATCGTGACCACTTTGATGATCAAGGAAGTGAGTGACGACGCGTTGGCGCCGCGCACGTTGCGGGAGGCGGTCATCAATCCGTTCGTCGAGTTTTTCAGCCGCGACGGGATCACGGCTGGGTTGGCCATCCTCGCCTTTTTGTTTCTCTACAAGTTGGGGGACAACATGGCCACGGCGCTGGCTACGCCCTTCTACCTGGATATGGGTTACAGCCTGAGCGAGATCGGCTCCGTCGCCAAGGCGGCCGGCCTTTGGGCCAGCATCGCCGGCGGCACGCTTGGCGGTATCATCATGCTCAAGGTGAGCATCAACCGGGCCCTGTGGCTCTTCGGTTTCGTGCAGATGTTCACCATCCTTCCGTTCGTATGGCTGAGCCAGGCGGGGCATACGCTGGCGGGGCTGTTCGTCGTGGTCAGCGGCGAGTACCTGGGAATTGGCCTTGGCGCGGTCGCGCTCACGGCCTTCATGGCGCGGGAAACGAGCAAGGCCTTTACCGCCACGCAATTTGCTCTGTTCAGCAGCTTCATCGCGATTCCGCGCACGCTGGCCAATGCATCGACCGGCTTCCTGGTCGAAGCCTTTGGGTGGACGCAGTTCTTCATCCTCTGCACCATCGCCGCGATCCCCGGCATGCTGTTGCTGTTCAAGGTGGCGCCCTGGACGGAAAAGAAAGCGAAACAAAAAGAGCGGAGCGCCGCCGCCGCATCGGGATAACCGGCGGCGCGAGCTTCACATCGGCTTGCGTGATTTGACGGCGGCGGCGAGCGTGCCTTCGTCGAGATAGTCGAGCTCGCCGCCAATCGGCACGCCGTAGGCTAGCCGCGACACGGTGACGTTGCTGCCGGCAAGCTGGTCCATCAGATAGTGCGCCGTCGACTGTCCTTCGACCGTGGCGTTGAGCGCGAGCAGCACCTCTTTGACGCCGGGTTCGCGCGCGCGGGCGATCAGTCTCTCGATGGAGAGATCGTCGGGGCCGACCCCGTCGAGCGGCGAGAGCGTGCCGCCGAGCACGTGATAGAGCCCGTTCAGCACGCTCGCGCGTTCGAGCGCCCAGAGATCGCCGACCTCCTCCACCACGCAGATGAGCGTGCGGTCGCGCGCCGGGTCGCGGCAGAGCGTGCACGGGCTCTTGGTGTCGATATTGCCGCAGGTCTCGCAGGTGAGGATGGTGTCGCGGGTCTCCGAGAGCGCCGCGGCGAGCGGCTCGAGCAGCTGCTCCTTCTTCTTGACGAGATGAAGCGCGGCCCGCCGCGCCGAGCGGGGCCCGAGCCCGGGCAGCCGCGCAAGCAGCTGGATCAGGCGCTCGATCTCGGGCCCTGCCGCCACCTTCGCCATGGCTAGAGCCTCACTTCCGCCTTCGTATTCTTTTCGCTCTCCCCTAGGGGGAGAGCACGCGAGCGCGTTTTCGCGCTCGCGGTGAGGGGTAAGCCGCGCAGCGGCGTCAGAGAGAAGGCCCCCTCACCCTTCCCGCCATGCGACTTGCGCAGAGCTGCGCTCGCGCAAGATCGCGGCGGAAAGCCCTCTCCCACGAGGGGAGAGGGGAAGAAATGGTTCGTATGCGTCATACCGGCGCAAGCCGGTATCCAGCGCAAGAACCGCCGTGCATTTCGATTCTGGATTCCGGCTTTCGCCGGAATGACGGCGGCGCGGCCCCCCACCCGGCGCGCGGAGCGCGCCGACCTCCCCACGAGGGGGCGGTATGAACGGTCTGAGTTTCCTCTCCCACGCGGGCAAAGGGTGGCGAGCCGCGCAAGGTCATCCTGAGGCGCGAGCGGAGCGAGCCTCGAAGGATGACGATTGGGGGCCATCCTTCGAGGGAGGCTGAGCGGCCACCTCAGGATGACGCGTTCCCGAAGCGCGAGCGAAGCGAGAGCTGAGCCGGGTGAGGTGAAAGCGGAGTGGCCCCCCACCCGGCGCGCAGATGCGCGCCGACCTCCCCACGAGGGGGAGGTATGAACGTAAGACGTCCCCGCTCCCGCGAGGGGCGAGGGGAAAATTTCGGCGCGCACGATGGGAGGCATCAAAACAGCTTGAGGCCCGGAGGCAGAGGCAGCCCGCCAGTCAGGCTCTTCATCTTCTCCTTCATCGCCTCCTCGACCTTGACCTTGGCGTCGTTATGGGCGGCGACGATGAGGTCCTCCAGGATCTCGATATCATCGGGCTTGAGCAGCGAGGGATCGATCTTGACGTGCGCCATGTCGCCCTTGCCGGACAGCGTCACCACGACCATGCCGCCCCCGGACCGGCCTTCGATCATCGTGCGCTCGAGCTCGGCCTGCATGTCGGCCATGCGGCCCTGCAGCTGTTGCGCCTGCTTCATCATCTCGGAGAAGTTTTTCATCAGTTGGTTCCGTCCTCTTTCAACTGTTCAGGCGCGGCGGCGGCGTCTTGCTGGGACGCGGGCTCAGCCGTGGGCCGCACGGCGGCAATGCGCGCGCCGGGGAAGTGCTGCATCACCTGCTTCACGGCCGGATGCTCGCGCACTTGCTCGATCTCGCGTGCTTCCTTCTCGCGGCGCTGCACGCCAAGCGGGGCCGCGCCCTCCTCGTCGCTCACCGCCACGATCCACACGCGCCCAGTCCAGGCCTTCAGCTTGCGCATCAACTCCTGGCCGAGCTCGCGCGGCGCCTGCGGCAGAGGATTGAGCTCAAGCGTGCCCGGCTTGAAGCGCACCAGCCGCACCTGCTCGACCAGCGCATGTTTGAGCTTGAGGTCGCGCTTGGCCTCTGCGAGCGCCACCACATCTTCAAAGCTTTTCGGCTCAGGCGGTGGCGGCGCCTGCTCCGGATTGGGAACGAGGGCTGTATCGCCACGCGGCACGGGCGGGAGACGCTCGGCACTCAGCAACGTGGCGGGTTCGGGTTTGCGCGAGGGTTTCGGCGAAGCCGCGGCTTCTGACGCGCCCGGTCCCGTCCCATCCGAAAGGCGGCGCGCCAATTCGCCGGGCGGCGGGAGACCGGCGGCGTAGGCAAGCCTGACAAGGACCATATCGGCGGCAGCGAGCGGGCGCGGACTTTCCCTCACCTCGTCATGACCTTTCAGCAGCATCTGCCAGGCGCGTGCGAGCGCGGGCATGGACAGGCGCTCTGCGAGATCGGCGGCGCGGGCGCGCTCGGCTTCGCTCGCGGCAGCATCGGCGCTCGCCGTGCCGGCGGCCTTCACCAGAGTGACGGCATGCACGGCATCGGCCAGATCGGCGATGATTTGCCCGGGCTCGGCGCCGTCGCGGTTGAGCGCCGCAAGCTCATTGAGCGCGGCACCGGCATTGCCCTTAAGCACCATCTCCATCAGATCGAAAATGCGGGTGCGATCGGCGAGGCCAAGGAGCCCGCGCACGGCGCCCGCCTCCACCTCGCTCCCGCCGAAGGCGATGGCGCGGTCGAGAATCGAGAGCGCATCGCGCACAGACCCTTCAGCCGCGCGCGCAATCAGCGCCAGAGCCGGGCGCTCGGCACGCGCGCCTTCGGCCGCCGCGACCTTGGCGAGATGCTCGATCAGGGTGTCGATCTCGATGCGCTTCAGGTCGAAGCGCTGGCAGCGCGACAGCACCGTCACCGGCACCTTCCGCACCTCTGTGGTGGCGAAAATGAACTTCACATGCTCGGGCGGCTCTTCCAGCGTCTTGAGCAGGCCGGCGAAGGCCGGCTTGGACAGCATGTGCACCTCGTCGAGGATGTAGACCTTGTAGCGGGCGATGTTCGGCTTGTAGTGCGCGCTGTCGATCAGCTCGCGAATGTCGTCGATGCCGGTGTGCGAGGCGGCATCCATCTCGACCACGTCGAGGTGCCGGCTTTCGAGGATGGCGCGGCAATGGACGCCTTCCGCTTCGATGTCGAGCGTCGGGCCTTCGACGCCGGGCGCCTCGTAATTCAGCGCGCGGGCGATGAGCCGGGCGGTCGTG
>Ga0187892_10011055_pt1 | contig 11222 bp, 15 predicted proteins | sample MA1701073metaG_FD_139345 | JGI IMG/M metagenome (GOLD analysis project Ga0187892, IMG submission 139345) | Bio-ooze microbial communities from a basaltic lava cave in the Kipuka Kanohina Cave System on the Island of Hawaii, USA - MA170107-3 metaG ... | reverse complement strand
GCGCCGGCAGGCTACCGTCGGCCATCCACCGCTCCACAAGCGACGGCTCGGCCGCGTCGAGGCCAATCGCGACCACTGCTTGCCTCGTGGCCATCCCTCGCCATGGTATCGCACTTCTGGACCCCCCTTAGCGCGTGGGCGTCCGCCTGCCACTTCGAACTCCCGGAGAGCCCATGCCCTGACCCCAGCGGAGACAATAAGCTCGGAGCAGCGCGACGTTCTCATTCCTTCCCATGGACACGCGCCTCATGCCCTGCACCGGCCTTTGCATACCCGCGTAGCTCGTCGTATCGCTTAACCTGTTCTGGCGTGAGAATCCCCTTCATCTCCAGGTGCTATCGCAAGTGTGCGATGCGCAACTCTCCTTGCCAACGGGCGATCTCCCGGACCAGTGTGCGCAACCCACCTTCATCAATCTTTCCTCTGGCGAATAGCCCATCCAGTTCTTTCTCCTTCTCGACGATGAGCCTCCCTGGCTTCCTTGCCTCCCCAAGTATCGCGGCGCGTATTTTCTCTGTTTGTTCTCTTTGCACTGCGGTGAGTTGAAGGGGCCCGGTTAACTCAAGAGCGTGCAACGGACCGGGGTAGTGGTTCAGTTCGGCAGCAGGCGAGCTCAATTCCCCGCCCCTCTAAGTAGGCTTCAACTTGATCCGCCAAAAGCGCTTTGATCTCTCGCTCCTGCCGCCCTGAGTAAGGCGCGCGATGCTCCTGCGCTTGAGCCAGTAGCAGGAACTATCAACAAAAGCAATAGCCATCCAGGTGTCTTCATCGTGCATTTTCCTCTCAACTGCTTTGGCCTAACGCCAAAGCTCGCCGCGTCGCGTAGTGGCGTCGGCTGGAGCGCCTTGTTAGCCCCCGGACGGTGTGTGACCACCAAGGCTATTGCCGGTGAGGTGCAGGATGACAAACAGCAGGACCAAGACGATGACGATGATCCCAAACACCTTCACCCAGCGTGGTGTGCTGGTGGTCGATTCGCGACCGGACCCCACGCCGGTGTCGCCCCGCTCGTGCTGCTTACGCGCCCCGTACCGGGTCATGCCCCGCGGCTTGTACACCGACAGCGTGATGGCCACGAGCAACACCAGCAGGGCGGCACCGGAGTCGGCCACGAGTTGGATTCGCAGCCCGCCGAGATCGGCACTGGACAATGTCGTCTGTGCTGCTACGCCTGCTAAGCGGCTAGTTGGCTGCATGTGCAACAGCAAGACGATGGTGCAAGGGATGGTTATCAGGAATTTCACCAGGACCCAATAGTGCCGGAACAAGCCCCACGTGGTGCCCAGTGACTGGACAAGTCCGGTTATCGGCGCAGCGAAGCTCAACGGGACGATGACGAACCAGCCGGTCAACTCCATCGCCAGATAGGCGGCACGCACCATCTGAGCATCCTGGCTGGTCAGACCAGCGACGGCGAGAGTTAGGAAGGCAGCGACCGCGCCAAGCCAGCCGACCGAGGAAGTGACATGCGCGGTGAGCGCGAACTTGCGGAGGCGGGGCGGCATGGTCATGGCCAGCGCTCCTGATCAGGTGATTTTCAGGGCTAACGCTATCTGTCTTGAACTGCGTTATACGACGACGCTGTTCTGTATAGCGCGATCAAGGGGCTCATCATATTCGGTACGCTTCCGGTTTCGCCACGTTGCATCACACGACCGGCCCTGCTTACCGTGTTGTACCGCGAGGCGCTGCAACGTATTGCCTGTGCGTTCGCGGCCACCCTGGTACTGGTAGCCTCTGACGTCATGACAGGAACAGCCGGTCGGCGGGCCCCGCATGCTCGATGCCGGTGCCGCGGTGGCGAGTTCTCATCGGGGGATCTCCCTTCCATGACCACGCCCCCTCACATACCGGCGCGGATGTAGTAGCCGATACCGTCACCGCCAGCCCGCTCGGGCTGATCCGACACGCGGTCTGTCACTTTGGCTCACCTACCTGAAAGGAGAAGCGGCCGTGGCTCAGGTGCCCATCGCCGGTGAAGATCTGCCAGTGCACCATGTAGATGCCGGGCGCGAGGGGAGGGAGAGTGGCCCAGAGCTGGCCCGGGCCACCTGTTTTGGGCCCCCCGTCGGCGAAAGGCACATCCTCTCCCGAGGGTCCGGTGATTCGTAGCTTCGAAAGACCCAGTTCGATCCGGGCATTGAAACGGAGATCGAGCCGCAACATGGGGACGGGTGTGGTCTCGCCGGCTCGCGGGATGGAATCTAGGAGAATCCCGTGGGCGGCGGTGCTCGCGGGTAGGCTGACAGCCACGAGCAATCCGAGAGCGCAGGCCCTGCTGAAGATGACCATGATGTCGAGAGCCTGTCGGGAGTCACTGGGCGACAAGCGTCCCCTCCATCCCGAACGGCCGGCGGTGCAGGAACTTGTCGCAATAGAAGACGTAGCGGCCCGCCTTCGGCAGGGTCACTTCGAAGGTCTCGGTCGCCGTGGCCGGGATGTCGACGGCCTTCGCGACCAGCCCTTCCAGGGACAGGGTCGTGACGTTGTGCGGGATGCGGGAATTGCTCACCGCGGTGATCCTGATCGGCACCCCGGCCTTCAGCGTGACCACGTCGGGCTCAAACGTGAACCGCACCATCTCGATCGTCACCGCCTGCCCCCCGGCCGGCAGTGGCTGCGCGGCGCGCTCCACCGGAGTACTGGCGCATCCTGCGATCACCAGGACCAGGGCCACTCCCAGACTCTTTCGCACAGTCCCCATGGTGCCTCCTTCTCAATGCCGCGCGGCGGTCAGAGCCGCTCGAGCAGCCATTGTGGGGCGAAGCTCATGAAATACGCGTTCCATGAGCGCCTCCGTGGTGCAGGATCTTTCCCACATTCCTCATGTTCCGGCCGCGATCGAAAACGCCGGGCGCCTCGCCGACGGCGTCGGGTCATTCGATGCCGTTGGCCCGCTGGACCTCACGGACGTAGCGCGTGACTTGTGTGACCTCCGCTGGGGTCATGGCAGGCTCAGGGGGCATGTCGCCGAACCGCCAGTGATGGGCGCGAACGCCACGTCGGACGGCCAGCTCGAAGGCGATGTCCGCATGTTGCGCGGGCTGGTACGTGCGGTGAACGAGTGGCGGCCCGGCCGGGCTGCCGCGGGCGCTCTCTCCGTGACACCGGGCGCAGTACAGGTCGAACGCGCGCTTTCCCGCCTGTGCCTCCGCCGACAACTCGGGGATCCGCACCGGTCCGCCGGCTGGCTCCGGCCGCCACCGCCACACGACCGCGCTGGCCAAGGCCACGACGCCGAGGACGAGCAGGGTGGCCGGGCCTAGCGCCCTCATGGCTCAACCGTGGTTGCGCTTCGGGGGACCATGCTCATCTCACCGCGACGCCGTGGGGTCCGCGGCCGACGGGTATCCGGCTGCGCGGACGGCCCGAGCCACGTGGATCTCGCCGCCCGCCGTTCGTGTGGACCAAGACGGCCGATGAGATTCTTGCGAGCGTGGCTCGATTTTGTCATAGAATCTCTACCCTCAGGACACTAGACACCCCCGGCGATCGGAACGGCTCGGTCCCGCTCGCCCGCCTGGCTCGTGGCGGCCTCGCTCTCTCGGTTCCTGGGCTTCGGCTCCCATCGCTCGGCACCGGCGCTCGTGTTGAGGCCCACGCAGATGAACACCAAGCCGAGCATGTAGCTGCGGGTGTCGATCACCTCCAAGCCCGCGAGGTCCACGCGGCGGCTCAGCGCCTCGCCGGACATGAAGCTGGCGATACTCCGGGGCAAGTACGCCGCGAGCGCGCCCACGCGCCGGTTCCGGCTCACGAGGCGGACCAGCGAGGGCACGACCCAACGCATGTAGCCCAGGAACAGCCACCGAGGAATCGCCGCCCTGGGCCTCGTCCACTCCACGAGGACGAACCGACCGCCCGACCGCAGCATCCGCCCGATCTCTCGGAGCGTGGGGTCGAGATCTTCGACGTGCCGGAGCGCGAACCCGAGCGTCACGCAATCGAACGCCGCCCTCCGGAACGGAAGTGCCTCGGCGCGGCCCTGGACCCACGCGACCGGCCCCTCGTTCACGAGCGCCAGCTTTCGCCTTGCCTCCTCGAGCATGGCCCCGCAGAAGTCGAGCCCGACCACAGTCCCCCCCGTCCCCAGCGCGCGGCGCGCGCGATCACCAGCTCGCCGGTGCCCGTCGCCACATCGAGCACCCTCTGCCCGGGAAGCAGGGCGCAGCGCTCCAGGCCGGCTCGGCGCCAGCGCGCATCCAGGCCGAACGAAAAGACCCGCGTCAGCGCGTCGTACCACGGCGCTGAGGCCACGAAGCCGTCGTGCACGAAGCGCGACCGCGCCGCTGTGGTTGCCGTCTCGGTCGGGCTCGCACCTATCGTCGGCGGCACACTCATTGGGTCAGGACGGATTGGCGAAGCCAAGCCACCCGAGTCGAACGAGCCCAATGACAGCGCAGACCATCACGATGACGCCGACCAGCTGGCCCGAGGTGACCGTGTCCGCGATCATGATCACGTCACCCTTGACGGGATCCACGGCCAGCCGGATGAGCGCGCTGCCGAGGAGGAACAGGAAAAACCGCTCTCCGGGACGGTGCGGGCGGCGCCGCATCATGCGAAGTCCGCCCGCGAGAGCGAGATCGAGGCCAGACTCGTAAAGCTGAGTCGGATGGAGTGGAATGCCAAGCGGCGCTGACGAGTTCGGGTCCGTGAACGTGACCGCCCATGGGAGCGCGGTAGGGGTGCCGTAGCCTCCGCCGCCGAGGAAGGCGCCCAGATGGAAGATCGCGGCTCCGAGCGCCAGGGCGGGGGCCAGAGCGTCGGCGAATACCAGGAGCGAGATGTTCCCCTTGCGGCACCACCAGATGCCGGCACCGAGCCCGCCAAGGAAGGCGCCCTCTTCCGCCAAACCCCCCTTCCACACCGCTACCATCTGCCACGGGTGCGTCAGGTACCAAGCGGGATCGAGCAACAGCACGTACGCCAGGCGCGCCCCGATGAGGTCCACCACCAGGGCGGGCCAAATGAAATCGTGAACCGCGCGGGGCCGTGGCCCCGTCGGGCCAGTTCCTTCGCCGCCACCTCCACCGTGACCCAGAGAGCGATGATCGCGACCACCCCCGCGGTCTGCAGCCCGATCGGTCCCGCGCTGACAAGCAACGGATACATGGCCGGAACCCCTCATCGCTGCCCGAGGAGGGAGCGGATGAGCGCCGGCCCACCGGCGCTCGCCCAGTCGCGCGGACCGATGGCCGTACCCACGACTCGGCCCCTTCGGTCGATCAGGATGGTCGTCGGGAGCCCCCGGACCTCATAACGCGACGCCACCCGAGAACCAGTATCCAAGAGCGCTGGAAAGGTGAGGCGAAAGTCCTGGGTGAACTTCGCCACGAGCTTCGGGCTTTCGTCGAGATCCACCGCGAGGATGACCAGGCCGACGTCCTTGAATTCCTGGTGAAGCCGCTCCATGGAAGGCATCTCCACGCGGCACGGCGCACACCACGTGGCCCAGAAGTTCAGGAGTACGATCCGGCCGCGGAAAGTCGACAACGTCAGAGTCCGGCCGTCGGGAGTCCGAAGCGCAAAGTCGGGGGCTTCGGGCTCCGCCTTCTCATGCGTCACGGCCATCGTGGCGAAGAGGGGGTCCTGCGCCAGGGCCGGGCGACCGATCGGACCACTCCATGCCAGCATGAGCACCGCGACTACAGCCGCGATGGGTCCCCATCGCTGGGCGGTCGCGCTCATCGACAGCTCCAGGCCAAGAGGAGATCTCGAGCCGACGCGCATCGCCAATATCAGCCAACTCTCCGCCGGAGGAACTCGTCCACGGCCGCCCGATCACTGTAGGGCACCCGGCGGCCGCCTACGATCTGGCAATCCTCATGACCCTTGCCCGCCACGAGCACGGCGTCACCGGGGCGAGCCAGGCCGAGCGCTGTCTGGACAGCGGTGAAGCGGTCCGGGACCAGGCGGTGCCGTTCGCCGACCGGATCTACCTCCCGGGCTCCGGTGAGAATCTCTCGAGCGATCTCGGCCGGATCCTCGTGAGCCGGATTGTCCGTCGTGACGATGGCCAGGTCGCTTAGTCGCGTGACGATCCGCCCGATGGCAGCTCGCTTGGTGCGATCACGATCACCCGCACAGCCAAAGACGGTGATCACGCGGCCGCCGACCAGCTGCCGGAGCGTTGGGAGAACCGCCCCGAAAGCCGCTGGCGTATGCGCAAAGTCGATCACGGCCAGCGGGCCTCCTCGGCGGGACACCACCTCGAAGCGGCCCGGAACCCCCCGGAGCGTCTCGAGCCCCGCGAGGATGTCGCTGGGAGCGATTCCCAGACATTCGGCGACGCCGATCGCCGCCAGCGCATTGGTGACATTGAAAGTCCCCGCCAAGCGCAGGCTGACCACTCCGGTCCAGCGCGAGGTCCGTACCGAGAAGACCGTCCGTCGCAGCCGGCTGAGCAGCGGCCGCCCCACGACATGCGCGGCGGTAGCGAGCCCGAACGTCAGGACGGGACTACCAGTGGCCTGGAGGAAACTGCCCGCGTGCTCGTCATCGGCGTTGACGATCCCGGCGCCTCGCCCGCGCTTCCCCGGCCCGCGGCCCAGGGCCGTGAACAGGCGCATCTTGGCCAGCCGATACGCGTCATGGGTCTCGTGATAGTCCAGGTGATCCGAGTGCAGATTCGTCAGCACTGCCACGTCGAACTCGCAGTCGGCGACCCGCTCCTGCGCCAGCGCATGCGAGGACACCTCCATGATCACGTCCGAAACGCCGCCGTCGGCGCACTGCCAGAGGAGGCGCTGGAGATCCGGCGCCTCGGGTGTCGTCAGGCTGGCGTGACGCTCCGCCGTCCCGATCCGGTTCACGATGGTGCCAAACAGGCCTGTCGTCCGGCCCGCGGCCCGGAGGATCGAATCGACGAGAAACGCCGTCGTCGTCTTCCCCTCGGTCCCGGTGATGCCGACGAGCCGGAGTCGCGATGATGGGTACCGATAGAGCCTCGCCGCCAGCGCGCTCAGCGCCCGTCGACTGTCGGCCACGCGAACCTGCGCGATCCCGTCGAGCCCCTCGAGCGGGCGCTCGACCGCGACCGCCACCGCCCCTCGTCCTGACGCCTCCCGAGCGTATCGGTGGCCATCGGTCCGGTCACCCCGCACGCAAACGAACAAGTCCCCGGGCTTGACCGCGGCGGAATGGCAGACAACGCCCTGGACCAGCACATCGTGCCGGCCCACGATCAGCGTCCCGTTACCACTCATCAGTTCCCCAAGCGGGATGGGTGGCACGTCAGCCGGCATCAGTGTCCGCACATCACAGGTGCTTCTCGATGAAGGCGACGATGCGGGCTTCGTCCACTTCCTCCATCGTCTCCAGCCGGCCAAACGTGGTCAGCGCGATCCGCGGACTCATCCTCGGATAGGGGGCAAGGTAGACGCCCCTCGGATACCGCTCGACGATTCGGGTCAGCTTCGCCACGACCTCCGGGCATGAGGCGCAGTTGTACTGAACCAGGATCCCGGGGCGATCCGTCGGCTGGCCACAGATCCGGCACGGCGGATAGGACTCGACGTGGTCCTGCATGCCCGAGGGCGGGTAGACCTTCGCCGTCACCGCCTGCGTCACGACAAGCGCGCCACCTCCCGCGACCAGCAGACCAAGGGCCGTGTACAGACCCCAGCGCCTCGCGAGTCGTCGAACACCTCTTCGGCGCCCGGTGCCGAGTCGTTCCTGCGTTTTCCCTTCCTTTCTGATGCGCCGTTCCTCGCTCTTGCTCATGGCGATCTCTTGGGAGGTGGCGCGTCCTGCGAGCCCTTGAGCCGCTCCTGCGCTCGGAGCACGTAGCCGCGGGCGGTGACGCCGTCCGGCGAGTCGGACACCAGCGAGGCGATCCGCTCCCACACGGGAATCGAGGCCGCATGATCGCCCTTGATGTCGAACAGCGTCTGCCCCTTGCTCCAGAGCGCGTGTAGGTTGTCCGGCTCCATGGCAAGCGCCTGATCCAGGTGGGCCAGCCCCTGCTCCACGCGGCCGATGCTGGCCAGGGACACGCCGAGGTGGATCAGTGCTTCCAGGTTGTGCGGGTCCTCTCGAACAAGCCGCTCATAGACCGGGATCGCCTGGACGAACCGTCGCGCCTCGACGTCGGCATGAGCCGCCGCCCGATCGGCTTCCCTGGCCCCGGCCACAGGTGTCGAGGGGAGCATCGTCATCCCTGGCATATCGCCGCCCCATCCACCCGTTATCGGCATGCTCTCCATGCGCGGCTGGATGGACGCACGGATCGAGAGGCCAAGCACCACTCCGAAGGCGCCCAGCAGCGCCAAAAACAGAACGAGACGAAACGGATCGCTGCGGCGGCTCATGAGAGCAGCATCACTCGGATCGGCGAGGACCGGCCCGCCACGGCCGCGGCTCCGACCATCACTGTCACGAGCCCGCCGGCCACGCCGAGCCCGCCCGAGATCCACCTCCCGACCACCGGGTGGCCGGCCGGCATCAGCGCCAGGCCAGTCAGGCTCAACACGACGAGGCTCAGCCCGAGCGCGAACGCCGCCACCGTGAGCGGCGCATGGGAGGCGGCGACGCCGTTGCCCGTGAGGAAGAACACGGAGTGTACTCTAGACAAGAGCCGGCTCCGCGCGACGCCGCGTGCTCCGGGCCGGAACGATGACCACCAGGGTTCCGAGTACCATGATCGCCCCGCCCAGCCAGAGCCAGCTCACGAGCGGCGTGACGAGCGCCTTGACGGTCACCCACGTCCCACGCCCGTCAAAGCTCCCGAGGATGACGTAGAGGTCTTCACGAAGCCCCACCCAGTAATCCACCTCGGCGATGGGGGTCTGCTGGGTGGGGTAGTAGCGGAGCGCGGGTGTCATGGTTCCCAGCGCTCGGCCACCTTTAGAGACGGCGATCCGCGCGTAGACTTTCTCGTGGGTGGGGCCTTTGGCTGCTGCGAGTCCCATGAAGGTCAGTTCATAGCCGCCGATCCCCATTCGTTCCCCCACCTGGAGCATGGTCTCCCGCTGCGTCTGGTAGTTGGACGACGACACCACCCCCACCACGACCACGGCGACACCGAGGTGGACGAGGTAGCCGCCGTAGCGTCGCCGATTGATCCCAAAGAGCGCGACGAAAGCGCGTCCCGGGCCTTCGCCGGTTGCACGCCGCCGCCCAGCGATAGCCCGAGCGAACTCTCCGACGACCGAGGTGGCCACCAGGACGGCCGAGGAGAGGCCCAGGAGTGGAGCCAGTTCCCGGATGCCCGCGAGGACGAGTGCTGCGGCTGAGAGCGCGGCGACTCCCACGGGCCAGCGAAGGCGCCCCCATAGCAACGCCGATGAGCCGCGCCGCCAGGGGATCACGGGTCCCATCGCCATCAGCGCCAGGAGCGCCAGCCCGACCGGCACCATGACTCGGTTGAAGTACGGCGCGCCGACACTCACCTTGACGCCGCTCACCGCTTCCGCGAGCACCGGGAAGATGGTCCCGAAGAAGACCGTGAAGCAGATGCCGACCAGAGCCAGGTTGTTGAGGAGAAAGGCGTTCTCGCGAGACAGGACGCCTGCCACCTCCTCAGTGTCGCTTCGAAGGCCCTCGAGGCGCATCGCGACCCACCCCAGCGAGACGAGCAGCACCAGACCGAGGTAGATGAGAAAGAAGAAGCCCACCGGCGACTGCGAGAAACTGTGGACCGAACCGATCACCCCGCTCCGAGTCAGGAAGGTCCCGAACACGATCAAGCCATAGGTCAGGATCAGGAGGGTGAGGTTCCAGACCCTCAGCATCCGCCGCCGCTCCTGGACGATGATCGAGTGGATGTAAGCAGTCGCGGTCAGCCACGGCAGGAACGAGGCATTTTCGACGGGATCCCAGGCCCAGTACCCGCCCCATCCCAGGACGTGGTAGGACCACCAGCCGCCATACACGATTCCCGCGGTCATGCAGAGCCACGCCCCCACGGCCCAGCGCCGGGTGAGGAGTATCCATTCCTCCGTGAGCCGCCCCGTGATGAGCGCGGCCATCGGGAAGGCGTAGGGCACCGTGAACCCGACCCAGCCCGAGTAGAGGAGGAGCGGATGAACCAGCATGCTGGTGTCTTCCAGCAGCGGGTTCATCCCCCGGCCGTCGGTCGGGACGGTGAGAGCGGGGCGAACGGATCCGCCGCAAACGCCAGCACCGTCAGGAAGAAGGCGGAGATGCCCATCAGCACGGCGCCAGCGTAGGGGAAGAGCTCCGAGTGCCGTCTCCGGTACCAGAGGAGGAGGACGACGGCGAGGGCCGCCTGCATCCATTCCCAGAGAACGAGCGAACCCTCGAGTGCTGCCCAGAGCCCGGCGATGCGGTACCAGAGCGCGTAGGCGCGGCTCGAGTTCTGGGCGACATACCGGATACTGAAATCGCTCGTGACGAGGGCAAACTCCAGAGCCAGGAAGGCCGCGGTAACCAGGACGAAGTGGACCAGGACCGCCCGGTACGCAGCATCCGACAGTCGAGGCCGGTGAAACCGCGCACCCGCGACGCGGGCCGCGCCCGCAAACACGCTGCACCCGAGCGCAACAAGGATGGTGGTATGGCCGAGCAATCCGGTCATTTCACTTCCGTCGCCGGCATGGCTCCACGCCGGCGGGACGCCGGACACCGGGTCCGCCTGACATCGCGCTGGACGACCATCGACACGCCTCCTCTGTGAACCGCTCCGCCGGAGCGGCGTGGGCGGCCGGGAGCGCCTCGTCCCTGTACCCCATCATCCACAGCTTCGCGGGAGGAAGAACGGACGGCGCTTCCGGCTCGTCACTCAGGAACGAACTTGGAGAATCTCTCGCGTCGGCCGTCCCGAAGTGAGCACGGGACGACGGCGCGAAAGACGACTACGAGAGATGCTCGGGGGGTCGGAAGAAGGAGATCGGCCGGCGCAACAGTCGCAGCGGACCGTGCTGGGGCGCCAGCCCGCCCATCAGTGGCAGGAACGGAAGGACTGCCGCGAGGGCAGCCATCATCAAGGTCATACCGCAGCCCGGAACGTGGGAAACCGCGGTTGTCGATTCCTCGCCGAGCCAGCGATCGCTGTGCGTCGCACAGGCGAAAACTCCAGCCGCCAGCATACACAGCAGAACGACCATCACCGCTCGCTTCATTTGCCCCTCTCAGGTGCCTTTCCCGATACCATGGCTCGTCTCGCCTGTCAACTTTCTGGGTTGCTGGGTAGCGGGTCAATTTGATGGCAAAGACTCCGCGCGTTCCTGGCTAGCCTCGCGAGTCTCGTTTTCTCCTAG
>Ga0187892_10011053_pt1 | contig 11222 bp, 9 predicted proteins | sample MA1701073metaG_FD_139345 | JGI IMG/M metagenome (GOLD analysis project Ga0187892, IMG submission 139345) | Bio-ooze microbial communities from a basaltic lava cave in the Kipuka Kanohina Cave System on the Island of Hawaii, USA - MA170107-3 metaG ... | reverse complement strand
TCAGTAATCAGTTGTCAGTTCCCAGTAAACTTCAACGGTCCACTGGGTCGCGCTTTTGCCGCCAGCGAAAGGGTCTCAAGCGGCCCATCGCGACGCACTCGGATGATTTCCGCTGCAATCGCCACGGCAATTTCTGCCGGGGTTTCGGCAGCAATGTCTAACCCCATCGGGGTATGGACACGGCTCAGTTCGGCAGGGCTGTACCCTTCCTCGGCTAACCGTTCAAGCGTGGTTTTGGCTCGGCGTTTACTGCCAATCATGCCGATATACGCAGGATTCCGTCTGAGTACGGCTTTGACCGAGGCCTCGTCCCACACATGGCCACGAGTCACAACCACAACAAATGAATGTTCGTTGATGTCCAGCATGTTCAGCGTTTCTTCGAAGGCACCGACACGAACATCATTGGCATGGGGAAACCGCTCACGATTAGCGAATGCCCAGCGATCGTCGATCACCACCGTGCGAAAACCGAGCATATGACCAATTTCACATAAGGGTTGGGCAATGTGACCAGCACCGACAATAATCAGTGTTTGTAATCCCGGTTGGACATCGACAAAAATCTGCGGCCACTCCTTCCCACGTGCGACGGCGTCTTCAACAACTTCCCCTTGGGGAGAGATAGAAAACAGTTGTGGCGTCCCAGCAGAGACAGAATTCGCAAATGTTCGGACGGTAGTCGGGTCAAGCGCTAGGGTTGGCGTGAGCACGGTCCCGTCTTGAGCAAGGGAGAGGCAACTCTTCGCTCCCGCAGGTAAGGTCTCGACCGGATTAATTGCCGTTACCAATGCCGTGGGTCGGCGGGCATGGGTCGCTTCCGCCAACGCGTGAGCTAACTCTCGGTGCTCTTCCGGTTTCCACAGATCGAGGGCAACATCCATCAATCCACCGCAGACCTGGATCACGTCCTGGTCAAAATCACCGGTAAGGTCAACTTGCACAACACGCGGCGGGACATTTTGCTCAAACAATGGATAGGCACGACGGAGCACCTCGCCTTCACCGCATCCACCACCGATCGTCCCAAATGGTTGCCCCTCGCGGGGGACAACCATCTTGGCCCCAACTTCACGTGGGACTGACCCACGGGTGCGAATGATTGTCGCTAAGATAAACGGCTTGCCTTCGGCTAGTAACGATTCAGCTCGATCCCAAAGATTATCCATAGTGGCTCGATCCTACTGAACGGCGGTCGTGAAATCAACGCGACTTTTTCTTACTCATCGGTCAGTACCCCGGCAATAAATTTCAGGTCAGTCGTGGTTGCATCAACGGCTAACACTTCACTGAGTTTCTCGTGTGCAACAGTAGATAAAACCCGAAGCGCCTCAGTTTCGTCAACGGTGAGCTGACACTGCGTTGTAACTATTGTCAGGAATGCCGACGTCTCTTTCGCGAGTTTCTCCCCTCGCAACTGCCGTTGTCCTGCGAGGAGGTCTTTTCGTTGGAGCGGACGGGCATCGATACGTTTCTCCACTACCCACCGGAGGAATGCGGTATTCCAGAGGACCGCCAGTGTCACTCCTTCCGATGCAGGACCGGATAGCAACAGGGCCAAGCGCTGTAACACGCCGAACCATACAGGAATCTGCGTCAGCACAGTTTCTACTGTGTGAATATCGGCAAGTTCCTGAAAAGGTCGGTAGAGAATTTCACCCCGTGTTTCCAGTCCACGAAAAAAGAGCGGAGATCGGCGTTTCGACCCAGCCACGATCTCGCGGAACGGGGTGTCGAGGTACGTCTCCCACGCCAGGAATCCAGCGTTCTGGAGGTTTGTGCCGAGTTCTCTGGCGTGTTGCGACACGCGCATGGTCAGACTGAAGCCGGCTTGAAAGATAGGGCGAAGCAGCGTTTCGTGCAGCAGTTGCACAGCGTGCGGCTCTTTTTCTTCCGCAAAAAAGGCCAGTCCGATGTTTAAGGCATCGTGCGCCAGAGCCACACAGCGTCGCACCTCGGCGACCTCTCCGGGATCGCAGCCGTCAGCAATCACAATTTGGTTGGTCAGCGCTGCGAGTTCCTGGCTAATAGGGTCTAAGTCTTCTACCGGCACAGCAGCAAGCGCACGCAGAAAAAATGAGGCCTGCGTCTCAAGCAACATTAACGCATGGTCAGACGGAATGAGATCCTCTCCCGTGGCAAAGCGGAGACGACGAACAGATGAGCGAGGATAACGCTCCAAGCGGATTGATTCTGGCGCGATTGGGGAGAGCAGTGCACATGCCTCGTCATAATCTGGATAGGCACGGTCGGCCAGGCGTGCGTTGCGCCACCGAAACACGGCTTCTTCGAGGCCAGTCTCTAGCTCGAGTAAGCTATTTTCCAAGACATAGGTATATTGGCGATAATCAATGACGCGCAGCCGTTCTAAGAGGAGGTGCAGAATCGGTTCTTCTTCACCACTGAAGCGCAACAAGTACTGATCATCGAAGGTGAAGTAGCGCGATTGATCGAAGGTCGGGTCCTCCTCAATGTCCGCTTTACGGATCACCTCGAAGTGCTTTTTTACGAGCAACACCAACAACTCGATATCGGCATGGAGGGCCCACTCTGCCAACTTACCACTGCCAGCTTCGTCAAGCAGGAGCAACCAGGTGATCATTCGCTGATCATCGAGTTGATCTTTCCGCCAACAATCGAGGTCCATCATATCGCGCACTTGCTCAGGGGACGCGAGCGCCAGGAGCCCAACTGCATCAGTCAGCCCGATTTCCTTGACTGTGTAAAAGAGCATCTCTGGCGAGAGGACACGCACCAGTTCCAGGCTATCGCGAGACGACAGCAGCAGGTCCTGCCGGGTTTTGGCATCAACCCGCGCAAGTTGGCCGATCTGTTGGGGAACGGACAATACTGCGAACTGTTCTTTTGTGGGAATGAGCATAGGTGAACACGTAACACGGACGACGTACCACGTGATTCGTGGTACGTCGTCCGTGATCTATGATCTGTAGGGTGACTAATATTCTCTCAACGTTCTACTTCTTCTCACTGTAGTGGTCGATAAACGAAAGTGCCTGGTCCCATCCCAGGAGTCCGTTAAATACTTCGGTAAACGGCAGCATCTCATGCCAGGTTCCTTGTGTGGTTCCCGTTTCACGCAGCGTCTTCAACACCTTCTTCATCTGATAGGTCCCGGCAAGAACGGCGGTAGCGGGATAAATGGCGACACGAAAACCGAGGTCCAAAAGGTCTTGCGCGGGAAGGAAGGGCGTCTTGCCGCCTTCGACCATGTTGACCACCAGCGGCACTTGCGAAAAGCGCCGACAGACCTTCTCCATTTGCTTCACCGACTCAAATGCCTCGAAGAAGAGCATGTCCGCCCCAGCCTCAACGTATGCGTCAGCCCGTGTAATGGCGTCATCGATCCCATTCACAGCAATGGCATCAATGCGTGCAATGATCACCGTCTCAGCGTGAGTACGGTTTTCGACCGCCGCACGGATTTTCGCGGCGTGGTCTTTTGCAGAGACCAGGACTTTCCCACCAAGATGTCCGCAGCGCCGAGGGAGGTCTTGGTCTTCAATATGCAAGCCAGCGACGCCAATGCGCTCGTATTCCTGGACCATGCGGACGACATTCAATACAGTGCCAAAACCGGCCTCAGCATCGGCAATCACTGGCACACTGACGGCACGGCAGACACCTTCCAGTTGCATCACCATTTCGGTGAGAGTGCGCAGGCCGAAATCTGGATAGCCGAGAGCACCAGCAGAGACACCACCGGAATAATAGACGAGGGGGAACCCCGCTTCTTCGATCAAACGTGCGGAGATGACATCGTACGCGCCTGCGGCCATGAGCAGGCGGTCTTGTGATAACAGGGAACGCAGAGATTGAGCCTGGGTCATAGGAAAGACTGCTCCTTAGCATAGAAAAGCGGTTGACAGACGCTGAAACTTCTTGGATAGATGCACCAACGTTGGCATTGGCGCGCAGCTTAGCAAGGTGGAACAGCACCACACAACGCCCCCTCGCTCATTATCTCCTCGGCTGGCCCTGGTTTTAGCCAGCCTGAGCGCCCTTTTGGGCTCACTCGACTCGTCCGTGAATATCGCTTTTCCCGCTCTCTCAACCGCCTTTGGCCTCGATGTATCACTGATGCAATGGATCGTCGTCAGCTATGTGCTCACCTATGCCAGCCTGTTGTTGGGCTGTGGTCGCCTGGCTGATCTCTGGGGCCATAGTCGAATGTTGAGTTGGGGACTCGCGGGAAGTTCTCTTGCTTTTCTCTGCTGCGGTTTGGCCCCAACATTTTCCTGGTTTCTCATTGCCCGTGTATTCCAAGGGGTTGCCAATGCCCTGCTCTTTGCGTCGGCTCCAGCACTGGTCACCCTGACCACCTCCACCGAGCAACGTGGTCAAGCCTTGGGGGTCTTTCAGATGAGTGCAGCGATCGGTTTCGCCCTCGGACCACCGCTCGGTGGGATGTTGGTTGACCTCTTCGGCTGGCGCGCCGTGTATCTCTTCCGTATTCCGCTGGCTCTTGTGCTGACCGTTCTTGCGTTCAGCCGACCACTGCTTCCTTCGGAACAGAAAGCGGGGCAGCGGTTCGATCTCGTCGGTGCCCTCACACTCGCCGCGAGTGTTGCCGGGTTCTTGTTCACCATCAGTCGCGGGCAAGACCTCGGCTGGACTTCTCCGTTAGTCCTCTCGCTCCTGATGGGATCAAGCATGTGCTTCGCTGGGTTTGTTCTCACGGAAATACGCGTCGTGGCACCAGTAGTTGATCTTAGCCTTTTTCGTCATCCCGCATTTTCCATTGCCAACGCCCTCAACGTCCTCGCCAGCTGTTCGATGTTCGCCATCTGGTTGTTAGTACCGTATTACCTTGTCAATACGCTTGGGTACCCGGCAACCACTGGCGGCTTGCTCCTGACTGCGACACCACTGGCCACAGCACTTGCGGCTCCACTAGCGGGGAGACTGGCTGACCGCCTTGGTACTGGTGTGCTCAGCAGTTTCGGGCTTGTCCTCGAAGCACTCGGCTTGTGGGGCATCAGCCAGTTAGACAACCACTCCAGTGCACTGACAGTTATCATTGCGCTCGCAGGCGTCGGCTTCGGTCTTGGTATGTTTCAGACTCCAAACATGAGTTTCGTCATGGGAGCAATCCCCCGCGAACAGCAAGGCGTGGCCGGGGGGATGAGTCAAATGATGCGTACGCTCGGAGTGGTCTTAGGAGTCACTAGCGCCAGCATGCTGTTCAGCAGTCGTCGTGCTATCCATACCGAGCAGTTACAACTCCCGAAGGTTGACGACCCTCACAGTTTCATTCCTGCTTTTCAGGATGTGTTTCTGGTGTCGGCAGTGGTGTGCATGGTTGCGGTTGGGTTGTCGTTGTTGAGAGGAAAGAGTGCGAAACGCTGAGGGGTCGAGAGCCGTAGCGTGCGCTATGCGCACGAAAAATAGCAGCGTGTAGGAAAAACGTGTGCGCAGCGCACGCTACGCTGATTCTTCCCGCTGAATCCGTTCCAGTTCAGCTTCAATAATCGTGTTAGCGAGTTGTGTCTCCGTCGCTTCAGCACTGGCTTCCTTGATGAGACTATCACGCGCATAGGTCTCAAAGACTTCTCGCTTCCCACGGAGGATTTCGAGCATCCGTTCATCGACGGAATTCCGCGCTAGTAAGCGATGCACCACGACTCGGCGCGTCTGCCCCATGCGGTGGGCACGAGCAATAGCTTGATCTTCTGCCGTTGCTTTCCATTGTGGCTCCATGAGGATCACTACTGAAGCAGTTTGGAGGTTCAGTCCGACACCACCAGCCTGGATTTGGCAGGGGAGAAGTCTGAAGCCGGCGGCTTTCTGAAATTCATCCACAATCCGTAAACGCTGGAAAGGTGAAATGTCCCCGGTAATGACGGCTTCGGCACCGAAACCATTTTTGACCGCTGCTAACACGTCAAGAAAGAACGAAAAGACCAGCACTTTTTGTTCAGACTCACGATACTCGTCGAGCAGTTCTCCCAGACGTACGAGCTTGGCAGACTGACCGTCACCTTTGCCGAGGGTTGCTGTCCGGCGCATCGCCATCATATTCTTAGCGCGCACCGCGGCTTTGTAAGAATCTTTGTCCTCAGGGGTGAAATCAATCCATTCTTCTTTCTCGATTTTCTTCGGGAGTTCGCGCAACACGTCTTCTTGATTACGCCGGAGATAGACTGGCGCGACGGCCTCATGAAAACGTTGCCGTTCAAGCCCAAGCCGGGTGAAGCCCGCGTTAATCAGGCGCAGCTTTGTCACCACCTCAGGTTTGAGCAAACCAACGAGCGCGTGGAACTCTTCGATGCGATTTTCGAGTGGGGTTCCGGTCATCAGGCACACTCGCCGTGCATGTGGAAGAATCTCCTTTGCCGCCTGCGATCTTCCAGTTCCTGGGTTCTTAATATAGTGCGCTTCATCGACAATCAGCAAATCAACAGCGAGGTTGCGCCGAGCCAGTGCTCCATCGACATCGTCACTGCGAAACGTTTCGTATGAAGTCACCGCGACCCCACCTTGTTCAAGCCAGATGAGAAACGGTTTGTGTCGTTCCGCTCCATGTAGAAGGAGAGCAGGCAAAGATGTTCGGGCTTGGATTTCTCGCAGCCAGTTGCCAAGAATGCTCGCTGGTGTAACCACTAAGAAGCGCGCTGGAGTTTCACCATTCTGGAGATGCACCATCGCAGCTAAGGCTTGAATGGTTTTCCCCAAGCCCATTTCGTCGCCAAGAATCGTCTTTTGTTGGACAATCAGATACTTGGTGCCAAACTCCTGGTAGCGGCGCAGAGTCACACGCAAGCCACCAGTTCTAAGCGTTAGCCCTTCGACCTGGCGAACGATGTCCTGGGGTAGTCCACCTTCGAGCCGTTCACGGTCGGGAACGGTTGTCGCAGGAACATCTTCGAGGGCCGACTCGATGACCGCGCAGTAATCGGCATAGCGGGCACGAAAATCGTCGAGCAGTGCGACTGGCGGTGGCGTGCGGAGTTGCTCACAGCGTTCATGGCCGGTACGGACGAGGCTGCCGATGTCGGCTGCTTCGGCTTCTTTCACAAGCTGTTGTGCATCCTGAATAGCAGAGTCTCGATTGTCTCGACCGCCGAACAACCATTGCTTGAGGGAGGTTGCTTGTAAGAGGGGCTCCAACCGAGCGCGAAGCAGTCGCTGCTTTTTCTCTAAAACAGGAACAATATCGGCAAGCGCCTCGCGTGCGCACAGGGCCGTTGCTGCACTGCGAACCAAATTTTCCCCGGCAGTATCCAGGGTTTCAGGCGAGGGCAAAGCAACGGGTTCATGAAGCAGCTTGTCGCGAACTTGCTGAGCAGCGGTGAGAACACTCTCGGCGGTTGTTGCTCCGACACCGGGAAGAGTCAGAAGCTGCGTTTGCGACTTTTGTGCAAGGTCGGCAACGGTATGAATGCCACCATCGCGCAGTGCTGCCCATCGAACTCCGGTCACCCCAACATCTTTCAACGCTTCGATGGGCATGGCGGCAAGACGGGCAACGCGCTGGGCATCACTGTAGGTTCGTGCTTCGTGCTTCAGCGTTGCGGTTGCCAGCTCGAGCGGTGCACGGATCAAAGCGAGGTCTCGTTCAAGCCGTTCGACCGCCTCACGAGCAACTGACCGTGCATGTCCAAGGGCGGAGAAGCGCGGCGCGCCCCATCCTTCTTCAGCGAAACTAAATTTCCCGATCGCAATTTTCATGTGTGGTTGCTAGAGGTGCGAAGGCGAAAATCCAGCTCCGAGCAGTCCTTTCCTCCGTAGCGTGCGCCATGCGCACGAACGGTGGCAGGCGGGGAATCGTGCGCGCAGCGCACGCTACACTGCCGGTGTTCCAAGGTCATGTTGTTCGATTTAGCAACAAATCACTATACGAAACAGCCACAAGCTGGTCCGGCTGGATGTCGAACAAGGAGAGAAACTCATGGCATTGCGCCCACAGCTTCTCACTCCCAATGGTCCCGTCATAATCAATCGCTTCGATCTCCACAAACGCTCCCAAGTCACGCACCTCATCAACATGGAACTTCACATTGTCGATGAAGTAAATATCCCGGCGTTTTTCGACCACCATGAGTATCCCCAACGCCTGCATGAGCAGCGCTTTGAGCGGGCTGCCAGGAGTGACGGGCATCAAGGTGACAGTAGACCGCTTCGGCCCCTCCTGCTCCTCGCGTTCGTAGTAGATGAGCGCGTTCTCGATGTTTCCTTCGCGAAGTTTGAGCCGACCCTGCGTGACCTTGAAGTAGGTATCCGTCTGATGGTCAGTCCCGCGAAAGTCGGCATGATGAGCGTAGAGAATGTCACGAATCGTTTGAAGGTTGTGACAGCGGGCTTTGATTTCGATGTTGAGGTGGGGCATGGGGGAAAGTTGTCAGTTATCAGTTAACAGTTATCAGTAGAGAAGAAGCGCAGGCTATAAGCTTCTCCTCCCTACAGCCTAGAGCCTGAAGCCTAAAGCCTGTTTTATCGATTTTTGAACGTTCCTTCCCGTTTTTCTCGGAATGCTGCCACCGCTTCACGCATGTCTTCACTGGCGAAGGTCGCAAGTCCGAGATGAGCATCGGCATAAGTGATGTCGCCCGCACGGTTGGTGCTGAGCGCTTTGAAAAACTCTTTAGTGCGACGTAGAGCCAGCGGCGGTTTGTTGAGAAATTTCTGGGCAAAGGTGAACGTCGCAGTTTGAAGTTTGTCGAGTGGCGCGACCTGATTCACCAAGCCGATGGCCAACGCTTCCTCTGCTGTCACTTCGTCACAGGTCATCACCAACTCTTTGGCCTTGCCCATACCAACCAAATTGATCAGCCGCGTAATCGATCCCCACATATACGGGACGCCGAGTCGCACTTCTGGAATCCAGATCCGCGAGCCCGCCGCCGCAACACGGAAGTCGCACGCCATTGCGATCGACACCCCACCGCCAACGGTAAACCCGTTCACCGCCGCGATGGTAATTTGATCCAACCGTTCCCATTCATCCATCAGTCGCCAGCCGATTTTAGCCGAACGAAGTTTGACCGAGTCGCTGCGCTGCGCTTGTTTCTCTCGATCAAGACCATCGGCAAACAGGTTCATGTCTGCGCCAACGCAGAACGACCGCCCTTTGCCGGTGAGAATAATCACTCGTGTCTCGTCATCTTCCTGAAACTCCTGGGCAATGGCGATGAACTCACGCATCACCTTCTCATTGATGGGGTTCAGTTTTTCTGGTCGATTGAAATAGACAGTAGCGACTGGACCTGAGCGTTCGACGATAAAGGTTTCGTATGCCATACGCACTCCTCCAACTCTGAACCTGGAACTTTGAACTTCTTCTTTATTGGCTCCGAACTCCGAACTTTTTTCGACTCCGAACCGTTAGTGCGCCGTGAATCCGCCATCAATAATCAGTTCTGACCCCGTCACAAACGAGGACTCGTCGCTGGCGAGGTAGAGTACGCCGTAGGCAATATCGTTCGAGGTGCCAACCCGTCCGAGCGGATGCGCCTGGATCAACCCTTGCATTCCTTCTTGCGCCAGCAGTTCACGAACCATTTCGGTATCGACTACCCCAGGATGTACCGAGTTGATACGAATATGGTCCTTGGCATATTCAATCGCCGCAGTCTTGGTCAGGATGCGTACCGCACCTTTTGTTCCGTGATAGGCCGCGGCCATGCCGGTGCCAATAATCCCGGCGCCAGACGAGATATTGATGATCGAGCCACCCCCGGCTTTGCGTATAGCGGGAACAGCGTACTTCATACCCAACCATGTCCCAGTTTGATTCACGGCAATCACCTGGTTCCACAGTTCCATGCTTGTCGCTTCCACCCCTTCGGTGCGAAAGATGCCAGCATTGTTCACGAGAACGTCAAGTTTGCCATAGGTTCGCACGGTTGTATCAACCGCACGCTGCCAATCCGCCTCTTGCGTCACATCGAGTGTGACAAACGTCGCCTGCCCGCCCTGCTTGACGATGTCTGCCGCGACTTTCTGGCCCAGGTCAACGAGGATGTCACCAAGGACGACCTTCGCTCCCTCTTTCACAAACAGTCGAGCTTCGGCCTCACCCTGCCCTCGGGCTCCACCAGAAATCAACGCGACTTTACCACTTAATCGTCCAGCCATGTCTATTCCCTCGCTTTCTTATAGTTCCGTACTCGGTACTCCGAACTGAGCAACTCCGAACTCTCCGTGGCCGGGACCATAGCAAAGAAACCGGCCCTCTTCCAACCATACTCGTCACCTCATTTTCCATATTCTTCATTTTTCATTTTTCACTCTTCATTCTTCATTTTCATTGACCCTTGCTTTTTGCTCATCGGTAAGAGAAAAGGAGAACTCAAAGGAGGGCTTTATTATGACGAATCTCGCACGGAAACAGGATACAGCTTATACATGGGAACAACTCGCGGCTGAGGTTGAAACCATTGTCGCCCGCGAACGTGAACACGCGCGGATTGTGCCAGCCGTTGAGCCCCTCTTGGCTCGCTTCCTGTCTGCGCAAACGTTACCCGAACAGTATTGCCGCCCAGCAGCGGGACGTGTTGCCACCGAGCACCAAGATTTCACTGTGTACCGTTTGCATCGCGGTCCAAAAGATTGTTTCAACATCATGGTGGCGATCTGGCCAGCGGGCGGCAGCAGCGGAGTACATGACCATGCCGGCAAGTGGGTTGTCGAGGGCGTCTATCGCAATAAACTGCATACGATTCGCTACAAACGACTGGATGACAAATCGCAACCCGGCCATGCTCAACTGCGCGAATCCGTCGCGCTCGATTTGCATCCGGGTGATGTTGCCCACGTGTTGTTTCCGAACGAAGAGATTCACGATTTCATCAATCCGAGCAAAGAGCCGACTGTGAGTGTCCACATTTACGGCGGCGACATTAGCCAAGAGACGCTGAATTATTTCAACCCCGCCGCCAACACGGTCGAGCGGGTCACGCACGAGATTCGTTACGATAACGAGTAGGGCGGATTTCAGTTGAGTTTACCCCGGACATTACCCTCACCCGCACTCACTCCGCTTGTGCTGCCCTCTCTCCTTCGACAGGCTCTGACAGGGAGCGGGACAATCGTGTTCGGCACTCGTTATGCAAGCATGGTGATGGGTTCCTTCGCCCCGTAGGGCAATGGCATGAAGTTAAGGACACGATTCCGTGCTTCGACTTCGCCGCTTCGCGGCTACGCTCAGCATGAACGGCACTTTTCCGCTCGTCCTGAGCGTAGCGCAGCGAAGTCGAAGGATG
>Ga0187892_10011052_pt1 | contig 11223 bp, 7 predicted proteins | sample MA1701073metaG_FD_139345 | JGI IMG/M metagenome (GOLD analysis project Ga0187892, IMG submission 139345) | Bio-ooze microbial communities from a basaltic lava cave in the Kipuka Kanohina Cave System on the Island of Hawaii, USA - MA170107-3 metaG ... | reverse complement strand
TTCCTAGGCATCGAGCTACCGATCATTCAAGCACCCATGGCGGGTGTGCAAGGTAGCGCGCTGGCGGTGGCAGTTTCCAATGCCGGGGGGCTGGGCTCACTGCCCTTCGCCATGCTCAGTGTTACGGACGGGCAAACTCAGATATTTTGACCCTCCGTCCCACGACTCTGTGCCTTTCTCGCCAGCTCTTCAATACTTCAATATAATATCGGCCGGGGGGGACCACCCGGTCCGAGACGCGGTGCGCGCTGTGGCCCGTGGGATACTGGATCCCGAGCGAGGACCTCTTCCGGTTCATGCGGGCTTCGGGAAACGATTTCGCGGTGACGCGAAACGCGTTTTCGACCAGGACCTATCGCGCTGCCATGGCAAGGTTGAGCACGCAGACCCGTCAATTCATGGTTGGTAAAACTACGAGGCGAGTTTACCCTATCTACGCAACATATCTTGCCTGAGTATTAGGCGCCGGTATTGGATTCCCTGCCTTCCTCGAAACCTCGATCCATAGGTCTATTGCATTATGGACCTCTGCGATGGCATCTGCTTCGGTACTGCCCGCTGCAGAACACCCCGGCAGGTCGGGCACGTTGGCGATGTAGGTCTCATCGTCATCGCTCCAGAATACTTCAATTAAATAAGGGTGTTTAACAGCCATACTTGTTCATCATCTCAATAAGTTGTCGCGCCTGATAAGGGTAGATATATCCGTTCTTATTCTGGAAGTTGAGCACCATAGACTCTCCGGATCTTACAAAAACCATGTGCGAGCCACCACCGCTCTTGTGGACAAATCCTAGCCATCCCGCTGCTCTACATGCATCCTCGAAACGGACTGCTCTGGGGTTATTACGAATCGCTGCAAAGAGCTTTTCACGCTTCGCCACTCGCTAATGATCCGCTGCGCGACTGCCTCGGCTTTATGCTGATGAGGACGCCCGTATCTATCGACAACCGTTATCAACGTACCTCTTCGATCGATCTTCCCTCGGTCACGCCACATCCCGAAGGCACACTTTGGTCTTGTCGTTGCACCTTTTCGGTAGGCAGCTCACTCGCCTTCACGTGTTTCACACGGCCGTAGACATGCTCGCTCCTTTCCATTTGAGCCCGCTCCTCTGAATCCTCAGCGTCTGGTTTACGCCCAGTTTTTTAATAATACATCGAATAATAACCTTGCGGGACTTTTGCGGGACTTCGTACGACACCCTTAGACACTGTCCGTCATTTCACGTGCAACCTACTCGCGAACCCGCTCGACCACTTCGATCGATCTGAGATATCGGGCGCTACTTCGTGGTTTTACATTGGATTTGACTAAGCTTGCTCTTGCGTGATCAACCGGCGGGCTTGCGGAGCGGTTGTTGTTCAGGCGGGGATCTCGCCTGCGGACCAGGAAAGCGGCACCGAGATTATCCGCTCATCATAGAGATCAACCCGCCCCACCGATAGGCGCTTGATCCTCGTGTCGGTTGGCCGCTTTCTCTTTCCTAAAAAAACCCAATATAAAAATCGTAACTAACTGATAAAAAAGAGGATAAAAAAGCGGGTTGTTTTCGGAAATATGAGGATATGTGTTTGAAAAGTTGTAATTTTTTGAGTGACTTAAAATCCCTCGGGGGCAACCCCGTGGCGGTTCGACTTCGGCCCCGGGCACCAATAAAAACAAGGGGTTATGGGATAATGCGGTTACACGGAGTTACAGGGGAAACACCGTCTGTGTACGGCGTTCGAGTTTGGTCATGGCGGCGCGCGGATATGCTCGCCGCTCTGGTGGCTGTAGCGGACCCCCATGAAAGCGTCTTATGCCCCGAAATCCGCCGCACGGTCTAATAAGGAATGCTCCGTCAACGGCATATCGTGACCCGTACTGATTGGGCTAACTAAAGGTGCTTTTGCTTGAAGCACAGCACGGTTCTTGACTGTCGCCCTTGGCTACAAGGAAGCGCTTGGAGCATGCCTGGCATTTGCTCTCCGACATAGAGCGCGCTGATATTCCATTCGGGAACATGTCATCGTGTTTCACCGTCAACGGGTTCACTGAACGGTCAATTTGAGGCCTACACCGAACCGAATGCTCGCTCTCGAGCGGGCAAAAAAAGGGCGCATAGACGATGCGCCCAGCCAGCTGCAGCAGTGTCCGCTACCAGCTAAGGGACCATCCCACACCGACCACATCGCTTTCCTGCTCTTTACCGTCAAACCGTTCCTGTTCGAGCTGGGAGTATTCCGCAACGAGCTTAAACCAGTCGGTTACGTCATGATATACGCCCACGGTCCAAGCCTTTTGCCCCTGAAGATAAGATCTCTCGATCTCGAGCCGGCTTGCCCGTTGGGCGCTGGCCTCATCCGCTTCGCTGCTACCGTAACTAAAGCCAAGCTTGGTACGGGTAGGGAATGTCCACGCGGCCTGGGCTAACCAACCGCTGTGCTCGTGTCTGACCCCTTCTCGATCTAGGGCATCTTCATCCACCATAAGTGTGCTGCCCAGCGCTCCGCCGGTATAGCGCGAGCCGCTTACTTCGCCGCTACCATAGCCCGTGTCGAGGCCAAGCTGTAAGCCACCCCCCCATGCCGTCAGGTCACCCGTGCAATTCCCTCGGCCGCAATCGGGCTGAAATCCACCTTCATGACATAGGCCACTCATGAATGCCTCGACCTGAAAGCCGCCGATATCGGGCGTTCTGTAACTGATACGGGCGTCATAGTCTGGATCCAAATGCTCGTAACCACTATGACCTAGTGCGATCTCGTTGCTGAGATCGCCAGCCGCTCCGGCGCCAAGCAAATCTAGGTCCGTGAGGTAGCTTTGGTGTTGCAACGGCCTTAAGGTGCGTGTAACGCTAAAAGCGCCAAAATCCCCTCCGATGCCAAAATAAGTCTCGCCAAAATCCTTATGCGAAGCTGCTTGGCTGACATCGGCATTCGAAACGTAGTTTCTTATATCACCGTTTTTGCTCGCCGGTGCAAGACTGATCCGGGCCTTGCCGGCTAAACGGGTTATTTCGCCTTCGGGTGATCTCTCGCTAAAGCTGAAAAACGCTGGCAACAGGCCCCTTCCAACGATCGAATCCTCGCTTGTCCTGCTGCGGCCTATGGTTGCCAGCGTTTCAGCCGTCACACCACTCAACGTGGCACCTGCGTCCTGGTAAACGTAGAACCCGCTTACGCTTCCCTCGAAGCTCACCTCCCAACCGTTGTCACCGCCCACCACGACGACCGCTTTCGCGGGCACCCCAATTGCCATCGCCAGCGTCGCCGAGCCAACCACGGTGATCAACTTCGTATTAGTCATCCGGTTCATCGCTGCTGTCGGACGCTCTCCCCATGGTCCCTGTGTTGGTATTGATAATACATAAGTAAAACTAAGTCAAGTCTCTTGTGAAATAAAAGACACACTGTTACGTTGATGTGTTTGTTATACGCAACACCAGATATCTCGGCATGGACAGTTCCTTTTCCGCTTGGGACCCCTCCTCGCTCGTCGAGTGAAAAACAAACAAACAGCAGCGGTAAACATTGCACAGACTTCCGGGTACAATGCGCTCCATCTTTGGCTGAGCACGGACCGTGATGATGTTCAGTTCGCCTCTCACAACCATTATAAAAAGCACCGTCACCTGCGTGGTATTGGCCCTGTGGGTTGTGCTAAGGGCAGAGGAACAGGCAACATTCGACGAGTTTAGAGTCGCTTATTTCGGCGATAGGAAATCCTCCGCTTTCCTCGGCGTGCAGCAGGGTCTCGCGGAGGCCAACATCCAAGGGCAGTTTTTGGATCGACGCCACACACTCGTTTGGCTCGAGAGCAGCGAGAAATTGCCGGCCCCTATTTCGGCCGTGCTCGTCGCTTCCGACGCCAAGAGCCTGCGAGAGCTCAGCGAGCGAAATCCTACACTTCCCGTTTTCAATCTGACGATGGAGAACGATGAGCTTCGGGAGGCATGCCTGCCTAACGTGTTGCACATAATTCCTAGCACTAGGATGAAACGCGACGCCATGGCGCAATGGCAGGTCAAGCATCCAAATAGTCGCGCCTCTGCATTAGCTTGGCATCCATCGTTGAAGAAGTACGCGGGGGAGCAGCTCAATAAACGCTTCAAGAAAGCCCAAGACCGTCCTATGGACGATTATTCCTGGGCAGGTTGGGTGGCGGTCAGGATGATTGCCGACACTGCGGCGCGGATCCAAACCAACAACCCTACGCGGTTGCTCAAATTTCTGAGGACGGAGCTGAAGTTCGACGGTCAAAAGGGCACCGATTTGGGTTTCCACCAAACAGGACAGTTGCGACAAATATTGTTGGTCGTCGAAGCCGACAAAATCGTAGGCGAGGTCGACCCGGAAAACCTGGACAGTCTGGGTGGTCTTGTGGATTGTTCAAAATGATCGGGATGAGTGGATAAACGGCCCCAAGGGCGCTTCGATTAATTCGACATGCCCGGCGGTATAGGGGCGAGCGGGAACAAAACGATGGTCATGTAGACCACCGTCCCGGCGAGCGGGCGCGCCATTGGATGGTGCACCCTGGCGTTCAAGCGCAGCAGGAAAGCGCAGCGTCGAAAGTGCGATTCGAAACTTCCACGGATGGAATTTTTCGAAATGCCCCCTAATTGCGAGCGACATAGAACCAGGAGATCATCCCGTGATAAGTCCTCTCCGAACAACATCACTACTTACGTTCTTGGTCGGCGCGGTCGCCGCCCTGCCGAGCACTGCCGAACCGACATTGCGGGTGTTTGTCACCAATGAAAAAGATGATTCGATAAGCGTCATCGACAGCCGCACGAACAAAGTCGAAAAAACCATTGCGGTCGGTAAGCGACCTCGCGGGATCGGGCTTGCGCCCGATGGTACTGAGTTCTACGTCGCTTTGGGTGCAGAGAACGCGATCGCCGTCGTCGACCCCAAGAGCTTAGCAGTCTTGCGTAAAATCCCTTCTGGCGATGATCCGGAGGCGTTTGACGTGCATTCAAACGGCAATATCTATCTGTCGAACGAAGACGACGCAAAGGCCACGGTACTAAACCCTAAAAGCGGCCAAATCGTGGCCCAGATCCCGGTGGGATTGGAACCCGAGGGTGTGGCCGTTTCACCCGATGGGAAGCAGGTTATCGTCACCAGCGAATCCACAAACATGCTCCATGTCATTAACGTTCCGGGGCACGAAGTGATCGCCAACATCCTCGTTGGCTCTAGGCCTCGGGCTGCGGTTTTCTCCAAGGATGGAAAGTGGGCCTATGCCAGCTCAGAAATCGTGGGTGAAGTCAAGCGCATCGACATGAGCAACCACAAAATCGTCAACAAGAGGGTACTTGCCGACGACCAGGCCAAACCCAAAGACGTGCGTCTCAGCAAAGACGAGCGCACGCTTTATGTTGCGGGAGGGCGCGCTAACAAAGTATTCGTATTGGACGCCGAAACTTTGGAGATCAAGAAAGATATCCCGGTGGGCGAACGTGTTTGGGGCTTGGCGATCTCTCGGGACGGGAGGCGCCTATACACCACCAACGGCTTGAGCCACTCCGTCTCCGTGATCGACACGACTAAAAGCGAGGTGATGGCAACGGTGGATGTCGGCCAGTTTCCTTGGGGGATCGTGATCGACGATTGATTGGCGACTCAATGAAGGGCACTTCGGTTAATTCGGAAACCCTCCCGAGCCCTCACGTATCCCCTCATATTCCTTCCCCCTGCCAGGGGGCAGGCTAGGATGGGGGTAGAGACGTGCCATCGCCCGAGCCTGTTTTCTTTTGCGTTACGCCCGTCGCTCCAATTGCCAGGATCCCCAGGAACGTAAGCGCTGAATAACGCTTTCCAGACTCACGTAAAAGCTTGGAGTGATGTAGAGCGTAAGCAACTGCGACAACAACAATCCACCCACGACCGCGATCCCCAGAGGCTGGCGGGCCTCGCCCCCCGCTCCGTAGCCAAGCGCGATCGGTAAAGTGGCGAGGATCGCCGCTACGGTGGTCATCATGATCGGCCGGAAGCGAACCAGGCTTGCTTCGACGATCGCCTGCTCGGGCGCAAGCTGCTTTTCGCGTTGCAGGCTGAGTGCGAGATCGACCATCATGATGCCGTTTTTCTTGACCAGACCGACCAAAAGGATGACTCCCACAAAGCTGAAGATATCGAGCTCCTGCTCAAAGAACAACAACGCGACCACCGCCCCAAACCCCGCCAAAGGCAGTGCTGTGAGGATGGTCAGCGGGTGTCCGAGATGTTCGTAAAGAATAGCGAGGATCATGTAAATCACCAAAATGGTGATCGCCAACAGCATCGGCAGCTCGTGCAGCGACTCCGCGAAAGTTTTGACGCTTCCGGCCGCCGTCGCGCTCACGCCTTGGGGCAGCGTTTCGCGGGCACGTTCTTGGATCGCTGAGACCGCGGCCCCGATCGAACTGCCCGGTGCGAGGTTGAACGACAGGGTCACCGACGGCAGTTGCCCGTAATGTTCGATCGCGATCGGACCGGTACCGCTTTTAATTTCAGCGAGGCTGGTAAACGGTACCAGCCGGCTGTTTCCGCCCTGCACATAGAGCGCGTTGAGCGCGTCGATGTTCTGCTGAAAGGCAGGATCAAGTTGAATAAACACCGGATACTGGTCGTTAGCGCCGTAAACCGTACTGATCTCGCGCCCACCGAAAGCGGAATGGAGCGCGGTCTCGATCTGTTGCGGACTGACGCCGAGGGAAGCTGCCCGGTCGCGCAGGATGCGTACCTGGACCTCCGGATTTCTCAGTTCCAGGCTGCTACTCACATCCTGAATCAGGGGTAACGTTTGCAGCGAACCCTCAAACGACCGGGCAGCCGAACGCAGGGTTTCCAGATCGGAGCCCAGCAATACCACCTGACATTCCCCCGCGGCCGCGATAGGGCCGATGCGGATCGCCGCAGGATTTTGCAGCACAAGCTGGATCCCCTTCACGCCGCGCGTTGCTTGGCGCAGTTGCTGAATGACTTCATCGGCGGTGGCATCCCGGTCTTCAGCGGGCTTCAGCCGAATGGTAATGCGCCCGATATTACCCCCGCTCACGCCCCCGCTCCCCTGCCCGGCGGTCGACATCAGCGCTTCAACGTTGGGATTAGCCCGAACCACCTCGCTGACCGCCAATTGCCTTCTCACCAGTTCCGGGAAAGGAATGCCCTCCGGTGCTCGCGTGTTTCCATGAATTACTCCAGTATCCTGGCGTGGGATGAATCCTTTCGGGACCACGGCGAACAGCCATCCGGTGAGCGCCAGGATCGCAGCCGATACCAAAAGCATAGAGCCGCGATGGCCCATGGCGAGATGGAGGCTCTTGCCATACAGCACCTTGAAGTGTTCGAACAGCGTCTCAAAGGTCCGGTAAAGGCGACCGTGTTCGTTGACGGGCTTGAGAAACAAGCCGCACAACATGGGGGTGAGGCTGAGAGAAACGACCCCCGAGATCAACACCGCAACGCCCACGGTGACCGCGAATTCGCTGAACAGGCGCCCGAGGATCCCGGCCATGAACAGGACCGGGATAAATACCGCAGCCAGCGACAGCGTCATGGACACGACGGTGAAGCCGATCTCTCGTGTCGCATCAAGCGTCGCCGTCAAGCGGTCCTTGCCCATGTCCAAGTGCCGGCTGATGTTTTCCAGCACTACGATGGCGTCGTCCACCACGAAACCTACCGCCAGCGTTAACGCCATCAGCGACAGATTGTTCAGGCTGTAGCCGAGCAGATACATCACGGCGAAAGTTCCCAGTACCGAGGTGGGAAGGACAACAGCGGTGATGACAGTCGAAGAGAGATTGCCTAGGAAGACCAGTATCACCCCGGTCACCAAGCCCATTGCCAGCACCAGGGTGAAATTAACGTCGTGGATGGACTGGCGGATGAATTCTGAACGATCGAATAGTACATGCAATTCGACCCCCGCCGGAAGCTGGGCACGGATCTCCGGGAACAGCTCCCGGATCCCGTTCACCGTCTCCACGGTGTTGGCGCCGGGCTGGCGCTGTACGGCAAGAATGATAGAGCGTTGGCCATTGAACCAGCTCAAGGCTTTATCGTTCTCCACGCTATCCTCGGCGCGCCCGATGTCCTTTAGGCGCACCGGGGCGCCGTCACGAAACGCCACGATCACATCCTGGAAATTCACGGCTCCTTTGAGATCGGCGTCGGCTTTTACCGCATAGGCGCGCTCGGCGCCGTCCAGGGTCCCGGCCGGACGGTTGCTGTTGGCTTCTCGGATAGCGTTCGCCACCTGGTCGAGTCCCCAGTTGCGGTGGGCTAAGGCATTGGGATTGAGGTATAGCCGCACCGCGTATTTTTGCACCCCGTGGATCACCACCTGGGCAACGCCCGGGAGCATCGACAGGCGCTGCACGAGCCGGGTATCGGCGAAATCATTCAGGTCCCGCAAAGGCATGGTCAGAGCGGTCAAAGCCAAAAACAGGATGGGGCTGTCTGCGGGATTGTTCTTGCGCAATTGCAGCGGCTCGATTTCATCCGGAAGCCGGCGCATCGCGCTGGAGATCGCGTTTTGCACATCTTGCGCCGCCGAGTCGATGTCCCGTTCGAGCAGGAACTGCAAAGTGATGCGCGTAGAGCCCGACGTGCTCACCGAGATCATGGAATCGATACCGGAGATGGTGACGAACTGACGTTCCAAAGGGGTCGCCACCGCGCTAGCCATGGTTTCCGGATCTGCTCCTGGGAGGCTGGCGGAGACCGTGAGGGTAGGAAAATCCACATTAGGCAGGTCATTGACCGGCAGAGCGCGGAACGCGAACCAGCCGAAGAAACAGAGCGCCGCGGTCGTTACCGCAGTCGCGATGGGGCGTTTGATGAAGATCCGGGAGAGATTCATGAGCGTGGCTCGTCTAGGACTTTGACCGCTTTGCCAGGTGCGAGGTCGTAAGGCAACTCGGTGATCACTTCCTCTCCGCCTTGTAGTCCTTTTTCGATGATGGCCAAGCCTTCGACCTGGCGCGAAACCGCAACCGGTTGCAGTCGCGCCTTTGCCTCCTCCACCAAATAGACAAAAGAGCCTTCCTGCCCTGGCTGGACCGCGGCCGCAGGCACCACGACCGCATTGGGCTCAACGTTCAGAATCAGACGCGCTACGATAAATTCTCCCGGCCATAAGGTTTCGTCTTTATTCGGGACCCGTGCTTTCAAGAGCACGGTACCGGTCTGCGGGTTCACCGTATTGTCGATGAAGACGACCTCGCCTTCGGCCACGGCGCCGCTGCTGTGTTCCCGGCTGATCGCAACACGCAGCTTACTCGATCCCGCCCGGCCTAGAACTTCTTGGAGATACTGTTGCGGGATGTTGAACGCGACCTGTATCGGCTGAATGCTGTTGATGATCACCAGCGGGGTGGTTGCGGCCGCGTTCACCAGATTACCCTCTTTAGCCGCGAGGCTCCCGCTTCGCCCGGCGATCGGAGCGCGAATACCACAGTAACCCAGCTGCACCCGAGCCGCATCCACCTGGGCGCGATCGGCTTTCACCGTCGCCGCGAGGGCTTGTGCGGAAGCCACCGCTTGCGCATATTCCTGACGGGTGATGTATTCACGTTCCGCAAGAGGCTGAAGACGCGCACGCTGCGCCTGTGCTTCCCGCAACTCTGCCTGGTCGCGGGCGAGAGTGGCCTTTGCCTGATCGAGACCGGCCCGCGGGCCTCGGTCGTCGATGCGAAACAGCAATTGACCCTTTTGCACATTCTCGCCCTCGCGGAACAGGACCTCCTCCAGCACTCCGTTCACCTGGGCCCGCACCTGAACGCTGTGCTCCGGTTCGACCGTCCCGACCGCCTCGACGACGACCGGCATCGGCTGGATTTTCACGGCTACCGTCTTAACCGCGATCGCTTGATCGGCGCCTGAGCTCTCGTTTATGGCTCCGATCGTTCGCTCGCCCCCAAACCGGAGATAAACGCCCGCCGCGGCGCAGAGGAGCACGGCTGCGAGCAGCGTTCTATTCATGATGAGGAAGTGGGCGTTAAAGCGCCGCGCGCGTGCGCTAAACGCGCGAGAGAGGTGTACCAGTCAAACTGAGATTGGATCCACTGTACCCGCGCCGCGGCTTGATCGGCCTGGGCGGTGAGTAGATCGAGCAGGTTGCCCACCCCGGATTTGTAGCGCGCGAGTGCCACCTCGGCCGACCGTTCTGCGCTCTTCAACACGCCGGAGCTGGTATCGATCCCGGTCGCAGCGGTATTCAGGTCGAAGTAGGCTTGCCACACCTCCAAGGCACTTTGCCGATGGAGTCGATCCCGGACCGCCTCGGCTTGTTCCGCTTGCGCTTGCGCGAAGCGCACGTTGTAGGTATCGCGAAACGCAGTGAAGAGAGGGATCCTGAGGTTAAGGTTGATGCTGTAACTATCGGAATCCGGCCGCTCATCGGTAAAAAACGTTCGAGCCCCGTTGATCGCGAGCTCGAGTCTCGGTCGGCCCGTGGCTCTCGCCACCTGCACCGCTGCGCGGGCGGCGCGTACCTCGGCTTCTGCGGCGATGAGATCCGGCCTCATCGTCTTGGCTTGCTGGAGAATCCGGTCAAGCGATTCGAGCACTTCGGTGATCGGCGGCTCGCTTGGCCAGGGGTTCAGCTCAAGCCGCGTGTCTACCGGGATCCCTACCGCCACTGCGAGCTGCCCCCTGGCCTTGGCAAGCTCGCCCTCGTTGCGGTGCAGGGTCAGACGCGCTTGACCCACGGCGGTCTCGGCCCGGTAGACATCACCGATGGTGGCTAGACCCGCTTGGCGCCGGGTGCTCGCCGCTTTAAGGCTCACGCCGGCGCTTTTCAATGCTTCCTCATTGGCCGAAACGAGCCGTTCCCCGCCCAGCACCTGATAGTAGGTCTGTTCGACCAGCAGCACCACATCCTGCAAGACACGGTTCTGCAGCAGATTGGCCGCGAGCAACCGGTAGCGCGCCGCCTCCATCTCCCCGGCGCGGACGTCGAAGTCGAATAGGACATAGGCGAGGCTCAGCGAAGGGCCGTAGCGAGTCTGTGCCGGAACCGATGCGCCGGCGCTGGAAATCGAACGGCTATGCGTGAGACTAACCAACCCGTTGAGTTGCGGCCAGAACAGCGAGCTTGCGATGCCGAGCTCCGCCGCTTGGGCGCGCGCCACCGCCCACGCCTCGTGGGTCGCGGGGTTATTCATTAAGGCGAGATCGGTGAGCTGAGCCAGCGACAGAGGGCCCGAGATCTGCGCTGGAATGAGCGGCTGAGGCTCAGGC
>Ga0187892_10011051_pt1 | contig 11224 bp, 17 predicted proteins | sample MA1701073metaG_FD_139345 | JGI IMG/M metagenome (GOLD analysis project Ga0187892, IMG submission 139345) | Bio-ooze microbial communities from a basaltic lava cave in the Kipuka Kanohina Cave System on the Island of Hawaii, USA - MA170107-3 metaG ... | reverse complement strand
CCCTGATGCAGGCGGACGTGGGGATCGCCATGGGCACCGGCACCGACATTGCGATTGAGTCCGCGGACGTGGTGATCGTCGGCAACCGGCTCCATGCGGTGGTCATCGCGCGCGAAATCAGCCGATGGAGCTACCGAAAAACCAAGCAAAATGTCGTGCTGGCATTCCTCTTTAACGGCCTCGGCATCCCGGCGGCCGCCACGGGGCTCGTCTACCCGGTCTGGGCGATGGTGGCCATGGCGGCCAGCGTCACCAGCATTTTTGTCAACGCGCTCTGGGGCCGCCCGTCGCTGTTCTTCAACGCGGTCCTTAGCGTTGGGCGCGGGTCGAGTGGACGCGCTCACGAGACGACGGGCGTGACCCACGGCGATGGCGTGAGCTGATGACTGCCGCGCAGCGTCGCATTCTCGTCGTCATTGCGCACGCGGACGACGCTGACGTGCATGCAGGGGGAACGCTCGCGCGCTGGTCGGCACAAGGCGATCGTGTCCATCTGGTCGTGGTGACCAATGGAGCCAAAGGGCACGATGATCCAACGATGACGCGGGCACGCCTCATCCAACTCCGGAGGAACGAACAGGAAGCGGCGGCCGCCACCCTCGGGCTCGCCGCAGTCACGTTCCTTGACTATGAGGACGGCGACCTTGCGTGGGCCGGGCCGGCTCTCGCCGAGGACATGACACGGACCCTACGGCGCGAGCGCCCCGACCTCGTGGTGAGCCTCGATCCCTACGGCGGCGGGCCGAGATACGCGAGTTACCAGCTTCATCGTGATCATCGGGCCGTCGGCGAGGCCGTCATCGATGCGGTGTACTTTCGTGCGCCCGCGCCGCTGCACTATCCAGAGCACCTTGGACAAGACTTGCGACCGCATCGCGTGGGTGAGGTCCTTCTCGCGATGGGCGATGAGCACGATCTGTTTGTCGACATCACGGACACCTTCGACAAGAAGCTCCGGGCCGTTCGCGCCCATGCGAGTCAATGGGGGGCCCATCCCGACCTCGAGGGCCTCCTCCGGCGACGGGCGAGCGCGTTCGGTGCCTCGGCGGGGTGCGAGCTCGCCGAGGCTTTCAAGCGTCTCGTGCCGTGATGACGGGCCTCGGCGAGGCGATCGGTACCATGCGCGGTTACGGAGCGTCGACGCCGACCAGGAGCACGCGGGCGTGACTGGGGCTGCCGTTCGAGGGCTGCGCAATCCGTTCCGCAGCCGCCTGCGGGCCGGTGTCGTCGTCGTCCTGTTGGCGCTCGTCACCGGCTTCCTGGCGCTGATGGTCCAGGCCGCGCTGGCGAGTCGCGACCAGGTGGCGCGGCTCGACGCGCGCGTGCGGACGCTGGTGGAGCTACGAGAGGCCGGCGCGTTCGGTACCGGAGGATTCGGTGGCGACAAGCCGGCGGGCGAGCCCGACTTCTCCGTGGGCACCCTCGAGCGCCTCCGTCGTATTCCGAGCGCGGCCCACCTCGCGAGGATCGAGGAGTACGTGTACACCCCGCAAGTCGATCCCACGCGGCCCAACGCGTACGCCATGATCATTGGCACCCCTCCGGGTGCCGCCATGCGCGCCATCGGCGAAGTCGACTACGAGAGTGCGCGCATCATCGCAGGGCGCGCGCTGCGGTCCGAGGATGCCCGGGCCCACGTGGCGGTCGTCGGCCGGCTCTACGCGAGGCAGCGCCTCAATATCGCGGAGCCCGGGACCGCGGCGCTCGCCGGCCAGCAGATCGTCCTCGGTGGCCAGCCGTTCCAGGTCATGGGTGTTTACACGACCGCCAACGACTTCGGCGACAATCACGTGTTTGTTCCCATCGAGGCGTTCCGGGACGCGTTCAAGCCGGGGAACAAGCTGACGAAGATCTTTGTCACGGTGGACTCCGTCGGCAACGTCGAGCGGGTCGTGCAGGACCTCAAGGACACGACGAAGTTCCCGGAGGTCGACACCGTCACGAGCCCGGAAGCCGTCTCGACGGCGCGCACGACGCTCGGCAGCCTCGCCGTCGCCAGCGTATACGGCTCGATCCTGCTCTTCGCGATCGGCGCGGTCCTCGTCGGCTTCGTCATGGTGCTCTCGACGCGAGAGCGTGCGCGTGAGATCGGTACGCTCAAAGCGATCGGCGCTGCGAACAGCGAGGTGGTCATCCAGTTCCTCGCCGAAGCCGTGACACTGAGCGGCCTCGGCGGGCTCGGCGCCGTGCTCGTCGCCGCGATCTTCGCGCAGGTCTTCCAGCGGACCCTTGGCCTGCCCGTAGCGTTCGATGGCCGCGTTCTCGGGTTCATCGGCGCCGGGTCGGTCGTCTTTGCGGCGCTCGGCAGCCTTTATCCCGTCATCCACGGGGTCCGGTTGAGCCCCGTCGAGGCAATGCGGAGCACGTGACATGGGCATGGCACGATTCGGATTGAGGAACCTCTTCCGCAGCCGAGTGCGGCTCGCGGTCGTGGCGCTCCTCATCGCGTGTCCGTTCTTCCTCCTGCTGGTGATGCAGGCGATCGGGGACGCCGTCCACCGGCAGACGGAGCTGCTCAAGCGGTCCGTCGACAATACGCTTCAGCTCAGGGCGCGCGGCTCCATGGGCCACGTCAACATGGTCGGAAGCTCGGACGTTCTGCCTGGCGATGTCCTGAGCACCGTGCAATCCCTCGAGCACGTCCGCCGGGTCGAGCCCTATCTGCTCGCCATGATGCCGACGGAAGGGCACAACTTTGGCATGATCGTCGGGCTCAAGCCGGGCGATACCAAGCGGCTCGAATCACATGGCGAGGCGGGCAACCCGCGCATCATCGCCGGCCGCGACCTCAGGCCGGACGATCACGGCAGGGACGTCGGGGTGATCGGCCAGGGCCTCGCGCGCTGGGCGGGTATCACGCCCGAGCGCTTGGACCGGGCAACGGTCACCCTGGATCTGCGTCGCACGCACGCCGCAATCTTCGCCCTGGACCGTCCCGCGCGCACAATCCATGTCGTGGGCATCTATGCGAGCGGATACGTCTTCGGAGACATGCAGCTCTTTGTCCCGTTCGACACGTTTCGGAGCATCTACGGCGTCGGCGATCGGATCTCCTGGCTCTTCGTCACGGCGGACTCGTCCGAGCATCTCCCCGCGGTCGAGCAGAAGCTCCGGACCGTGGTCGGCGGCGTTGCGGACGTCATCGCGCCGACCGCCGCGGCGGACTTCGAGCGATTCACGACGCGGGCGGTCGAGCGACTGACGACGAGCGGGACGCTCCTGGCCGCCGTGTTGATGGTCATCGTGGTCTTTTTCGTCATGCTCCTCATCGTCCGCGAGCGATCCCAGGAGATCGGGACGCTCAAGGCCATCGGCGCGCCCAACGCTGGCATCGTGCTGGGGTTTCTCACCGAAGCCGTCGCCCTCTGCGCCGTCGGCGCGTTACTCGGGACCGCACTGTTCGGCGTCATCGGCGGCCCGGTGGCGCGTCGCGCGTTCAGCTTGGGGATCGCGCCGTTCCTTCAGCCACACTACAAGGATACGCTGCTCGAGAGTCTCAGTCTGTCCGCGGGAGTCGGGCCCGCCACCGTCGGCGTGCTCCTGGGGGTCTGCGCCGCCGTTGCGGTCGCGGGCAGCCTCTGGAGTGTCCGCCAGATCGTTCGTCTGTCACCGCTGGAGGCCATCCGCAATGAATAGCGAGAAGGACGCGCTCATCGCGCTTCGTGGCGTCACCAAGCTCCATCGCAAGGGCCACGAGACGATCCGTGCCCTCGACGGCATCGATCTCGACGTGGCCGAGAAGGGGCTCGTCGCCATCATCGGCGCGAGCGGGAGCGGCAAGTCGTCGCTGCTGCACGTCATCGGTGCGATGGACCGGCCAAGCTCCGGCCAGCTCCGCGTGGCCGGCCAGGACTTGAACGCGCTCCCGGAAGCGGGACTCACGCAGTTCCGGCGCCAGACGGTCGGGTTCGTATTCCAGGCCTTTAACCTCATCCCAAACCTCACCGCGCTTGAGAACGTGATGCTGCCCATGGAGTTCAACGGAGTGCCAGCCTCCGAGCGGCGCGGCCGAGCCGGCGCGCGGCTCGAACGGGTTGGGCTCGGCAAGCGGCTCGGCCACCGGCCGGGGGAGCTCTCAGGCGGCGAGCAGCAGCGCGTCGCGATCGCCAGGGCGCAGGCCAACGATCCGCCCCTGGTCCTCGCCGACGAGCCCACCGGGAATCTCGACTCCAAGACCGGCCAGCTGATCTATGAGTTGCTCAAGGAAATTGCGCGAGAGCGGACCGTGCTGGTCGTGACCCATGCCGACGTGTTGTCGCAAATGGCGGATCGGGTTGTACACATCAAGGACGGGCGGCTCGTTCCGGGAAGGTAGCGCCACGCCCCACACTGCACCAGGGAGGACACAAGGGATGCGCCGCCAGCTGATGTTCGTTTTGCTTCTTGCCATGTTCGCGTTACTCCCCGCGGTCGCCAGCGCACAGGCGCAACGGCAGGTCGAAGGCACCGTGGTGAGCACGAAGATGACTGCCTGCGACATGAAGCCCGGATCATGCGAGGGAACCATGACACTCGACACGAAAAGCGCGACACCGGGTCAGGTCACGATCAAGATCCAGAAAGGTACGGCGATCAAGCACGGCGACGGGTACCTGTTCTTGCCGGGGACCAAGGGACGTGTCGTCGCGATCACGTATGTCGAGGACAAGGGCGAGAAGGTCGCGAAGTCCCTTGAGGTGAAGTCCGCCAAGCCATGAAGACAGCAGTCGTCGTAGCCTTACTCGGTGCGCTCAGCTCGTCGGTTGTCGCGACGGGCGCGATGGCGGGCACGTTGACGACGGAGGTCAACGGCGTGCGTGTCGAGCTCAGGAGCGTGCCCGAAACACCGGTGACGGCTCGGAAGACGATCTATACCGTCCGCCTCCTTGACGGTGCCGGGAAGCCGGTTACCGACGCCCGTGTGACGCTCACCGGACGCATGGCGGACGGAATGAGTGCAGCGACGCCACTGCGTCCCGCCGGCGAACCGGGCGTCTACCGCGGCGAAGTGCTGTTCACGATGGGGGGGCCGTGGGATCTGACGATCCGGGTGGTGAGGCCTACAGGCCGCGTCCAGATCCCGCTGCGGGAAGAAGTCGCGAGGCAACGATGACATTGAGAGTGGACATCCTCACCGCACCCGGCTGAGGGAAGTGCGAGGAGGCCAGGCGAATGGTCTTCAGCGTGGTCGACAAGGCGAAAGCTCAGTTCTCTGAGCTCGAGGTGCGCGAGTGGAGCCTCGCTGAGCACCCGGAGCTCGGACCTCGCTACGGTGTAATGGCGGCTCCAGCGATCGTCGTCAATGGACGGTTGGAATTTGGATCTGTTCCGAAGGAGCGTGCGTTCCTCGATCGCCTGGCAGCGATCGCAGAGGCTGATGGCAACTGAAACTCCGGAAGGCAGAGGCACCGGCACGTTGATCGTCGGGACGCGCCGACGGTTGTCGGGCGGTGCGAGGGCTGCGGTGTCGGTTGCGGGCCTTCTTCTCCTAGCCGGTATTGGGTGGGTCGCATGGAGCCAAGGCGCCCTCGTCGGTCTCCGCTGGGTGGAGTTCGACTCGCCGCTGACGCTGGCAGCGTTTGGTTTCGTGGCTGGCATCGGGGCGTTCTTCGCGCCGTGCGCTTTCGCGCTGTTTCCGGCCTATATCTCGTACTACGTGACCACAGTCGGGACCAGCCGAGAGAGTCCCGGCCGCTCACTGGCGCTCGGGCTCTCGTGCGCCGCCGGAAGCGCCGTCTTCTTCGCGGTCGCGGGTGTCGCCATCGCCCTCTTAGGGGGTGTCGTCTCCCGGTATTTGATCGCGATGAAACCGGTAGTCGCCATCGTCGTTGCATTGCTCGGACTCGGACTCGTCGCTGACATCCGAATGCCGTCCTTCACCGTCCCATTCGGGCGAGTCGGTGGCCGATTACCACCGGCGGCGGGGCTGTTCTTCTACGGGTTCGGATACGCGCTTGCGTCGACGGGCTGCACGCTGCCGATCTACGTGTCCATCATCGTGCTGCCGCTGACGAGCGGTTTCGCAGGAGCAGCGCTGGTGACGTTTGCGAGCTTCGCCACGGCCATGGCGTTGATGATGCTTCTCACGAGTCTCCTCGTCGGGCTGGCCAAGGCCAGCGTGCTTCGCTGGCTCCAGGCCTCGACCGTCTGGATCAAACGGGTGAGCGGCGTCGTGGTGATGCTGGCCGGACTCTATCTTGGCTACTACTACATCGTCGCCGGCATGTAGCCGGTCGATAGGAGAAGACCCATGCGGGGAACGCGGTATGTTGCTGTTGCAGTCGTCTTCCTCCTTGCCTGCGTGGGGTCTGCGATGACCGCGCAGGCGGCGTCGAGGGTCGCCACGATCGAAGTCAAAGGCATGGTCTGAAGCTCCTGTCAGGCCTCCGTGGCCGCAGCCTTGGAGAGGCTGCCAGGAGTGAAGAAGGTTGACGTGAGCCTCGAGAAGGCGCAAGCGCGTGTCGAGTTTGACGACGCAAAGATCTCGTCAGACAAGCTGGTCGCTGCGATAGATCTGGTCGGTTTCAGAGCGAAGCTTCTTGACGTGAAACCTCTGAGCTGAGTAACGCGGCCGAGGGCAGAGGGGCGTGAACGCCGTCTTGTCAGCAACGCCATTGATGGATTCGGGGTTGCCGGCGGAACGATGATCCGGGCGGCCGCTCAGGTGAGCTGGCGTCGAACGAACCACACCACGATCGGCGGGAGGACGACCCATTGAAGAAGGGGAGACAGCCCGACGCCGAGGAGAGGGATGACGGGCATTGCCTCTGCATAGGTCCATCGGTGGAGAACCTGGGTCGCGAGCCACTCCATCAGGATCGTGATCAGGACGCCGACCGCCACGAAGCCAGTAAGTTGTCGGGCGGTCGGCCATAGCATCCAGGATCGCGTGCGTGCAGAGCCCGCAACCGCCCAGAAGGCTATGAGGGCGATGACGACGTCACCCAGCGTGGCGCGGCCGCAGACGAGAATGGCCTGCCAATGCTCGGCGGAGGGCATTCCGGCGAACAGGGGCACCTGCGCCAGCTCCCAGGTCAAGTTCAGCAAGAACGCGAAGATCGCGACGTTGGTCTCGGGGGCGTCAAGGAACCGGCCCAGGATTGACCGGAGCCGCCGGCGGGGAGGGGCCGTAACTGGTGACATTGGCAAAGATACTCCGTCGGCGACACCTGTCGGGTCAAGAAGCGCGCGGCGAATCCTTGACACGCTCTCGCGCATCTTCTAGGCTGAGTGAGCGATGAGGAACCGTCTGATCGTGGGGCTTCTGCTCGTGGCCATCTGGCTCCTGCTGGGGCCGGTCGCCATGGCGTTTGATGGCTGCGTGGGGTGCGAGCTGCCCTGCGCGCAGATGGCGTGTGCCGTGCCTGCCCCGGCGCTGACCATGGCGCCCGAGGCGGTCACCTCGGCGAGTCCCCGGATCGAGCTCCATCCCGTCACCGCTACCGTGTCAACCCCCGAACTCCCTCCGAAGCACCTCCTTTCCGCTGCGTAGTTCGCTGTAACTAGTCGCTCTAACTGAGTTCTTGCTTCGGCTGGCGTCCATCTACGGGTGGACTCCGGGGGTCATCCCCACAGCCGGAAGGAGAGTTGTCCAATGCTTAGGATCTTTCTCGCTATCGCGATGCTGTTTGCGACATTCGCAGTTTCCTGGCCCAGTCTGGCGCAGGCCGCGGATGCCGAAGCCATCCGGCACGGTCTCCGGGAGCGGTATCAGCTGTCTCGGATGGACGTGAGCAATCCGGCCCTCGCGGGCCATCTCTCCAAGCGCGGGTCGGTACTCGTGCTACAGGCCGAGGCCGCGCCGGCCAAGGCGCTGCGCTTCGCGCAGGCCAACACGAAGTCGCCGCGCTTCCACGTGCGCGACTATGCCCGCGTGACGGTCGCTCCGGACGGGACCATTGGGGCTGGCCAGGGAGAGCTCACACTGACGAAGGGTACCCGTCTGAGCGTGCTCGACCTGAAGGTCGGTCGTGACCAGGTTCACGTCTTTACTCACACCCTCGAACCGGTTCGGCTGCCCGATGGGAAGACCGCCTACGGCTGCACCGAGTTCGTGTTCCCCCTGGACGCCGGCGTGCGTAGCCGGGGTGATGTCGCCGCCGTGAGCAGTGAGATCGACCGCGTGCTTCGGCCCGCGGCAAACGGCTAGAAGGAGAAGCGCACGTGTCAGACATGATGATGAACGACTGCGGTATCGGGATGATGCTGCTCAGTTGGCTGGGTGGGCTGGTGGGCCTGGCCTTCCTCGTCAGCGTGACGGTCCTGGTGTGGGTGGTGATCGGCCGTCTGCGTCGAGAGCCAATGGCGCAAGCAGGCCGGTAGCGAACACGAGGCGGCGATGATCAGCGACCGGTCGATCGAGCTTTCGCTCCGGAACCGGGTTCTGGTTATCGCCGCCTTTCCGCTGCTCGGGGGTTGGGTGCAGCGCATGGGGAGGTCGCGATGAGCGATGAAGTGCCGTACCGCTTGATCGAACGTCTGGATCGCCTAGACCGCACGAATCGGCGCTGGAAGCTGGTATCGGGAGCGACGGCAGCCGCGCTGTCGGTGGTTGTTCTTGGCGCCGCCGCGGCGCCGCGCTTGCCTAGCCTGGACCAACGGGTGCAGCCGGTCGGCGCGGTCGTCGACGAAGTTCGAGCGAAGCGCTTTCTGCTGGTCGACGACTCGGGGAAGCTCCGAGCGGTGCTCGGCGCCGCGACAGCCGGGGCTGTCAGCCTCGGGCTGCTCGACAACGATGACAAGATCCGGTCGGTGCTGATCGTGGATGCCGACGGTACCCCGCGCTTGGAGATGCTCGCTGCCGACGAGACGCGGCGGCTGGTGCTCAGCGTATTTCCCAACCGGTCGGGCCTTGCGCTGTTTGGCGAAGCCGCGCGTGGTGGTGCCATTTTTGACATTTCGGCCGCCGGGGCAGTCACACTCGGGCTGACTGACAGGAAAGAGCGAACTCGGGCCGGCCTGCTGCTTCTCCCCGACGGAACGGCCCTGCTTAAGCTGACTGACACAGCCCAAAGAGTACGGGCGGCTCTCGGTGTCGGTAAGGATGGTTCACCGGGCCTCGGCATGTGGGACAGGGACGGTAGGCGCATCTGGCAGGCGCCGCCCGCGGAGCGAGCACCGTGACTAAGGTGCAAGGCATGTCGTGCGGGAGAGCAAACGGCTGGTTGCTGAGATTGTGAGGTGCGCTGATGATTCGGGTGATGTCCTGCGTTTTGGCCGCTATCATCCTTGCCCTACCGATGGCACAGGCCTCGGAGGGCCAGAAAGGAAACCAGGATCTGAGACGCCTGCTCGAAGAGCGTTATCAGTCGTCGGCGATCGAGATGAGCGACGTGAGCCGGCTGGGGCAGGTCACCCAGACCGGGAGGCTGCTGGTCCTGGGTGCCGACGCCGTGCCGGCCAAGCCCTTTCGTGTGATCCAGGCCGATGCGCGATCCCCGCGCGTGCACGTGATGGACTTCGCCAGGGTAGACATCGGCGCCGACGGAGAGATGACGGCGGCGCCTGGCCCATGACGCTCCGCCAGGGGACACGGCTGGTCGTGCTGGGGATGAGGTTCACGGGCAGGGAGGTGCATCTGCTGACCCACACCGCGGAGCCCGCGCCGGGCGCGGTAGGGGAGCCGCACCTGTACGGCTGCACCGAGTTTGTCTTCCATCTGGAACCGCGTGTAGCCTCCGCTGGAGATGTGGCGCGGGTGATCCAGGCCATCGAGCGGTTGCTCGCGTGGACGCCACAGGAGCGTTTCTGTGCGCCGGGCGTCGAACAACTCTGCCTCGAACCGTAGCAGTGTGGTAGCAGGAGAGCGCCGATGATCGACTGGCTGATCGAAGTATCACTGAGGAACCGGTTCCTCGTGATCGCCTTCTTCGCCCTCGTGGCCGGTTGGGGATACTGGGCGCTGCTGACCACGCCGATCGACGCGATCCCCGATCTTTCGGACAACCAGGTCATCGTCTTCACGGATTGGACGGGTCGCTCGCCCCAGGAGGTGGAGGACCAGATCACCTACCCGCTCACAGTGAGCCTCCAGGGCCTGCCTGGCGTCCGCGTCGTCCGCTCCTCGTCTGCCTTCGGCTTCTCGATGATTAACATAATCTTCGAGGATTCCGTGGACCTCTACTTCGCGCGCACGCGGGTGCTGGAGCGGCTCAACCTGCTGTCAAAGTCCCTTCCGTCGGGCGTGGTGCCGACCCTCGGCCCGGACGCCACCGGCGTCGGGCACGTCTTCTGGTACACGGTCGAGGGTCAGGGGCATTCGATGCGCGACCTCCGGTCGATCCAGGACTGGTACATCCGGTACCAGCTCAATGCGGTGCCCGGCGTGGCCGAGGTCGCCAGCATCGGGGGCGAGGTGCGCCAGTACCAAATTGACGTCGACCCGAGCCGGCTCCGGGCCTTCAAGCTTCCCCTGTCGGCCGTGGTGGACGCTGTCGTGCGCAGCAATCGGAACGTCGGCGGCAACGTCGTCGAGGCGAGCGGCACCTGGTCGGTTGTCCGCGGCCTCGGGCTCATCGAGAGCGACAAGGATATCCAGCAGATCGTCATCGGGGCCGAGAACGGGGTGCCGATCTTCGTCCGCCAGGTGGCCGACGTCAAGATCGGCGACGCGTTCCGGGTGGCCGCCCTCGTCAAGGGCGACCAGGAGGCGGTAGGCGGGGTGGTGGTCGCGCGCTACGGGGTGAGCACGGTCGACGTGATCAATCGGGTCAAGGAGAAGATCGTCGCGCTCCAGGCCGGGTTGCCGCGCGGGGTCAAGATCGTCCCTTTCTACGACCGGTCTGCTCTGATCGAGCGGGCAGCGTACACGTTGAAGCGCGCTCTGATCGAGGAGGCGATCGTCGTCACCTTGGTCAACATCGTCTTCCTGCTCAACTTCCGCTCGGTGCTCATCGTCACGCTGCCGATCCCTCTGGCGGTGCTGACCGCGTTCTTGTTCATGCGTTACCTCGGCATCACCTCGAACATCATGTCGCTGGCGGGCATCGCCATCGCGATCGGGGTCCTCGTGGACGCCGCCATCGTCGTGACCGAGAATGCGTTCCGTTTCATCGAGCAGCGCCGAGTGAACCCGCGCGACCGGCGCCGGGTGCTCGAGACGGTCCTCGACGCGAGCCGCCTGGTGGCGCGGCCGATCTTCTTCGCGATGGCCATCATCATCCTGGCCTTCATCCCGGTCTTCGCGCTGACCGGCCAGGAGGGCAAGCTCTTCCACCCCCTGGCCTTCACGAAGACGTTCGCGATG
>Ga0187892_10011050_pt1 | contig 11224 bp, 10 predicted proteins | sample MA1701073metaG_FD_139345 | JGI IMG/M metagenome (GOLD analysis project Ga0187892, IMG submission 139345) | Bio-ooze microbial communities from a basaltic lava cave in the Kipuka Kanohina Cave System on the Island of Hawaii, USA - MA170107-3 metaG ... | reverse complement strand
TTCACCCAGTCTTCGAACTCAATCTTTTCCTTGGGAACGCCCATCTTCTCTAGCATCTCGGCGATTCCCTTGACCATGTCAGTTGAGCCGCACAGGAAATAAGTCGCACTAGCAGCACTCTTGACGTGCTTCTTTATCATTTCAGTATTGATCCTTCCCTTCTCGCCCGGCCAGCCTTCGGCTGCTTCGCGCGTTATGGTCGGGATGAACCTGAAGTTCTTGTTGGTTTTGGCGAGTTCCTCGAATTCCTTCTTGAAAAGCAGGTCTTCCTCTTTCCTGACGGTGTAGAACAAAGCGATTTTAGTCTCAAGTTTCTTGTCGCTGATATACCTCGCCATGGAGGCGAGGGGCGTAACGCCTACTCCGCCTGCTATAAGCACTATGTTATCGCCTTTTGTCTCGTCGTAGTACATCCTGCCGAAAGGCCCCATCACTTCCACGCGCTCGCCTTCCTTGATTTTCGCGATCTTTTCGGAGAAGCGCCCGCCGGGGACGAACTTGATCGTGAAGTCATACCAGTACTTGGTGGGTGAGCTCGCGACGGAATAGGAGCGCGCATCGAAGGTCTTGTCCGGGTTGAACAGGAAAAGGTTGAAGAACTGGCCAGGCTTGAACGACACAAAGCTTCCGTCCAGCGATACGCGGAAAGTCTTGGTATCGGGAGCTTCCTGTGTTATTTTTGTTATGCGTCCTGTCCTTTTTTCTGCCATTGCGATATCGCCTATAACATCGACATAGTGAAACTTAAGTAACTTCCAGGGAATGCAAACCTGTTAACCCACTTAACCTACATTTCGCTTCCCATGGAGCACTCCGACTAGATTCTGTAGGTTAATTTTCTTTCCTCTGGAAGCAAGCCCTTAATAAAGGGTATATGGTTTAAATCCATTGGGCGCGAAGGAGAGAAAGGTAAATTTTTATGGCTGCCCAAACTCCCTATTATACATTCTTGTTCGTTGGCCATAGCCAGCAAGGCGTCAAGGCAGCAGCACGCATTCTTGCCAAAGCCGCGCTTTCGTCAGGCTTCAAAGCTCAGGCCTACTGCCCGAAGGTCCGCGGCCCTGGCGACGGTCATTCTGCCGTCGCGAGGATCGGAAAGGGCGAAATCCAGGAAAAGGGCGCGCTAGAGTACGCTGATTTCACAATATTCTTCGACCCGTCCCTGCTCAAGGAGCGAGCCAAGACCCTCAAGGAGAAGTCAGTCGCAATAATCAACTCTGAAGAGAAAGTGGCCAGCCCGGAGCTCAAGAAGAGGAAAGTGAAAGCGGTCTCTCTGGATGCCTATGCAATAGGCGCCTCGACTGTCGGCAAGCACTGGCCTGCCACCGCCCTTCTTGGAGCGTTGGTAAAAGCCTTCCCCAGGATCCCGCTCAAGGCAGTCAAAAGCGCCATCCAGTCTGATTTTTACTACAGCCAGGAGCAGAACATCGCAGCCGCAGACGAAGGCTTCAGGGCTGCCAAGTAGGGTTTGTTATGAAAAACGAGAATGAAATAAAGTACAAGCTTGAGCCGAAACCCCAGAAGAGTATAGGTTTTTTTAGGGTGCACAGGCCTGTCGTGGACCAGAAAGTCGTCAAGACGCAGCCTGCAGAAGACCTGGTGAAAGTGAGCAGGGTCTGCCCTCACGGCGCCATAGAAGGAGGGGACAAGCTGCTCAAGATTGACTACGAGAAGTGCGACGGCTGCCTCATCTGCCTGAGGGAATGCCATTTCGGCGCAATCAAGGAAGAGAGGGAACCCCAGTAAGCTAGCGAACGGATGAAATCCGTGAGCAATTGGTGAACGGTGAAACAATTCATGATGAAGAAAGCAAAGGAACTGCTCGGATTGATTGTCGTTGTAATCATAATACTTTTGGTTGTTGGCCTGTTTATCAGGGTCATTTTCGAGGCACTCGGAATAATCATCGTGCTGATTGTACTCTATCTGATTTACCTATGGATCACGGGCCGAAAGATGCCCCAGGTTAGCATCAAGTGATAATCATGCAGCTACTGAATTCGTATGAAGCAGCCGCCCAGGCGGCGGTACTAAGCCGCGCAGGCTGCGTTATTGGAAATAACGACATCACCAAGAGCGTCGCAAGGACCAAGGATTTCTCCTGCGAGATATTTGACACCAACAGCGAGGAGACTGCAATAAGCGCTGCCGTAGGCAGGGTCCTGCAGGGCAAGCGCGTCATGCTCACTGACCTGGTATGGCTCAAGCCGGCTGCCCATTACAGGGTTCCGATGGTTTCCATATCGCCGGGCTTCCGCAACTGGGGGCTGAACCTCCTGCCTGCTTCGGCACAGGAAGCCCTCGAAATGGTCCTTGTAGGCTATTCGTGGTCCGAAGATAGGAAAGTGCTGCTTCCGGTGAACGTCGTGATAGACAGGCTCGGTGCAAGCACGTTCGAGCCCGTTGAGCTTCCTGGCCAGAAGATAATCGACAACATGCTTGGAGAGCTCAAGCTGGAGAAATATGACAAGCATATGCAGTATGCAGGCCACGACCTAGAGCAGTCTGCCCAGCTCGCAAAGGCTGTCGAGAACGCCTACAAGGCCGTTCCGGAGTTTTCGCAGAACTGGAAGAAGCGCTTCAAGAAGCCCTTCGAGCTCGTGGAGAAGTTCCAGCTCGAAGACGCTGAGCTCGCCATAGTTGCTTACGGCTCGAGCAGCGGCAACGCAAAGCTCGCCGTCCAGAAGCTGAGGCAGGAGGGCATGAAAGTCGGGCTCCTGCGCATCAAGTCGATAACCCCGCTGCCTGAGAAGGAAATCGCGGAAGCGCTGAAAGGCGCAAAGAGGATAGCAGTCGTGGACCGCCAGGTCCTCACGGGCGCCTGGTCCAAGCTCTACTACCTTGTCAAAGCAGCCCATGCCGGCTTCACGTCCAACTTCATAACCAGTGATTCCATGTCAGTTTCAGATTTTGTGGAAATAGCAAAGCGGCTCAAGTCAGCCGAGGGGCCTGAAAGAATATGGCTCATATAATGACGAGCCTCATCTGTATGTTGAGGCGAGCAATTCATGATTAGGAAAGGAAGAGAAGCGTACCAGGAATCTTATAACAAAGCCTTGGAACTTCATGCCAAGGGAAAGAGTGTCAGGGAGATAGCAGCTGAATTGGGAATTTCCTATTCCGCTGCTTACCATTGGATAAAGGGCATCAGAAAACCGGAAGCAGGAAATGTAAGGGAATTTGAGAATTACCTGGGCGAGAAAGGCCCGAGCCCGGTTGCAGAAATCGGGAAAAAGTTCCCGAAGCACAATGAGATATTCCACGTTGCAAAGGAGCGCGGAGTTCCAGTAAAACGCTGGGTCACCGCAAAGCCCCGCACGTTCGGGGAATATGCGACATGGTACTATCTCAAAGGGCAGGAAGAAGAATTGAAGAAGCGCATAATTGAAACGATGAAAAGGTTCGGAGAAATTAAAACCAAAGAATTGTTCGATGAGGTGTAGAAAATGCATCCCGGTTGTGGAGTACAATTGACGTACCAGCTGCTCAAGCCGCTGCAGAAGACATGGATAGCCAGCGCCAGGGCTGCGGAGCACATGCTCGAAGGCTCTTCTCTATTGCAGCTTCCGGACCCCGCGGCATCAGGCATGCCTTTCGCAATCGGCGACGACCGCGCAGTGAAGGAGACTATGGATACGCTACTCAAGGCTCCAGACATGCTTTACGTGTGCGTCAACATTTCCGGGAAAGAGCAGTTTGCAAAGCTCCTGTCCCACAAGGGCTATGTTGCTACGGCTTCTCTGTCAAACATCGACGATCTCACTTCGAAGCTCAACAAGGCTGCACAGATGACTGGCTTCAGGTTCGTGGAAGTTCTGGCTCCGTGCCCCAACGTGTGGCTCAGCGACGCTTCAAACACCGTGGAGCTGTGTCACCAGGCTGTCGAAAGCGCGGTGTGGCCCCTCTACGAGATCGACAAGGGACGAATAACCATAAGCTACAAGCCGCTCAGGATACAGCCTGTGGCGAACTTCCTGTCGCTGCAGAAGCGTCCCATCAGTGTAGACGCCGCAGCCGTGGAGAAAAGCTGGCGCGCCCTCCTGGCGGCAAGGATTACGGAAAGCGGCTTTTAGTTTTATATTGCGGCTCACCGATTACTCCTTATGGCAAAGGCTACAGTGCTCGATTTATTCTTCAAGCCGAAGTCCGTTGCAGTCGTAGGAGTGAGCAGGTCAACGCACAAGATAGGCCGCGTAATCTTTGACAACCTTGCAAGGAATTTCAAGGGTCCCGTCTACCCTATCAATCCCCAGGCCGAAGTGATAGGCGGCCATACATGCTACCCTTCCGTGAAGATGATTCCTGAAACGCCTGAGCTGGTCGTGATAGCGACGCCTGCCCAGACTGTCCCTGAAATAGTAAGGGAATCGGCAAAGGAAGGCTGCAAGGCGGCGATAGTGATTTCTGCCGGCTTCAGCGAAGTCGGAAGGAAGAATCTGGAAGAAGAAGTGTTGAAAGCGCGGGGAAAGATGCGCATACTGGGCCCCAACGTCATGGGAATTTTCGACGCCCACAGCAATTTTGATACCATATTCAATCCCAGGCACCGCCAGTCCCGCCCACCCAAAGGAAATATAGCTTTCGTTTCCCAGTCTGGAGCGCTTGGAGCCGCAGTCCTGGACTGGGCATCAATGGAAGGCATAGGGATCTCGAAGTTCCTTTCGATAGGAAACCGCGCAGACGTAGACGAAGTGGATATTCTCAACGGCCTGGAGCACGATTCCGATACCAACTCAATCGCCGTTTACCTAGAAGGGACGCACCGCGGAAGGGAATTGTACGAAAAGCTGCGCGAGACTTCTAAGAAAAAGCCTGTTGCCATAATCAAGGCGGGCAAGACATCGGCAGGTGCTAAGGCTGTTATGTCCCACACTGCAAGCCTCGCCGGCGAGCGTGAAGTGTGGAGCGGCATGTTCGAGCAGGCTGGAGCAATAGAAGCAAGCGAAATAGACGAACTTTTTGACATTGCCAAAGCCCTGAGCACCCAGCCGCTTCCCAAAGGGAGCAGGATACAGATAGTCACGGACGGCGGCGGGTTCGGCGTTATGTGCACCGACGAAATAGTGGAGCAAGGTCTACAGCTGGCGCAGCTATCCCAGAAGACCGTGAAGGCCGTAAAGTCCTTCAAGGAAATTCCGCCCCATGCAACAATCGGAAACCCTATCGACCTGACAGGCGACAGCACAAGCGCCATGTACCAGGCTTCGCTGAACGCAGTCCTGTCAGACCCGGGAGTAGACGCAGTCGTCGTTGTAGTCCTTTTCCAGATACCAAGCCTTGAGCCGCGCATCGTTGACGTGATAAAAGATGCAGCACACCGCTTTGGTAAGCCCATTGTTGTCTGCTGCACTGGCGGAGAGTTCACTCAAGTCCATCGCAAGCTCATCGAGAAGGCGGGAATACCTACTTACCCGACAACCTACAGGGCTGTGCGTGCACTTTCTGCGCTCGTGCGTTACGCCGAGATAAAGAAGAGGAAATAGAATAACTAGAACTGTGAAACAGTTCTAGCAATTAGCCTTTACTTCTTTTAAAAAGTTGTAAAACATAATTAGACGAGAGCTGCAAGGCAGCTCAAGCTATTTGCTGAGAGTATGAGGTGTTTTTCATGCCGAAGAGAAACGGAAAGTACTTGTTCACTTCTGAATCTGTGACAGAAGGTCATCCTGACAAGATTTGCGACCAGGTTTCTGACTCTATACTGGATGCCATTTACGCAAAAGACCCGCTGGCGCGGGTTGCTATTGAAACGCTCGTCACGACAGGGCTCTGCATAGTGGCAGGAGAAGTCACGACAAGCGCCTACGTGGACGTCCAGGGCACAATAAGGAACACAATCAAGGAGATTGGATACTTCGACGACGACTACGGCTTCGACTTCGACAGCTGCGGCGTTCTTGTAGCAGTTCACGAGCAAAGCCCCGACATTGCCCAAGCAGTCGTGAAGACAGTAGACCACGAAGACCTGGGCGCAGGCGACCAGGGCTTGATGTTCGGCTACGCGTGCAAGGAAACTCCGGAGCTCATGCCCCTTCCGATAAGCCTCGCGCACAAGCTCTGCATGCGGGTCACAGAGCTCAGGAAGACCAAGCAGGTGCCGTGGCTCCGCCCGGACGGAAAGTCGCAGGTCACGGTAGAATATTCCGGAGGGAAGCCCGTGCGTGCTCATACCATAGTGCTAAGCGTCCACCATGACCCGCACATCACTCACGAGCAAATCCGCCAGGAGATGATAGAGAAAGTCATACAGCCTGTCTGCGGAAAATGGATGGATAGCAGCACGATAGTACACATCAACCCTTCAGGGCGCTTTGTCCTGGGAGGTCCTGCCGGGGACACTGGAGTGACCGGCCGCAAGATAATAGTGGATACGTATGGCGGCGTAGGCAGCCACGGAGGCGGCGCTTTCAGCGGCAAGGACCCGACCAAAGTAGATAGGAGTGCAAGCTACATGGCGCGCCATGTGGCAAAGAACATCGTCGCGGCAGACCTCGCCGACGAGGCTGAGGTGCAAATCGCCTACGCAATCGGCGTCGCGGACCCCGTTTCTGTTCTTGTGAACACTTACGGGACAGGCAAGCTTTCCGACGAGAGGCTCGCCGAGATAGTCCGCAAAATCTTCCAGCTCAAGCCCGCGCAAATCATAAAGTATCTTAACCTGCGAAGGCCGATCTACAGGAAGACCGCCGCATATGGCCACTTCGGCAGGGAAGACCCCGACTTCACGTGGGAGAATACGAACAAAGCCGAGGAACTGAAGCGCGCAGCGCTCGCTGTAGCCGCATTTTAGGTTTTCTTTCCAAGTAAGGGCGTGAGAACCGCAGCCTTTGCAGTTGTTATTGTCCTTGTAGCGCTAGCTGGCACTGCGGTCTTTTATCTTTCAAAGACGGGCTTCTCAACCAGCCCTTACATAGAATTCGAAGCCAATGCCAGCTTCGCAATCGACGGCGACACGCTCCAGCTGGAGGACGGCAGCAGGGTGCGCCTTCTCGGCATAAACGCCCCGGAGAAGGGCCAGCCGAAGTATGCGGAAGCGAAGAATCTGCTGTCTTCTCTGACCTTGAACAAGACGATAAGGGTGCAAAGCGATGTTGAAAGGAGGGACAGATACGGCAGGTTTCTGGGCTACGTTTTTATCGGAGACGCTTTCGTCAACAGTAAAATACTGGAAGAAGGACTCGCAGTGACGTGGTTCATTGAGCCCAACTTCCGCTACAAATCTGGGCTCGAAGCTGCTGAAACGCTTGCAAAGCAGGGCGGAGAAGGCCTGTGGGACCTCGCGAAAGGGGAATGCATAGCAGTTGCAGAGTTCCACTACGACGCAGAAGGCAACGACAACAATAACCTCAATGACGAGTACGTGGTATTTGAGAACGCTTGTGAAGAGGCTTTCAGCCTTGCTGGATGGAAAGCGAAAGATAGCGCCAACAAGGCTTACTCTTTTCCTTCAATATCGTTGGCGTCCGAAGCAAGGATAGTTCTCCACACAGGCAAAGGCGCCAACAACGGCACAGACCTCTTCTGGGGCTCAAGTCAAGGCATATGGAACAACGGCGGCGATACGCTCTATTTGCAGGACCCTGACGGCTCCATCGCCCTTGAATACCCCTATCCTTAAATAGTTCTATCTAATAACGAGCCTTTCGTAAGAAAGGCGAGCTATTCGCATGATGAAAATATGTTCCTGACAAATCAGCCAGCACTAGTCGTGGATGGATGGCTTTGCATAGCGGACTTGCACCTGGGAATAACCCGCGAGCTGTTCGAGGCAGGCGTGCGCCTGCCCAGCCAGGTGAAGGACTTCGTAGAACGGATACACAAGCTGAAGAAGGACGCGAAAGCCACGGGTCTTATACTGCTTGGAGACGTGAAGCACAAGGTCCCGGGCATAAGCTACCAGGAGATGAGGGAGATACCGGAGTTCCTGGAAAGCCTGAAGTTCAAGAAAATAGTCCTTGTCAAGGGCAACCACGACGCTGAAATAGAAAGGGTCATACCATCCCACATCAAGGGCAAGGTGGTAGTCAGGAAGTCGTTCAGAGTTGGAGACTTCCTCTTCACCCATGGTCACATGAACGTGAAGACGCCTGCAAAGACTATAGTAATAGGCCACAACCAGCCTGGAGTTATGTTTCGTGACGCAGTCAAGGCGACGTACATCGAGCCGTGCTGGGTGCGCGGCCCTCTCAAAGGCAAATACAAAGGAAAGGAACTCATAATTGTCCCGGCATTCAACGACCTCCGAGGCCACGGCATCGTCAACAAGGACGGCATGATGGGACCCATAGCAAAGCACGTCGACCCGAAGGAGACGCACGCATATCTGCTGGACGGCACTGATTTGGGCACGCTGGCCCAGTTGAAGCGGCCTGAGGACTAAATAAGTAATTCAGCGGGCAGCAATAGCTGCGAGCAATTCGTGGAGTGAGCAAATGGTATTCGAAAACTTCTCGCAAAGGATGAGGGAGATAATACGGGAGAAAGGTTTCATCGAGCCGACGCTAGCGCAGAAGCTCGGCATACCTGAAATCATGAAAGGCACCAACGTCCTGATAATCGCGCCTACGGGAATAGGGAAGACTGAGACCGCCATGCTCCCGCTGTTCGACAAGATTTACCAGGAAAAGAGCAAAGCCATTTCATTGCTGTACGTGACTCCGCTGCGCTCGCTCAACCGCGACCTGATGGACAGGCTTGTGTGGTGGGCTAACAAGCTCGAGCTTGAAATCGGAGTAAGGCACGGGGACACGCCGCAGCGCGAGCGCGCTGCCCAGGCTGAGGTTCCGCCTCACATGCTGATAACGACTCCTGAGATGCTCAATGCAATGATGGTGGGGAAGCGCCTGCGGGAGCACCTGAAGAACGTCAAGCACGTCGTGATAGACGAAATCCATGAGATCGTGGAGAGCAAGCGCGGCGTCCAGCTTGCTATTGCTCTGGAAAGGCTGGCAGAGCTTGCAGGCAACTTCCAGCGCATCGGCCTTTCGGCCACCGTAGGGACTCCGGATCTTGTCGCAAATTTCCTTGCGCCAAAGGCAAAAGTAATTCAGGCAGATGCCCAGAAGAAGTATAACATATCAGTCGAGTGCCCCAAGCCGGGACCCAAGGACACTTTAATTTCGGACGACCTTCTGATCAATCCGACCACCGTGGCGCGCCTAAGCGCTCTTTACGAGCTGATTAAGGCCCACACTTCCGTCCTCGCATTCACAAACACCCGCGAGACTGCGGAAGTGCTCTCCTCGCGCCTGCGCCAGCTCGACCGCGAGCTCAAGCAGGAAGTGCATCACGGCTCGCTTGCAAAGGAGCGGCGCATACAGAGCGAGCAGAAGTTCAAGTCTCAGCAACTGAAGTCTCTGATTGCAACATCCAGTCTTGAGTTGGGAATAGACATAGGCTCATGCGATCTTGTCGTCCAGTACCTTAGCCCGCGCCAAGTTAGCAGGCTAATTCAGAGAGTCGGAAGAAGCGGGCATAAGGTCGGAGAGACGAGCAAGGGCGTAGTGCTTAGCGGCGAGGAAGACCTCTTCGAGTCTACAATAATCGCCCAGCACGCGATGGAAAAGAAGCTGGAAGAAGTTACAGTCCACGAAGGAGCTCTGGACGTGCTCTCCACGCAGATACTTGGCATGTGCTTCGAGGAGCAGGACATTTCCGAAGAAAAGATTTACAAGATAGTGAAGCGCGCGTTCCCTTACAAGTCTTTGACCAAGAAAGACCTTACGGATTTGCTGCGTTTCCTTGAATCAATACGCCTGATATGGCTCAACCCATCAAAGCAAGGCCTGACGGTTCGTAAGACGCGGAAAGCCTACGACTACTACTTCGAGAACCTTTCCATGATTCCGGATACGGTGCAATACCGCGTCATTTCCATAATACAAGGCGAGCCAATAGGAAGCCTTGACGAGGATTTCGTCGCAGAGCACGGCAAGCCCGGCGAGAAGTTCATCTGTTCCGGAAGGGCGTGGAAAGTCATACAGGTCGACGGCAACAAGGTCATAGTTGAGCCTATTGAAGACATCGAATCCGCCATTCCTGCATGGGAAGGCGAACTTATTCCAGTTCCGTATGAAATCTCGCAGGACGTGGGAAGGCTGAGGAGATTTATCGGAGATAATCTGGCAAGCGAAGCGAGCAATCTGACGGAAAAGATAAAAGAAAAATACAAGATAGACACCAACTCTGCAAAAGAGATGGCGCGCATAGTAGAGAAGCATAAGGAAAAGCACACTCTGCCTGATGACAAGACGTTCCTGATCGAAACCTACAAGGACTTCGTGATAATCCACAGCTGCCTCGGATCGCTGGTTAACGATACGATAGGCAGGTACCTTGCCGCAATACTCACCGGAAAGACCGGAACCGCGGTTACCATCAAGGCCGACCCGTACAGGATAATGATGCAGACTACCGCGAAGCCTGAAGACGTCAAGAAAGCGCTTCAGGAAGCAGGCAACATGGAAGAGGTCCTTTCGCTTGCAATCGCCCGCTCCTCCCTCTTCAAACACCGCTTTGTCCACGTAGCCAGAAGGTTCGGCGTGCTGCGAAAGGGCGTGGCCTACGACAGGATAAACCTCGGGAAAATAATGGTTCAGTACGACGGAACGCCTGTGTGGAAGGAAACCCTCCGCGAGATATTCGTCGACAAGATGGACATAGCAAAGGCAAAGGAAGTTCTGGAACAAATCAGCAAGGTCAAGCTTCCTATAGAGGAAGGGCTTTCCTATCTAGGAGAGCTCGGCCTCATCCACCAGTTCGCGGAAATCATGAAGCCTGCTATGCCGCAGGAGGAAATATTCAAGGCCTTCCGCAAGCGCCTGCTCACCACGCGCGTGCGCTTACTATGCATGAACTGCGCAGACTACAATCTTGTAAAGGAAGCGAGGGCAGTCGACGAAGAGCCCGAATGCCCTAAGTGCGGCTCGCGTCTTATCGCAGCCTTGCACAGGAGCCAGCAGAAAGTGGAAGACATAGTAAAGAAGCGCCTCAAGAAGAAGGAGCTCAACCCCGAGGACTTGCATACCTTCCAGACGGCCAGGCGAAGCGCAGACCTAGTGATAGTCTACGGGAAGAAAGCAGTCGTAACGCTCGCAGGCCGCGGCGTCGGCCCCGAGACCGCCGCGCGAATCCTCTCGCGCATGCACACCTCGAAAGAAAAGCTGCTCCGCGACATCCTCGAGGCGGAGAAGACATTCGCCAGGACCAAGATTTACTGGAGCTA
>Ga0187892_10011047_pt1 | contig 11228 bp, 8 predicted proteins | sample MA1701073metaG_FD_139345 | JGI IMG/M metagenome (GOLD analysis project Ga0187892, IMG submission 139345) | Bio-ooze microbial communities from a basaltic lava cave in the Kipuka Kanohina Cave System on the Island of Hawaii, USA - MA170107-3 metaG ... | reverse complement strand
TCAAAGCAATCGGAACGAGATAGCCAATCGCTGCCGTGCCAGCGGCCAGCAGAACGAGCAAGATCGCTTCCGTTGAGTAAGCCACCGAGGAAAGCGGGTCGGAGGAAAAGACTGCCATGGCAGTCTTTTTGTTGAGCCGCTCGTGTTGAGCCCGCTCAGTCGAGATGGGATCGCCAACCAGCCAGCGTTTGAACGACTTCATGCTTGGGCACGACCTCCCCTGAAAATAACGTTGGCCTCTTTGCACAGGGGTGGAAAGGGCGCCTTGCGTAGGCAGCGAATCGTCCCACCCCCCTGAAGTCCCCCCTTGTCGAAGGGGGGACGATTGTTTTCATCCGTCGTGGCGCCGGGCCGCGGCATGAAAAATCCTTTCGTGACGGTGAAGTTTGTGGGAGTCACTTTCAAGGCCGGCCACAAACACAAAAGGCACGGAACTCTCGCTCCGTGCCCGGTAAGGACCAGCAACACATGCTTGCGGCAAGGCTGTCAGTATTGTTGAGGGCTCTATTCGAGGGGTGTCTACATAGGCGAAACCGCAGAACCTTGATCGCGCATCCTGTCTCAGTGCCTAACTCTGAATTCCCTGCGCCTTGCTTCATGGGGGCCAGCGCGGTGTCTGGAGATCTCAACGGTGGGTGATGATACCACGCTGAACCAGTTTTGGGAGCGAAAAGCCTTCCGCAGAACCAAGCGCGAACAGCCGAAGCCTTGCGACGCGTGCCTATGTCACGACTCCGGCTGTTTGGCTGGGTTGATGGATGGAACCACTGCTCTCCTGAGCGCCCACTGCTCTTGCTTCACTGAGCCGCTTCCTTGGCCACGGATAGCTTTGGAAGTGCCGTCAGTGTTCAAGCGATCCTTTGTGCCAGTGGATGCGGGTCCGCGTTGTTCAAGCAACACAACCGGACCCGCAAAGCTCCAACACCAGCCTCTTCCGGCAGTCACCCGCCGGGGCTGCCTGCGTCTTGACATTAGGCTTCCTCGTAGTGGTAGCCCACTTCGCCGTGGTCTGTGAAGTCGAGCCCCTGAACTTCTCCTTCCGCGCCAGGGCGCAAACCGACAACCGCCTTAACGATGAGCGTTAGGACGACCGTCCCTACAATTGCAAGGACCATCGTCACCACGATCGCCTTGAGCTGCTCCAGCCATAAGCTGTGCCCCACGATGTCCTTGAGATTCGTGCTGAGATTCCCATTCACTTCCGCTGTGGCCAGGATACCCGTTATGAACGCACCCAGCGTGCCGCCGACACCGTGGACGCCGAACGTGTCGAGAGAATCGTCATAGTTCAGCATGTTCTTGAGCTTGGTGCAGGCTAGGAAAGGAACCACGCCCGCTAACACTCCGATGATGACTGCTCCAGAAGCATTCACAAATCCAGCGGCTGGGGTAATCACAACCAAGCCGGCCACGATTCCAGAGCAGAAGCCCAGTACTGTGGGTTTCCCCCGGGTAATCCATTCGAGCATGGGCCACGTAAACCCAGCCACGGCGGCCGAAAGGGTTGTCGTCATGAAGGCGTTTGCTGCAATGCCATCTGCTGCCGCAGCACTACCAGCGTTGAAGCCGTACCAACCCACCCAGAGCATGCCCGTGCCGACCATCGTCAGCGCCAGACTATGCGGTGCCATCATTTTTTGGCCAAACCCTTCACGCTTTCCGAGCATCAGACAGAGAACCAGCGCCGACCACCCTGAAGACATATGCACAACGGTGCCACCCGCAAAATCAATGGCCTTGATTTTGGCGGCGGCATTCCACACGCCATTCATCATTCCATCGATGCCCCAGACCATATGGGCTAGAGGGAAATAGACCACCAGCATCCATCCCAGAATGAAGAGCAAGATGGCACTGTATTTCATGCGCTCAGCGATGGCGCCCACGATCAGTGCAGGAGTGATGATCGCGAACATCAACTGATACATCGAGAATACATTCTGAGAAACCCAATACGCGTAGTTGGTGTTGGGGGCAGCACTAACTCCCTTCAGGAAAGCAAGACTCGTCCCGCCAAGAAACGGCGAGCCTGCGTCAAAAACAAAGCTGTAGCCGAACGCCCACCATAGAATGGTGACGAGCCCCGCACATCCCAGACACTGAGCCATCACGGACAGGATGTTCTTCGCGCGAACCAGTCCGCCATAGAACAAGGCAAGACCGGGTAGCGTCATGAAAAGCACCAGTGCGGCGCAAATCATCATGAAGGCGTTGTGCCCTGGGCCGGAGACATTAACCAATGCCTTGGGGCCCGTGTTGTTGATATAGGCTTCCAGATCCGCGATCCGGTTTAACAGTGCCTCATCGGTCGCAGGCGCTGCTGCTGCGGGTGCGCTAGCCGCTGGAGTGGAAGCATCACCGGCCGCCGTACCCTGAGACAGCAGTGGCGTTGCCGGTCCGAGAACTACCAGCAGTAACAAAATTCCTCCACAAGCTCTCCTCATGCATGACCTCTTCATCGTGGAAGCGTCTCCTTAGTAAGATTGTTGGCTACGTGGCCAAAGAACAGGAACCAGAAACGCCACCTAAGTGGCGCCTTTTTCTTTGCGATACACAAGCAGCGGTTGCTGATGACCTTCGTAGTCCATGCAGCAACCGCTTCGCTTCATTCACTAAACAGTCGTGTTTTTCGCCATGGACGGCTTTAACACGGGTTCCGCCATCATGTAAGAGGCTGTGGCTCCCTCGATCGATGAAGATCCAGTCACCACGAAGTCAGGATAGGCCCGGTTGCCATGCTCGCCGATATCCAGACCCTCAATTTCCTCTTCCGGCGAAACCCGAATGCCCATCGCCAGTTTCAGTGCGTACCAGAAGACCATGGCAGCGGCAAACGCGAAAAGGCCAACCCAGAACACACCCTTCAACTGCACCATGAACTGCTGGCCCCGAGTCAACCCAGTTGCCAAAGCGGCGATGTCGGTTGAAACCTGGTTGTCGTAGAACAAGCCAAGAGCCAGCGTGCCCCAAATGCCATTGACCAGGTGAACGCTCAGCGCCCCGACCGGATCGTCGAGTTTAACCCGGTCAAACATGACAACGGCTAAAACAACCAAGACGCCGCCGATCAACCCGATGACGGCTCCTGACGGAATACTCACAAAGGCGCAAGGTGCCGTTATCGCGACCAAGCCCGCCAGGCAACCGTTGAGAATCATCGAGAGGTCAGGCTTCTTCAGAACAACCCAAGCGGTTACCAAGGCGCCCAGAGCTCCTGTTGCAGCTGCCATGTTCGTGTTAACCAGTACATGGGCGATGGCGACTCCGTTTCCGGCCGACATCGTCGAGCCTGGATTGAAGCCGAACCAGCCTAACCAAAGGATCAAAACACCCAGAGAGGCTGAAGTCATACTATGGCCCGGAATGGCTTTGATCTTGCCCTCCTTCGTGTACTTGCCCAAGCGGGGACCTAACACCATGACTCCCGCCAAAGCCGCCCAACCACCCACTGAGTGCACCACGCTCGATCCGGCGAAATCACGGAAATTGTTGGAACCCAGGAAACCGCCGCCCCAGATCCAATGGCCGGTGACCGGGTAAATGAACGCCACCAATAGAAAACTGAAAATGAGAAATGCTCCAAACTTGATGCGCTCGGCCACCGCTCCAGACACAATCGTGGCCGCGGTGCCAGCAAACACCAGCTGGAAGAAGAACTTTGCCCACAGCGGCACGGGTGTCCAGTTGATGGCGCCGTAGACTCCCTCATACTTGGCAGTTGAGAAAGGGTTCATGGCCGCATAGGCTTCACCCAGCGCCGGGGAATTGTCGGCCCCCGACACAAACCACAGTCCACTGAGCCCGACGAATCCGTTTCCATCCCCGAACATCAGTCCCCAACCGAGCACATAAAACGAAATCGTAGAGGCTGCAAACACAATAAAGTTCTTGGCGAGAATGTTGGTGCAATTCTTCGCCTGACAAAGCCCGCTTTCCACCAGAGCGAATCCAGCATTCATCCAGAACACCAGCATCGCCGTTACGAGCACCCAAACCGTGTCAACACCAATGCGCATGGCGCTGCTATTGTCCACCAAGGCTTTCATGGGGTCTACAGGCGCCGCATTCTGTGCGAACATCGGCCGTGTGACCACAAACGCCATCAGCACCATAAAGAAAGCCGCCCATCCTAGTCGGGTTGATTCTTTCTGAAGGCTCTTCATAGTCGTCAATTATCTCCTTAGTCAAAGTGTGCTGTGCCTCAAATACAAGGCACAAAGCTGAACGAAGTCCAAGCCGATCCGGTCTGCTTGAACCGTAACAACTTCAAATCGATCCTGCTCTGGCCCATCGGATCGATTTGTAAGATCTGCTGAACGCTCAAATCGCTTGTGCGCCGACCTCGCCGGTGCGAATTCGGATGACCTGCTCCACAGGGAAAATGAAGATCTTTCCGTCCCCGAACTTCCCAGTCTTGGCTGACTTGGTGATGGCGTCCGTGGCCTGGCTGAGTAACTCGTCCGGAATAATGACCTCAATCTTTACCTTTGGCAGAAAGTCGACAGTGTACTCACTGCCGCGGTAGTGCTCCGTGTGGCCCTTTTGCCGCCCAACCCCGCGAACCTCAGAGACGGTCATACCATGCACTCCGAGGCTCTCGAGGGCACCTTTGACCTCTTCGAGCTTGTGCGGCCTGACAATACACTCCAGCTTTTTCATAGTGCTACCTCTCCTTAGGGATTTAGAAACCGTACGTCCGCTGATGCAATACCAGTCAAGAACCCAAACTGCTATTCGCTTGCCAAGAGAAAGTTCACGCCAGCCCCATTGCATCGGCCCGAAGCCGCTCTTCGATTTCTTTCAGCCGGCCAGGCGCCATGACCTTTCCGCCGCCGTTGTCGCGAACATAAAAGACGTCAAACGCATGGGATTTTTCCGTCGCCAGCTTGGCAAAAACGATATTCAGATTGAAACCGGCCAGCGTGCTCGCAATCCGGTAGCCCAACCCGACCCGGTCGCCCGCTTGAACTTCGATTACAGTGGCCGACGGTGACACGTCGTTGTCGATCCGGATGCGTGATGGAAAAGAAAGTCGCGGACTGTCGTCTGCCGTTCGGGGCTTGGAATGCTTCTTGAGATACTCGTCAATATCCACTTGGCCGGAAATCACCTTCTTGAGGAGCTTTTCCACGCGGGGGTGATCCTCGCGATGCAGTTGGTGAGTTCCACCAAGGCTACCGACCTGAAACACATCGAAGACCAGACCGTCGTCCCGGGTGTTGAGCTGCGCGCTCAGAATGTTGAGATTGAACGCTGACAGGCCTCCGGCAATCTGCGCAAACAGGCCAGGATGGTCGCGAGTGACCAGAATTAGATCGCTATATCCCTGTTCCGCGTGATCGATCCATTCGATCACGACATCCGCCGCTTCAAGCTTTCGGAGCAGCCGCAACTGCTCAACAATCTGTGCTACCGGCGTGTAAAGGAGATAGCTCTCGGGAAGCCGTTCAAAATGGTTTTGCATGGCCTCAGCGCTCATCTCGTCCTTCAACAGCGCCAGAACCTGCTTCCGCACGCCTTCTGCGTCAGCATGGCTCGCCTCCGAAACAGACCCAGCAAACATCAGCCGGTCTGAGGCCTTGTGATACAGGTCCCAGAGCAAATAGTCCTTCCAGTCCGTCCACACACCCGGCGCAACCGCCTGTGCATCAGCGTAGGTCAGCAACAGCAGCATGTTCAGGACATCGAGCCTGTCTACCACCTTCACGAATTCTTCAATCGTGTGCGGATCGTCCAGATTTCTCCGCTGCGACACATGTCCCATGAGCAGGTGATGCCGCACCAGGGCCTGAACTTTCTCTGCCTCGTCAGGATCGAATCCAAGGCGGTCGAGGGCCCTGGCCACCAGTGCCGCTCCCTTCGCTGAATGCCCGCTGCCCAGTCCTTTACCCGTGTCATGCATCAGAACGGCAAAGTAAAGAGTGGAGGAATCGTGGATTTCGTTCAGCACCTTGCAGTACGGCGTGTGCTTTGAAACCGCGCCGGCGGCAATGGCGTCCAACACATCCAGCGCTCGCAGCGTATGCTCATCCGTAGTGTACTTGTGATACAGGTCTTGCTGCCCCTGGCCGGTGAGCCGGCCGAACTCCGGGAGAACCCGTCCGAGAAACCCCAGCCCATGCATCTGGCGAATAAAGGGGGCCGCCTTGCCTTTGTTGCGCAAGATAGCGCGAAAGTCAGCGCCAATCGAGGGCGTCGCGAAAGCAGTGCGTCTAAAACGGGGACTGTTCTGTCGAATGGCAGCCTGGGTGTTAGCATCCAGCGACGCTGCTCCTGCCTGACCGTAGCGGAAAGCACGCATCCATTGTTCCGGAGTGGTCTCCGCGGGTGAAGCAACCACGTTGGGCTGCCTGGGAGCAGTCTTCCCAGGTGTCAGGCGGATGAGTTTTGAGGCCAGCCACGCCGGACGGGTCGGCTTGGCTTCCTGCTGAAGCCGGGACGTAAGCGCCTCAAGCACTCGCGCAATGTGGCGGACTTCAAGGTAGTAGCGATGCAGAAACGCTTCCGAGTCTTTCTGCATGCGGCCTTTGCGGAAACTGAAACTCTTGGCAACTGTCGTCAGAACGCTGTGCGACAGCACGTCCGTCTTGCGATTGCTGCAGAAATGCAGTTCGTTCCGAAGACGTTGAAGAAACTCATACGACTGGCGAGCGCGGGTCCATTCAGCCCCCGTCACCTGATGCTGCTGCAGCACCTGTTCGACCTTCTGCCCCGGATAGAAGGCCTTGGCGATCCAGCCAATGAAGTGAAAGTCGCGCAGACCGCCCTTGGCTTCCTTGATGTCGGGCTCTTGAATGAATGCCGTGCCTCCCTGACTCAGATGGCGCTCCTCTATGGTGCGCAGCATTTTCTCCTCGACCGTCTTTCGGGTGCGTTTGATCGCTTGCCTGAGCTTCTCTTCGAATTCCTCGTAAAGCTCCTGGCTGCCGGAAAGCAGACGCGCATCCAGCATCGAGTTCAGAGAGACCAAGTCCTCATTCCCCATCTGCAGCGCTTCCTTGAGGGTTCGGACGCTATGCCCAACCTGCAGTCCCATGTCCCAGAGCAGGCAGAGCATGATTTGAATTTGTTGTGCCTCTTTCTGGGATCTTCGGCTTTTGACCAGAAACATCAGGTCCACATCTGAAAACGGGGCCAGTTCTCTGCGTCCGTAGCCGCCAATCGCGACTACCGCGGTGTTGCTGCGTCCCAGGTCGTCTTTCGCCAAACTTTCCGCGTACATCTCACGAACCAGGTGATCCAGCAACTGGCTGCGGTAGAGCGCCGCTTCCCTTCCCCCCATGCCGGCCCGGTGTTTCATCTTGAGCCGCCGCAACTCGGAGCGATGCAGCCTTTGGCCGTACTCGAGAAGTGATTCGCCTCTCTGCCGCGGCTCGGGAGAATAGGAAAGACCAGCGGGTGGGATCGTAGGCAGCACCGGCGTCTTGGCGGGTGGGGATGGCGGCGCGCAAGCAATTGCAGTTCTGGCAGCCGAATAGTCCATTGTTTTGGGCTTAGACCGGGTGGAGTGATTTCGAATCAAACTGCCCTCTCTGCGTTCGAGAGGGAGCGCTCAGGTGGGGTGTGTCACCCCACCCTCGAGTTTCTACCTTTGTCCCCATTTCCAAAGGAATCGAACCTTTGAGAAAGCTTCGCCGCGTTTTCTGCGGCAGGGGGTCTTCATTAGTTCGTAGCACCCCCCCTGTAGTCCCCCTTGCCCAGGGGGACCAACCTCTGCCTTTCCGCCAGAGAAACAACTACTCTTTGCCAATTCCGAACGAATACACCAGACCGACGAGAAAGACATTCTGCCGGTTCGAAAATTCATCAGTGCCCTTCTTGAAGATTTCCTGATTCGAGAAGTCATACCGGTATTCCAGCTTGGTGCTGAAGTTCGGCTTGATGCGGTACTCGTTGGTGAGCGTGAAGGTTTTCAGGTCCTGTCGAAAGCCTGTCGCGAAGCCGCTGTTGTCGTACAGGTATTCGAAGCGAGGAACTAAGGCAACCTTGCCGTCTGATTTGCTGAATCGAATGGAACTGGCAATGCCTCTCCAGCTGGCGTTTGGATCGGACGAGATAAGCGGCTTGTTCGTTCCTATGTCGTAGTTGAATCTCAAAGCAACATTCGGATTGATGGTGGCGTTGATGATGCCATCATAGAGATGACGCCAGCCGGTATTCGAAATGCTGTTTTCCGGACCGCCCAAATAATTCTGGATGATCTGGAACTTCGAGCTCGGCGTTAGTGTGAGCGCAAATCCCACACTCTTGCCCGTGTTCTGGTCAAACGAGTTGTTCCAGCCGTTCACAAGGTAGAAACCCAGGCCGACTTTGTCGGAGGCCGCATAGTTCATGCGCAAGCCCGTGTGGTAGTAGGGCTGTGCATAGGAGAACATAATGCCCTGTTGGTAGTTCCAGTTGTCGATCGTGTCGAAAACTTCTGCCCCGATGAACGTGGTGAACTTTCCGACGTCGAACGTCAGGCCGTTTCCAACCGGCGCCGTGTAGCTGACGTAGGCATTCAGAATGTTTTTTTGGATCGAGTCCTGGGAGCGCCCTTCCACGGGAAATTCAAACGGTACGTTGAACGAGTCCGCCAAAGGGCCGTAAACCAGATCGAGGCGGTAACCCAACGAATTGGGTCCGCTGGTCGGCCGGTTAAAGCTCAGCTTGGCAGCGCTGAACTGAAAGCTGTTGTGATTAAAATTCGTGCCCCGGAAGCCGACAGACTGATCAGCGGGGCGATTGACGTTGTACCCGTAATAGGAATCAACGTAGCCGCTCAGCTGGGTTGTCTTGAAGAAGTTCAACGTGGGCGCCGCTTCCTCCTGCTGCTTCTTGACCTCGTCGACCTCCTTTTTCAACTCCGTCACGCTCGGTTGAGCCGCAGCTGTTGTCGCAGCCGGGGTTCCTGACGTAGCGAGCGCTCCCGCCTTTGATTCCAGTTCCGCGATGCGAGCTTCCAATTTTTTGATCGTTTCCATCAGTTGATCCGTACTCACGGTCTGTGCCAGCAAGCCTTGCGGCACGAGCAGGCTCAGGCTCAACAGTCCTGAAGCGAACCTCTTAATAGATGCGATGTTCATCCGATTCCTCCCATTGAAGTTGTGAGAGTTTGGCGACTGCCAGCCATTCCCTCAAAGAGTTAGGTTCAAATGATCCAGGTAGTCCTGGAGGGCAAAAAAAAAGACGCCCACTGGGGGGATATGTCATCCTCCGCCAATGGACGCCTCTGTCCAAACCCGGAATCGGCCCGGGTCTTAATCCTGTGCTAGTTAAGGAGTGCTGGTTTGATACAGCTCTGTACCAAACTTGCTGCACAGTCTAGTCATAAATGCCAAGGGGTCAAGATTATTTATTTTATGACTTGCATAAGCGATTCTTATTCACTGAAGAAACAAAGGCGAACAAAGATCATTCATCCGAAAACCCGGCAATTCAAGCAACCGCAGAGACGCGGAGACGCAGAGAGAAACATGGATAAGCCGTGACTGTTCCGCATTTTCGCTCTAACCGAAAGGGTGAGCGAAAATCTGGCTACACTGTGTTCAACTTCGAAAAACAACCGTCCTGAACCCTAACGGCTGGCCTTTGTCACAAGACGCTCTCGGCGTCTCTGCGGTGGCTTTTCCTGCTGTGTTCATGATCATCACGTTTTGAGTTCTGTTTCCAGTAGAGTATCGTTGCGACCACTGAGTCGAGCGACGAGACCCACAATCTAGCTCACGCTTGACTTCGATTGATTCATGTCGACGACATACACCTTACCTCCCGGACCCCCCAGCAAATTCTTGGGACTCTCTTTCCTATCGTTTCGAAAGGATCCCATTGGATTTCTCAGCAGTGTGGCACAGCGCTATGGCGACCTGGTTGGATTGCGCTTTGGCACCCAGTGGGCCGTCTTCATAAACAATCCCGACTTGATCAAGGACGTTCTGGTGACTCATGACCATGTTTTCGGTAAGGGCCGCGGACTGCTGCGAGCCAAGCGCCTGCTTGGAGAGGGTTTGCTGACCAGCGAAGGCAGTTTCCATCGGCGTCAGCGACGGCTCGCCCAACCGGCATTTCACCGTCAACGGGTGCAAGGTTATGGGACGGTGATGACGCGCTACGCAGATCAGTTGCGGCAAGGCTGGCAAGAAGGGAGCACTCTGGATATCGATCACGAGATGATGCGCCTGACCCTGGCGATTGTGGCGAAAACGCTCTTTGACGCGGATGTGACGCGCGAGACTGAAGCCATTGGGCAAGCGCTCACGATTACTATGGAATCGTGGCGCCAGCTGATGCTGCCATTCGCAGAACTATTGGAGAAACTGCCGCTGCCGAGCATCCGGCGGTTTAGAGAGGCCCGCGCCCGACTTGACGCGACGATCTACCGCATCATCGAGGAACGCCGAGCCGAGCCGACCGATCGTGGTGATCTGCTGAGCATGCTGATGGCCGCGCAGGATTCTGAGGGCGATGGAGGCAGCATGAGCAACTTGCAGCTTCGGGACGAACTGATGACGCTCTTCCTTGCTGGGCATGAAACCACCGCCAACGCTTTAACCTGGACTTGGTATCTCTTGTCTCAACACCCCGAGGTGGAGAGCAGGCTGCATGAAGAGCTGGACAGGGTGCTCAGCGGTCGGCTGCCTCAACCGGATGATCTTGCGCAACTTATTTACACGGAAAAAGTGGTGGCTGAATCGATGCGGCTGTATCCACCCGCGTGGATTATTGGCCGGCGAACTCTTCGGGACCACAAAATTTCATCCTATCGTCTGCCTGTGAATACTCTAATCCTGCTCAGCCCGTTCATCGTGCATCGCGATGCCCGCTATCATCCGGATCCGCTGCGCTTTGACCCGGAGCGTTGGACACCTGAGGCCAAAGCCGCCCGCCCTCGCTTCTCTTATTTCCCTTTCGGCGGAGGTTCCAGGCAATGTATCGGGGAAGCCTTTGCCTGGATGGAAGGCATTCTGTTGGTCGCAACTCTGGCGCAACGCTGGCGCATGCGCTTGCTTCCAGGCCACCCGGTGGCGCCACGTCCACTGGTGACCTTGCGTCCGAAATTTGGAATGAAGATGACCATCGAGCGGCGCGAGATGAGAGACGAGTGATGCGTAATGCGTGATGAGTCTGATTGTTCACGCATCACGATTCACGAATCACGAACCACGGTTGTCTTGCATTTGACGAGGCCGTCCCTGGGCTGTAGACTCAGCGCTATCAAGCTGATGGAGGATTCTCTTGAGACATCGATT